>Ga0310039_10003461_pt1 | contig 10045 bp, 12 predicted proteins | sample Sb_taG_4_FD_200460 | JGI IMG/M metagenome (GOLD analysis project Ga0310039, IMG submission 200460) | Peat soil microbial communities from Weissenstadt, Germany - Sb_50d_6_BS metaG (v2) (version 2) | ecosystem: Environmental > Terrestrial > Soil > Wetlands > Peat | place: Germany: Weissenstadt... | reverse complement strand
CCGACCAAGCCGTGCGCGGGACCCGTCAGCGCACCGCGGCGGTGTGGTCGGCCATCGAGCGGGCCTGTGAGCGCGAGGACTTCCGCCCCCGCCCGTCCGCACTGTGTAATTGGTGCAGCTTCCGGTCCCTGTGCCCGATCTACGGAGGCGACCCGGCGAGAGCCGCCGAGTTCACCGGCCCGAGCCCGGCACCCCCGGTCGCCCAAGCCGGGTGACGGGGGGTGACACCGCGGGCCCGGCGCCGCCGGGTCGGCCCGATCCCGGTGCAATTGCGTCGATGGGCGAGGCACGGGTTGGAATGAGGCGGTCCGGGCCGGTGTTGGGTCTGACATGAGCCGACGCGCCCTCTCCGTCACCTATGACTACCGCTGCCCCTTCGCCCGTAACGCCCACGAGCACCTGGTGACGGCACTGCGGGGCGGGGCCGATTGGGACGTCGAGTTCACCCCCTTCTCGCTGTCCCAGGCACACGTGGAGGAGGGCGGGCTCCCGGTGTGGGACGACCCGACCAAGGCTCGTGATCTGCTCGCCACCGAGGCCGGACTGGTGGTGCGCGACAGCTTCCCCGACCGTTTCTTCGACGTCCATGTCGGGTTGTTTGCGGCCCGTCACGACCGCGGCCTCGACCTGCGAGACGAGTCGGTGATCCGTGACGTGCTCGACGCCTCAGGGGTCGACAGCGACGCCGTGTTCGCGGCGGTGGCCGACGGCGGTCCTCGCGACACGTTCCGCAAGGCACACGAGACGGCGGTGACGACCTCCCACGTCTTCGGCGTCCCCACGTTCGTGGTCGGCGACAGTGCCGTGTTCGTGCGCATCATGACGAGGCCCGGCGAAGAAGTGTCGGTCGCCCGCTCGACCATCGAGGGTGTCCTCACCCTTCTCGACGACCACCCCGAGATCAACGAGTTCAAACACACCACCATCAAGCGCTGACCCTGCGCCGCCCGCCCCCTGAGGAGCTCCAGCCGGCGCGGCTGGCTTCAACCCGAAGCCGCTCTCGCCAACGCGCCGAGCAGTGCCCGTGAGCGCTCCACCTCTTCGGGCTTTCCATACACGGCACCCGAGAACTCTGTCGCCCCGCCCTCCGCGAAACGCCGTATCTGTGCGGTCACCTCTTCCTCGGTGCCCACCACCGCCACGTCGGCGGGTCCCTCCACCCCTTCGCGGTCCAGCATGGCGCGATAGGAAGGAAGCTGGCCGTACACGGCGAAGATCCGGTCGGCCCGCGCCCTGGCAGCGTCGGGATCTTCGGTCACGCACACCGGCAACGTGACGACCACCCGCGGGGCCGCCCGTCCGGCATCGGAGGCCGCCGCCGTGATGGTCGGCACGATGTGGTCGGCGACCGTGGCGGGCCCCACCATCCAGGTCACGGTCCCGTCGGCCTGGGTGGCGGCCAGACGCAACATGGCCGGGCCGAGGGCGGCCACGAGGACCGGAGGCGGAGCCGTGGGGGCGACGTCGAGAGGCCCGAAGGTGTTGGTGCGGATGACCTCGCCGTTGAACGACACCTGCTCGCCGTGCAGCAGGGGCACGAGCACCGAAAGGTACTCCCGCATGTACCGGGCGGGGCGGTCGAAGGAGCAACCCCACGCCCCTTCCACCACGACCTGGTGTGACAGGCCGATCCCGAGCAACAGGCGCCCGCCGCTGGCGGACTGGACCGTGAGCGCCTGTGCCGCCAGCATCATGGGGTGGCGAGGGTGAACGGGGATCACCGCCGTCCCCAGGTCGACCCCGGGCACCTCCCGTCCGACGACGGCCAAGGCCGTGAGCGTGTCCCAGCCGAAGATCTGCGAAGACCACAACGAGGCCACCCCCGTGGAGGCGAGGACTCGGGCTCTGGCCACGATCTCGTCGATCGTCCCGCCCATGTCGAGGCCCAGGCCGATGCGCATGCTGTTCTCCTCGTGTTGGGGGCGGCGCCGGTCGACTGGCATCCCGGGTCCGGGTGTTTCGGCGCCCGTGGCTCGTCGTGGTGGGCCCCATCGTGCCAGTACCGTTTGCGGAGTGCCTCTTCGCGGTGACGAGTACGACGCCCGGTTCGCCCGGTTCGAGGCGGAGGGGCACTACCTGCACGGGGAGGCCGACCTGGTGGCCGGGCTCCTCGGTGACCCGCCCGGTTCGGTCCTCGACGCCGGGTGCGGCACCGGGCGGGTGGCCATCGAGCTCGCTCGCCGCGGGTACGAGGTGATCGGCGTCGAGGTCGAACCGGCCATGCTCGACACCGCCCGGGCCAAGGCGCCAGGGCTGGAATGGGTCCTCGGGGACCTCTCCACCGCCGAGCTTCCCGACAGCCGCTTCGACCTCGCAGTGGCGGCGGGCAACGTCATGATCTTCCTCGAGCTCGGCACCGAGTCCGCTGTGGTGGCGAACCTGGCCCGGGCCGTCGTGCCCGGCGGCCTCGTCGTGGCCGGGTTCCAAGTCGGACGCCAGCTCACGTTGGAGCGTTACGACGCGCTGGCGGCAGCCGCCGGGCTCCGGCTCGTGCACCGTTGGGCGACCTGGGAACGAACACCGTACGCCGGTGGCGACTACGCCGTGTCGGTCCATTGCCGGGGCAACGGTTCGTGACCGGCCACGGCGCCGGGGTCCCGACGGCGACGCTGCACGACGCCGTCATCCCCCTGTCGTTCCTCCTCGGGCGGTGGGCGGGCGAGGGCGAGGGCTCATATCCAACCATCGAGGCCTTCGGATACGGCGAGGAGATCACCGTGTCGCATGTGGGCAAGCCCTTCCTCGCCTATGCGCAGCGCACCTGGAGCCTCGACGACGGCCGCCCCCTCCACGCCGAAACGGGCTACTGGCGCTGCGCCTCTCCCACCCAGGTCGAACTGGTCGTGGCTCATCCCACCGGTTTGGTGGAACTGAGCGAGGGGCCCCTCACGGCGACGTCGCTCGTGATGTCATCGAGGACGGTGGCGGGTACGGGCAGCGCCAAGGACGTCACCGCCGTCGTGCGCCGCATCACGGTCGAGGACCGCCGTCTCGACTACGAGCTCGACATGGCCGCCGTCGGTGTCCCCCTCACGAACCACCTGCGCGCCGTGCTCCGGCGCGTGGCGGCACCGCCGGGCTGAGGACAGGGTCGGGGCGCCCCGGACATAGTGTCGACCCGAGCGTGGGCGCCTGCCGGCGGGCAAGGCAGAATGTCTCCGGCCCGAGCTCGAGCGGGCGGACGTGACAAGAGACCGAGAGAGCAAAGGGACGACGGGAGTCCGATGAAGAGCGTTGGTGTGGTGATGGGAAGCGCGTCCGACACACCGGTGATGGACGGTGCGGTCGAGGCTCTGCGGGAGTTCGGCATCCCGGTGGAGGTCAGGGTGCTCTCGGCGCACCGCACCCCGGACGAAGCGCTGCAGTTCGCCCGGCACGCCGCCGGGCGGGGAGTCGGGGTCCTGATCGCCGGTGCGGGAAAGGCCGCCCACCTCGCCGGCGTGTTGGCCGCGGCCACTTCCCTGCCGGTGATCGCGGTGCCGATCGCCTCGGGCAGCCTCGGTGGCCTGGACGCGCTGCTGGCTATGGTGCAGATGCCTCCAGGTGTGCCCGTGGCCACCGTCGCCGTCGACGGCGGCCGCAACGCTGGGCTCCTCGCCGCTCGGATCCTGGCCCTTTCAGACGATGGCCTGGCGGCCGCCCTCGAGAAGTCTCGTGACGCCATGGCGGCGAAGGTGCGCGCCGCCGACGAGGAGATCCGGACGCGCTACGAGCGGGGGGATCCCTGAACCCCTGAGGAGCCGGCGCGGGCGGTACACGGCACCAGGAACGGAGAGCTGGCCATGCGGGTCGTGATCTCGGGCTCGAGCGGGCTCATTGGTGGGTCGGTCGTCACCGCGTTGCGTTCCCGCGGCGACGAGGTGACCGCACTGGTGCGCCGGCCTCCGGCCGCCGGCGAGGCGCGGTGGGACCCCGACGCCGGGTCGATCGACACCGGTGTCCTCGAGGCAGCTGATGCCGTCGTGCATCTCGCCGGTGCCGGCATCGGCGACAAGCGCTGGACCCCGGCGCGCCGACGCGAGATCGTGTCGAGCCGCGTGCAGTCGACATCGCTGCTGGCCCGGACGCTGGCCGAGCTCAGCAGGCCTCCGAGCGTCCTCGTGAGCGCCTCGGCCGTCGGCTTCTACGGCGACCGCGGCGACGAAACGCTCACCGAGGAGAGTGCGCCCGGTGACGGGTTCCTGGCGGAGCTGTGCCGCGCATGGGAGGACGCCACGGGCCCCGCCACCGGCGCCGCGATCCGCGTCATCCGGCTGCGCTCGGGGGTTGTGCTGTCGGCACACGGCGGGGCGCTGGCGCGCCAGCTCCCCCTGTTCCGCCTCGGTGTCGGGGGGAGGTTGGGAAGCGGCCGGCAATGGTTGAGCTGGATCTCGCTCCCCGACGAGGTCGGCGCCGTGCTCCGCGCCCTCGACGATCCCGCCATGGCGGGCGCGGTCAACGCCACGGCACCGACGCCGGTGACCAACCGTGACTTCACGAGGGCACTGGGCCGGGTGCTGCGCCGCCCGACGGTGATGGCCGTGCCGGGATTGGCGCTGCGGATCGCGCTCGGTCCCGACCTCGCCTCGGAGATGGTGCTCGCCGGGCAGCGCGTCCTGCCGACCAAGCTGACAGCGGCAGGCTACGTCTTCGACCATCCCGACATCGACACCGCGCTCGGCGCCCTCCTCGCGCCCGGGGCATAGTCCGTCCCGTCCGGATCCGGCCGGCGGCGATCGGGCCAGATCGAGTCGGCCCGCAGCACGTTCGGGGACTTCGGCCTCAGGTCGTGCGGGGCGCGAGGTTCTCCACCGCTTTGGCGAGGTCGTCGCCTCCGGGCAGCACGGCGAGGACGGGGATGGTCACCCCGTTGTCGACGTAGCGCTGCACGTGGGCACGGCACTCCTCGGCCGAGCCGTGGACCACCAGCGCGTCCACCACTTCGTCGGGAATGGCGGCCAAGGCGGCCTTGCGGTCCCCGGCACGCCATGCCGTCCACATTCCCTCGAGGAGCGGACCTCGTCCCAACCACTCGTGGAAGGCGGCGTAGACTGCCACGTTCAGATAGGCGGCGATCCCGATGCGGCCCACGTAACGGGCCCGGTCGGCGTCGTCGGTGGGGCACACGAAGATGCGGGCCACGATGGCCTTGCCCGCCCCGACCTCGGGGACGACTTTCGACACGTCGTCGGCGGAGAGCCAGTTGAGAATGGCGCCGTCCGCCTCGCGCCCCGCCAGTCGGAGCATGCCGGGGCGCAGGGCGGCGACGTAGATCGGTGGTGGCTGCTCGATGCGCCTCCCCAGGCGGAATCCGCGCACCGCGAAGGTCTCGTACTCGGCGTCGACCTTCTCCCCGGTCAGGGCGGCCCGCAGGAACCGCACCGTGTCGCGCACCCGCTTGTACGGCTCGAGGAACGGGGTAGCGTTCCAACGCTCCACGATGACGTCCGACGACGAGCCGACACCGAGAGCGAAACGTCCCGGGGCGAGCTCGGCCATGGTCGCGGCCTGCATGGCCAGCAACCCGGGGCCCCGCGTGTACACGGGCACCACCGCCGTCCCCAGACGGAGGCTGTGGCTCGCCACCGCCGCCAGCGCCAGCGGCGTAAAGCCGTCGGCACCGTTCGCCTCCCCGGTCCACACGTCGGTGTAGCCGAGCTCGTCGAGCCGTCGGTACCAATCCCCGTGCTCGGCCAGGGGCACGTCGTCGAAGGGCACGGTGATCCCGTATCTGTCCACGAGCCGAAACTACAGGCTCTGCGGCGCCCGTCCCCGGCTCGGGCGCCGGGTCAGGCTCGGGCGGGAGCTCGGAAAGGCTCTACAGGTCAGGGCCGCACTGGGTCGGAGTGGTCGGGAGCCGCCCCCGGAACGGGTCGCAGTACTCCCGGGGCGCGGGCAGTCCGAGCGCCCCGGCAAGTTGGTCCCAGAAGGCCGGGGTGGCCCAGCGTGGTGCACCCAGTCCCGTGAGGTTCGGACAGCCCGTGGGGTCGGCGGTGATGGTCCCGAAGACGACCGTGCCGGCCGTGAAGACTAGGGCGTAGGTGATGCCGAAATCGGCGGGACACGACATCGATCCGGCGGGGAAGTCCCCCAACCCGCACGCGGCCCGGGCCACGGCGGCGATCGCGGCGCCGTTGGTGGAAGCGACACGCGCCGGGAAGTCGAAGGACACCTGGTTCTGGGGAAACGCATCCGTTCGCGTGACCGAGAGCCCGGTCAACGTATCGGAAGCGGAGCAGATCCCCGTGGCGGGTGCCGATTGTCTCGGCGCCGCGCCGGGAGAGGTGGACGACGACGTCGGGGTAGACGTCGTCGTGGCACGCACACCCCGGGGAGCGGGTCCCGTGCCCGACCCGCATCCCGCCAGGACCGCCGCCACCAGCAGGCCCGATGCCGATGTCCATGCCCGCACCCGACCGTGACCCACCGCCACCGCCCTCCCGTCGTCGTCGTCCTGTTTGACGGACGGGGCTTCGGGCCGGTTCCCGGTCCGGCTCCGAATGGGCGTCACCCCGAGCCGGGGTCTCCGGGGGCTCCGCTGTTACACCTCGGCGCGATGCTGAGTCTCGTGGAGAACCAACTGCAGTTACCCCTGGTTGGCGACATCGCCGGTCGGACGGCTCGCCCTGCGGCCGACAGCGACTGGCGGATCGACGAGCCCACCCGCCGGGTCGGTCGCCGGGGCCTGGCCGCGGCCCGGGCCGCCCTGGCCCGGTCGTCTGCGCTCGAGGACCGCCGGGCCGACGCCGCCTGATCGACGCCCGGGACTGGATCGGACCGGTGCGGGCGGCGAGGACGCTACCGTCGGATGCGTGCCATCGCTCGCCCAACGACTCGGCTACGCCGAGGACGCCAAGCTCCTGATCCTCAACTGCGACGACCTCGGGTTCTGCCACGCCGCCAACGTGGGGGTGTACCAGGCGCTGCGCGACGGCCTGGCCACGAGCGCCAGCCTGATGGTCCCCTGTCCGTGGTCCCGCGGTGCGGCGGCGGCCTACCGGGGCGACGACGTCGGCGTGCACCTCACCGTCAACGCCGAATTCGACCTCTACCGATGGGGGCCCATCACCCATGCCCCGTCCCTTCTCGACGGCGACGGGGGATTCCCCCGCACCGTCGAAGACGTCTGGGATCACGCCGATCTCGACGAGGTGCGCCGCGAGTGCCGCGCCCAGATCGAACGGGCCATCCTGTGGGGCTTCGACGTGAGCCACCTCGACGCCCACATGGGCACCATGCAGATCAAGTCGGAGTTCTTCGACGCGTACCTCGACCTCGCCGTGGAATTCAAGCTTCCCCTGAGGCTCTCGGGGGCCGACACCGAGGGTCTCATCGGCTTCCCGTTCCGTGCCCTGGCCGCCGAGGAGGGAGTGGTGTTCCCCGACGACTTCGTGTACGTGCCCGGGGTGGGCAGCCGCCAGATCCTGCTCGACGCCATCCCCCGGCTCGAGCCGGGGGTGACCGAGGCCTATTTGCACCCCGCCGTGGACAGCCCCGAGCTCGAGGCCATGGCCACCGACTGGGAAGCCCGCGTGGACGACCACCGGCTTCTCGTCCACGACCCCGACCTGCGCGAGACGCTCGACGACTGTGGTGTCACGTTGATCGGCTACCGCCCGTTACGCGACCTGATGCGGGCCAGGATCTGAGCGCCGCCCCGCGCCAACTCCGAGGGGCCCCGACCGGGACCACCCGAGATCAGAACTCGGTGATGGCGGCGATCTCGGTCTGGAGCAGCTTGTACTCGGGCGAGTTGGTGATGGGCAGCAGCGACATGACCTTGGCCATGTTCCCCGTCACCTTGACCTTGCCCTGCATGAAGGCGGCGTTGGCGTCGAGCTCGCCCTTCTGGATCTTGAGGGCGTCGGGGTAGGCGGTGGTGAGCGTCACCTCGGCGTCGGCCAGGCGCCCGAGCTGGCTCTCGGTGATCTTGCCGTTCTCGAGGACCCAGTAGTAGTCGATGTCCCCGTCGGGCGCGCCGGTCACCACGTACTGCATCCGGGCCGAGGCGCCGGGCCGGTCAGGCTGGCCTTCGGCCATCTTCCTGGTCTCGTCGAGCCACTCCTGACTGAGCCACTTCGACATGTCGTCCTCCCTGGGTCGTCGGCTTCAGATGCGCAACAGCCACCCTCTGAGAGGGGCTCTCGGCATCGTCGGGGCATGTTACCGAGCGGCGAGGTCCCGTACACCGGCGAAGAGGTCGTCCTCGACCACGGCGTCCCCGGTCGGGCCCACCAGGCTGCGAGCCAGGATGTACTCGTCGATCGGGTGGATGGAGCGGGCCACCTCGGGAGGCAGTCCGAACCAGAACGGGGAGGTCGGGTCGACCTGCGTGGCATGGGCCAGCAGGGCCTCACGGCGGACGTCGGCGAAGCCCGAGATGTCCACCGTCGTGGTGTAGTTCCGGACCATCTTGCTGGCCCGCTCCCTCCAGGCCTCGTCGAAGGGTGACTCCAGTCCGAGCTCGACGAACTTCTCGTGCATGGCCATCACCCGGGTTGCCGACCATCCCACGTAGTAGAGCTTCAGGGGCTGGAAGGCCTCGCCGGCCTCGGGGAAGGCGGAGGGAACGCCGGCGGCGTCGAACGCCGCCAGCGAGATCTCGTGATCGCGCAGGTGGTCGGGATGGGGATAGCCCTGTTGGTCGTCCTCGTAAGTCACGATCACCTGGGGGCGGGCCCGGCGGATGACGGCCACGAGCTTGCCCACGGCCTCGTCGAGGGGCGCCTGGGCGAAGCAGTCGGGGCGGAGGTTGGCGGGCGTGTCCTTCATGCCCGAGTCGCGGTAGCCGAGCATGACCACTTCGTCGTAGCCGATGAGCGAGGCGGCGAGCTCGAGCTCGCGGCGGCGGATGCCGGCGATGTCGGCGCGCACCTCGGGCGTGTCCATGGCGGGGTTGAGGATGTCGCCCTCCTCCCCCCCCGTGCAGCACACGAGCACCGTGTGGACGCCCTCGGCGTGGTAGCGGGCCACGGTGGCGGGCCCCTTCGACGCCTCGTCGTCGGGGTGGGCGTGGACGGTCAGCAAGGACAAGCGGGTGCTCATCGCCCTCACGGTACCCGGATGCCGCCGCCGTCGGGACCGTGCCCGGGGGGCCGCCGTCGAGCGTCTCGGGGCTGCCCGGGGCCGGGCCCCGGAGGGGAGCCCGAAGAAGGCCGGATCGTGGTGCACGCCGCCCCACCAGGGGCTGCGCGCGGCGACCCGGCGATGCCCCTCCCCTATGCTCTGATCTGAGATGGGCATCTTCAAGCGGTTCCTGAACATCTTCCGGGCCAAGACCAACAAGCTGCTCGACAAGGTCGAGGACCCGCGCGACACCCTCGACCTCTCCTACGAGAAGCAGCTCGAGAACATCCAGAAGATGCGGCGCAGCATCGCCGAGGTGGCGACCGCCAAGAAACGCGTCGAGATCCAGGCCAACCAGCTCCAGCAGCAGGCGTCGAAGCTCCAGGAACAGGCCCGGATGGCCCTCGGCCAGGGCCGGGAGGACCTGGCCCGGGAGGCGCTCACGCGGCGGACGACCGTCGCCGAGGAGCTGACCGAGCTCGAGACCCAGCACGCCCAGATCTCCGCCCAGCAGGACAAGCTCGTCGAGACCTCCGAACGTCTCCAGGCCCAGGTGGCTGCGTTCCGGACCCGGAAGGAGACCCTGAAGGCGACCTACACCGCCGCCGAGGCACAGACCCGGATCGGCGAGGCCGTGGCGGGGATCTCGGGGTCCATGAGCGACGCCGGCGCCACCATGCAGCGCGCCGAGGACAAGATCTCCCAGATGCAGGCGCGGGCGGGCGCCATCGACGAGCTCCTGGAGTCGGGCGCACTGACCGACCTGAGCTCGAGCACCGACGACATCCAGGCCAAGCTGAACAAGGTGAGCGCCACGTCCGAGGTCGAGCGCGAGCTCGCCGCCCTGAAGACCGAGTTGGCCGTCGCGCCCGCCGCGGGGCTCCCCCCCGCCGCCGAGTCCCCGACGGCGCCCCCACAGACGACCCGTTCCCCAGCCGCCACCCCAGACCCGCAACCCGAGGTGAATCCCTGATGGCGATCGACCGCCGCATCCCCGCCG
>Ga0310039_10003457_pt1 | contig 10050 bp, 6 predicted proteins | sample Sb_taG_4_FD_200460 | JGI IMG/M metagenome (GOLD analysis project Ga0310039, IMG submission 200460) | Peat soil microbial communities from Weissenstadt, Germany - Sb_50d_6_BS metaG (v2) (version 2) | ecosystem: Environmental > Terrestrial > Soil > Wetlands > Peat | place: Germany: Weissenstadt... | reverse complement strand
CGGGACTCCTCCGATCCTTTATTCGATGGCTTGTCATCGGCGTGGTGCTTCTTTGGGCGCTTGCCGCGCTGATCCTTGTGTCCGCCCGCTGGATCGACCCACCGACAACCGCGGTGCACATGCAGCGCCGCTTGCAGGCCTGGATTCATCACAGGCCTTATCGCGAACGCTACAAATTCATTCCGCTCAACCAAATCTCGCTTGATCTCCAGCACGCGGTGGTCGCTGCAGAGGACGCGCGCTTCTACCAGCACCATGGGTTCGATTGGCACCAGATCCAAATCGCTGCCGAAGACGACTTGGAAGGCGAGCGTACTCGCGGTGCTTCCACCATTACCCAGCAACTCGTAAAGAACCTATTCTTCGGAACCGGCCGCTCTTTCCTCCGCAAGGGCGCAGAGGCCGCACTGGTACCGGTAGCCGAATTCGCCCTCGGCAAACACCGCATTCTGGAGATTTACCTCAACGTGGTCGAATGGGGCCCTGGTATTTATGGTGCAGACTCGGCGTGCCGTTACTACGACGAAACCGCAGCCCGCAATATCGGCCGAGAACAAGCGGCACGCCTCGCTGCAATTCTGCCGGCTCCGCTGAAACGACGGCCCGAGCGCATGAATAGCTACAGCGCGATTATCCTTTCGCGCATGGGCCAAATGGGTTGGTAATTGTGCACGTCTGTGTTTTTTCAGTCGGGCGAGCCTATTGGGAATGTACGATGGGCTAACTCATGGGCCGAGCACCCGGCACAGGGGATCCTTCATGACCATCCTCATCCGATTAGGGCAGTGGAAGGAGCAGAGCAAAATATCGCCGGAGCAGCACGCCCATCTGGCCGGACTCTCACGTGGAAAACCCTTCTCCCTTTTTCTCGAGCTGAACCTTCTCCTCTACGCCGGTGTGTTGGCGTTCGTTGGCGGACTCGGATGGACTGTCAGCACCTGGTCGCAGCAAATCGGTGACGTCGTCGTCCTGACTGTGCTCTCCGGCATTCTCGCCGCCTGTTCTTGGTATTGCTTTACCCGCGCTCCCGCCTGGTCTCCCGCCGAAACGCCTGCACCGAGCCCGATTTTCGACTACGTGCTTTACCTCGGCAGCCTCGTCTGGTGCGTAGAACTCGCTTACTTAGAGAACCGTTTCCACTTGCTCTCCGGGCAATTGGATCCTTATCTCTTGGCGACCGCCGGCCTCTTCTTCTTCCTCGCTTATCGTTTCGACAATCGCTTCGTGCTGTCGCTCGCTTTGTCCTCACTCGCCGGATGGTTCGGGCTCAAAATCTCGCAATGGTCGGCCCATCAGGACGCGGCGTATCGCCAATTTGCCCTTCTCTACTGCCTGCTGGTCGGCGTCGGCGGGGCGCTCCTTGAGCGCCGCGGCCTGAAACCGCATTTCCTTGGCACTTATCTCAACATTGTGGCCAACCTTCTCTTTTTGGCAATGCTCTCGGGAGTGTTCGAGCGGCGGGACTACGGCCTATGGTTTTTCGCTCTGCTTATCGCGTGTGCCGCGTCTCTCGCATGGGGCCTGGCGCGCCGGCAGTTTGCCTTCGTTGCTTATGCCGCCGTCTACGGCTACGTGGGCGTGAGCTCGATCTTCCTCCGCGGCGTCAATGACGAAACCGCGATCCTGAGCTATTTCGTCTTTACCGGAGTCGCGATGCTCGTTGTGCTGGTCCAGATCGGGCGCCGCTTCGGGAGGTCCGCCTGAGAATCTACAGTGCATCCAGCGAAGAGACTTTGCGCGCCCGCAAACTCCTGACGGACTGGGCCGGCGAAGGCTTCCTGACTAAAGCGCAGTACCAGCTTCTGCAAAAGGAAACGGTCTCTGATCTCCGCACCACCAATATTTTCCTCCGGCTAGTCTTGTTCATCTTCACCCTGATCAGCGTGGGCGCTGCCGTCGCACTCTTCTTCAAGGTTTTTCTTTCGCGGCCATCGGACCAAACCGTCGGCGTTTTCCTCCTGATGTTCGCTGCGGTCTGCTACGCGGCTGCCGAACTCGCCGTTTCCCAAGCCCGGCTCTATCGCTATGGGATCGAGGAAGCGCTGGCCGCCTGCTCGGTTGGTTTTCTCTGCGCGGGCATGCAGGCCGCTTTTTTCAGCGGCAGCCCTTATTCACCGAAGCTGGATGCAGCCGAGTCCCTGGTTCCCGCCGCCGGCGCTGTCTGTTCGCTCTGGATATGGCGCCGATTCGGGTTCTCATATGCATTTCTTGCTGCGATGATCTTCGTCTTCTTTCTACCAGGCTACTGGACCTCATCGCACTCGGCGCAGCATCTGATCGTCGCCGCGTTCTATGCAATCGGGCTGGTAGGGATAGTCATGGTGCGCTCCCGCCACCGCTTCGACTACCTCGACGAAGGTTATTCGCTCGTCGAAGCGTTGCTCTGGCTCGGCATCTACGTCGCCATCAATCTCAAGCTTTCGTCGTTGGACATGCCCACGCAGTGGTGGAGCAGCACTCGGGCCACTTCTGAATTCACAAGGCCGTTCTACTGGGCCACGTGGGCGCTGATCTGGTGCCTTCCGCCCATCGTACTCGCGCGCGGCATTCGCCAGAAGGACCGCTTCGTCATCGCGGTGGGCGCGATCGCCGCCATCCTGACCTTCGTTTCTAATAAGCCCTATCTCGGCTGGCCGCGGCATACCTGGGACCCCATGCTTCTGGGCGTACTGTTAACGGGTGTCGCACTGTTCATCCGACGCTGGCTTGCCCGTGGCCCCAGCGGAATTCGCCACGGCTTTACCGCCATGCGCCTATCGGGAAAGGACAAACACTGGATGAGCGTCGGCTCGAGCGTATTCGGCCTGCTATCGCCCCAATCAATAACGCCAGCCCCGCAAACCAGCAGTCGGGACGTCCGCTTCGGTGGGGGACATTCAGGAGGCGGAGGCGCCAGCGGCGATTTTTGAGGGGCCGCCGGGTTCCCAGTTTGGCCAGGGTGGCCCATCCTAACGTCGTGCCTTTCGACGTTAGGGTGCGGAAGTAGCCCGGCCAATTGTCTGGCCAGCCGGCTCAACTTACTTTTTCTTCTCTTTGCCCATCTTCCTGGCAATCTCGGCCATCAACTTGGGCTTTAGGTCGGCCAGGACGCTGTCGACGATGTTTGCAATCTCGCTGCTTTCTTCTCCCGCGGAAGATGAAGCATCCGGCTGCGACTCGGGCTGTGCCCCAACCTGCCTTTGGTTCAGTTCTGCGACGGTGTCGGCAATTTGTGAGCTGAGCTGCGAATCGACTACGGACTCCCGCACCTGCTTCCAGTTTGCCCAGGCCGCCGCAAGTTCCGATTCGCCCTGCGGTCCGCCGGGCTCGCTGCCAGCCGGAACGTTTTGTGCGGGCTCCGCCGCCGGGCTCAATTTTGATATAGCTTCCGCTTCCACCGTCGTCGGGGACGGGCTGGGGCCGGCCGAAGCGGCAGCCGCGTAAGCCGCACTTTCATTCACTTCGGAGATTGTGCTCTCGCTGACCGCATCCACGACCGGAGAGGCTGCCGCCGCGCTTTCGTTGCCGTTCGCAGGCGGATACGCTGCCGAGGAATTCGGAAGCGCTTCAACCACGGACGATGGAGCCTCAGCGTTTGCGACCGGCGCCTCTGCAACCAGTAAAGAAGTGGAGGGCAGTTCAAGTGAACTCGCGAAAATCATACGGTTCGCGTCCGCCGCGGCGAAGGCCGCGTAGGCCTTCTCCATTTCCTGCTCGAGGATGAGGGTGGCTTCGTCGTCCCGGAGCGGAACGAGTTCGGCAATCCATCTGGGGCCACTGAATTCCCGCGCTGCGCCCGCGACTGCCATCGTTACGGGCACGTGTTCTCGGGATCCGAGGTCGCCGTGCTCGGCATCTCTGTCCATCGCGGGCCCATAGCCGTGACCGTTCGTCGGTGCGAGCGAGGCCAGCGCAGCTGAGACTTCATCGTCGACCAGCTTCCCGGTTTCGGCGTTCACAACCTGGGCCGCGGCGCGAGGATCTGACTCTGCGGCAAGCGGCGGCGGAGCCGCTTCGGTGGGAACGTCGCCCGCGTTTACAGGTTCCGCAGTCGCAGGTTGTTCCGCGGTTGCTGAAGGTGCAGTTTCAGCTGCGGCCGAAATCTCGACGACAGACCTCGTTGGCTCTTCTGCCTTGGCGACTGGAACTTCGATCGGGGCTGGCGCTCGGTCAGTCGACCGGCGATTCATGAGAGTCGATTCATTGCCCGGGGCGCTGAACGCCGCCGCGGCGGCCTTGATGGCTGCGATCTCCTCCGGCGTGACGTCGTGTGGCAAGGAGGACATCAAGGCTTCTTCCAGCCCGGATTTCATTTCTGCCGGCTTGGGCTCTTCGATTCTGGCTGAATCGCGAGAACTGGCTGCGGCGATCGGTGTTTCCTCGGGCGCAGATTCACGAGGCTTGGAGTAAGGAGGTGGAATCGACAGACGATTCTTCCATCCGGTTTCGCTGTCGCCGAACTCTTTGCCGGAAGCCATCTCGTCCGCTCCGGCAAGTGCCCTCGCGAATCGGCCTGGTTTGGCCGGTTGACTTTGCGGGACGATCTTATCTTCCAGTTTGGTGAGCGCGGTGAGAAGTTCGCTGGCTTCGAACGGCTTGACGATGAAAGCGTCGGCGCGTACGCGCTTGGCCTCTTCCGCTTTGAATGGCTCCAGTTTGCCGACGGTCAGCAACACCGGGATGCGGGCGGTTTCCGGAGCTTCGCGAAGGCGCTGGCACACTTCCAGCCCGCCGTAGCCGGGCATATAAACATCCAGCACGATGAGGTCGGGTTTCGACTCCGCGATCCGCTTGAGAGCCGCTGACCCGTTGTTCACCGTAGTGACGTCGTAGCCGGCGTCGCTAAGGATTCTCCTGCCCATGTTCTGGGCTGTCACACTGTCATCGGCGAGCAGTATTTTCCGCGCCAAGCAAGGTCCTCTTAATGTTAAGGGGAGATAGCGCGAAGTTAACTTGTCCCGGACTCTAAGTCAATGAGGATACGAGATTAAACACGTTACGACGGACCAGTAACCACTGGCGCACATCCGCGCGGACCCAGACCATCCTCGCTGACCGGGCAACAGTCCGCGATCAGAGCGGAAATATTTTGTGAATGCCCTTCTTTTTCTTATGCTTGCTGGAGGCCACAGTGTCGTCGGTGGCATCGCTCTGGTCGGTTGACGAAGACGACGACGCGGAGGAGCCAGCGGCCTTTCCAGCACTTCCGCTAGCCGGACTGGCGCCGGCTGCACCCTGAATCTCATTCACCTGCTGGGGCGGAGGTAAAACCTGACCGTTATCGTCCGAGACATTCGGCTTGAGTTCATTGGGATCCGCCGGACCGGCGTTAGGTTTCAATTCGTTGGGGTCCGGCGCGGCGGCGGCAGACGGCGTAGAAGTATCGGCCGCAGAACTATCCGCAGGAGCGGCGGCATCCGCGGGAGCTGGCGTATCCGAACGGGGAGCAGGCTGATCCGGCCCCGGAGTGCCGCTCTTTACGGTCTCGACGGAAACGGAGTCGGTCCCCGTTCCAGTTCCCATCGCCGCCCGCGCGGCTTGTTGCACCACCTGGCTTGCGCTCATCGGTGTGGGATCAACCAGAGTGGGCTCACCAACCTTCGTCGCTTCGGCCACGTTTGGATGCTTGGCGAAGCTTTTCACGATCTTCGAAAACGTACTTGCCTCGCGCCGGCTATCTTCTTCAGCTTTGTTTTGCGCAACCGCAGCCTTGGTGGGCCGGGGAACTGGCTGGTGTAATGCGAGCAGTCGTACTTTCGCATCGTCGGCCCGATCCATGACTGGATAACGGGTAAGAATTCGTGAGTAGGCTTCCGCAGCGCCCTTGGTAAACTCTGCGATCATGCGCGATTTCGCGGCTTCGTTTCCCGCGCGGGCACGCACCATGGCGATTTCGCCCTCGTACGCCTGCCCCAGCAAATACAGGGATTCGTCCGCTTTGCTGTACAGAGGATATTTGTCGACCAAAGATCGCAGGCGCGCGATGGCGGCTGGATACGACTGGCGCAGGTAGTAGAAACGTCCCACGCTAAACTCGCGCTCGGCGATTACTTCCTGCACTTCGCGCAGACGCTGCTTGGCTTCCGGCACCAGCTTGCTGTCGGGATACTGCATGATGAGCTGCCGGTATTCTTCCTCGGCGCGCATGGCATGCGTGGGATCGCGGTCCGCCTTCTCCATCTGCTGATAATGAATGTTGGCAAGCTTTAGCTGGGCCTCAGCCGCCTCGGGCATGTTGGGGAAAAAGGTCTCGAAATCCTTGTACTGAATTTCCGCCTGGGCGAGCGAGGCCGAACCACCCTCCGCGTACCAGGAATCGGCAACGGCGAGTTTGGCGCGCGCGATGAATTCGGAATCGGGATAGGTGTTGATCAGGGTTTCCAGCGAGAGCCGCGCCACATCGAAGCGGTTGTGTTTCATCGCGTCCATGGCACGATCAAACAAGACCTTGTCAGGCTGCTTGGAATCGACATTTGAGATCGGGTTGCTGACCTTCTTGTTCGTGCAAGCCGTCGTGACGGCAAGCACGAGCGAAAGAAGCATCAACGGAAGACGACGTGACATAAGACCCCTTAGGCCCTGATAACTATGCTCAGGCTCAGGCAAAATACCATCGACACGACTTCACACCCTTTGCAGAGTCGCCTCGGTGGCTGCCTTTAAAAGCTTTGCCGCATTCTCTCTTGGATCGCCTTTACCGAACACGGCGTTGCCTGCGACCAGAATTTCGGCTCCTGCACGCACGACGTCGGTAACGGTATCGAGGGCAATGCCGCCATCGACCTCGATCCGATAATTGACTCCCCGCTGGCGGCGCAACTCGGCCAGCTTGCGGATCTTGTGCACCGCACCCGGAATAAACTTCTGCCCACCGAAACCCGGATTCACCGACATAACCAGCACATAGTCGACGATATCCAGCACTTCGCTCAAAGTTTCGACCGGCGTCGCCGGGTTGATTACGACGCCCGCCAGCGCGCCATGGTCTCGGATCAGGTGCAGCGTTCGGTCGAGGTGCATGCAGACTTCCTGATGAACCGAAATCCAATCTGCTCCCGCCTCGGCGAACTCGGGAATGTACTGATCGGGATTCTCGATCATCAGGTGGCAATCCAAAGGCAATTCGGTCGCCTTGCGCAAAGACCGCACGACCGCCGGCCCAATCGTGATGTTGGGCACAAAATGCCCGTCCATGACGTCCACGTGGATCACACTGGCGCCACCTTCCGCCGCAGCGTGGACTTGTTCCGCCAGGCGGGCGAAGTCAGCCGACAATATCGAAGGCGCTAGCTCGATCAACTGGGCTCGGGACATGAGGACACTTCTGAAAATTCTAACACGCTGGCTGGCGGACGGACGCCCCTTCTCGTTCCGGCGGCGGGTCGCTTCCGGACCGACTTATTGCGCTGCGCTCGTTTTCTGGTCACCTTGATTTCTCTTGCGCGATCCATTTATCCGTACGGGCCTCGAGAAGATCGAGGGGAAGAGTCCCTCCGTCGAGCATCTCGTCGTGGAACCTGCGGATGTCAAACTTGGGGCCTAATTCTTTATGCGCGCGTTCGCGCAGTTCGCGGATCTTCAGCTGGCCAAGCTTGTAGCTGAGTGCCTGCGCCGGCCACGCAATGTAACGGTCAGTTTCGGACTGGATGGTGGGCTCATCGACGGCGCCCGACTTGCGGAAGAACTCCACCACTTGTTCGCGCGTCCATCCTTTTGAGTGGATTCCGGTATCGACAACCAGGCGTACGGCACGAAAGAGTTCCGAGGACAGGCGCCCGTAATCAGACACCGGGTCCTGGTAGAAACCAACCTCTTTGCCGAGTTGTTCCGCATACAGGGCCCACCCTTCTACATACGCAGTGAAGCCAAGGCTATGGAGACGGAACTTGGGCAAACCAGTGAGCTGCTGCTGCACGGACAGCTGCATGTGATGCCCCGGAATGCCTTCGTGATAGGCGATGGCCTCGTCGTTGATCAGCGAGCGCTCGGCGAAGTTGGAGGTTGCAACGACGACGCGGCCGGGGCGCTTGCCATCCGGCGTGCCGGTGACGTAGTGGGTTGCCGCCGCAGCCTGGAATGCCGGTATGGCCTCAACCGTAACCGGCGACTTGGGGAGTAGGGTAAATAGCTCCGGAAGTTTAGGCTCCATCTGCGCGATGTAGTGGCGGAAATCGTCCAGAATATGGTCCGCCGATGTGGGAATGTATTTGGCGTTGGTTTTGAGCGATGCCCGGAAGGATGCAAGGTCGGCAAAACCCTCCTTCTTGGCTATAGCGGTCATCTCGGCCTCGATGCGGTCAATCTCGCGCAGGCCGATCTGGTGTATCTCATCGGGCGACATGCGGGTGGTCGTCCGCCCGTAGATATCGTTTTCGTAGCGCTTCTGGCCGTCTGGCAGAGATGTAACCGCGAGAGTGGTGCGTCCCTGAGGCGCGTATTCCGTACGCAAGAAGGCGGCGAACGTCTTGTACGCGGGAAGAACGTCGGTCGTGATGGCCTCGGTAATCTGCTGGGTCAAGCGTTTCTGGTCTTCGACGGAAATGCTCGCAGGGTACTTCTTGGTCGGCTGCAGAAACGGATCGGCGTCAACGATGCCCTCACACTGGACGGGGAGCTTTTCAAGCAGAAACCGTACCGGCATCAGCTTGTCTTTCATACCCGCGCGCAGGACTTCGGTGGTTTGATTTAGCGCTCGCGGGATCTGGTGAAGGCGCGCGATGTAGTCCTCGTACTGCTTCACCGAGTCAAAAGGGACGGAAAGCGGCAGATCTGCGAGGCTGGTGTGGATGCCGTTCTGCTGATTGATAGGCATCTCATACTCTTTGAGATCAAAGTCGGCGATGCGCTGCTGGAGGACGCGAATCAGGAGATCGTGTGAGAGCTGGTCCTGGTCGGAGAAACCGGTGGTGGGAATGGCTTCAAGCCGAGAAAGAAACTCCTGGTCGGTCTTATGACGCCGGGCAATGGCGTCGAGCGAGTAATCGGCGAGCTTGTCGTTGTAGCGATAGTCGCCGAAGGCCGTGGCGCGTTCCGGGAGGTTGCGAAGATCGGATTCGTACTGCTCTTCGAACAACGCGTTCTGAGCGGCGAGACGGTCGGCAACCGGTTTTACATTTTGGGCAAAGACGGAAACGGCTGCCCCGACCAGCAGAAATAAGCTCCGGGTGAGACGCATAATGTATGCAGGGTAGCAGAAGGGACAGGCGACTTGCGCGAAGAAATAGGCCTGCGGCTCCGTCGGCGAATGCTCACAATCCGGTACAATCTTTAACTTGGTTGAACAAACTTGGTTGAGCACGGCGGAAACTACAATCGCCAATCCGGATCACCCATGACTATGAGAGTTCGTAAGGCTGTATTCCCCGCTGCAGGCCTAGGCACGCGCTTCCTGCCCGCCACCAAAGCTCAACCCAAAGAGATGCTGCCGCTGGTGGATAAACCGACCATCCAGTACGGCGTGGAAGAGGCGCTCGCCTCGGGGTGCGACCAGATCATCATCATTACGGGCCGTGGCAAACAGGCGATTGAAGACCACTTCGACGTCAGTTACGAACTGGAGAAAATGCTCGAGGAGCGCAAGAAGACCGATTTGCTGAAGATCGTGCGCGGTATCTCCGACATGATCCACGTTGCCTACGTCCGCCAGAAAGAAGCGCTTGGCTTGGGCCATGCCGTGCTCATGGCTCGCGAACTCGTGGGCAACGAACCCTTCGCGGTCTTGCTGGCCGACGACATCATCGACGCCGACCCTCCTTGCCTTAAGCAAATGATTGACGTCTTCGATCAGGCCCAATCCTCGGTGATTGCAATCCAGATTATCCAAGGCAAAGCGATCTCCGCCTACGGCGTGCTGGACGTAAAACCCGCCGACGGACGATTCGACGGGAGGCTGTTCGAAATCCGCAACATGGTGGAGAAGCCGAAACTGGAAGAAGCGCCGTCAGACCTCGCCGTGATCGGCCGCTATGTCCTGACCCCGACGGTCTTCGAAACTCTGGCGCAAACCAAGGCGGGCGTCGGCGGAGAACTACAACTCACCGACGGCATGCGCGCCCTGCTCAAGAGGGAGAA
>Ga0310039_10003456_pt1 | contig 10053 bp, 9 predicted proteins | sample Sb_taG_4_FD_200460 | JGI IMG/M metagenome (GOLD analysis project Ga0310039, IMG submission 200460) | Peat soil microbial communities from Weissenstadt, Germany - Sb_50d_6_BS metaG (v2) (version 2) | ecosystem: Environmental > Terrestrial > Soil > Wetlands > Peat | place: Germany: Weissenstadt... | reverse complement strand
TTTATCATCGCGGCGTGCATCGGCGGCCTGTTCGTCCTGGGCCTCGTCACGGCATTTGTGCTGATCGCCTCGCCGCCGCCGCTGGTGAATCCGAAAGACGTGTTCGACTTCACGTCGCTGCGCGAAGCGCCAAGCGACATCGGTGTGCCAAGCCTGCAGCGTTATCCGGCCCGCGACGGCGAGGAACTGGCATACCGCTTCTACCCTTCTACGGCGGATCGCATTCTGATCTTCATTCACGGATCGTCGTATCACGGGGCCGGCTATCACGCGCTGGCCACGGCCATCAGCCTCGGCGGAGCGGCGAAAGTCGTTCTGCCTAATCTGCGCGGCCATTACCAATCGGGACGGCATCGCGGCGATGTCGAGTATATCGGCCAGCTGGAGGACGACCTCGACGACCTGATCAAATTCCTGCGCGCCGAGCATCATGAGGGCCCGATCACGCTCGGTGGTCACTCCAGTGGCGCCGGGCTCGCCATCCGCTTTGCCGGCGGCGGGTACGCCCACGAGGTGTCGAGCTATTTGCTGCTGACCCCGATCATTCCGCAGGCGCCGACCGTCCGGGGCGGGACGGCCGGCGGATGGGCCAATCTAAATTTGCGACGCCTCTTCGGACTGCTTGCGCTTAACGCGATAGGCATTCACGGGTTCAATGGGCTTCCGGTCATCGACTTCAACAAGCCGGCGAAATTCTGGGACGGAACGGAAACCTTGTCGTATTCGTACCGGCTGAACGTTTCCTATCATCCCCGTTACAGATACCAGAACGACATCCGCGCGCTCGGCGCGCCGACCCTTGTCCTGGTGGGAGCCAACGACGAGGCAAACGATCCCGAGGCCATGCGGGCTGTTTTCGCGGCCGCCGCTCCGCGCGCTGAGATGAACATCTTGCCGGGCATCAGCCACTTCGGAATATTCTCGGACCCGGCCGCGCTCGACGTGGCCGTCGGCTGGTTGCGCGGTCTGCCGGAGAGCGCCAGCCGGTAATGCGGTGCACGCGGGGCGGTTTGACAATGCCACCGCGCGCCGTAGCATCGTCGTCTCAACCCATAGCGACGGCGTCATGATCATCGATTGTCACGGCCACTACACCACCGAGCCCAGCGACCTGAAGCGCTTCCGGCAGGAGCAGACCAAGGCCGTCGAGAACAAGACAGCGCCGCCGCTGCGGGCGTCGCTGAAGATTTCCGACGACGAGATCAGGGACAGCCTGGAAGGCGCGCAGCTCAAGCTGCAGCGCGAGCGCGGTACCGATCTCACCATCTTCTCGCCGCGCGCCTCCGGCATGGGCCATCACATCGGCGGCGAGAGCGTCAGCCTGGAATGGTCGCAGATCTGCAACGACCTGATCCATCGTGTCTGCGCGCTTTACCCGCGGAATTTCGTCGGCGTCTGCCAATTGCCGCAATCGCCGGGCGTGCCGCCGAAAAATTCCGCCGCCGAGCTCGCGCGCTGCATCACCGAGCTCGGCTTCATCGGCTGCAATCTCAATCCCGACCCTTCCGGCGGCTATTTCAATTCGCCGCCGCTCACCGACAAGTGGTGGTATCCGTTCTACGAGAAGATGGTCGAGCTCGACTTGCCGGCGATGATCCACGTGTCGGGCTGCTGTAATCCGGCGATGCACACCACCGGATCGTATTACCTCAACGCCGACACCATGGCGTTCATGCAGCTCATCCTCTCCGACCTGTTCAAGGATTTCCCGACGCTGAAGTTGATCATCCCGCATGGCGGCGGCGCGGTGCCGTTCCATTGGGGCCGCTTCCGCGGCCTGGCGCTCAACAACGGCCGGCCCGAGCTTGCCGACATCATCAAGCACAACATCTTCTTCGACACCTGCGTCTATCACCAGCCGGGCATCAATCTGCTCACCGAGGTGGTGCCGGTCGACAATATCCTGTTCGCCTCGGAGATGGTCGGCGCGGTCAAGGGCCTCGACCCCAAGACTGGGCATTATTTCGACGACACCAAGCGCTACGTCGACCAGGCGCCGGCGCTCGGCGACGCCGGACGGCGCAAGATTTTCGAAGGCAATGCCCGTAGGGTGTTCAGCCGCCTGAAAACCAAGGCGGCGGCGAGGGCGGCGGTTTAGGACCTCAACGCATTGGCAAAATCTCGACGAAAGCCGAAACAGCAACGTTCGCATCTGGTCAAGATCGGCCCCCAGGAAATCGAGACCCGCGGATTGGGCCAAGGCTTTTGGACGGACCTCTATCACCGGTCGATGACCGTCTATTGGCCGGTATTCTTCGGCAGCGCGGCGCTGATCTTCGTGCTGCTCAACGCGGTATTTGCTTTTTTCTATTTTCTCGGCAATGAGCCGGTCGCCAATGTCACCGGCAACAGCCCGCTGGACCTGTTCTACTTTTCCATCGAGACGCTGGCGACGGTCGGTTACGGCGACATGCATCCGCAGAGCAATTACGGCCATGCCGTCGCCACCGCGGAGATCTTCACCGGCATGTGCTTCCTCGCGGTGATGACCGGGCTGATCTTCGCCCGCTTCTCGCGGCCGCGGGCGCGTTTCATCTTCGCCGAGCACCCGGTTGTGACGTTGCGTGACGGCCGCCCGACCCTGATGATCCGCATGGCCAACGCGCGGCACAACGCGATTTCCCGAGCGAGGGCGCGGCTGTGGCTCATTCGCGTGGAACGGACGCAGGAAGGCGATCAGTTGCGCCGCTTCTACGAGCTCGCGCTCGACCGCCAGGAACATCCAATGTTCGTATTGAGCTGGACGCTCCTTCACGCCATCGACAAAGCGAGTCCGCTGTATGGCGCGACCGCGGCGGATCTCGCTCGGGCCGACGGCGCTCTGGTGCTGACGGTCAGCGGCGTCGACGACAGCTCGGCGCAGCAGCTTCATGCCCGGCGGATTTATGCCGCCGACGATATTCGCTGGCAGCATCGCTATCGGGATATTTCAAGTACTTCGGCGGACGGCCGCTTAATGCTGGACTACACCAAGTTCCATGAGGTGACGCCCGAGAAGTAACTGCCGCGCCGGCGAAAGCGCCGCGCCGGTATCATCGCTGTGCCTTCTTGCTGCCGCGCTCTGCCGCACCATCTAATTTAGCGAAACGCCGCCAACGAGTTAGAGAACATGTCCATTCGACCGGTCAAGCGCATCGTCAGCTCCAAGCCCACCATTGAAGGCGCCGGCGTGCACCTGCGCCGCGCCTTCGGCTTCGGCGACACCAGCGAGTTCGATCCGTTCCTGCTGCTCGACGACTTCCGCAACGATCGGCCGGACGACTATCGCGCCGGCTTCCCCTGGCATCCGCATCGCGGCATCGAGACCATCACCTATGTGCTGGCGGGAAACGTCGAACACCGCGACAGCCTGGGCAACCGCGGCGATCTCGGCGCCGGCGACGTGCAATGGATGACGGCCGGGCGCGGCATTCTCCACCAAGAAATGCCGCAGGGCGACACCAAGGGCCGCATGCACGGCTTCCAGCTCTGGGCCAATCTGCCGTCGACGCACAAGATGACGGCGCCGCGCTATCAGGACATCAAGGCCGCCGACATTCCGGAAATCGTCGACGACGACGGCACCCGCGTGCGGGTCGTCTGCGGCGATTTCTGGGGCAAGCGCGGCCCGGTCGAGGGCGTTGCCGCCGATCCGCGCTATCTCGATGTCTGGGTGCCGGCGGGCAAGCGCAAAACGCTGCCGGTCGAGGTGGAACGTCACGCCTTCGCCTATGTGTTCGAGGGCTCCGGCAATTTCCGCGCGGCGTCGCAGCCGTTCGGCGTGCTGACCGAGAAGACCGACGGCGGCAGCGAGACCGTGGTCAGGGAGCAGACCGGCAATCGCTCGCTGGTCGTGTTCGACCGCGGCGACGAGGTCACCGTGCAGGCCGGCGACGAAGGCGTTCGCTTTCTTCTGGTTTCCGGCAAGCCGATCGCGGAGCCGGTCGCCTGGTACGGCCCCATCGTGATGAACACGGAAGCCGAGCTGCAGCAGGCGTTCGCCGAGCTGCGCGGCGGCACGTTCATCAAGTAATTGGTCATGGCCGGGCAAGCCCGGCCGTGATGCGTCACGCCGGCTGCGCCTGCGCGGTGCGCCGCAGCATGCCGCGCTGCGGATCGTAGCCGATCACCGCCAGCAGAAAGAACAGCACCGTGGCGCCGGCGACCACCAGCGCCGCGACCGGGTCGAACGCGCCGTAGAGCGCGAAGCGGATCAGCTCCACCGCATAGGTGAAGGGGTTGGCGAGCGAAACATAGTAGAGCAGCTCGGAGCCGCCCTCGCGCAGCCGCCACAGCGGATAGAGCGCGGAGGAAAAGAAGAACATCGGGAACATGACGAAATTCATGGCGCCGGCGAAATTCTCCACCTGGCGGATATAGACCGACAGGAACAGCCAGAGCGCGCCGAGCATCAGGCCGCAGACGATCAGCGCCGGCAGCACGGCGAGCCAGTCGATCGGATCGAAGGTGACGTCGAAGGCGATGCAGACGGCGAGAAACACGTAGCAAGTGATGACCGACAGGGCCGTTCCGGCCACGAGCTTGCAGGCAAGCAGCACCCAGCGCGGCAGCGGCGCGGTGAGCAAAAGCCGCATCACCCCCATCTCGCGGTCGTAGACCATCGACAGCGACGACTGCATGCCGTGGAACAGAAGGATCATGCCGAGCAGGCCGGGCACGATATAGACCTGATAGGTGATGTAGGTCTTGTACGGCGGGATGATCGAGACGCCGAATACGTTGTAGAAGCCGGCGGCGAACACGGCGAGCCAGATCAGCGGCCGCACCAGGGCTGCTAGAAGCCGGCCGCGCTGCTGCACGAATTTCGCCATGTCGCGCATCATGACGGCGCGCAGCGCGCGCAGGATGTGGGTCAGCTGCATGGGCGGGGTGTGCCTCATTTGTCCAGATGGCACGGCGATTCCGGCTCGTCATCGCCGAGCGTGTCGAGTTCGTTGGTGCGGTGGAGAAACCCTTCGATCGGGGCCTCGGCGACCACTTCATAAGGCGCCGCCAGCAGGATTCCCTGACGCACCTGATGGTCCCAGGGCCGCACGCTCAGCGCCAGACCTTTGTCGCCATCGAACGTGCCGTCGCCGAGAATGAAGGCGCGCTGTTTGGCGAACTCCGCGGAGCGCGTGCGCAGCGCCGATTGCACGACCATCTTGACCGCGAGCCAGGCGGCCCAGTCGGGGCCCGCCATGTGGCGGCCGCCCGACTTTTTCTCGAAGCGCGAATTCACCTGCGGCGCACCGTGGCGCTCCCAGGTCCAGTGCCAGGCCACCGGCTCGAGATCGATGCTGCCCATCACCGGACGCGGCCGCGCGAGCTGATAGGGCACCGTGCGGGCGAAATCGAAGGCATCGTCGGCGACGAAGGCCATGTCGAAATCCCGATTGATGGCGCTGAGCAGCGTCGGATCGTTTTGCTCGCGCTCGCGCGGGTCGGTGCCGGGCTTGAAATGCTGGTGGGCGACGATGCGGGCGCCGAATTTTTGCGCCGAATGCTCGAATGCCGTCGTCATCGCGGCGTCGGCCGGTGATGGGCCTTCGAGCACCAAGAGGTCGCGCCATTTGCGCGATACGGCGAACTGCACCAGGCCGTCCATCAGCTGGGCGCGGCTCGGATAGACATGGACGAACGCGGGCGCGCAGAGGTCGCGGCGCAACGAGTCGTCCGGTTCGGAAACATTGAAGATGAGCGCGTCACGGCCGCGGACCGCCGCCGCCAGCGGCTTGAAGGCGTCCGCCGGCGCATCGAGCACGAAGAAGTGCGTGCCGGCATCGAGCGCCGCGCGCACCGCCGACGCCACGTCGGTCGGCGATTTTGCCGTAATGCGATCGAGGGCAAAATCCATCGGCAGCACGCGCGCGAATGCCGCTGCCTCATCGATGCCGACTTCGGCGCCGGTCCACGGATGTTCGCGGCTCTTGAGGATGATGCGTTCGTAGGCACGGACCGGCTCGTAGCGCGCATCGCCCGCGATCTCGACGAAACCGATCTTGACCTGCTGTCGCGGCGGGGGAGGCGAGGGGCTCTGGGCTTCGGCGCTTGCGATCGCGCCAGCAAATAACACCGAAAATGCCAGCGCCGATCGGCGCAGACTAGTCATCGACCGCGATCCCATAGGGGACGCGGCCGACCGGCACCGATATCTTCGCCTTGCGGCTAGCGGTGTCGATGACGGTGACGTCGTCGCCTTGGCCGTTGGCGACGTAGAGCGTCTTCTCGTCGCGGGAGAGCGTGATACCCCACGACCTCTTGCCGACCAGGATGTAGCCCAAAATCTTGCGCGTCGGCACATCGACGACGGCGACGCGGGCGGCATGGCCGAGCGTCACATAAGCCGTCTTGCCGTCGCTAGTCATGGTGAGGCCGACCGGCGTCACGTCGGCTTTGCGCATGCCCGGCGGCAAAAATGGGATATTGCCGATGACGACAAATCTGGCGCGGTCGATGATGACGACCTCGCCAGAGAGCTCCGCCGTCGCCCACAGCTCCTTGCCGTCAGGCGTCGCCGCCAGGCGGCGCGGACGCAAGCCGGCGACCACGTCGCGGGTGATGGTGCCGGAGTCGGCGTCGATTGCGTGCACCATGTCGCCGGCCTCCGACGTGACGTAGACGGTCTTGCCGTCCTCGCTGACCAGCACGCCCTCCGGCTCGGCGCCGGTCGGGACTTCCTTGGCGATTGCGTCCCGATCCATGTCGATGACGGCAAGCGACGAGCCTTCTTCGTCGGAGACGTAGAGGCGCCGGCGTTTCTCGTCCATGGCGAACGCTTCCGGGCTTGGCCCGGTCTTCAGCTTGCCGATAATCTTCAGCGTCGCCACGTCGAGAATGTCGATCACGTCGTCGTCGCCGCAGGCGATGTAGAGCTTGCCGTGATCGGCGTCAAAATGCATATCGCGCGGCCGGCGCGAGACCTTGATATCCTTGACCACCTTGTAGGTCTTGGGGTCGATGACGATGATGTTGTTGGTTTTCTCGTTGCTGACGAAGATCAGGCCGGTATCCTTGGCAGCGGCCGGAGCGAACGCCAGCACCGAGAGCAGCGCGACCACCAATCTGCGCATTACAGAACCTTCATTGCGTCGCGCCCAACCTACGTCTTAATAAGGACAGCGGGCAAGGCAAGAGCTGGGGAACGAATGGCGACCGATAACCGCGCGCCGGCGCTGCTGCTCGATAACGTGGTCAAGACCTACGGGCCGATTCGCGCGGTGGACGGCGTCAGCCTGACGGCGTTCGCCGGCGAGTTCATCGCGCTGCTCGGTCCCAACGGTGCCGGCAAGACCACGCTGTTTCAATTGCTGTCCGGGTTGTTCGTGCCCGATTCCGGCCGCATCGAGGTCATGGGGCATGACATGCGGCGCAATCCGGTGCCGGCTTTGGCGATGCTCGGCATCGTGTTTCAGCAGCCCACCCTCGACCTCGAGCTCTCGGTCACCGGCAATCTATTGTTTCATGCGGGACTGCACGGCATTCCGCGCCCGGTCGCCAAGGCGCGCATCGAAAAGGAGCTGGCGCGGCTTGGGCTTGCCGAGCGCGCGCACGACAAGGCCGCGCAATTGAGCGGCGGCAACCGCCGCCGGCTGGAGCTCGCCCGCGCGCTGCTGCACGAGCCGCGCGTTCTCTTGATGGACGAAGCGACGGTCGGTCTCGACCCCGGCAGCCGCAGCGAACTGCTCAAGCTCATCATCGGCCTGCGCACCGAACGCGGCGTTGCCGTGCTGTGGGCGACGCATTTGTGCGACGAGGTGCCCAACGGCGATCGCGTCGTCGTGCTTGATCACGGCAAGGTCTTGGCCGACACGACGCCGGCTGAGCTTATAGCGAGCGCCGGCACCGCGACCATCGAACAGGCTTTTTTGGCGATGACCGGCGGCGCCAACGCGCCGGTCAACGGCAACCAATGAGCGTGACACCACTTTTCGGGATCATGCTTTTTTGTTTGCGCATGATCTTATCCGAAAACCGGTATCCACTTTTCGGGATCATGCTCTACTCCGGCGGCGTGCCGTTAGCGGCCAACACCTCGCCGGCGAGATAGAGCGAGCCGGTGATGAGGACGCGCGGTGGCGGCTCGAAATCGAGCTTGCCGGCGACATCGAGCGCGCGCTCGACGTCGTCGCAGGCCAGCGCCGGAATGCCGACGTCGCGCGCAATATCGGCCAAGGCGGCGGCGGGCAGCGCGTTGTCCTGATGAATCGGCACCGCGATGACGCGGCACGCCAGACCGGAGAAGTTGCGCAGAAAGCCTTCGCTGTCCTTGGTCGACATCATGCCGACGATGAGCACGAGCGGCCGCGATACGCGCTCCTCGAGATCGGCGAGCGCCGCGGCGATGGCGCGGCCGCCGTCGGCATTATGGCCGCCGTCGAGCCAGAGTTCGCTCTCCGGCGCCAGCCGGGCCGCGAGCCGCCCCTGCGACAGCCGCTGCATGCGCGCCGGCCAATCGACGCGGAGCATGCCGGCCTCGAAGGCCGCGCCGGGCAGTTTCAGGCCGCTCACGCGCAGCGCCGCGATCGCCGCACCGGCGTTCTCGAACTGGTGGCGCCCGTAGAGTTTCGGTGCCGGCAGATCGAGCAGCCCGTCGGCGTCCTGATAGACCAGCCGCCCGCGCTCTTCGGTCGCCGTCCAGTCCTGCCCGGCGATGCTGAGCGGCGCCCGCGCGCGCGCAGCCTGCCGCTCGATGACCGCCAGCGCCTCGTGCGTCTGGCTCGAAACCACCGCCGGCACGCCGCGCTTGAGAATACCGGCCTTCTCGGTGGCGATTTTTTCCAGCGTGTCGCCGAGGAAGTCATGATGATCCATCGACAGGCGGGTAATCACGCTCGCCAGCGGACGTTCGATGACGTTGGTGGCGTCGAGCCGGCCGCCGAGGCCGACTTCGAGGAGAACAATATCAGCCGGATGCCGCGCGAACAGCAGAAACGCCGCGGCCGTCTCCATCTCGAACACCGTGATCGGGGCATCGCCGTTCTTGGCTTCGCAGTCGGCCAGCGCGGCGGCGAGCGCGTCGTCGTCGACGAGCCTGCCGGCGGCCACTTGCCCGATGCGAAAGCGCTCGTTGAGGCGCACCAGGTTGGGCGAGGTGTAGACATGCACGCCCTTTTCCGCCGCCTCGAGGATGGCGCGCATGAAGGCGATGGTCGAGCCTTTGCCGTTGGTGCCGGCGACATGAATCGCCGGCGGCAGCTGCCGCTCGGGATGGCCGAGCGCTGCCAGAAGCCGCTCGATGCGATCGAGCGAGAGGTCGATTCGCTTCGGATGCAGCGCCAGCAACCGCGCATGGATCGCGCCGACCGAGGTGGCGCCGGAACGCGGCGTGGTCACGCCGGAGCCGGCAGGCTGTATTGCGCTTTCGCGGCGCCCGCCGGCGCCTTGGTCAACAGCCGGCAGAGGCGGGCGATGGTCGCGCGCAAATCGCGGCGGTGCACCACCATGTCGACCATGCCGTGGGCCAAAAGGTATTCCGCCTTCTGAAAGCCGTCCGGCAGCTTCTCGCGGATGGTCTGCTCGATGACGCGCGGGCCGGCGAAGCCGATCAGCGCGCCGGGCTCGGCGATGTGCACGTCGCCCAGCATCGCATAAGAGGCGGTGACGCCGCCGGTCGTCGGGTTGGTGAGCACGACGATATAGGGCTTGCGCGTCTCGTGCAGGTTTTGCACGGCGATCGTCGTGCGAGGCATTTGCATGAGCGAAAGGATGCCCTCCTGCATGCGCGCGCCGCCGGAGGCGGCGAAGAGGATGAACGGGCAGCCTTTCTCCACCGCGGTGTCGAGACCCTTGATCACCGCTTCGCCCGCCGCCATGCCGAGCGAGCCGCCCATGAAATCGAAGTCCTGCACGCCGACGACGACCGCCAGACCGTCGAGCTTGCCGTAGCCGAGCTTCACCGCGTCATTGAGGCCGGTCTTGCTGCGCGCGTCCTTCAGCCGATCGAGGTAGCGGCGCTCGTCGCGAAATTTCAGCGGATCGACCGGCACCTCGGGGAGCGCGACATCGAACCAGGTCTCGTTGTCGAACACGGATTTCAGGCGCACGGCGGCGCTCATGCGCATGTGATAATTG
>Ga0310039_10003451_pt1 | contig 10059 bp, 10 predicted proteins | sample Sb_taG_4_FD_200460 | JGI IMG/M metagenome (GOLD analysis project Ga0310039, IMG submission 200460) | Peat soil microbial communities from Weissenstadt, Germany - Sb_50d_6_BS metaG (v2) (version 2) | ecosystem: Environmental > Terrestrial > Soil > Wetlands > Peat | place: Germany: Weissenstadt... | reverse complement strand
GCCGAACGAACCGTTGCCGGCCTGCTGATCGCCCTCGACGCCTGCGCCGACATCTTCAAACCTGCGGAATGCGCCAATTACTTCAGGGCCTGCGGATATGATACCGGTTGATCGGAGTCCGCTCTAGATCGGCGGTCCGTTAGGGCATAGTTGGCGCCGAAAAGACGCATAAGTCAAAGTCTTCAATTCCGGGGCTTCGACGATTTGCAGACGAGCGCCATCCGCTAAAATGAATGCGCGGCAAGAATGACAGGGGATCGCGACATGACCGTGCTCGATCGCTCCCGACTGGACGGCAAGCGCGTTCTGGTCACGGGGGGCAGCCGCGGCTTCGGCCGGGCGATCGCGCTTGCCGCCGCGGAGGCGGGCGCCGACGTCCTGCTTGTCGCGCGCGACCCCGACGCTCTCGCCCGGACCGCCGGCGAGGTGCGGGAACGCAAGCGCCAAGCCTGGACTTTTGCGGCCGACATCGCTGAGCCCGCGGCATGCGAGGATCTTTGCCGGCGCGTGCTCGCCGAGGCGGCGCCCGTCGATATTCTTGTCAACAATGTCGGCGGCCGCAATGTCGACGTTGCGATCGAGAACTCCGACCTCGCGACCTGGCGCCGGTACATCGATCTCAATCTCACGCATTGCTTCATTTGCACCAAGATGATTGGCGGCGCGATGCTGGCGCGCGGCGAAGGGCGGGTGATCAATATCGCCTCGATCAGCGGTCTCATCGCCAACCGCGGAATCGGTGGGCGCCACTATGAGACCGCGAAGGCCGCAGTCATCCATTTCACTCGCGCCACGGCCGCCGATTGGGCGCCTCGCGGCGTCACCGTCAACGCCATCTGCCCGGGCCTCTTCATGACCGAGCCGAACCGGGCCTGGGCCGAGAAAAATCCGCAGGTGATCGAGACGTTCGTGCGCGCAATTCCGATGGGCCGCGCCGGCGACCCGCAAGAGATTGGCCCGCTTGCGGTTTATCTCGCTTCGCCGGCTTCAAGTTATGTCACAGGAGCCGCCTTCGTGATCGATGGCGGCTACACGCTGTGGTAGAGGCTGTGCAAGAGCCCTAGAGCCAAACCTTTCACGGCCGTGCTCCCGGCCACGGACGCGGCCATGAAAGCAGGACAATGAGCAAAGGCCAAGCCAATCGCCCCACGCCCGCGTTTACCGCCATCGACTTCGACCGGCATGGCCGGCAAATCGGCTGGGTGATGTTTCCGCACTCGCCGGACGATGACGCCTGGGGCGTGACGCGCGTTCCGATCGCCGTCATCGCCAATGGCAAGGGGCCGACGGTCATCATCGAAGGCGGAAACCACGGCGACGAGCACGAAGGCCCGATCGTCATCGGCGAACTGGCGCGGGAGCTCGATCCAGGCGAGATCCACGGCCGGCTCATCCTGATGCCGGCCAACAACGTCCATGCCGTCATTGCGTCGCGCCGGACCTCGCCGATCGACGGGCTCAATTTCAACCGCACGTTTCCAGGCGATCCCGCAGGCACGATCACGCAGCAGATTTCCGCCTATGTCACCGACCATATTTTCCCGATAGCCCACGCGTTCCTCGACCTGCATTCCGGCGGCTCCTCGCTCGACTTCATCCCAAGCGCGGTCATCGAACCGACAAAGGACGAGGCGCTCGCCAAACGCAATGTCGCCGCCGCCCGCGCCTTTGATGCGCCCTGCACCGTGGTCGTTCCGAATCTCGGCGACCAGCGGACCTCTACCGCCACGGCTTGCCGTGCGGGACTCGTTACGGTCGGAACCGAACTCTGCGGCGGAGGCCGGGTGTCGAGCGAGGGGCTGGACGTGTGCCGCCGCGGCGTGCGCAACGTGCTCGCGCATCTCGGCGTCCTCGACGGCGCACCGCAGTCGGCGCCGAACTCCGCCAGACAGATCCTCGAATTGCGCGGAACGGCCGCCTATGTCTACGCGCCCTCCGAAGGGGTACTCGAGACTTTCCACGCGCTCGGCAGCAACGTGCGCGCCGGCGAGCCGGCCGGGCGGATCCACCGGGTGTGGGAGCCCGGCCACGATCCCGAGGTGATCACCTACGGCTGCGACGGCATGCTCCTCGCCCGGCGGCATCCCGGCCGAGTGAAACCCGGCAATTGCTGCCTGGTCGTCGCTTCCCCTGTACCAGGCTAGTTCATGCCGACGGCTTACGCCCCGGTTCGCGTCCTGGTCGCCGGTGCTGGCGCCTTCGGGACGGAGCACCTCGACAGGCTCGCCGGGCGCTCAGACGCGAAAGTGGTTGGCGTCGCCGACACCGACCCCGCCGCCCTCGAGCGAATCCGCTCGCGCCACGGCGTCGTGAACTGCTTGACCGATCCTTCGCGGTTGATCGACAGCGTGGAGGCCGACGCCATCATCATCGCGACCTCAGCCACCTCGCATGTCGAGATTTGCGTGCGCGCGCTTGGTCGGAACCTTTGTGCGCTGCTGGAGAAGCCCGTTGCGCCGTCAGCGGCGGCCGCGGCGCCGCTGCTTGCGTCGGCGCGGAGCTCCGGAGGCTTCGTCTTGCCTGGCCACGTGCTGCGATTTTCGCAAGACCATGTCCGGCTGGTTGAGATTGTCCGCTCAGGCCGGATCGGCGAGGTCATCTATGCGAACTCGCGCCGTTACCGAGACGACAGTCATGCCGTCCGCTATGCCGATATCGACCCTGTCCTGATGACCCTGATCCACGACATCGACCTTGCGCAGTGGGTCACGGGTTCAGACTTCCGCTCGGTTCTCGCCCGCCGTTCGGGGGGCACGGGCGGCCGGTCGATGACGGCGGTCTGCGCAACCACCACGACGGGGGCGCCTTGCGACTTGCGCACCGCCTGGACCTTCGTGGACGGAGACTTGCCCCCCGACCATCTCGAGGTGGTCGGCGATCGCGGCAGCGTCGTGCTGATCGTCGGACAGGCCTTGCATGTCTACGCCGAGGGACGTCGCACCGACTATGCTCCGGCCGCGGCGGATGACCCTTTGCGGAACGAACAGGATCATTTTCTGGCTTGCGTCCGCGACCGCTCGCGCGCGCGAGCGCTCGATCTGCCGCAGGCGCTCGCCGGATTGAAGCTCGCCGATGCGGCGATCGAGTCTCTGCGCCTGAATCGGGAGGTGATCCTGTCCGCATGAGGTTCGCTGACGCCCACATCCATCTGTTCCGGGAGGGCTACCATCGACCTGGCCTGCCGTCGCTGTTCGGGGATCGCGAGTTGCAGGCCTACGAGGCCTTGCGGCTTACGCATGGCGTCGATTTGGCGCTGGCGATCGGCTATGAAGCCGAGGGCATCGGTCCCGCCAACAACGCCTACTTGCGGCAGTTGAGCCACTCTCGAAGCTGGCTAAGCACGCTCGCCTTTGTCGAGACGACGCCGCCGCCGGAGCCGGGGACAATCGAGGCCGTGCTCGAAGCCGGCCACGCGGGCCTTGCCATTTATGCCCAGGACAGGCCGGACGCGGAGTCGGTATTGCGTTGGTCGCCGGCATGCTGGCGGCTGTTGCAATCCCGCAAGGCCATTGTGTCATTCAATTCGCGGCCGGAAGCCATCTCAGTCCTGGGGCGGCTGATTGCGGAATCGGCGGGCGTGCAGTTCCTGTTCTCGCATCTGGGACTGCCCGGAGTCCTCGGACCGGATATGCCGGAGGCCCTCCGCGATCGCCTGAAGCCCTTGCTCAGCCTTGCCCGGCTGCCGAATGTCCACGTGAAGATATCCGGCGCTTACGCAACCAGCGTGCCGCAACATGCTTTCCCTCACCGGGGGGGCGAACGATGCGATTGGGAGAATTCTCGAAGCCTTTGGGCCGGCTCGATGCCTGTGGGCGTCGGATTTCCCGCCGGCGCTGGAATTCGTGTCCTTTCCTCAGACCATGGAATGGCAGGGAATGAGCACGCTCTCGGAAACTGAACAGCGCATGGTTTTCCGCGACAATTTGGTGCGACTGCTGGCGAGGTCTTAGGGTTCGCGGTTCAATATGATGAGTGGAACTGCGTGAGCTGGCCGGCCCAAGGGATCGCGCGACGTCGGCGGCCTCGTCCACCCAAGCAATGGGAGTGACCCCTACCCCAGCCGCGCGCCCGTCTGCGCGTCAAACAGATGCGCCGACGCGACCTCCGGCGTCATCGGCAGCATCTCTCCCAGCCTCGCCGTCATGCGCTGGCGGAACACCGCGACGATCTTCTGCGCGCCAACTTTGGCGAACACCTGCGTCTCCATACCCGTCGGCTCCAGCACCGAAATCTCCGCAGGCATACCGTCGGACCCGGCGAGTGTAAGATGCTCGGGCCTTATGCCGTAGATCGCCGGACGGCCGTCGGAGCCCGCGGGCGCCGAAGCGAGCGGCAGACTGACGCCGCCGTCGATGACAAAACTCGGCTTGCCGCCGAGTTTGATCGTGCCTTTCAGAAAGTTCATCGAGGGCGAGCCGATGAATCCGGCGACGAACAGGTTCGCTGGCCGATCATACAATTCAAGCGGCGTCCCGATCTGCTCCACGACGCCATCGCGCAGCACGACGATTCGATCCGCCATCGTCATCGCCTCAATTTGATCGTGCGTGACATAAACGGTCGTCGTTTTCAGCCGTTGATGCAATTCCTTGATTTCCGCCCTCATTTGCACGCGCAGCTTGGTGTCGAGATTCGACAGCGGCTCGTCGAACAGGAAGACCTGTGGATCGCGCACGATGGCGCGCCCCATCGCCACACGCTGACGCTGTCCGCCCGAAAGCTGGCGCGGATAGCGGTCGAGCAGCGCCGCCACGTCGAGTATTTCGGCGGCGCGGCGCACGCGCGCCTCGATCTCCGCCTTCGGCGCGCGTCTGAGCTTCAACCCGAAGCCCATGTTTTCGGCGACCGTCTTGTGGGGATAGAGCGCGTAGCTTTGGAACACCATGGCGATGTCGCGATCTTTCGGCGCGAGCCTGTTCACCACGCGATTGCCAATCTTGACGGCGCCGGAGGTAATGCTCTCGAGCCCCGCGATCATTCGCAGCAGCGTGGACTTGCCGCAGCCCGAGGGTCCAACCAGAATCACGAAATCGCCGTCGGCGATGTCAAGCGAAACGCCGTGAATGACTTTGTGCCCGCCGTAGCTCTTGCGGACATCGATCACGTTGATTGACGCCATTATGAACGCTCCAACATCTCCGGCTCGAGTCCCTTCTCTCCGCTTGCTGGGGCGGAACGAGCTCGACCCGAGCGGCCAATCGCTATGCCCCTCGCCCCAACCCTCTCCCACTAATGTGCACTGATGTTGGGCGAGGGAGCGGTGGGGCGGGGACGCGCCTTCGCCTCACACATCTCACGACCTGATCAGCAGAATGGCTTCGATCTCAACGACCATCCGGTTCGGCAAGGATCCCACTCCGACGGCCGACCGAGCATGGCGGCCGGCCTCGCCGAGCGCCTCAACCAGGAGGTCGGAACAGCCGTTGATCACCTTCGGGTGGTCGGCGAAGTCCGGCTCCGCGTTGACCATCCCGAAGAGCTTGACCACGGCCTCTATGCGCGTGAGCTCGCCGAGCGCGGATTTGGCGACCGCCAGCAATTGCAGGCCCGTGGTCCGCGCCGCGCGATAGCCATCCTCCACCGAGGCGTCCTTGCCGAGACGGCCGGTCTGGAAACTGCCGTCGGCCAGCTTTGGCCCCTGCCCCGAGAGAAAGAGGAGGTTGCCCGCCCAGCGATACGGCACGTAGTTGGCCACGGGCGCGGGAACGGCGGGAAGCGTGAGGCCGAGCGCAGCAAGCCGTTGCTCAGGCGTTGATGTCGTCATGGTCCGCTCATCCTGAAACGCTTGGATTGAAAGAGATCATCAACCATTCCACCATTGGCCGTTCAACACAACGCCGCGCACGGAAAGGCGCAAATGGCCGGCGAGATGCTCGCCGGTCACGTCGACATAATCGAAGTCGCCGCTGTCGAGCGCAAGGATCGACGCGTCGCCGGCTGCGCCTTGTCGGAAGGTGCCAAGATCGCTCCGCCGCAAGGCTTGCGCCGGCGCCTCCGTCGCCGCCCACACGACATCGCCGAGCGGCATGCCGAGGCAAAGGAACTTGGACATCGTCGTCAAGAGATCGAACGCGGGACCGTCAATGCACAGCGCATGGACGTCGCTCGATATGCAATCAGGGGCAAAGCCGTTGGCGAGCATCGTGCGAGCGGTTTTGAAGGCGAACGACCCCATCCCGTGGCCGATATCAAAAATGACACCGCGCTTGCGCGCGTCGATGACAACGCTGCGCACGCCGCCCTCGGCGGTCGCCGGATTGTTGGGGAACGGCCGGAAGCAATGCGTGAGGATGTCGCCCGTGCGCATGCGCGCGAGCACCTCCTCGAGCGTCGGCGGCGGAAGGTCGATATGCACCATCATCGGCACGCCGACTTCCTCGGCGACCTGGCGAGCGATGTCGAGCGGGACGGTTCCAGAATTCTGCGACGCGTGAAAGCCGACCCGCACCTTGATCCCCGCGATCGTGTCGCGGTTTGCGCGCGCGACCTCGATCGCATCGATCGGCGACAACAGCCTTAAGTCCCCGCTCTCTCCAACCATCACCCGCTTGGAAAAGCCGTAAATGCCGGCGAAGGAGACGTTGAGAAGGGAGATGATCCTGACCGGCGAAGGCTTGATCACATGGTCGAGAAAACCAGCGAAATTGCCTGGCCCAGCGCTCCCCGTATCGACGAGCGTTGTGCAGCCGCCGCGCGCCAGGCGGAGCGGATCGACGCCGAGCGACGTGCCGCCCCAGTAAACGTGCGTATGAAGATCGATCAGCCCCGGCGTGACGATGAGCCCCTTGACGTCCTTGACGGTATCGCCGCCGAGGTCGGCGCCGACCTGCGCGATGCGGCCGTCGCGGAAGCCGACATCCGAGATGGCGTCGAGCCCTTGTGAGGGATCGATGACGCGCCCGCCCCGCAAGACCAGATCAAACGACATTTCGTCCACATTTCGCTGTTCGGCGCTCGTGCGCCGTTTCGGTTGGCCGCTTCCTTTAAGCGACTATCGCGCCAAAAAAGTCAGGCCGCGCTCTCCATCGCGGCAAGCCCTTCGGCGATCCAGTCGACATTGGCGTCTCTCAGATGACCCCAGTTGTAGAACGCTGCTTCGCGCAAGCCGCCGGCGCCGAGCGCGCGCATCGCCGCGAGGAATTCGCCTTTGGAGTCGAGATCGGGGAAAGCGGGCCGCACGATGCCGCGCAGTCGGCCCGAACCGCGCAAGCGGCGCCTGACGTCGAAAAGGTCGGCTTGGATGCGCTTGGCGCCGGGTTCGTAGAAGCACGCTTCGATCACACCCGCCGCGTCGGCGAGCGCCTTGAGGTCGCTCCCCTCGAACCAGGCGCCGCTCGTTGGGCGCGCGACCGAGGGGATCACCGCGACCGTCGCATCCTTTCGCACCGCGTCGCGAACTTCGCCCACGAGCGAGGAGACCACAGTGCAACGCCAGTCCAGGAAAGCCCTGAGATCGCCGTCGCTGCGGGCGTCGGCCGTCCAGAAGGCCTCGGCCATGTCGGAGGAAAAATCGACGTCGCTGCCGAGGTAGGCTTCGATATCCGCGGCGACCAGGCGTCTCACCGCCTCGACGGCGATTCCAGCGCGCTTGGCGCCCGCCATGCAGTGCGGGCAGAAGCAAAGACCCAGCAGACTGTCGAGCCAGCGATTTCCGCGGTTGAGCGCGAATTCGTGGTGAAAGCCGTGCGCGTAGGGCAGGAAACCGGGCGTCTCCAGCGACACGCCGCTGACGGAAAAGGACTCCGTCACGTCGCGCGCCAGACCGATCGCGTAGGCGCGCGCCTCGGGAGCGGAGGGGCAGAGATTGTAGACATATCGGTCGCCGAAGGCGTTGGCGACCGTGGACTCGATGTGCGCGGCGCCGAGCCTAGTGTTGTGCAGGAGCACCAGCCAGACGTTGGTCGCCAAGCGGCCCTGCCCGGCAAGCTCGCGCACCACGTCCTCGCCCGAAGAGAGCATCGAATGCGCGATCGGCTTGATCGCGCCGTAACGGCTGGGATCGGGCGTGAAATAGACCGTTCCGTCTTCCGGAAAATAGACCTTGCCCGCCTTGCCGTGCGGCCGCAGGAACTTGCCTGCGTGGTAGCTCCCCGCGATCGTCACCGTATCGAGGCCGAGCGCCAGGAACCTGTCGATCGCCGCGCTGACGCCGGTCTCGGCAAGATCCCAGGGGTAGGCGTAAATGGCCTTATAGCCCATCGCGTCGTTTCCGGTCAGAGGCGCCTCACGCGTCGAACCTGCTCTCTTTCAGGCGCCGCATTCATTTCGAAGACCATGCCCGCGACAATCTCCGCGTTTATCGCGCCCGTCAACGCGTCGCTGACCGGCGCCAAAGGAGCTACGTCCGATTCTGTCGTTGCGTCGTGCGATCAATGGCGAAAGCGCAACAAACGAAGCGAGGGCGACATGGCCGCGAACACTGCAGAACGAAACTTCCCGGTGCTTCGCGTGGCGGACGAATCGGGGACAGACGATCCCGCCGAAGTCCGCAAGCGGATGCTGAAGCAGCTCGCGGAGCGCCTCGATGAGCATCACGCCTTCGCCAAGGGGCAGTTCGTCGCCTGGAAGCCCGGCCTCAAGAACAAGACCTCGCCGGACTACGGCGAGCCGGCGATCGTGACCGCGGTGCTTCCAACCCCTGTGTTCGATCAAAGCGAGGCGTCCTCGGGAAGCCCCTATTTCCAGGAGCCGCTGTCGATCGTCATCGGCATTCATCGCGAGGACGATCTTCTCGAGTTCCGCGTCGACGGCCGCCGCTTCGAGCCGGTCGAAGGGTGAGCGCATTCCTTCTCCCCTTGCGGGAGAAGGTGGCCGACGAAGTCGGCCGGATGAGGGGTCCGCGCCGCAGGGCGCTCTCTTGCATGCGCCCTGCGGCGCCCTCACCCCCAACCCCTCTCCTAACCGGCGGTTCCACAATAATGGGCATGGACGGCCGCGACGAGCCCCGCATCCTGTCCTCAAGCGCCTTCCGGTGCGACAATCGTGACGCTCGGCCCCCAGGTCATCAGGTGATGGGCGATCTCCAGCATTCCGCCGGCGCGGAAGCGCACCGTCAGCGAGCCGTCCGGCTCGTCGCTCAAGGTTTGGGTCGGATGGAAGAGAAAGGCGCGGGCGTCCGGCGCTGCGGATGGCGCGAAGCGAAACTCCACCTCCAGCGGCTCCTTCTGGAACACGCCGAACGAGCGCTCGGCGTAAGCTCTGAGGTCGAAGTCCTGCGGCGGCGCGCCCGGCTCGTCGAGGACTTCGAGCCCATGGATCGCATCGAGGCGGAAGAGCACCGGCGCCGCGCGGCTCTTGACGCGGGCGACCAGGTAGGCGCGCGGACCGAACAGGAGGCCATAGGCGACGACCTTGCGCCAGCGCGGCGGGATTCCATGAACTTGACCATGATCCCCGCAATCAGCGCCTCCCGCAACCGCGCCAGAACGGTGGGATCGGCGAGAGGGCGCGCGCCGACCTGACAGGCGAAGGCTTCGGCGCGAAGCTGCGCCTCGACGTCGACGCCGAGGCGGCGCCGGTCAGCCTCGCGCAGACTGGCGCCGATCTTCATGCCGAGCGAGCGCAAGGTCGCGGCGCGGCTTTCGTTGCCCGTCGCTTCGAGGGCGCGGGCGGCATTTTCGAGCTCCGCGAGTTCGTCGGCCGTCGGCGCGGAAGCGAAATTACCGAGGCCGCGCGCGGCGAGCCGGAAGCGCACCCTGCGCCCGTCGTCCTCGCGCTCGAGCGGGCCAAACGCGGCCTCGACCGCATCCCGCATCCGCTCCGCCGTCCGCCGCCCAACCCTGATGAGCGCCGCCATCTCGTCGAGCGTCATTCCCTCGAAATGGCTGGCGAGGGCGCGGGCAAGAGTGAGGACGGCGAGGTTTTTTGAGGCGCATGGGGTGGGGCGGGCAAGGTCGGGCTGCTTTTCTATTTGGCTTGGTAAAAAACAGAAAATACGGCATTTTTAAGAGAGCGCCTCACTTGTCCAGATCCCCATTTCTGTTCATTGACATTTTGCTTCCCCAGACTAAGGGCTTTGCGAGGGGGAATTCGAGATTGCGAGAATCAGAAAATGCAATC
>Ga0310039_10003450_pt1 | contig 10059 bp, 6 predicted proteins | sample Sb_taG_4_FD_200460 | JGI IMG/M metagenome (GOLD analysis project Ga0310039, IMG submission 200460) | Peat soil microbial communities from Weissenstadt, Germany - Sb_50d_6_BS metaG (v2) (version 2) | ecosystem: Environmental > Terrestrial > Soil > Wetlands > Peat | place: Germany: Weissenstadt... | reverse complement strand
GCGGCTTGAAGTCAGCCATGAAAGCTGACGAAGAGAAGCTGGCCAGCACAACCACCACCGTTGCCAACGAGCAAGCCCCAATCAAGGAGTGAGTCGTGGGTTGTGGCACCGAAATCCTGATCGTGCTCTTGCTGGGGTCCTGGTACTAGGCCCAAATCGGTTGCACGCGATGCTGGCCCATGTGGCGCGGGCCAAAGCTGGGTTCGAACATCAGGAACCTTGGACGTGCCTCTGTTGCACGTCCAGCCAAAGACACAGCAAGGGTCAGCGCGTTCCCTTCTCCAGCAGATACATGTAAGAACGATAGAGTTGGCCCGTGGCTCGGGTCATTCCGATTTCGCAGGTTCGGCTGCTGGAGTAACACGCATCGGGGTGTTTTGCCCGGACCTCGGCGGCTTCCCACTGGGTGGCGGATTGTGTCAGCTCGGGGAACAGAAAACCTCGATCGCCCGCGAAGGCACAACAACCAGCATCCGCCGGAATCAATACCTCCTGGCTGCACGCGTTCGCAATGCCTTCCAGCTTCGCCGTGATCCCCATCTTCGTGACCGAGCACACCGGGTGCAGCGCGACGCAGTTGACTTTCGCTTTCACCGTCAATTTGGGCAACAGTTCATCGTGTACGAACTCGATGGCATCCAGTACCCTCAATTGATCGAAGCGCCCCTGGTTTTCAGGAGTCAGATAATCTCGCGCCGTCTTAAGGGTATAGGTGCAAGGACTGGTATCGATCACGACCGGCAGTTTTCCCTGCTCGGACCATCGCCAGAGCCGTTCGACTGCTGCATTCGCCGCGATCGCGTAAGCGCGAGTGAATCCCTTGGAAGAGAACGGCATACCGCAACAGGTTCCGGCGACGTCGGATGGAATATACACTGGTACTCCCGCGCGTCGGGCCAACTTCACGGTTATTTCCATGAGAGACTGGCCCTTTTCTTTGGGCTCGGTGGGCAACCGGCCCATGATGCGCGAGATACACGCCGGGAAGTAAACAGCCTGAGCCCCTTCCTTCTTAGTGGTGGGAACCTTTCCGGCTGCGAAGGGAGTATCCGGCATCCATTCGCCAAGGTTCCCTCCGGCAAAGCGTTTCATCAAACGAGTAAGCGCGCGCATGCCGCTGACGCCGATTACTCTTTCTGCCGCATGCCCAAGGCGTAGCGCCCAGCGTAACCCGCTTTCCGTGAAACTGAAATTGCTGGCAACGCGGACTGCCCAGTCATGGGCTCCAGCGGAAGCGCGAAGACTGCGGAAACGCTTCACCAGTTTCCCGGTATCAATATTCACCGGGCATGCCGTGGCGCAAAGGCCATCCGTGGCGCAGGTATCCAGCGCCATGTAGGGGAATTCACGATCCAATGCGTTCCAGAGCTCCGAGCCATTACCAGCCTCTTGCTGTCTGGCCATTTCGCGACGCACAACAATGCGTTGACGGGGCGTTAGAGTCAGTTCCCGGCTGGGACACTTGGGTTCGCAGTACCCGCACTCAATGCACTTGTCGATCTCCGCCTCGACCGACGGAAAGCGCTTGAGATCGGCGAGGTGCGCCTTTCGATCAGCGTTGATGATTACTCCCGGATTGAGCAGATTGTCTGGATCGGCCAGCTTCTTCAGTTGGCGCATGATCTCGTAGGCGTCGCTCCCCCATTCCGTCTCCACAAACGGAGCCATGTTGCGCCCCGTACCATGTTCCGCCTTCAGCGCGCCATCGTAGCGATGCACCACTACTTCGACTAAGTCGTCAATAAAGCGGGAGTACTGATCGATCGCCGCTTGATCGTTGAAGCTCTGGGTAATAACAAAATGCAGGTTGCCGTCTTTGGCGTGGCCGAAAATTATGGCATTGGAATAGTCGTGCTTGCGAAACAACCGGTTGAGATCGTGCGCCGCATCGGCCAAGCTCTCCACCGGAAACGCAACGTCTTCGATAATCACAGTCGTGCCGCTCTGACGCACCGAGCCGACGGACGGAAACATTCCGGAACGAATCTTCCAAAGCAATGCCTGCTCCGCCGCGGCGTGCGTAAAGCGCGCGGGTTCGAACAGCTTGAGTCCGGTGACCGCATCGTTGGCCAGCGCTTCCAACTCGGAACGATTGTTTTCCTCAGCGGATTGGAATTCGACCAGCAGTCCCGCAGCTCCGTCGGGAAGCGTTTTGATCGAGCCCGGTATCCCGGCTTGATCCTCGACCGAGCGCAGTGCAGCCCGGTCCATGATCTCCAGCGCTTTGGCGCCAGCCGTGCCTAAGGGGACAATGGAATCGGCAGCCGCGTACAAATCGGAGTACAACAAAAGTCCCGTGTACTTGACCGGCAAATCGGGGACAGTGTTCAATACGGCTTCTGCGATAAAGGCCAAGGTTCCCTCGGCTCCGATCAGCACGTGCTGGAAAATGTTGACGGCGGTGTCGAAATCGAGGAAGGCATTCAGCGAGTAACCGGTTGTGTTCTTTCGCTTGTACTTGTTGCGCACTCGTTCGCGCAGATCGGCATTTTGTTCCAGCTTTTGCTTCAAATCCAGAACGCCGCGTGCCAGCTCCGGTTCGCGCGCATGAAATTCCGCGTCCGCATCAGGCTGCGACGTGTCAATGACTGTGCCCGAAGGCAGCATGAACTTCATGGACTTGAGGGTGTGATAGGCGTTTTGCTCGACGCCGCAGCACATACCGCTGGAGTTATTGGAGAGAATACCGCCCATGGTGCAGGTTGCGATTGACGCCGGATCCGGCCCAATTTTTGCACGATAAGGCACCAGCGCCAGGTTGGCACGCGCGCCGATCACTCCCGGCTGCACCCGAATTTGCTTGCCCCCATCTTCGACCTTGACCGCTCGCCAGTTTCGGGCGATGTCCACCAGCAGGCCGTCGGAGATCGACTGTCCCGACAAGCTCGTACCGGCGGCGCGAAACGTCATGGATATGCGCTGTCGCTGACTGAATGCAAACAACGCTCGTATCTCTTCCAGCCCTTGGGTCTGCACTACCGCTTTAGGGATCAGACGATAGAAACTGGCATCGGAAGCGTACGCGATGAGGTCGATCGGACGGATGAGGATGCGCCGGCTGTCGATTGAGGCAGCAAGTCCAGCCTTGATTTCCTCCGAAGAAATCTGCACCGAAGCTACTTCGGCCACCGCCATTCTTGTTCCTCCGAAATGAAAAAAGATCGAAATGGAAACGATCCTAATAAGAACGATCAGACAAAGAACAGCCAAAACCCGCTCCCGGCACCCGCCGGGCGGCCGGCTGACCTGCGGTTTATTCCAGTTCGCACGCCAGTCGCTGTACCGTGTGCTCGACCTTGATGGTTGAGGTCTGCTTGTCCAGGCCGCCGCGGATCTGCATGACACAACCGGGACAATCCATGACCACGAGTGGCGCACCAGTGTTCTTGATGTTAGTCAACTTGCGTTCGAGGATGGGCGCCGAAATTTCCGGCAGCTTCAGGGAATACGATCCGCCCATGCCGCAGCACATATCCGCCTCGTACATTTTCGCTACCTCGTAGCCCGCCTGGGTGAGCAGTTCCCGCGGCTGCTGGCTGACGTGCAGCGTGCGCTTCAAATGGCATGAGTCGTGATAAGTGATCTTTCCCAACTGCTGCCCTTCTTTGAACTTCAAGCGGCCTTCATCCACCAGCTTCTTGACTAAGCTGGAGAAGTCGATAACTTTATTGGCTAGTTCGTGCGCTCGCGGCAGCGAAGCAGTTTGTCCGAGGCTTTCGAATGTACTTATGAACTCTTTCTTCAACGCTACCGTGCAGGTGGGGCAGGCCGACACGACATAAGTGACATGGTTAGCCAGCAACGCGTTGATGTTGTCGTTCGCATTCTGCGCCGCGACTTCATAGGCTCCGCTATAGCGCGCGGGCGCGCCGCAACAAGTCTGGCCTTCGGGAAACACGACCTCGATGCCCGCTTTGTTCAGTATTTTCACCAGCGATTCGCCCATCTCGGGATAAGCGAAGTCGATCAGGCAGCCGGCGTAGAACGCAATCTTCTCTTTGCCCGCAGGTTGCTTGATCTTCTTGAATGTGTCGCGGAACGGCGCTTCGGCGATGGCGGGAAGGCTGCGGAATTCCGTCATCTCCGAGAGAAAAAAGGGCAGGTGACGAATGAAGCCGTCTTTCTGAAGCGGTTTCTGCATCAGCGACGCAGCCCGGAGCATCGAGTGGAAGAGACTGCGGTTGTTGACCACCGAGAAGATCGCTTTTTGCGCCAGGGGCTGTCCGTTTTCGACTGCCAGGCGGCGCCGCAGTTCGAGAATCAATCCCGGTATATCGATCTTGCCGGGACACACTTCCGTGCAGTTGCCGCATTGGATGCACAGGCTCTGGATGTCGTCCGACGACTTGAGCGCGTCGAACCACGCGGTGAGAATGGTGCCGATGCCGCCGGTATACACCTTGCCGAACACGTGCCCCCCTACGAGGCGGAACACCGGACAGACGTTCAGGCACGAGGCACAGCGGATGCACTGCATAGCCTGCTTGAACTTCGGATCCTGCGACATCTCGGTACGCCGGTTGTCCATCAGGATGATGTGCAGTTGCTTGGGCGTTCCGTCGGTGTTGGGCACGGGGCCGCTGATCATGGAGACATAGCTGGTCAGCAACTGCGCCGTAGCGCTCTTGGGCAGGGCGGTCAGAACCGGCACCACGTCTTCGAACTTCTCCATCAGCTTCTCCAGGCCGACGATGGCTACGTGGATTTTCGGCAGGGTCGTCACCAGCCGGGCGTTACCTTCATTCGTAACGATGACGAGCGTTCCGGTTTCCGCCACTGCGATATTCGCGCCGGTGATCCCCATCTCGGCGTTGAGAAACTTGGTGCGCAGCTTAGCTCGCGCAAACTTCACTAACTTCGGGATATCCGGCTTCTGGCCTTCTTCAACCTGCTCGTTGAAAACCGTGGCGACTTCCTCTTTGGTCATGTGGATTGCGGGCATGACCATGTGCGACGGCGTCTGTCCTGCAAGTTGAACAATCCATTCTCCCAGGTCGGTTTCGCCCACCTCGATGCCGGCTAACTCAAGATGCTTATTGAGATGAATCTCTTCCGAGGCCATGGACTTCGATTTCACGATGCTCTTGACGCCGTTCTCTCGGGCGAGATTCAGGATGTACTCGCGCACCTTGGCGGGATCGTTGGTCCGAAACACCTTCGTCCCGCGTGCTTCGGCGTTCTTCGTGAAGAGGTCGGCAAGTTCGTCGAGATGCGAAGCCGCGTAGGATTTTCGTTCGGCAATCTGGGTTCGCAGCGCCTCAAAGTCATAACCTTCATAAGCCTTCTGGCGGCTGATCCGGTAGGCCTCGGAAAATCGCCCCAGTGCTCCGGTGAGGTTGGGATTGTGCAGCGCCTTATTGATGGACTCGCGAAATTTCGTTTCCATTAGTTCACGCTTCCCGGCTCGAAGCAGACGTCGTAGAACACAATGATGAGCTTTTCCGGGCCGTGCACTCCAATGGTGAGCACGCGCTCGATGTCCGCCGTGCGGCTGGCCCCGGTAATGAAGGAAATGTAATTCGTCCGCTCCGGCCGTATCTTCGCCAGGGCTGAGGGCAAGTCGGGTAAAAGGCGATCGCTCCGAATCAGCGCAATATGAATCAGGGGAAGCGTGGAAACAAGCCTCTGGTCGACGCATGCGGCGTCCTGCACTAGCGTTCCAGTGTTCGCGATTGCCCAGTCGAGTTGGCTGATTCCCACTTTCGCAACGGCAGAGATTTCGCGATTCACGTCGAAAATCAAGCCGGGCAGTGTGGTGGAAAGTTGCTTTTGGTCGACTCCCTCGAGGAAAGGACAGTGCGCCCACACCGCGTACGCCTGCGGCGCATCGCTTACTCCTGCGTCGTGCAAATAGTGAAGTATGAAGTCCAGAGCTGCGCTCTTGTGGGGGAAGTGGTGGACTTCCGCGCTTACAGCCTCGGCGCGGAGTTTGAAGGTGTCAAAGACGGCATCCATACGTCATACCTTTCGCGAGTCGCACTTTTCACAGCACTTCTTATCGCACTGCTTATCGCACCCTAATGGCTACAGTGGTCAGCAGAGAGAAGCGCACCTTCACGATCGTTCGTCCGTGCACGGAAAGAATTTTGCGTGGAGGAGCCGGCGTCATGACCGGCGTTCTTCCAGGCACGAGAGTAGCTGTCATGAGTTGCACGCGAAATCGGAAGCGCGACCTGTCACAGTGCGACCACACCTCAACTGTAGAGACACGGAGTCCAGCAGGGCTGTAACCTGAATCACATCGCGGTGTGACCGCAGGGCATCGGAACGACTCGCGACCTCTCAGGCTTACTGACATTCGGCGCGTATCCAAAAAACACCGAACGGCTTGGGGGTGACCCTGAGCAGGACGGGCAGCGATGACGCGAAAGCCACAGAGACAGCTTGGCCCGTTACTTGTGCCGCAGTCAGAGCCTGCAATCCAGTGGTATTCAATGGGAGTTGGTTAATCGACTTGCCTTTCGGTAAGGGTAAGCGATACGGTTCATCGGCCGGCTCCATAGCAGATGCATTGATCGGCGGATGGGAGATTAGCGGGTTTCTGCACATACGATCCGGCCTTCCCCAGAGTCCCGGAGACGATTATTGGGCGACGAACTGGTTCGTAAGGTCAGTAGGAACGTTCCTTACCCCTGTACATACCAGCGTGAGCCGACATGGCCCAAATGGCCAACCGAATATATTCTCCGATGCCAATGCGGCATACCAACAGCTCGCGTTCACTATGCCAGGTGAGTCCGGTTCACGGAATTCCCTGGAATCTCCGGCATATTCCGCAGTGGACATGGCCGTTCACAAGTCCTTTCGGATGCCTTGGAACGAAACCCATCGCATCCAAGCCCGAGTGAGTGCCTACAATTTATTCAACACCGTAAACTTCAGTACGACAAGCATTGCCTCTCCCCAAGTTCATCGGGCACTTTCGGGCAAATCTCGAACACTGTTGGTCCTCGTGGCGGCGCACGCGAAATGGAATTCGCGCTCCGTTATGAGTTCTAGCTTTGTAAGTTGTTCCTTTTAGTCAGTTGCGTCTGGCGGTAAGGTGGGTTCTGCCGAACGCAGCATGTCCTGAATAGTCTTGGAGTCGGTTCCGATCTCTACCAGGAACGAGGTTAACGCATTTGCCGGAGGTTGTGGAAGCCGAAAGGGTGGCCATCTGGAATCTTGATCACCTGCTTCGCCGCTGGCTTGATCGAGCTACCGGCCGTGAACACACGCTGATGGATTTCGGCTCCGGCCCCGGGGGTGTGGGGATGTGGGAAACACGGAGCGTTTTCCATATCTCCATGCCCCTGTTGCTTTGGCAAGATTGCTTGCGGTGCGGTGGCCTGTAGCCCAGCGCCGAGTGTGGCCGCTCCGTGTTGTATTCCACGCCCCACCTCTATGTCAGCATTTGTGCCTCCTTCAGCGGGTACAAAGCTCTCGCCGTTCAAGAACTCATCGCGCAGCTTCCCGTTCCCACTCTCTCCGCCACTTCTCTTCATCCAGCTATAGGTGCATTACTGAAATCCAATCCGTTCTTCAATCCACCGAAACCTCGCCTTACAGGTATTCGATAGAATCACCCACGATCCATCCGTGTTGCCCGTATTTTCCAGCGTTTGCCATTCCCACGGCAACCCTTGAAGTTGTTAGAAACACTGGAAATCCGAGTTCTGAAAAGGCTGGCGTCGGCGGTTCAACTCCGTCCCTGGCCACCATTTATTTCGTTAATGAAATCACTGGTTTATCGCCAACAACGAATTATCCTCACACGGACCGCACACATTTCGGGTATTCTTCTACTGGCTAGGCCCTCCACCCGGACCGTAGGAGCCGCGCATGTCCGGCAACTTTCACTTTGAGACCCGCCCCGAAGTTGATGTCATCGTCTATCGTCACCGAGCCGATTGCAAGTTTATCCAAAAGGAAAAAGATGGCCGCTGCCGCTGCCCGAAGCATATTTATGTGCGTCTCACGCGTGCCCGCATCAGCGCCAAGACCAAATCCTGGGAGACAGCCCGTCAGCGGGCGAAAGAATGGGCGGACGACCACGACCCTGTAATCCTGCGAGAGCGGGCCCGGGAAGCCGACAATGCCATCACACCCAAGCTGATCGAAGAAGCCTTCGACGAGTTCATTGCCAGCAAGCAAGCCGCTTCCTCTAACCCCGACGGTTACAAAACCACAGAAGCGAAATACGGCACGATGAAAAGGCAACTCATGGATTTTCTCCAGGTCCACGACCAGGGTAAGCCGGAGGCAGAGCGCGTGCTCTATGTTCACCAGGTCACGTCCCCGTTGCTTAACAAGTGGATGGGCACCTGGAAATCCAAAACCTACTGGTCCAAGTCGAAGAAGCGGGACAACAGCGTCGCCTTCTTTGATCATTGCATCGCGCAGAAATGGCTCAAGACAACGCTGGATAAGGATCGGGGCAACCCGGCACGAGGCATGGCGAAAATCGTGGGTAAGAAGGACTCGAGCATCCCAACGCTGCCATTCACCCCCGCGCAATTCAAGGCCGTGCTGCGGGCTTGCACCACCTACGATCTTTCGCTGGCAACGGTGAAAAAGGCGGAAGTTCGCGGCAAAGGCAGGCGGCTGCATGCGCTGTGTAACTTGATGCGTTGGAGTGGACTCGCCATTACCGATGCGGTGACACTGCAACGCTCGCGCTTGGGCAAAGACGATCGTCTGGTGCTCCACCGTACCAAGACCGGAAATCCGGTCACGGTGCTGCTCCCGCCGCAGAGCGCAGATGAATTGCGCAGGGTTCCGCCTGGACCGGACGCACACCCCGAATATTTCTTTTGGTCAGGAAAAGGCAAAAGGAATAAAGCGGCCAGCACCTGGCAGAAGACGCTGCGCCGTTTATGGAAGCTGGTGGAACCTGCGCTCGATCTGCGAGACCGCGACGGCAAACGCATCCGGCCCAAGTCGCACATGTTTAGAAATACCTTTGCCGTCGAACTTCTGAAGAAGCGGGTGAGCGTGGATCACGTTGCCATGCTGCTGGCTGACCATCCCGACACGGTGAAGGAACACTATTATCCCTGGGTGCCGGAGCTTCAGGATTTGCTGGAGAAAGAAGTAAAACGATCGTGGGATGAGGATGTCCCGATCATCTTGCCGGATGTCGACGATGCCCTGAAGAGCACGGTAGGACAAGCTTAATAAAAGGCGCGATCTGAATCTAAACGCGGGGTAGAGTTCCCGCTCGCGTTCGAGAAATCCTTCTCCACCTCCGCCTGTAAATTGTTGATCCTGAGACTCCGAATTAGGTGATCTAAGGCTTCGATAAACAGATGTTTCTCGAACATGGACTTGCACTCAAAATCCGGGAAACTGGTGATCACTTCCCATAAGCCCGTTTCTGGCCCGTCGAGTCGAGCTCTTCCCGTTTCCAGGGTGATAGGGATGAATTCCAGCGAGAAACCGAGCGGCGTTTAGTTTTGACGAGCCACAACTGCCCAAAATGCTGCAGCGGCAGTTGAACGGGAGCGGCGGCGGAGCCGGGCGATTAAAGTACTCGCCGCTGTGCGCCCGAAAGTGATCAGCTATCTCGCAAAAAAACGACTCGGCGGCTTCTGCATACCCCTTCAGCAGTTTCTCGCTGACGAAGAACTCCTCCCCGGAAAGCGGCGCAAAGACGGTCCTGCCGTCCATCCTCCCAAGCCCATCTTCTTCCGTTTTCCTATAGAACTCCTCAAAGGGTCAAACCGCGGACAACTCCTGATTTTATAGCGCGGCCAGCCGCGTTTGACCGTCACTCCAGCCCTTCTCGAGAATGGTGAAGGTCCGTCACGAGCGAGCCGCACCTTGTTGCAGGCGGCTAGATGGACGCGACGAATCGCATCCACGACGAGTCCAGGCTCATCAACCTTTATCATGTGGTTACTGTTGTTCGCCCGGATGAGTAGACTATAGCAATCCCGGTAGCTTACTGGAAACTGCCACAATGACTAGCAGCGGTAATTATTTGATCACCTCTGCAACGTACAACGCTAATGGCACTATGTCTGCCAAGTTTGATGCGAACAACAACAAAACGACATTCACCTACGGGCAATGCAATTC
>Ga0310039_10003437_pt1 | contig 10084 bp, 9 predicted proteins | sample Sb_taG_4_FD_200460 | JGI IMG/M metagenome (GOLD analysis project Ga0310039, IMG submission 200460) | Peat soil microbial communities from Weissenstadt, Germany - Sb_50d_6_BS metaG (v2) (version 2) | ecosystem: Environmental > Terrestrial > Soil > Wetlands > Peat | place: Germany: Weissenstadt... | reverse complement strand
TAACTTTGGGGTCAGACCGATTTAGAATTTTCTCTTGTCATCTTTGGGGTCAGAATGACTTAGAAATCGTTCTGGGCCCAAAAGACTTTGGGGTCACCCACTCATGAAGAGCAGAGAAAGGGCAGAATGGACCCACACATTTAGCCAAGCAATCCGCGCACTTGGGCCGATGCTGGACGCGCATCGCTTTTTCGAGGTATTGTCACCTCGCTGACGAGCCGAGCCCGACATTAGGCATGGTTCAAATCCTGGGTTTTTCAGGTAACAGTACGGACCGTCCCCGTGCCTCAGCCAGGAACTCTTGGGTCCGTTCTTGAGCGTGCGATGAACCGGTTCAAGCCGATGCGGGCACAAGGCGACCCGGGCCAGAAGCTCGGCCGTCACGAAGTCGTCCAGCAGACAGCGCTGGGCGTAGGCTGGCCCGGCCACGCTGAGGATGTCATGGCCAGCCATTCCAGCAACCAGGCGACGACGTCGTCCAGCGCGATCGCCGGGTCACACGCGGCACCGGCGCGGCGGAGCCTCCTCTCCTTCTCCCTCGGGGAGCGGGGGGAACCCCGCTTGCGGGGTCGGGCCGGAACGGCCGGATGAGGGCAATTTGCCGGCCAAGGCGCGCATCTCATCCCCTCATCCGCCCCTGCGGGGCACCTTCTCCCGCAGGAGAAGGTATGAGCGCCACGGCCTTTCTTGATCGCTGTATGCAACGCGCCAGCAAACCGCGCCAAAGGGGCCTGCCACGTCGCTGCTGACGCGTCTGTGCGTGCTGCCGTTGCTCGCAGGCGTCGATTGTGCTCGAGGCGCGACGTTCCAGGGGATTGACGGCGGCCTCGAAACCAGGGAACAGGCGGCAGTGTAACGAGTGCAGCCAATTGTTCGGTTCTTGCGAAAATCGCATTGCCCCGGACAGGGTTCGCCGAAGCATTGCGTGACATTGTCGTAAACTATGTATGTCGGGATCGTGCCGACCAGCTTTGGCAATTCGGTATGAGAAGCAAGCACGCGCACCGCCCAGGCCGAACGGCGGTGCGCGGGTGTGTGCTCATTGAAGCCAGGAAACCTGGCCGCCCGACATGCCGATTGCGCACGACTTGTCGATCAGTCGGGTAAGAAAGGTTGGCAGAAGCTTGACGGTCCGCAACGCGGGCAGGTGCACCCGCGGTTGATCTGGCAGGACGCGGTTGGGGCCCGACCGTCGTCACGAGAGCGAACGTGGCCACGCTTTTTCCTGGGGTGCCGGATAGCGGCTGGCCCCTGCCGCTCTCAAAGCCGACGGGATGGCAAAATGGGGGTAAAATGACCCAAAAAGGGGGCAAAATGGCGACTTTTTGGGGAAAAGGCTACGTACCTTGTTATAGCGCAACTCCTTTATTATCATGTGGTTGCGTTAATTTTCGTCAAATGAGCGCCCGGAGACAATTCGCCACAACCATCTATTAATTAACAATTTGCGTCGAACACCTGGTTTCCCAAATTCTCGAAAAGGCCCAAAAACGTAGCATTTCGTAGCATGTTGACCCCTCCCGGGTGAGGGTTGCTGTACCCAGCTCGGCGCGCGGCATCGACGATGGATCCTGACGATCAGCTTGGCCCATGGATCGGGTGGCCCAGACTGGCGCGGAATGCGACCGGCAGACCCGGAAAACTTGTGAACGCGTGTCTAGATGGTGCCGCCGGTATAGTGGCGAGTTGCAGATGGCGGATGGCGGAGGCCGGGCGGATGACGAGTACGGGGTGAGCTTGGGTGGCTGCATAGCAGACAGCAGCAGCGAGCCGATAGCGCAGGCGTATCCGGACGTTCCCGCTGAGGTGGACGAGGAACCGAAAAAGGCGCCAAACAAAGCCAATTTGGAATCGACGCAAACTTCGTGACTATAGAAGCTTGAATCAAGATCGACCGGTCCGGCGGGGCGAAAACAAAGCCAATCCCGGTCCGCGACAAGTCGGGAGAGGCCACAGAATGATGATGAGCGTGCGCCAGTTGGCGCGCCAGGACGGGCGCCAGGCGGCCATTTTCGGAGGGCGCAACCGTGCCAGTTTGCTCATGGTTGCGCACCAACTGGTGAGCGACTCCGAATTATGACCCCCGCTTTGCGGGAAGAAACCGCGTGTTGTGTGTTAGTGAATTCATGGTGGGCTGCAAACGATGGGTTTTCTTGCAAAGTTAATGGCATTGGCGAGACGAATGGAGAGAAGGAGGAGCCGGATTCAACGGGTTTGATGGTCGTCGCAGCAAGGCCAGGCAAGAGAAATTGTCGATGGATTCCGGAAATTCCTCACAGCCTGAGTCAGTTGCGAACGATAACTAGACCACATGGACTGGTCGCCTTGATTGTGAAAGAATCGCCGGAACGATCGGTCCTTTGTCGGTCACAACGGTCCCGGCGCCGGAGGGCCGGAGGGCAGGAGGGCAGGAGAGCCTCCCGGCGCGTTCGCGCACGTCCCAAGGAGGGGGAAAGACAATGTTCCAATCCGCGCGGCACCGGAGCCCGAAGACCCCGCGCTGGGTTCGCGGCCTGATCACGGGTGCCTTCTTGGCCGTAATCTCCACGACGCATCTTGGCTGTGGTCTCGATTATGTCTTCCGCAATATCTCGCCCCTGCATCCCACGGGGTGGTCCTTCGCCTGGCCGGTCCTGCCGTCGCAGTCGCAGCGGCTCGAGGAAGACATGAAGCGTGAGGACCGGGACAAGGTGCCGATCCTCGACCCCATCCCGGCCGACGGACTGGGCGCAGCCTGCCTCGATCCGCCGAACGAGGAAGAGGTGTGGAACAAGGTGCCCAAGTTCAAGAACGGGGCCTACTTCTTCTACGAGACCCAGCGGAACAACGTCCGGATCCTGATCGAAAAGATCGGTGAGAAGGTCGATCCGTGCCGGATCTATCCGCTGGCCGGACCCTGCCAGCTCGTACACTGCCACTACAAGTGCACCGTGTATTATGATGAGCTGTACTGGTCGGACTATCCCATTCCGTTCAACCATGTGGACCATAAGGTCGAGGTCGTCTACATCGACAAAGACCACCTTCGCCGCTGCGGCGGTCCAGCCCAGGCCGCGACTCCGCCACTGTAAGCTGGTCCGCGTGAACCAGGAGCGGTCCGCGTGAATCAAGAGGTCAGATGAACTGGCGCCACGCACCCTCTCCGTGGCGCTGGGTCAACCGGCGCAGGGCATGAGCCGGCGAACTGCACCGTGGTGCAGTTCGCCGGATCGTGGTCGTTCTTGCCGGGTCACTTGCGCTCGATTGTCTGCTTGAAGAACGGAAAGATGGCAATGAGTTCCTGGCGCGAGGGCTGCGTGCCGTACTCGCAGATTTCAAAGGCTTCGGCGCACTTGACGGCCTTGCCTTCCACGTCACCAAGCTCCGCGATCAACTCGGCCCGGAACCGCTGGGCCTCATCGCCGCACCGTTGCTCCGCGCGCTTGCGGGTCCAGGCCAACCGCACCTGCTTGTCCTGGGGCACCTCTTCAAGATAGCCGAAAAGCCAGGGGTTCCACTCGTAGAACTGCGACTCCAGAGCGTCGCTGCAGGCCGCTTTCTGGTCCAGGACAGTGTCGATAGGCACGACCACGTCGGGCTTGAACGGATCTGGCTTCCGAAAGCTGTCGGCCGAGTAGAGGAACACGGGGTTCTTGCGCAGTGCGGGGACGTCAGGACAGAAGCTGGGCACGATCACCATGAAGGCCGCGTCCTGCACCAGGATCGCCGTGTAGCGGTGGTCCGGATGATAATCGTTGGGGCGCGGAGAGATTACGACGTCGGCTTGCCACTCGCGAATCTTGCGAGTGATCGTGCGGCGGTTTTCCAGCGCCGGCAGCAGCTCGCCGTCGTGAATGTCGAGGACTTCGGTCTCGATCCCCAGGATCTCGGCGCAGCGCTTGACCTCGGCGGTCCGACGGCGGGCCAGGAAGGCCCCTGCCATCTGATGGTGGCCTATGTCGCCGTTGGTCACGCTCACGAACTTGACCTTGTACCCGAGCTTGGCCCAGCGCGCGGCGGTTCCCCCGGCCGAGAGTTCGCAGTCGTCAGTATGGGCCCCGAAAACGATCACCGAAGCGGTTTTTCGGCGGCCGGGCGAGATTCTTCAGCGCCGGGCGCTGCAACGGCCAATCTGGAGACAATACTTAGGAAGTAAGATGACCACGAGTGCGGTGAGCCAGGGCATATTCGTTCCGGATCTGTGCCGCATCGACGAGACTCCAGCGGGTTGACGAGGGAATGGAACAGAACGCACGATCAGGACAAGAGTTCCGGCCTGCCTGCCGGTTCAGTCGCTGCACCATCAGGGCACCATCCTGGAAAGCGTCGTCACGGGTGCACCGCCGGGACGCTTGCCGCGAGGGAAAATCCGTCCGTAGAATCAACGTCATGAAAACGCACATCGAGAACCGAGCTGGCGTGGCCGTTGGCTTTCTGGTTCTGGTCGCCTTTCTGGGCGTGGATCGAGGATTCGCCCGGGCACCCGGCGAGAACCAGACGGGTGCCGTATTTCTGGACCGCGGGGGGCAGCCGCGGCTGGAGGGATCTCTGCTCTCTGACCTTGGCTCCGGGCTGAAGTTCCTGCCGCGGGCTGGCGAGCCACAGCGGCCGGTGGCTCTCGAGGCGGGCTCGGTCTTGAGTTTTCAGGGGACTGAGCCGCTGGCAGTCTCGATTCCGCCGCTCTACCGGGTGCAGGTGGGTGAAAGTGCCCGGATCTCCGGGATGCTCCACGCGGTGAGCGACAAGGCTGTTGCGCTGAGTGTTCCCTGGCAGGCGGCCGAGATCGTGGTAACGCGGCCCGGGGTCCAGGCCGTTCTCCAGCGTCCGGGCGAGGCCAGGCTGTTTGCCGACCGGTTCGATCGCATCAGCGACGCTCGATGGTCCGTCAGCGGCAAGCCGGAACTCCTCGACAATTCGAAGACATCGAATCAAGGCCGGAGAGTACGGCTGCCCGCCGAGGAATCGTCGTTGCAGCACCGGCTGGCCGAACCCTTGGTATCCGGACGGGTCGAGCTCTCGTTCTTTGATGAAGGCAAGGTCGCCGCCGGTCAGCGCTGGACGCTCGACCTGACGTTCCGCGGCCCGACCGGGCCAGCGACACTGCGGATCCTGCTTGGCTGGGCGGAAGAAAGCCTGGCGGTGGAATCTCCGGACGGCCCCGCGCTGGCGGTGCAGCGACTCGCTCGTGCTGCCGGCTGGCACCGTCTCACCCTCCGGTTTGGCCCCGAGCAGACCGAGATTGCCGTGGACGGCAAGGAACTCGCCCATGGCAAGTCTCCCTCGGGGCCGCTCGACGCCGTACGGATCGCAACCGCTCCAACAGGTTCGAGCCCGGCACCCCCTGGCCTTGCCGGATACCTCGGTGAAATTCAGATCGTCCGGTTCGCCGAACCGCCCACCAGCCTGGAAATCGACCCGACGCAGGATGAGGTCCGGCTGGTCGTTGGCGACCAGCTCTATGGACAGATTCGTCAAGCCGATCACGAGCACGTCGTGATCGAAATCGATGGCAAGCCAGTCACTCTCGACTGGAGCGAGGCCGCAGGAATTTATTTTCGCCGCGTCCCCGCCGCCGCGGCTCCCGTCGAAGGTGCCCTCGCCCGGCTGGAATGGCGCTCGGTGCCGGGAGAGCCAAACGAGGGCCGCGACCTCGATCACGCCGAAGGTGCCATCACCGCGATCTCCGACTTTGGGATCACCCTGGCGACGCCGTATGCCGGAACGCTCACCATTCCCCGTGTCCGGCTGGCCCGGCTGCGCGTGCTCGACCGGGGATGGCTGCGTGTCATCGACCCGTCCGCCCATCACCTGGGAGACAATATCTCGACCACTCCGCCCTTGCTCGACCCTCCGCTGCCCGAAGGAGGAGTCCTCGAGCGGAGCTTCGAGCTTGATGCCGTCCGTCCCGGGCAAGGCTTCGTGGTCCTTGATGTTTCGCAGGTGGTCGGTGAAACGGCTGGCTCGCCCTACTCCAACCTCGTTCAAAAGGGTGAGCTGCGAACCTACGTCGTGGTCAACGGCAAGCGAATCGACTACATCAATCGATACATCACGACGTCCAACGAGACGCCCGAACGGATCCGGATCCCGATCCCGCAGGGCCTCTTGAGGCCCGGCAAGAACCTGCTCCGGATCGAACAGACCGGCATCGCCAGTGACCCGACCTGGTTCGACGATCTGGGAATTCTTCAGCTGGCCCTCCAGTTCTCGACGGCTGAGAATCCCTCGCCGGATCGGCCGCCAAGCTCGACCGCGAAACCCTGACGGCAGGTCTCATGAAAATGTTGACGCGAAGCCTGGTCCGGCACGCCCACGGGATCGCCCGCGAAGTCGGTGCGCGGGTGATCATGCTCCATGCCGATGTCATCGAGGAGGATGCCGACCTCTCGTCGCTGATCGAGGACGTGAACTTCCGGGTCATCCTCGTCTCGCACCGGCCTGGTTTTCTTGCACCCGTGGAACGAAAGGATATGTGCTCGGTCGTGCATGTTCCCGATATCGCCATGACACGCGCCGGACAGGTCAAGGTGGCGACGCTGCTCGCGGCGGCCGAGAGCCTGGTCAAGGCTGGCGACCGGATCCTCTGCCTGACGGGAATTGACGGCTCGGGATCGATCGACACGATCATGGTTCTGGACATGGGCACCGAGATCGAGCTGTTCTCGGCATCGACGGCCGACCCCTTGCCCAAGGACGTGACCCCGGCGGTCTTCGAGCGGGTCTTGACACTCGCCAGCGAGCTGGGCGTGGAAGGTCGCGAGGGGCGGACGGTCGGGACCCTGTTCGTGATCGGCGACAGCGACCGCGTGCTCTCGCAGAGCCATCAGCTCGTATTCAACCCGTTCCACGGGTATCCCGAGGGGGAACGCAACATCCTGGACCACCGGCTGGAGGAAACGATCAAGGAGTTCTCGGCGATCGACGGCGCCTTCGTGGTCCGAGGGGACGGTGTCGTCCTGGCCGCCGGTCGCTATCTCGCCCCGCGGAGCAAGCTTGAGGAACCGCTTCCCCAGGGCCTGGGTACCCGCCATGAGGCCGCCGCGTCCGTCACTGTAACGACCGACTCGATCGCGGTTTGCGTGTCTCAGTCCACGGGCACGGTCTCGATTTTCAAGGGCGGGCGCATGATTCTGGATATCCAGAAGCCCCGCGGCCGGGGATCGGACGGGCTGTGAGCGGCCGTCGATCGTGGCAGCTAGGCGTCCGGTTCGATGCCCAACGCTCGCAACTGGGCCGCCAGGCGCTCGGCTCGCAGACCCTCAGCGTCGCGTTGCCGGGCGATCTGGTCGCGCTCTTCTGCGATCTGGCCGCGCTCTTCTGCGATCTGGCCGCGCTCTTCTGCGATCTGGTCGCGCTCTTCTGCGATCTGGTCGCGCTCTTCTGCGATCTGGCCGAGCTCCTTGGCGATCTGGCCGAGCTCCTTGGCGATCTGGTCGCGCTGCTGGACCAGCTCGAGATAGGTCAGGAACGGGTGATTCTCGGGGTCGAAGATTTCCAGGGTCGAGGGCTGGAGGACAAAACGGATGCCCAGAAGTTGGCTGGTCCATCCATTGATCGGAGAGATTTCGCGCAGTTCGTCTTTCTCTCGCAGCCAGCCCGACAGCTCGATCATCTCGGGATCGTAGACGTAATATTCCTGGACGCCGTAGCGCTCGTAGAAGAGCAGTTTTTGTTCCATCTCCCAGGTTCGATTACCCGGCGAGAGAATCTCGAAGATGACCTGAGGAGCGATGCCGCCTTCTTCCCACTGCAAATAAGATCGCCGATCTCTCTTGGGCCGGCCAAAGACGATCATCACGTCGGGGGCGACCCGGATCTTGGGATCTCCCTCGACCGGATACCAGAAGAGGTCACCGGCGATGAACACGTCCTGGCGATCACGGAAGACCGCTTCCAGGCCTTCCTTGATGGTCACGATCCAGCGGAACTGCAGGGTGTTCTCGGCGATGGGTTGCCCGTCGCTTTCAGGGTAGACGACACCTGAACGCGTGGGGGTCGAAATCAAAGTGCTCATGACCGCTGGGCGCCTTGCATTTCCAGGTCCAGGTCAGCTTTTCTTGATGAATCTTACCATGACCGAGCCGTCATGTCAGCGGTCGTCAGTCACGGCGTCCAGCGCCGATCGTCACTTTCCCTTGTTGATCTGGTCGTAGTACGCCCGGATGTGCTTCTCGACGTTCTTGGGGATCTTCTGGTTCGAGAGGGCGGCGGCGGCGGCGGCGGTGGCGGCTTCCATCTCGCCCTGGATGTCGATGACGCTCTCGCCCTTGACCGTCTTGCTAGGCTGGGTCAATCCCTGGAGGACGGCCTTGCCCTTGCGGACCTGTTGCTGGACCTTGGTGCTGTAGGTCGCGGTCTCGTCAGGAGCCTCGGGTCGATCGCCCTGGCCGCGGCCTCGACCCAGGCCTTGGCCCAAGCCCCGGCGCATGCTGTCCATCGAGCCCATGCCGTTCATCATCTCGCCGAGCTGGTTCATGCCGTCCTCGCTCATCCCGTTCTTGGCGTTCGTGACGTCGGCCATCGCGCTGTCGAGTGCTTCCATCTCTTCGAGCTGCTTGGCCATCTGGGCGAGCTGCTGCTGGGTCATGCCGAGCGACTCGGCGGCCTGCTTGGTGTCACCCTTCTTGAGGGCCTCCTGTGCCTGGCCGAGCTTGCCCGCAAGTTGCTCGAGCTGCTTGAGGCTCTTGGACTGCTGCTTGAGCTTCTCCACCTCGCGCTCGTACTGCTCCTTGCTCAGGCCGCCGTTCTTGAGGGCCTGGTCGAGCTGCTTCTTGCGCTCTTCCATGTTGGCGACTTCCTTGAGTTTTTTGGTCATTTCGGCGAGCTGTTCCTGGAGCGCCTTCTTCTCGGCCTGAGTCATCTCGCCCTTCTCGAGTTTTTGCTGCAGCTCTTTGAGCTGCTCGGCGGCCTTCTTGAAGTCGCCCTTGGCGAGCTCCTTGGAAAACTGGTCGGCCGGGCCGTTCTGGCCCATTTCCTTGAGTTGCTGAAGCTGGCGATTGACCTGGTCGGGAGAGCCGAGCTGCTTCTTCCGCTCCTTGAGAGCGTCGGTCAGCTTGTTCATTTCCACGAGCAGCCGGTCTTTCTGCGCCGGGGGGGCCTTGGCCAGGTCTTCGGCCTTCTTCTCGATCTGGGCCAGCAGCTTCTCGGCCTCGGGGAACTTGTCCTTGTCGATCGCCTGCCGCTGGCTCGAGATCTTCTTGGAGAGCGCCTCGGTCTGCTTGGCAAGGGCCTTGGCATCGACCTTCGTCTCGGTGTTGGCCTGAACGGTGCGCTGGATCCAGGCGGGAACGAAGAGCATGGAAAGCGCAAGGCTCGCCGGTATCAAGACGACCCACGCCCTGCGGGGCAGCTTCGGTCCGAACGCGGAAGTCACGTCCAGGTCGGCCAGCTTCTTCCTGGCGTCGGCGAGGAGCGCGTGTCCGGCCGAGGTCTCGCGCAGCTCGGCCGGCAGGGTCAATGCCGTGCTGACCCGTTCGTTGAGATGGAAGGCGTGATCGATGGCCACCGCGGCGTCGAGCCGGCTGGGCCCGGTGAAGATCGCGAACAGGGCCGCCATGAGCACGACCAGTCCGCCGGCGATGGCGAAGGGTGCCCACTCCGGACCCGGCAACGCGTGATTGAGCGCCTTGCTGACACCCAGAACCACGGCCACCAGCAAGAGCGCGATCGCCAGCACCCAGACGAGTGAGCTGACGAATCGCTGCAACCGCAGCCGCCGAAAGACCCGAGCCACCGGCTTTTCCAGCTCGCGCATCACGTTTCTCCCACGACTGGGGTTCCTGGACCGGACCGGATAGAGATGCTCTGACGAACGTCGTATGTCGAGTCTAATCATCGCGCTGTTCGTTTGCAAGACGCGAAACCATATTCTCTACGTTGAACCACCTTGCGCTTTTGCCGCCTTGACCATCTCGCTGATGACCTTGAACTCGGGCCGGTCGGCCGTTTCGAGCCACTCGAAGAGGACGGCCTCAGTGGTCGAAAGGACCGCCCCGCCGCGCTCCATCCTGCGGAGGGCGAACTCCCAGTCGAACCGATTTCGCGAGGTCACCGCGTCGGCGGGAACCTGGACCCGGAAGCCCAGGTCGAGAAGCTCGATCGCGGT
>Ga0310039_10003436_pt1 | contig 10085 bp, 6 predicted proteins | sample Sb_taG_4_FD_200460 | JGI IMG/M metagenome (GOLD analysis project Ga0310039, IMG submission 200460) | Peat soil microbial communities from Weissenstadt, Germany - Sb_50d_6_BS metaG (v2) (version 2) | ecosystem: Environmental > Terrestrial > Soil > Wetlands > Peat | place: Germany: Weissenstadt... | reverse complement strand
ATGGTACTGCCCTGCCCCAACCTCATCGCCTCGTGTAACTGGTTGATCAGGTCAAAAAGCTTTTGATGTTCGGCATCGCAGCTCTTGACGCTAACGCTATAGGACGTATCCCAGGTAACTAGAGCCAAAGTGTGCCTCCTTCAAGTTCAAGCATCAGACAGCGTTGCGCCAATCCAATCTATCTGCAGGCTGACCGGAACCTTTAGGAGAGGCATCGCCGCCCTCATCGTCGTGCTCCAGCCAATAGGGGCGAATCTTTTTCATCGCACGCGTACCGAGCATCACGGCGCAATTGTGACGCATCCGGTGCCGCTTCGGCGATAATGGAGCGAGGCGGGAAAAACAGGTTTTCCGCCCGCAAGGCTGGAACGGGGCTGCGGCCCAACAAGCCATAAGTCCGAAACATAGGCCGAAAGATAGTCTGAAGCACGGGAGATCGAATGACAGGTACCTCTAAACTCGATTCCACCGGCAACAGCGCCGTCGTTAGTGCAAAGAAAGCTGACGCCAAAAAAGTTGGCGCTAAAAACGTTGGCGCGCAAAACTGCAAAGTGGCTCTCGTCGGCTTCGGGACGGTCGGGAGTTCCGTGGCCAGAATTCTTTGCGAGCGGTCGAACACTCACCTGCGCCTGACGCATGTCCTCAATCGCAACGTTGCGCGGAAAAAAGTGGATTGGCTTCCCTCCTCCGTGCAGTGGACGGAGAAGATCGACGATGTTCTATCTTCCGACGTGGATATCGTGGTCGAGGTCATGGGCGGCCTTGAGCCAACGGAAGACTGGATCCGGCGCGCGCTCCAGTCGGGCAAATCCGTGGTCACAGCCAACAAGCAGTTGATCGCGCACTGCGGCCTCGAGTTGGTGAGTCTGGCGCGGCAGATGAAACAGAAAATCGTTTTTGGCGCGTCCGTCGCGGGCGGCGTGCCGGTGATCTCCGGATTGCACGAGGGGTTGGCCGGCGATGAACTGTTCAAGATCCGCGGCATTCTCAACGGCACCTGCAACTACATTCTCAGCCAGATTGAGAGCAACGGCATTCCCTTCGCCACGGCTCTGCGGGAGGCGCAGAAGCTGGGCTTCGCCGAGGCCGATCCCACGGAAGACATCGAAGGCCTGGACGCGCGGGCCAAGCTCGCCATCCTGGCGCGAGTCGGACTGCACTGCAATGTCAGACCCGAGAGCATCGTGGCCCGCTCAATTGCAGCGATCGATGCGGTCGATTTTGAATACGCGAACCAGTTGGGTTGCACGATTCGCCAGATTTCGTGGGCTGAGCTAAGAAAGCCTGAGCTAAAAACGTCTGAGCTGAAAACGCCCGCGTTGAAGCCCGAGTCATCACACACAACGTCGAAAGGCGACCTCTTGTTTGCCGCGGTCCAGCCCGCGCTGGTCGCACTCTCCTCGCCTTTGGCGCGCGTGGAAGGCAGCCAAAATCTGGTGGTCGCGACCGGAACCTACGGTGGGGAGACCGTCTTTGGAGGCCACGGCGCAGGCGGCAATCCAACCGCGGTCGCGGTCGTGTCTGACATTTTGGCCGTCGCTCGCTCCAAGCAGGCCGGGACGAATTACGCCGGACAGCCGGCGGAGAAAACGCCCACCGTCACTGCCGATTTCACTGCCAAGCACTATCTGCGCTTTCTGGTGAAAGACCGGCCGGGCATCATCGCCAGCCTCGCCACAATTCTCTCCGAGTGCGGCATCAACATCGACTCCGTGCTGCAGAAACCGGACTGCCCGAAATCACACCTGCCCTTTCTGATTACGCTGGAGGAATGCAAGGCGTCGCTCGTGGAGCAGGCACTACAGCAAATCAACCAGTTGGATTTCCTGGTGCAGCCCTGTCTGCATTTGCCAATACTGTAAGCGGTTGCCGATGAGCGACGGGCGTCCCCGCCCGTCCCCCGGTCGCTAGCACCCGAAACTACGCTTCCACCTGGAAGAACTGCGCCATGCCAGCTGTCAGACAGTCTAGTTCGAAGGCGTCGCCGCTTTTCGCCGCGGCACCGCCTTCATGATGGCTCGCAGTGCCTCGTTGACGGACTCGCCCGTCTTAAACACCTTCGCAACATCAGGAGCAAGCAATACAACCACTGACTTCGCTCGGGCGCGACGCGCGAAGCGATTGGGGCGCGCGTTCGCATAGTCAAACCGGTACTCGCTCCGCATGTCTTTCGATGGACGCAATCCGCGCGACTTAGCTGCCGATGTTTTCTTCATAGTTTTGGCTTTGCGCGAGTCCCATTCAAACACCAGCGGCATATGACGTTGCCGTTCTTACGCTTCCACCTGGAAGAACTGCGCCATGTTGCGGAATTTCTTGTAGCGGGCTTCCAGCAGATCGCTGACTGGCAGTTGCTTAACCGCGGCCAGATGCTGCTGCAGGGCTGCATCCAGCAACGCCGCTGCCTGCGCATGGTCGGTATGCGCGCCTCCGGCGGGCTCAGGGATGATGCCGTCAATGCAGCCCAGTTTGCTTAAATCTTCCGCGGTGATCTTCATCGCCTCCGCCGCCAGATCTTTCTTGCTGGCATCGCGCCACATAATCGACGCGCAGCCCTCGGGAGAAATCACCGAGTAAACGGAATTTTCCAGCATCAGCACGCGGTCGGCCACGGCAATCGCCAACGCCCCGCCGCTGCCGCCCACTCCGATCACGGTCGCAATGATCGGCACTTCCAGCCGCGCCATCTCCAGCAGGTTGCGGGCAATGGCTTCTCCCTGGCCACGTTCTTCGGCGTGCAGTCCGGGATAGGCGCCGTCGGTATCTACAAACGTAAAAATCGGACGCTTGAATTTCTCCGCAATCTTCATCACTCGCAGCGCTTTTCGATATCCTTCCGGGTGCGGCATGCCAAAGTTTCGATACACGCGCTGTTTCGCGTCGCGCGCTTTCTGCTGGCCCACAACGATGACTTCCGCGCCGTGAAAGCGAGCCATCCCGCAAACAATTGCCGGATCGTCGCGGAAGCCCCGATCGCCGCGAATTTCGCTCCAGTCGGTGAAAATGCGCTCGACATAATCCAGCGTGTAGGGGCGCTGCGGATGGCGCGCCAGTTCCGTGCGCTCCCAAGCGTTCAGCCGCGAAGAAATCTCCCGGCGAAGGTCGTTCACTCGCTCGTGCAATTGCTGGATTTGGCGGAGCGTTTCCGCATTCTGCCCCTCCAGCGACTTCAGCCGCGTAATCTGCCCCTCGATTTTTTCCAGTTCTTTCTGCGCCTTCAATCCCGAATCCATTTTGATGACGTTCTCATTCTGTCGGATATGATGAGCTTCCACGATCGAGAGCATAAAGTCCGTACCGGCGATGGCGGCATTCCCCGCGCCACTTTTCGCGCCATTATCTGACTTTCCTGCCCGCTTTGTTTTCGCTCGTCGCATCGGCAAGCTTGCCGGTGGAGAGCCGGGCGCCCCACCCGGCCGCGTTACTGCTGGACGGGCGAGACGCCCGTCGCTCCACCCTGTTACTCATCAACTGATGACGCGCACGCTGCCGCGTCCGCACAGCTCTTCCACACGGCCCAAGAAACTACGGTCCGGCATCACATTATAGCCTTCGGCTTCCATCACCACCATGAAATCGCCTTCCCGCTCCACGTCGAAGAGCACCTTCGCCTCGCCCTTGCGCTCGCGGCAGAGCGAGTGCAACGCATCGACCGTGCTGCCCGTCGCTATATCGAGAGGAATCCGTATGCGGAGCGCCTTCGGCAACGGCACGCGAGCTTCGTCCAGCGGAATGATGTCATTAGCCGTGACCTTCGGATTCGCGCCTTCTTCAATGCGCACGCCACCGCGAATCAGCACCGGAACCTCGAGCTTCACTTTCTCCGCAAGCTTCTTGTAGGCCTCGGGAAACACCAGCAGTTCTACTTTCCCCCACATGTCTTCCAGCGCCGCTTGTGCCCACAGTTCGCCTCTTCGTGATTTTGCGACTCGCAGCCCCGAAATCAAACCCGCCGTCGTGACGTTCTCATCCTTGGCGGTAGACTTTTTCATGGCGGCAATATCTTCGGTGGAGAGCGCGTTCAGCTCGGCGAGCTTTTCCTTGTACTTTTCCATCGGATGCCCGGTGATAAAAAACCCGAGGATCTCTTTCTCCGCCCCGAGGCGCGTCTGTTCATCCCAGTCCGGCACGTTGGGGAGCGCGTCGTTCGCTTCTTGCGCGGTTTCATCCGCGAACACGCCAAATAGCCCGTGCTGTCCCGACTCCGCGTCGCGTTGCGTTTTCTGGGCCTGCTCGATCGCCGAATCGAGCGCCTGCATGAGCTGCGCCCGGCGTCCAAAACCATCCATCGCCCCGCTCTTGATCAGCGACTCCAGCACGCGCTTGTTCAGCAGCCGCAAGTCCACTTCTTCGCAGAATTCGTAAAACGACCGGAAATTCCGGCCGAGCTTTTTTCGCGCCGCGACAATAGATTCGATCGCATTGCCGCCAACATTCTTAACCGCGGCCAGCCCAAACCGGATCGCTTGCCCGTGCGGCGTAAAGTTCGCATCGCTCACGTTGATGTCCGGAGGCTCGACCGCAATTCCCATCTCGCGGCATTCGTTGATGTACTTCACCACGTCATCCGTGTTGCCCGTCACCGAGGTCAGCAGCGCCGCCATGAAGTCGAGCGGATGATGCGTCTTCAAGTAAGCCGTGTGATACGCCAGCAGCGCGTAAGCCGCCGAGTGTGATTTGTTGAAACCGTATCCGGCAAACTGCGCCATCAGATCGAAAATCTTTTCGATCTTCTTTGGTGGATAGCCGCGCCGCGTCGCTCCCTGCACAAAGCGTTCGCGCTGCTTCGCCATCTCCTCGGCGTCCTTCTTGCCCATCGCGCGCCGCAGCAGGTCCGCTTCACCCAGGGAGTAGCCCGCCAGCTTGTTCGCCGCCTGCATCACCTGCTCCTGATAAACGATGACGCCCAGCGTCTCCTGCAAAATCTCCTTCAGCTCGGGCAATTCGTATTCAATCTTGCGGCGCCCATGCTTGCGCTCAATGAAGTCGTCGATCATCCCGCCCTGAATCGGCCCGGGCCGGTAAAGGGCATTCAACGCGGTAAGATCTTCGATCGAGTTCGGCTGATAACGCCGCAGAACGTCGCGCATGCCGTGCGATTCAAACTGGAAAACGCCGGACGTCAATCCCTTATGGAAGACTTTCTCGTAGGTCTCCTGGTCCTCGAGCGGGATGTCGTCCAGCTTCAGATTCGTCCCTTTCTGCGCGATCAACTTCAACGTGTCGTCAAGAATGGTGAGCGTCGTCAGCCCGAGAAAATCCATTTTCAGCAGGCCCATCTTCTCGATGGCCACCATGTCGAAGGCGGTAACGATTTCGTCGTTCTTGGTTTTGTGCAGCGGCACCAGTTCAATCAGCGGCCGCGGCGAAATCACCACGCCCGCGGCGTGTACACCGGAATTCCGCACCAGACCTTCCAGCTTCCGAGCCGTGTCGAGCAACTGCCGCACCTGAGGATCTTTTTGGTAAGCCTCCTGCAGCGCCACGGACTCCTTGAGCGCGTCGTCCAGCTTGATATTCAGCGTGGTCGGCACCATCTTCGCGATGCGGTCCACGTCGCTGTAGGGCATGTCCATGGCGCGGCCAACATCCTTGATCGCGGCTTTGGCCGCCATCGTGCCAAAAGTGATAATCTGCGCAACATTTTCTCGCCCATATTTATGGGTGACGTATTCGATCACCTCGCCGCGCCGGTTCATGCAGAAATCGATATCGATATCCGGCATGGAAATGCGTTCCGGGTTCAGAAAGCGCTCGAACAGCAGTTCATGCTGCAGCGGATCGATGTCGGTAATCCCCAGCGAATACGCGACCACCGCGCCCGCCGCCGATCCGCGCCCCGGCCCCACAGGAATGCCGCGTTCGCGGGCGTAGCGGATAAAGTCCCAAACAATCAGGAAATAGCCCGAGAACTTCATCTGCTGGATGATGCCGAGCTCGCGCGCTAGTCGCTGCTCGTAGTCGGCAAGAGAGTGTTTCAGTCGCCCGCTCGCCGACAAGTTGCGCAGTGTCTCCATACGACGGGCAAATCCTTGCCGCGTGATGTGCTCGAAATAACTGTCGAGAGTAAATCCCTCCGGAACCTCGAAGTGCGGAAACGGGCTGGGAACTTTTTCCAGTCGAAGGTTGCAGCGCTCGGCAATATCGAGCGTGCGCGAAAGCACCTGGGGCGCGTCCTTGAACATGCGCATCATCTCTTCGCCGTTCTTGACGTAGAACTGCGTGCCCTCGAACTTCATCCGGTTGGTTTCCTGGATGGACTTCCCCGTCTGAATGCACAACATCACGTCCTGGGCGTGCGCGTCGTCTTCGCAAAGGTAGTGGCTGTCGTTGGTCGCGACCATCGGCAGTCCGAGATCTTTTTCGAGCTGAAATAACCCGGAGCGGATGCGCTGCTCCATCTCCAGACCCTGGTCCTGAATCTCAAGGAAGAAATTTTCTTTGCCGAAGAGGTCGCGATAGAATCCGGCAGCCGACAGCGCTGCGTCGTAGTTGCCTTCCGTGAGCCGCTCGGCCACTTCTCCCTTCAGGCATCCGGAAAGCCCGATCAGCCCCTTCGAATGCTCAGCCAGAAATTTCTTGCTCACCCGAGGCTTGTAATAGAAGCCGTGCAGCGAAGCTTCCGACGTAATCTTCACCAGGTTGCGGTAGCCCTCTTCGTTTTCGGCCAGCACCAGCAGGTGGTTATAAGTGTCGCCGTCGGGCGGAGTGCGCGCGATGTCGTGATCGTCTTTCTTGCAGATGTAAAGTTCGCAGCCGACGATCGGTTTGACCCCAACCTTGTGCGCGGCATTCACAAAATGCACCGCGCCAAAAATATTGCCATGGTCGGTCATGGCCACCGCGGGCATGCCCAGTTGATGAACCCGGTCGACGAGCTTTTCGACGTCGCAAGCGCCGTCGAGCAGAGAGTAATCGCTATGCAGATGCAGGTGGACGAACTGGTTTTGACTCATGAAGACTTGGGTTTCATTCTAATGGCTGGAGGGAATCGCGCAATGCCTGAAAGTGGTGCAATTGTCATTCGTTGATGTCAGTCGTTGGTCGATGGTCGTCAGTCGTTGGCGAACTTGCGTGAAGTGGGTGATAACGACGAACGACCGACGACTTCGCGGATCGGAGTCGCTATCTCGGCACCTGAAAATCCACGCCGCGATCGTCATTCATCTTGACCGTGGCAGCAAGATCGAGCTGGGCAAGCGGAATTTTCTTCGCGGCTTGCGCGTTGAGTACCCAGAGCGTTTCACCCGCGATCGCGTAATTGCGCACTTCTTCAATATGCTGGTCGCGGAAAACCAGCGCCGTCGCGGGTTCCAGGTCTGTCTTCGGTCGATTGCGCGCTTCGACATCGGCTTGCAGCCGGTCGATCTTTCCGTTCAGCGCCTGCACATCGCGCTGCAATCCGCTGTCGTTCTCAGGATAGGGAGCAGGATAAGAAGCACCGGCATACGAATCCTGATCTTCGTTGTCCGTGTTATAAGCGAGAGGATCATCGTACCAGCCGTAATAACCGTAGGGATAATATCCCGCGTACGGGTAATAAGGGTAATAGCCCCGTCGTCCGTAGAAGCCTCGCTGATTGTAGTAGCGGTTTCCAGCCCGAATACGAATGCCCGAGCTGCGCCCAAAACTTCCGCTGCGAAACGAGCCGGAGGAGCGTATGCCCGAGGAGTGCATGCCGGAGGAATGTATGCCGGAAGAGTGTATGGCAGACCCGCCACGCGAGGCGAAATGGGCACCGCCGCCGCCACCACCGCCGCGCCGTTGCGCCCACAGAGGGAGCGCGAGCAGAATCAGGCTAAACGTCGCTATGGACAACCAGCGCCGCATACCCACATTATAGCCCAGTTTGACTCGTCTCATTGCAGAGAAAAAGCCGGGTTCGTATCAGGTAAGTCGGGTTCGCATCAGGGTAACCCGGCTTCGTATCAGGGTATCGCTTTAGCGATACCGCAAGTTTTTCGGAACAAGATGCCCCTTTAGGGGCTGAGCACCGAATAGCCCGCAGGCCAAGTTCACATCGCCCCGAAAACCCGCATTATTTGCGCTTCTTCTTGGCCTTGCGAGAGGCCTTTGCCTTCCCCTTAACGGCCCGCTTCGTAGGCTTGGCAGGTTTGCCCGGCTTCTTGATGGGCTTGCGTGCCTTGACAGCCGCAGCGGGCTTCGTCGCCACGACAGGCTTCGCCGCCGGGGCGGACTTCATCGGTGCCGCGGTTGCGGGAGCGGCGACCGCAACTTTTCCCTTCCCCTTAGCACCCGTCTTCATGCCAACCGCCGGCGCGGGCGCAGCGGCCGCAGCCTTGGCTCCTCTGCCTCGCTTAGTCGGCGGAGGTGGTGGAGGCGGCGGAGGCGGCGGAGCCAGCGGCTTCAGAAACTTCAGCGTCTCCGTCCGCGATCGCAGCTTGCCGTCCAACAACAGCAGGAACACATCGTTCGCGATCTTCGGATACGCCGGCATCTGCGGCGTGATGCGGAGTTCCGTCATCTCCGGCAACGGAATCTTCTGCTGCACTTGCCGCCACTTGGTGAAGAAATTCTTGATCTTCTGCACCACCGCCTGCTGCCGCGCCGTAATCGCCAGAAACAGAATCATCTCCGGACGCGCCGACGACAGCAGTTGCCACGTCCGCGAAGGTGTAGCCGCTTCCTTGCCCGACAAGCGTTTGGCCAGGCTGTGGGCGTTCGAATCCAGATCCTTCCAGGCCTCCACCAGATCCTTGCGCGGAATCGCCCGCCGCAAATCCGAAATATCCTTGTCGCCCAGCCGCTCGGTGAGGAAATGCAGCACCAGGGGCGCAACTTCCGGAGCATAGCCAAGGTCGTTCATTTGCTGCCGGGTTTTCATCAGCGCGCCTAGGCTGGCTGTGTCCACTTTAGCCGTGCTCCAGCGCGGATTCAGCACTTTCAGCCATCCCTCTTTTTCATAAGCTTTCAGAACGCCTTGCGGATCGTCCTCGTACGCCAACTGCTCGATCTCGTATCCGATGCTCGAACTCCGTATGTACTCGATGTAGCCATTTTCCTTCCCCGATTCGTAACGCGCCTGTGTCCGTTCCTCGAGCGGCCAGTGAAAGCGAGCAGTAAAGCGCGTGGCGCGGATCATCCGCGACGGATCCTCAAGAAACGCGTAGTTATGCAACACGCGGATTACTTTCGCTTCGATGTCGGCCACGCCGTTGAACGGATCCATCAGCAGCCCGCGCGATCCCTCGTTCAGCGACAGGGCCATAGCGTTGACGGTGAAATCGCGGCGGCGAAGATCTTCAATGATTGTGGCCGGAGCCATCTGCGGCGGCTTGCCCGGCTTGTCGTAGCGCTCCGAGCGCGCCATCGCAACCTCGGCGCGCACCCCACCCGGCAGCGTCAGCAGCAGGCTCCGCGTCTCGTTGTCGGCGTCACCCACCACCGCTCCCGCCCGCTCCAGATCTTTTTGCAGCTTGAGCGCGTTGCCCTGAACCGTGAAATCCAAATCGCGGATGGGAAAGCCGGTAATGATGTCGCGGATGGCGCCGCCGGTCAGATACAGGTTCATCCCCGCGGCCTTGGCGGCGTCTAAGACGAGAGCGACTGCCTTTTGTTGGTCCGGCGAGAGCCGGGTTTCCAGCGTGTATAGGTAATCGGCCATGCCTTCCTAGTCCCCTGGTGGTGGCCCTTCGCTGGGCTCGACCGGGGCGTGATCCACAGGATTTCCACAGGAGAGCCGCTCAAGATTTGCCGAGCTGCCCGTCGGCGGAATCTAACTCCCTCTAGACATTAGACTTATACCGCACTCTTGCCATCCCAGTAAACAGAGAAAATAACATAAACGTTTACCGTTTGGCTACTGTGAAGGCACAAACTGTCCGAATTCATCGGGAAAGTGCGAGAATCCAAGTGTAGTGCGGGTGCCCCACTCATTCGCGTTTTGTGCGAATGAGTGGGTTTGCTGAACCATCAAGACCTCTTTACCCCCATGCCCTCGACCCACAAGAAAGTGATCGTGCGGAAACACGACCGCGACTCGGTCAGCGGCTACGTCGCGCCCGCCAAATTTGTGGTGGAGGGCAAGCTGGAACTGCTCAACACTTCCGGCAACGTGGTAGCCA
>Ga0310039_10003427_pt1 | contig 10096 bp, 9 predicted proteins | sample Sb_taG_4_FD_200460 | JGI IMG/M metagenome (GOLD analysis project Ga0310039, IMG submission 200460) | Peat soil microbial communities from Weissenstadt, Germany - Sb_50d_6_BS metaG (v2) (version 2) | ecosystem: Environmental > Terrestrial > Soil > Wetlands > Peat | place: Germany: Weissenstadt... | reverse complement strand
CTGCAAAACCACCCTATCCCGCGGAGGCCCATTTGACTACCCGCCGGGCGGCCGCAACTCCGCTGCCGAGAACTGATTACGTCAGAGCGGGCGACCGGTTACGCCCAACTGCTTGTAGGCGTGCAGGATGCTGTCCCACTGCTCGTGCAACACGTCCAGCAAATAATCACGCCCCTGGTCGCTTGCCCCCTCCCGCTCCCCCTCCTTTTCACCGACCGGGGTTGTTCCCGGCATGTCGAGGAGCCCTGGCTGCTGGTGCCCCGTCAGTTCTTTGGCCAGTCCCTCGAAGACCGCATCCATCTGGTCGAGGGCACGGGTGGCGGTGAAGTCGATGCCGAGGTCCGCCAGGACGGCATGCAGCGGGACGAACCGTTCTTGGGGCCGCACCTGCACCTCGGTCGGCCGGCAGGGCTCGCCAGCCGCCGGTGCCGTCATGGCCTGGAACAGCGTCCGCCACACCTGCCCGGCGGCTGGCGGCTCTCTCACCAGTTCGTAGGCCAGGATATGACCTCGGCTGCGACTGGCGACAACGATCATCCAGGGCTGGACCGCCCGATCACCCTCCTGGGCGGTGGCGGGGACCGGCCGGGCATCGACTTGCCAGACATCGATGGTCTGGGGGAGATGCCCCAGCCGTCGGCGGTCGTGCGGAGACGGTCCCTCGAAGGCATCACGCTTGCCCTTCCTCTTGGCCATCGGCGGACTCCTGAGCCAGTGATTGAATCGCTACGGACATTCTACTCGGCCGCGGGTCTGCGAGTCCGGTCAGACGAGCGGGTTCTGGGTCGCAAGCCGCCCGTCAAGGGGCGTGGTTATCGACTGCCGCGCCATCTCGCCCTGGAACGTGCTTCAACCGTCCGACCCGCTCCTCCATTTCCCGCCCCGGCTTGAAGGTGACGACCAGCTTGGCGGGCACCTTCACTTTGTCGCCGGTGCGGGGGTTGCGTGCCTTCCTCGGCTTCCGCCTCCTGACCTCGAAGATGCCGAAGTTCCGTAGCTCGATCCGCCCCGCCGTCACCAGCGTCTCGACGATCCCGTGCAAGACACGTTGGACGATCTCTTTAGCCTGGAGTTGAGTGAGGCCCATTTCCTCGGCAATTGCCTTGGCCATGTCTTTCTTGGTCACGAGCTACCCTTTCAAGCCAGCGAGGAGGTCCCGGTGCCACGCCCGGTTGCACGGGCGCGGGAGGGAGTGGCGGGCCGGGTGCCGCCGCCGCCGTCTGAGGGAGTGGCGGGCCGGGTGCCGCCGCCGCCGTCTGAGGGAGTGGCGGGCCGGGTGCCGCCGCCGCCGTCTGAGGGAGTGTAGCCCGTTGCCCTTCCGCCGAACACCGCTCGGCGACAGTGCAATGATGTTCGTGGGAAAAGCAGTCTTGGCACGCCGGTTGCCGCCACTTTCTTCTTCTGCGGCCAGAGTGGAGCCGAACTGGTCCGGAAGAAAAGGTAAATGACCAGAAGGCGTAATGCGAAATTGAGGCTGCGAATCCCGGTACACAACGGGGCCGCCTCCGAAGCCGAGAGGTCGCTGGCACCCGCAATTCCGGGCAGGCGACGATATCCGACACCCTACTAAAAGAGGACGACCAATGTATCGGATGCTGTCCGCAGTCGCAGTCTTCGTCGTGCTGCTCATGACCGGATTGCTGAAGGCCGAGGACCCACCGACTCCTGAGCAGGTCAGCGAGAACCCACAGAAGTACGTCGGCCAGACCATCGTGTTCGACCGGATGCGGTTAGACAGCGAGGTCAAAACCAGCCCGGGACGGTTCCGATTCAAGGTCACCAGCCAGCACGGCACCGAGTTCGGCACCGAAAACACTCGCAAGCAACGGATTACGTTCCGCACGCCTGATAAGTCCGAGGACGTGAAAGAATTTATTTCGACTATGAAGAAGGCGGGACAAGACTACACCGCCCGTTTGACGTGCAAGATTACCCAAGGAAAGGGCAGGCTTGCTGAGATTGTTGCCGTCGTTCAACGGGTGGATGTGATCCGGTTCACCGAGAAGGTCACTGGTGACGTACTGGATGGTGTAACCCCTGAACAGATCAACGAGAATCCGAAGCGGTACGTCGGCAACATGTTAGTCTTAGATGGGGTGACCCTGACCGCCGTCGTAAGACTTATGAACGACCGAACCGCTATTGAGGTCAAGAGTCCAACCGGTACGATGTTCGCAACAACCGAGAACAACAAGCAGTCATTGCTGTTTACGATCCGCGAGAAAGACAAAGTAGCGAGGAAATACCTCGCCGACGAACTCACGGGCGACCTGTCCCGCCCTCTCCGAGTGACGGTCGAAGTGCTGAACTTCGGCGAGAAGGCATACCGAGCCGATGTAAAGGGCATCGATCTCATCGGCTATCAGCACGACCAACCGGAATCGTTCGACATCGAAGCGGTTGAGAACAACGTCCGGAGGTACGAGGGGCGGCTGTTGACGTTCAACGATGTCAGACTCGTGGGCGGCCTGGTGACGAAAGAGAAGTTCACCCTCGCCTCAGTGCGGACGGCGAATGGCACACGAATCCCGGCGGACCTCCGGGTGGACGGGTTGTCATTTATCGTCCCTGTTACCGTAGAGCTTAAGCTGAGCCCCGGGGTCAAGGAAGGCAAGGAGCTTCCTGTTCACCTGACCTGCCGCATCCGCAAAGACAGCCTATCCGGTAACTATTGGTTTGCCGAAGTCCTGCAAGTCGAGTTCCTGGCGGATGGCGCCGATGGCATGGTGCGAAAGACCGTGGATGCGGTGCCGCCCGAAAAGGATGCCGACGGCAAGAAGGGCGGCATAACGGGAAAGTGGCAGGGGAACAGGAATAACGAGTACCAGAGCGATCTGGGACAGGACTGGCTCTTCGTGCGAGAATGCCAAGACGGAAAGATACTTGGCGAGTGGTGGGGCATGAGCATCAAGAACGGCGTTCGGGTCAGCGATGACCTCGTCACCTGGGAGGCAGAGGGCCAGAAAAGGGAACCCGTTACCAAGTCCGCTGTTTGCCTGCGGAGGATGGTAAGTCGCTCCGGGTGAAGTACACCTTCATCTATAAGCGTAACCGAGATGAGCAGAGCTACAACGGTGAGTCACGAATGCGACAGAAATAACACGCAGCTGCTGATCGGATGACGAAGCCGGTGGACAAGTAGAAGCGATCAAGCGGCTTTACGGCCCGGAAATGTCTACGGCTAACTCCTCGGCGTACCAATCGCCTATTAGGGCCAAGGAACGGGAAGGCAACCGGAGCCGGCGAAGCGCAAGGGAGGAAGGAAGGCCGAAGAAGGCCCAGCCAGCTTCGGCCCCGGCAAGCGGGAGCAATCCCCTGGAAGCTGCCCAGGCAGTCAAGGCCCTGGTTGACACGTATGGGGCCGAACAGGTCAAGGGCTTGGCTGACCTGTTCGGGCCTCGATGCCGACCAGGGCGAAGGCGCCTCCGCCTGCTTCCCGGCGTGAAGAAATCAACCGCGTCGCTGGCCCTGGTTCTTCCGACCTTCCGGGGATCGTGCCAGGGCTTCAACGGCTTCACGGGCGTAGCGGCGGTGCTTGCCGGCGCCGGTGCGAGTCCTGGACACCAGGCCATGCTTCTCCCACAGCCGGACGGAGGACGGGGACACGCCGAGGATGCGTGCGGCCTGGCCGACGCTGACCGGCAAGAATGGCTCCGCGAGCGATTCGGTCGGCAAATCTGCTTGAAGCGGCCGATGGCGTTCGTCCGTTCCTCGCTGCTGACCTTGCACCCTCGCACGGCGCTATCGTAGAGTCGGGAGGGGAAAGGGTTGGCACCGCCCCGCCGTTCCTAGCGGCCGGGCGGGTCCGAAGGTAGGCTGGGATGAGGCCCCAGCGCAGCAGGACGAGGACGCGCCGGCCGTCGTCGGCGAGGCGGACTGCGGGGACTAATTGCGTGGGGGCGACGTTGTAGCGCCGGGGCAGGTCGGGAAGGTCGGCCGTCTCGAAGCCGAAGAGACGGGCGAGTTCGTCGCTGGTCGAGAGCATCGTGAATCGGCCGCACATGGGGAGAGCCTCCGAGGATGTCCCATGTCCTCATCGGCCGGATCGGGCCCTAAGGTTGAGTCTGTCGGGCGGAGGTGCCCCCGCCCTCCTCGAAGTACGGATCGCCCCCAGCGCGGCGATGTCCGCCCACGGGCCAACTTCCTTCTTCCCCTCGGCCTGCTCCGGCGCCGTGTACGAGGGCATCACCCAGTTCTTGTTGTTCGGCACCTCAAAATCGATGTTCAGCAGCCCGTCGGCGGTGTACTCAAAAGGCCGAGAGCCGAGGGCACGGTAAGGGCACGGCATTCCGTCACGAACCGTGCCCAATCGTGAGTTCTGTGCGAACTGTGTAAATCCGTAAGCCTTGAAATTATGGTTGTTTACGTCATTTTCGCGCGTCACGTTCCTTTCATCCTCGAAAGGGCAAACCACGCGAAAGCGTGGGACGCAAAGCGACAGACCGCTGGGGGTGAGACTCCCGTGGTGGCTGCGCTGCCGAAGGGATGGGCAGGTGAAGAGCCCGTCCGTCCCGCGATTCACGGCGACATGAGGTCTGGCACCGTGGTCGTCCCTGACCCGGGGCCGGGAGTTCTCCCGGTACCCCGCGGCCTGCCTTCGCTTTTTCCCACCCGGAATCGAACAAGGGGGGATTCTCCTTTTCGGAGAATCCCCCCTTGTTTCGTATCGTGAATGCGTTACACCAACTCGCGCATCGCCGGCTGCTCGACGACGTGCTGCGGCCGGCCCGTCGGGTCGTTGATCGTCGTCGTCTCCGGGTTGATGCCCAGGCAGTGATAGAGCGTCGCGAACACCTCCTGGAAGGTCACCGGCCGGTCCTTGGCGTGCTCGCCCAGGCGGTTCGTCGAGCCGATCACCTGCCCGGTGCGCAGGCCGCCGCCGACCAGCAGGGCACAGCTGACCTGCGGCCAGTGGTCGCGTCCGGCCTCCTTGTTGATGCGCGGCGTGCGGCCGAACTCGCCCCAGCAAACGATCGCCACGTCGTTCAGCATCCCCCGGCCGTCCAGGTCCTCGATCAGGGCGGTCAGCCCCTGGTCCAGCTTGCTGCCGTGGTCGCGCACCAGGTCGAAGTTCTTGCCGTGGCTGTCCCAGCGCCCGTAGGACAGCGTCACGCAGCGCGCCCCCGTCTCAACCAGGCGCCGGGCCACGAGGAGGTGGTCGTTGACCGTCGGAGCGCCATCGTACTGAGAAAAATGGAAGAAAAATGGTGTCAGTTCTTATTTTCCGTCAGTCTGGCGGCCGAAAAAAGAACTGACACCATTTTTCTTCAGGACGATATCGCCGTTGGCCGCGTCGGTGGTCCACGTGATCGTGCCGAAGTTCGTGATGACACCGCCGTCCAGCGTTTTCACCGGGGCACTGTTGATGGTCGTCGTCGTTCCGGTCTTGTCGAGTAGCAGGTCGCCCTTGAGCGTACCCGCATTCCACACGAAACTCCCGGCGGCGTCCGCGTTTCCCACGTAGAGGACTCTGGTGCCAACATCGACCGTTGCCAGGGTGCTGAAGGTAAACGTCCCCTGGACCACCAGCGACGTGCCCAGCGTGATCGTGCTGGTGTAGCCATCGATCGTGAAGTCCTGGACCGTCAGGCTTCCGATGTCGTCTGTGGAGTCCACGTTCTTGGTCGCCGTGAATTTCACGGAGTCGAGGTATGCGGGCGCTGCCGCTGGCACAGCGCCGCCGACGAGCCAGTTCGCCGGGTTCGACCACACAGCAGGTGTCGCCGTTTGGTTCCAGACGAACAGGCTCGCCGGCACGAGACGTGTCTCCAGCGCCTCCACGCAGGGCCGGGCCCGGAGCGACCGAGGTGAGGGCGGGGCACGCTCGAACAGCTTCAGAAACGCTCCTCGCAGAGACAGTAGGCTTCGCATGATGTCACACTCCAATCGTGGGTGAGATCGACGACGGCGCAACGCCGCACCGTCCCGATTTCACGGGTAGTACGATCATGAACTGGTTGAGGGGCGTCAACCTTTACACGACTTTCCGAACCGCGTTAGGGAAAAAGAAGGGCTCGCCGGCTCTCCCAGCACATTAAGGGCGAGCTATTTCCATTTGATCTTCTGCTCCATAAACACATGTTCCGCTATACCTTGCAACTCGTTCTTATCCTTGATTGCTTGTCGGAGGGTTGTCACCGCCGCTTCGGGAAGTGGTCCGAAACGACTAAGAGTGACCGCCGCGTGCCGGCGCGCTTCCAGGTCCATGTGCTTGTCCTGGAGAAGATCGAGCAAGACGGGCGTCGCCGGCTTCGCCGCGGCGGGTCCGATTTCCCAAAGGGCCACGATGATCTGTATGGTCAGTTCTTTGGCCTCAGGCGAAGTATCTGTCTTCAGCGGGAGAACCGCCAGCAGGTCGGGGACCGCAGCCTTGGCGCTCTCACGAAGATCCCCCAAGGTCCACACTAGCCGCCATCGCCGGGCGGCGCGTTTGGGGTCGTGAAGCATGCGAACAAGCGCGGGCACCACGCGGTCGTCGTCGCGGCCCGCGCCAACCAAACCCATGCACGCGGAATCGCACATACGGTCGTCGGGGGACTCCGCCGCCTCCAGCAAGGCAGGAACCGCGGCTTGGGCGGTCCTACCTAGCGTACCGAGCGGCCGATAAAAGGATTGAGCGGCCGCCTGGCCGACGCTATCTCTCGGCGCCTCGGGTGGAATGGCCGTATCCTTGAATGCCGCGATCAGCGCATTGACCACGTCAGTGGGATCGTCCTGGAATCGCCACACGGACCAGATCGCCCGGACGCGAACGAAGGCGTTCTCATCGCGCAGCGCCGCCATGACGAGTCGGCGGGCCTCCTTGGCTTCGGCGGGGGGCTTCGGGCCAAACAACTCGCCGACGAGAGTTGCGGCCCGCGCGCGAATTCGCGGGTTTTTCGCCGGCATCGCCGCCAACAAGGGCGTTTCGGCCGCCGCGCCGAACTCCCGCAATGCTTTCTCCGCCTCATCCCCGACCGCCATGTCGGCGTCGCCCAGCGCGTTCACCAGCGCCCGGCCGCCCTCGTCCGATCGTAGCTCGCGCTGTCCCAGTGCCCATGCGCAGAGGCGGCGCACGCCTGCGTCCTTGCTGCCCAATCCCTCCACCCGGGTGCGAAGGGAGCGCAGGTCGAAACTAGCCGGGCGCGGGGCGTCGAAGCCAAGCCGGACCATTTGGAGGCACAGGCGCGCCTGATCGTCGGGCGCTTTCGCGAGTTCCCAAACCAGCCTCCCCGAAGGTTCTTCCTCGGCGACGCGACTCCACCCGCTTCCAACCCCGCCAAACGGGGTGGTGATCAGGCGGTTCCCGTACGGAAAAGCAAGCACCGCCTGAGCGGGCAGCGGTGAGGCCTTCTCCGCGGCCGGCAAGGGAACGCGGACACCCCGCGCGTCAATCTCGTGCTCCTCGCCATCGTAGTCAGTGACGCGAATGTGACCTCCCGCCAGGGGTGCACAAGCCTTGGGGCGCTTCAAGCCCTTGTACAACCACACCAGTTTCCCGTCGGGCGTGCGCTCGGCGAGACCGGTGCGCGAGCTTTCCGGAACAGTCTCGCCGGGTCGCGGGTGGCGCTCGCGGATATTCCACTGGAGCAAAAGAATCCGACCGTCGGGCGAGATGTGCGCGCCGCAGACGTCGGCGGCCACCGCAAGTTGCCAGCGTGTGACCCCGTCGGACCCGCAGAGCCAGATGCGATAGCCAGGACCGGCCGGCGCGCGCGCCCAAACGATGAGCAGGGCGGGACGGCGGTGTTCCCTGGACCGTTGCGACAGATCGAGCGATCCGCCACGCCGGTCCCACCACGCTGCCCACGCCTTCCGGCACGCCGCCCGCGCCGGGGCGTTGCCGTCGCCAAGAACAGGGGGTGGTGCCTCACCCTCGCCCGCGGCATAGCGCAGCAGCTCCTCGGCTTGCCATGCGAGGGCGATGGGCGCCTGGGCAAGGAGCTCGATCAGGACCGGCAAGGCGTCCTTCTCACCAGCGCCCAGGAAGCCCTGCGCGACGCGCAGTCGGACGCTCGCGTCGGTGTCCGCCAGGAGTTTCCTGGCGAGAGCGCGCTGCCCCGGAGTGCCCCGTCGCGCGAGCAGGTAGCCGGCGGCGCAACGTAGCTGGGCCGAATCATCCCGGAGTGCCGTTTCGACCGTCGATGGGACCTTGCCCTGGCGGATCACCAGGGTGTCGAGCGCGAAGCAAACCTCCTCGTGCAAACCTTCATCCGGAGCGGCGGGCAGCAACTGAAGGACCCTATCGACGGCGCCGTCGGGGGCCGACCGGGCCACGCAGCGCACGACTGCGGCAACGAACGCAGGATTGCGCCTCTGCCCGATCATCCGGATACACGCCTCGGCTCGGCTGGCAACCTCCGCGTCTGAACCCCTCGCTGCCTCCTGGAGAGAGCTCAGGGCCATGGGACCAGCGGCCACGAGCTTGCGTGAGGCGGCTTCACGGCGCTCAAAATCGTCGTTTCCGAGCTCCTCGATCAGGCTCTTGAGTTCAGATGCTGTGGCCCGCCTGACCGAAGAATCTTTCAAGTAGGCGAGCAGGGACGGACCGTCTGTCTTCACGCCTCCGTGCCGAAGGAGTTCCTCGTCCGAAGACTGCTGCCCTTCCGCACGAGCAGATCGGCCACACGCCAGCAGAATCGCCAACGCCATCGTGGCGCGAATGCAATGGTTCGCAAGCTGCATAAGAAGGCTCCTCCCCCGATTCCAGATATCGGGCCATGACTTCGAGACTTGCCGGTGCGATGACTTCGGTCAGTGCGCAGAAAACAGGGACCACGTCGATGCGCCAGGCAACGCCCTGGCGCGCGGACTCGTTGTGGCCACAAGTGCGGCTCGGCCCCGCATGCGTGCGGGGCGCAGATGCGACCTGCGCCGGGTCCGTCGGCGGTTGTGCTCCCTCATCTATAAGAATTACTCCGCCGGCCGCTGATACTGTGACCGTCGTTCAGGAGTTGTTCGGATCTTCACGTCGGGGCTCCTCCTCCTGATGCCGGGCCAGGCGGGCGCTGATCCGGCTCCATATTTTGCGATTGCGTGGATTGGTCAGGCTGGCGGCTCCGCCCGGCCACAGGCCCAGCGCCAGTGCGGTTAGGGCCTTGCGCTGGGCCGGAGTCAGCCTGGGTAGTGCCTCAGCCACAATCGATTGCCAATCGATGTCGGCGGGGCGTGCCTGGCCTGCCGGCTCGACCGCGGCCTGTTCGCGAGCGTGCTGCCGCTTCTCGTGGCGCAGCAGGTTTCCCGATCGCAGCCAAACGAGGTGTGCGAGGTATGTAGTGAGAGAGCCGGCGTCGGGGTCGAACTCCGGCAGCAGGGCCGCCCCCTGCTGGAGCCACTCCTGCGCGACTTCCTGCCCCGCGTCAACCGCAAGGCCCCGCCGCCAGCCATCGTGCCGGCTCGCGCAGCCAGCCTCGCACAAGTGGACGGCCACAGCCAGGATGGCGTTCAACGCCTCCCAGGCCACGGGGTCGCCATCGCGACACAGTGCCACCAGATGCAACTCGGCCTGTCGGTCCTGTTCGGTGCGCATGACTGATCCTCTTGCCCGGAGAGAGGAAGAAATCAAAGGGGACGCAGTTCTTTTCCACGGCGCTCAGGGCAGTGACGACAGCGGAACGATAAAGGGGGAAGCAATACAGGGATCGGATGTCGATTAAATCGGGACGAAAAAGGGGACATTCTCCTTATTCGGAGAATGTCCCCTTTTTTCGTGTCGTGAATGCCTTACACCAGCTCGCGCATCGCCGGCTTCTCGACGACGTGCTGCGGTCGGCCCGTCGGGTCGTTGATCGTCGTCGTCTCCGGGTTGATGCCCAGGCAGTGATACAGCGTCGCGAACACCTCCTGGAAGGTCACCGGCCGGTCCTTGGCGTGCTCGCCGAGGCGGTTCGTCGAGCCGATCACCTGGCCGGTGCGCAGGCCGCCGCCGGCCAGCAGGGCGCAGCTGACCTGCGGCCAGTGGTCGCGTCCGGCCTCCTTGTTGATGCGCGGCGTGCGGCCGAACTCGCCCCAGCAAACGATCGCCACGTCGTTCAGCATCCCCCGGCCGTCCAGGTCCTCGATCAGCGCGGTCAGCCCCTGGTCCAGCTTGCCGCCGTGGTCGCGCACCAGGTCGAAG
>Ga0310039_10003416_pt1 | contig 10120 bp, 8 predicted proteins | sample Sb_taG_4_FD_200460 | JGI IMG/M metagenome (GOLD analysis project Ga0310039, IMG submission 200460) | Peat soil microbial communities from Weissenstadt, Germany - Sb_50d_6_BS metaG (v2) (version 2) | ecosystem: Environmental > Terrestrial > Soil > Wetlands > Peat | place: Germany: Weissenstadt... | reverse complement strand
GTTGAGTTTTGCCCCGATCTTGCGCCAGTCGTACTCTGTCGCCCAATAGCGAGCGAGCGCTTGAGTCGTCGCGAGCTGCACGCCTTGCGATGCGTCTGTAACCGTTTCCCGCTCCGGCCAATTGGTTGCGTTGATGCGCCGGCGCAATTCAGTTAGGTCTGCTTCCGGAAAAGTCACATGAAACGGCCGAATTGCATTCTTGTCATCTGCCTGCTTGCTGCCTTGTTGCCTATTCGTGGTTTGGGTCATAGTGGCCTCCTTAGAGTAGTTTTTGAATTTTGGGCTCGTGGTGCAGTTGATTTGCGTGCGGTCATGGCCTCGTTCCTTTCCGCTGTGATTCTCAGCATCAAGGCGTGTAACGGATGAAGACCAAGTCGCGAGCTTTGATAGCCTCGTGGCAGGGGAAGCAGGTCTTGAGCGGCTGCCTTCTCAGGTCCGTCCTCTATGTTCGCGCGGCCGCGTGGAGAAATCAGGATCTGTTCTGTAGCACGCTCCGTGCAACTGCGCAATACAGGGTTCGCCTGATTTTTGCGGACGTGTCGTCCGAGATTTCCACAAGCCGGTTGTGACATCTCACGTTGTCCCCAGCCCGCCACTTGCGCGATCATGGTAGAGGCCGTGACGGTTGGCAAAAGCCAACTCGTCTCCGCACCGTCTTTGAATTCGCAGGCATCACCGAACCGGGCAAGGAGGCCCCGTCACACTAAACCCAATCGCGCAAAATCTACATCGGCGCAACCGCCAACCCGCCGCTAAACTCATGATTCATCGAGTCCATGAGATGGCATCTGCTTTGCGACTTGCCAGCGAAGACTGCGCACGCGCAGGATTCGCCTATGAGGACTTGGCGGCAGGCTGGTCGGCTATCTGGGGCCTTGGCCCTGCTCTGGGTCGCCTTGGCTTGGACGACGGGATGCTCCCGGCAAGCCCCCGTCCCAGCGACCAACGCGCCACCCGATGCTACTCAACTGCCTTTCGACCGCGTCTCAGAGAACAGCGGAATCTCTCCGACGGACGGATTGATCTCCGACGGAATTCCTGCCGGAACCGAAGTTGCCATCCGATTGCAGTTGGCGCTGTCGAGCGCAGACTCGCGCGTAGGAGACTCGTTCCAGGCAGTGCTCGCCGAGCCCGTGATCGTCGCAGGAAAAACGGTTGTGCCGCAGGGGACTCCGGTCGCCGGAAGCGTAGTGGCAGCCAAAGCCTCCGGAGGCGTGGACGATCCCGGCTACTTGCGCGTAACCCTGGCATCGATTGCCATGAACGGAAAATCTGTTCCGCTGCACACCTCCAGCATTTTCGCCAAAGGCGGATCGTATGAGAAACGCAAACCAGCAACCCTGAATAGATCCGAAGCCAGCGGCCAGAGCGCAATCACCGAACCGGTTGCAGATTCCGGGAGTGGCGCCGGAATTTCATACGCTCATGGGCCGAGTGACGTGAGGTTTTCCACAGGGCACCGCTTGACCTTTCGACTGGCCCGGCCTTTGCATCTGTAGCTCCGGAGCGGTTGTGAAGTGCGGTTGCACGTTGCAGGCCTACGAGTTCGCGCCAAATCCCTCCTCCCATTTTGGGTTCAGTTTGAATCTCCAAACTCCTGTTCAACCATCACAGCGCTCCTGCCAGAGTCCCGCCTAGACTTCCCAAATGGGGAGCACGGGGCGAAACGCGTGACTTCTGCAGGAATTTTGTGATCGGACAGACGCCAACTATGAGCGCAATCGCACAACTTCACCTGAGAGCCGAGGAACCGGCAGACCATCCGCAAACCGAGCAGCAGCTCCGGGACGCCCACAAGATGGAGGCCATCGGCCGCCTGGTTGGGGGTGTTGCTCACGACTTCAATAATCTGCTGACCGGGATAGTGCTTTGCAGTGAGCTGATCCTGGCCGGTCTCGAGCCGGAGCACCGCTTACGCCATTTCGCGGAAGAGATTCGCAAGGCCGGTGAGCAGGGCGCGGGACTTATCCAGCAGTTGATGGCAGTAGCGCGGCAGCGGGCGGTCGAGCCTCAGTTGCTGTGCCTCAATCATGTCGTGGCGGACATGCGCATTCTGCTGTCGCGCCTGATTGGCGAAAACATCGAACTGGTTTCTGAACTCGCCGACGATCTCGGTTTTGTGAAGATGGATCCAGCCCAGGTTCAGCAGATCATCCTGAACCTGGTGTTGAACGCGCGTGACGCCATGCCGGACGGTGGCCGAATCACGCTCCATACGAAAAATTGCGATGGGCCAAACCCCGCTAGCCTGAGTTCTGCAATCCCAAATCTGTCGGGCCCTAGAACGAACCAGTTCTGCGATTCCTGGGTCGGGCTCGTCGTCAGCGACAACGGCTGCGGCATGGACGCCCAAACTCGTGCCCGGCTATTCGAGCCTTTCTTTACCACCAAGCCGCCGGGAATGGGTAATGGACTCGGGCTCGCCACCGTTTATCGTATCGTCACTCACGAAGGCGGGACGATTGGCGTGGACAGCAAAACTGGCAAAGGCACGCGCGTGGTCGTCCACCTGCCAAGGGCTGAAGTCGAATACCAATCATCCAGTGTGCCCGAAGTTGAGAACAAGATCAGCCCGGCGCCGAATCGAAAGGTTCGATCGGCAAGAAAAGGTAAATCAGGAAGAGGTAAATCCGTATGACCAGCGCCATCGCCCATGCTTTTAATGCGCCGCAGCTCGAAGCGGCTAATTTGTTGAATCTGGTGATCGTCGACGACGAACGCGCGGTTCGTGATGTCTGCCGCGAAGTGGCGCAGGCCCTGGGTTTCAACACCATGGTTGCGGAGTCGGCCGAACACACCTACCGCCTGCTCGATTCGCAAGCCATCGACGTGGTTCTGCTCGATCTGAAATTGCCCGGCGCCGGCGGCATGGAAGCCTTGCACAAGATCAAGCAGCGCCGCCCCGATGCCGAGATCGTCGTGGTTACCGGCTACGCCACAGTGCAGTCGGCGGTGCAAGCCATGAAAAACGGCGCCTACGATTACGTGACCAAACCTTTCACCATGGACGAACTCAAGCTTCTGCTGGAGCGAGTCGCGACCCACTTAAAGCTGAAAACCGAAAACCGCATGCTGCGGGAGAAGATCAAATCCAAGCTCGGTTTCGGCAGCATCGTAGGGCGCGCGCCCGAAATGGAGAAGCTCTACCGCATGATTGCCAAGGCCGCGTTGAGCAATCACCCGGTGTTGATTCTGGGGGAAAGCGGGACTGGAAAAGAAATGGTAGCGCGGTCGATCCACTTCTCAGGCCCATTTCGAGACAAGCCTTTCATCCCTGTGGACTGCGGTTCTCTGGTTCCGACGTTGATTGAAAGCGAACTGTTCGGCTACGTGAAAGGCGCCTTCACCGGCGCGGTACAGGCCAAGGAAGGATTGTTGGCGATGGCCGAGGGCGGGACGGTGTTCCTCGATGAAATTGGAGAACTGCCCGTCGATCTGCAGGCCAAGCTGTTGCGGGCCATTCAGGAGAAAGAAATTCGGCAAGTAGGCAGTACCAAGCGCACGGCCATCAATGTGCGAATTCTGGCAGCGACCAATCGTGACCTCGAAACCGCGGTGGCGCAGGGAGCCTTCCGGCGCGATCTGTACTTCCGCCTGAACGTGCTGAACCTGCGCATTCCGGCCTTGCGCGAGCGGCGGCAGGATATTCCCGTCCTAGCGGGATTTTTCCTGGAGCGCATGTCGCGGGAATTCGGACAAGAGCGCAGCCTCAGCGACGACGCCATGAAAGCCCTGCTCGCCTACGACTGGCCCGGCAATGTTCGGGAACTGGAGAATTGCTTGCAGCGCGCCTGTGCCATGAACAGCGGTCCTGAAATCCAGGCCGTAGATTTGCCTAGGCCTGTCCAGGGTGGAAACGGCCACGCGGTGATCGAAGCCGACGGTTCCGCGAAGATCATCCCGATTTCGGAAATGGAGCGAAAGACGATTCTCAACACCATCACGCAGCTCAATGGCGACAAACTCCTGGCCGCGCGGCTGCTCGGAATCGGCAAGACCACGCTATATCGCAAGCTAAAGGAGTACGACGCGCGAGCCTAAGCCAAGCTCTCGCAGAATTCGCATAGAATCTAGCTCTCAGCCGCGAAGCGGCGAAAGAATGCAGCCCACGGCGCAAGCCGTGGGGAAACGGTGTCAGGCCGACCAGCCCCAGCGGAGCGAAAGAATCGTCCTCAGACGTACTATTCATTCCTGGGCACGGAAAACGCCCCGAGCCTGCCAGCCCAAATCCGAATCCCGCTTCCCGCATTGGGAACCTACTGACGAGGAGGATTCGCGCAAACCACTTGTTATCAAGCACACACCTCTGGCTGCGAACGTGCAATGGAGCAAGCATGATTCTGCTGATTACATCTTTGGCGAAAGCTCAGGATTGCTCGAAAGCGCTAGAGGACGCGACAGCGGAGCCGGTACGAGTTGCGGCAACATTGTCCGATGCAGTGACGCAACTGCAAGCCAACGAATTCTCAGCTGTGGTTCTCGATCAGTTGTTGCTGGACGCAGAGCCCGACAACGTCGACACTATTTTCAAACACATGGGCGCGGCCGTGCCCGTGTATTCCAACTTCGCCATCAGTGGAATCGAGCGCGTGTTGCGCGAGCTACGTTCGGCTTTGCACCGCCGCAAGCGGGAGTTGCTGGCCGCAAGACAGGAGGCGCAACAGACTTTGCGCAGCGAACTAAAAGACACGATCACCGCCTTACTGCTCTCCTGCGAAATGGCGCTGGATGTCCCAAACCTCCCATTGTTTGCCGAGACCAAAATGCGAGCCGTGGACGCTCTGGCCAGGGAGATGTGCACCAAGCTGGGGTAGCGGCGCGAGGTGTCCTTTGCTCCCGAGGAACATTCCGGCTGACGTTAATCGTTTGGTGTATTGCATGGTAATCTTCCTACTCCAAGGTCTAACATCCTCGGCGCAACTTCCTAAGGCGAAATCTCAAACACGGTACCGCAACCATGGAAGCTGCAACCGTTACCGGAGCCGCCCTGTGTCGTCGTGCTGTACAGGTTGCCCTTCTTGTCGAACACCAAACCAGCAGCTGGCTGGCCGCCGTCTGGTGGGGCCCGGAAGCCGTAAAGCAGGTTGAAGATCCAGGTGCCACCTTCATGCTTGGGAGGGCTCAATCGGAAGGCAGTGCCGTAATAAGTCCCGCCACTGTCCAATGTCGTTCCGTAGAGATTTCCTTTCGAGTCGAAGATTACGGGGGATTCCGCGTCCAGACCGCCGCCAGTGCCGTTGAAACCGTACAATATTGTCTTCTTCCAAGCCCCGGATTTCTTTGAAGGCGGAGTTAAGCGGAATACCGTTCCGCCTCCCCCACCCAGTCCGCCAGTTAGAGTTGTGCCGTAGAGGTCGCCATTCTCGTCGAAAACAAGGCCTGCTACGGGGTTGTCGCCATCTTGGCTGGCCTGAAAACGATGGACTATCTTCTCCTTCCAAGTGCCGCCCATTCTGGCCGGGGGCTTGAGTTCGAAAGCCGTTCCGCACCCAGTGCCAACGCACTCCCCGCTCTCATCGCCGCCTCCGTACGTCGTCCCGTACACAGCGCCTTTGCCGTCTAAGATCAGGCCGCCGTTAGGACTTGCTCCGTCCTTCCCGCTGCTGAAGCCGTGCAGCACTTTCTCCGTCCACTTGCCGCCCTTCATCTTCGGCGGACTCAGCTCGAATATTGCCCCGCAGTACTGATAGAAGGGATCGCAGGTCGTCCCAAACCCGCCGCCGAATGCTCCATAGAGATTGCCCGTACTATCGAAAACCAGATCACCGGTAGGAACGTAGCCTTGCTTAGCAGTGGGGAAGCTGTACAGCACCGTCTCGGTCCAGGCATCGCCCTTCTGCTTAGGAGGCGACAGCTCGAACACCGTGCCACAACCCATTAAGGTTCCCAACACGACGCAGTTCCCAGTGCCCCCGTAGCCCGTCGTGCCATAGAGGCTGCCTGCGGCGTCGATCACCAGGCCGCCATACGGAGATGCGCCGTCTTTGCCGGCGTTCCCTTTGAAAACGTACAGCACGGTCTCCGTCCACGGATCGCCTTGCTTCGCGGGGGGGGCGAGCTGGTAGACGGTGCCGCACTGCTCGATCGAACGGCAGGACGACGAGCCTCCATTTTGTGTAGCCCCGTAAAGATTGCCGTGCTGGTCGAAAACCACTGCGCCGACGGGAACGGCCCCGTCCGTGCCGCCTTTAAAGCTGTAGAGCACTTTCTCCTTCCAGTCGGCCGAGGCGGCTGCAACGAGCGTCAGCATGGCCAGGGCGATGACGACCGGGCGACCTGCCGCGCGAAACCACGAACCGGATTTCATATTCGGCGAACTCCTCGTGGAGGCTTGCGTCGTCAGCGTGGGGAGGGGGACAGACTTCGCTGGGCTGACATCATACACCGGATCGCCTCAGGCGCCGTTCGTGCTGCTGTTTTGCGCTCGGAGCAAAGGCCACTCAGGCGCATGGGCAAGAACTACTCGGCTGGTTCCTGGTTCCGGTAGGCTGTTCGCTCGGCGGTGGAACGATTCTGCTGACCACCCATTTCGGACTGTGGTGCATCCGAAGTTTCCGGAAAGCACGTTGGCGAAGGTTGTACGGAGCCTGACTAAACGTCAGGGTGGAGAATTCCAAAAAAATAAGAGGGCAGCCAACCGGGCTGCCCTCGTTCTTAATCGTGTAGCAACTTCTCTACGGTTCGGGAACCTTGGCGAAGTCCTCGCTCTCCACGTGAACGCCACCAATGCTAGCTCGACCGTCCGTCCAGCTGATATAGGCGGCCCCGTGTTTGTTGCCGACGTCAGCCGTGTTCAGAGCCGTGTCGTAATCGTAATCACCCGCGTAGCAGGGTTGAACGAATCCGTCGTTCTGGAGTGGCTGCGCGATGACTTTAGTGCTGATTGTGATCTCCGAAGTTGCCCACGAAGCGCCGTTGGTCTTCGACTGACGGCCCACGCGCTCGTAGTTACATCCCGGATCTCCAGCACTGGTGCAGGTGCTCGTGGCTTTGCGACGGTCATACCAAGAGGCCGTGACGTTGCCATCCGAAGTGGCGGAAAGCGAGGGCATCCACTGCGTCCTGAACTGATTGTCGCTGTCGGTGTTGAGTTTGATCGGTTTCGACCAGGTCGTGCCGTTGTCCGTGGACCGCACGTAGAAGATATCTCCTAAGTCTCCGTTTGTTCCCGCCCCGGCATAGTCATAGTGCACCACGCCATCCGGGCCAACCGCTGGTTCTCCCCAGCCCATGTGCCGCCAGATGGGAGCAACGGCTTCGAAGTATCCGCAGTTCACATTGCCCGGAGGATTGAACCGCGAACCGATAAGCACTTGAGTCCAGCTTGTGCCGCCGTCGGTTGAGTAGTACATGAGGTTCTGCCGGGTAGCTGTTCCCCCCCCACCCTCATCCATGCTGGCAATAAACACGGTGGCGTCTCCCGAGTTGATCTGTGCGCCTCGCGGCGAACCTGTGATCTGCACGTTGCGGTAGAAGGTGGTGGTGTTCAGTTGAAACGGCGTGCTCCAAGTCGTGCCGTCGTCCGAATAGGTAACGAAAAGACATCCTGATCCATCGCAGTCTGTATCGTAGTCGTTGTAGGAAATATACATGCGGCCGTAAGTTCCGCTGGTTGGTTCGTTGTCCGACCACATCGACGGGCGATCATCCGCGCCGCCGTTATGAGCGCAGGCCGCGGTCGTCCAAGTTTTGCCATCGGTAGAAGTCCACAGACCGATTCCCTGCCCGCCGCAACCGGTTACCAGGTCGCCAGCGAAGAACATGCCTGACTTGGAGTTGAAAACCACGAGCGGGTCGCCAAAGTTCGTGTCATGCCCGCTTGAAAAAGGCGCAGGTTGAATTTCTGTAAAGCTCGCTCCGCCATTCGTCGAGTACGACGTACCCGAGTAGTTTGCTCCGGTGCCGTACTCGGCGTTGAAGTTGACCACTATGGTTTGGCCTTTATCGGCAGTGCTGGCCGCGACCATGCTTTCGCTCCCACACACGTCCGTGGAAGCGTTACAATCCGACCCGTTGCTGACGCGGACATTAGGAGGAGCCTTCGGGGTGTGATCCACACCACCCGCCGAGCGCTGCCCGCCCTGTATGATTCCGCATTCAAGCAGGATTCGGCCGGCGCGCATGTTGTCCTGCGTCATGAGCGACGCAACGTTGATTTTTGAGCAGTCGACCCCGACCGAAGTCATCTGAGCGCTGGCCGACGTAGGCTGAAGGACACACGCTGCCACTATGATTGGAAGCGCAAGGCGCCAAAGCATGCTACTTCTGTGTTTCATTTTCATTGTTGCTTTCCCCTTTTTCTTGCTGATTTTTGAAGCTCAGACGGTGGGTCGGAAGTACGCCGCTGCGCGCCCGGGACAGGAGCCACCGCAGTCCCAAAATACTGCTCGTCCATCCAGATACCGGCATTCTTTTTCAGATCGTCCAACAGCGCTTGCAATTTCTCGCCTTGCAAGTTCTTTTCAATAGCTGATGATACCTGTCCGAGTTGTCGACGGTCGCGGTTGACGAGTTGAATGAGAAGGACGGCGGCCGGAGTATCTTCAACCTCAGACCACTCGCCCTCTTTAAGTGAGAACGCCACCTTTTCCATCTGGGGCGACAGTCCTCCACGCGAAAAGATAAGCGGCTCAGGATCAAGCATCCCCTCGCCAGACTTGATGAGATCCGCCGATAGGTTTTTTTCGCTGGTTCCGGCCGCTTGCTCCTGACGAATCCGGTCCGCGCGAGCCCTGGCAGCCTGTGAACTCAAGACTGGGCCATCCTTGGCGTTGCCTCGCCGCTTCCAAACGAACAGCCTGCGAATATGCACTGTGTCATAGTCGGACAGGTGGTCGGAATAATATTCGCTGATTTCTTCGGTTGTCGGATCGGCTTGTCGCATCAGGTTGGCGAACTCCGCATCGGAGAGCACCTGCATGCGGGCGACCGCCAATTGGCGGCTAACTTCGGGCGAGGATTCCAGGTGATTGGCAGTGGCCTGCTGCGAAAGCATTATCACGGACGCGTAGTCGTCGCCGAGTTTGTGGCGATCCTTATCCGAGGGGCCCTTGTCAGGGTCGGCTCCGGGCTCGATCTCGCTGATTCGCGACTCGAATTCAGCCCGCGTAACCTGCACATCCCCGACTTTGAGGATCACCTGGTCGGACCGAGCGGGATCCGCCTTTTCCGGCGCAGAGGCTGAACTCCCCGATTTGGCCGCGGAATTTTGGCTAAGGGAGTCTTGCGCATGGACGACGCCAGCAAGCAGGCCAGCCACGATAAGACAAAGAACGAATCGCGCTCTAATCAAGTCCAACTCCCCTGCAGGGGAATAAGTTGCTGTTCAATCGGGATCCCATCAACACACCCAGTCCATGTCCGGTATACGCCGCAGTCTTCACCGAGTGTTGGTGCAGGCTCGTCGAAACCAGTTTTCTGTTCGTCGGGAGCGGACGAAGCGATTATGCGAGAGGCAATTGCCTAGCGGTACTACGCGCTGTAGTACTGCGGACGGAACTTTAGTTCATAAGAGTGGCCGCTGTCAAGGTGCAAACCTCTGAACTTTCGGGGAAAAGACATCGAGTCATGCAGACCTAGACAGCGCTCGGTTCGCTTTCCTCAACACTTCTTGCAGCTTCATCCAACATGAAGGCCAGTACCTCCTGAGGTACGGGATTGTTCCAGACGGGAGCGAATGATTGGCGGTGCAGCGGGGAGGGCCCGTGCTGGCGCAGGGCGGCGACGTGGTGAGGAGTGCTATAGCCCTTGTTTGAAGCCAATCCGTAGACGGGGAAGACCGGATCCCATTCTCGGACCATGCGGTCGCGTTCGACTTTGGCAAGAATCGAAGCGGCGGCAATCGAAGCGGAGAGCGCGTCGCCGTGGATGATCGCTTGCTGAGTCAGGTCGCAATCCAGGCGCATGGCATCGATCAGCAGATGGTCGGCTGCTGGCGCGAGGCTCATGGCGGCCTGCTGCATGGCGACTCGCGAAGCCTGATAGATGTTGATTTGATCAATGCGGGCAGCATCGACCGCGGCTATGGCCCAGGCGACAGCGTGCTCGCGGATCCGCTCGGCCAGCGCTTCGCGCCGTTCCGGCAGCAGCAACTTGGAGTCGCGCAGCCCTCGAATGCGAT
>Ga0310039_10003415_pt1 | contig 10124 bp, 4 predicted proteins | sample Sb_taG_4_FD_200460 | JGI IMG/M metagenome (GOLD analysis project Ga0310039, IMG submission 200460) | Peat soil microbial communities from Weissenstadt, Germany - Sb_50d_6_BS metaG (v2) (version 2) | ecosystem: Environmental > Terrestrial > Soil > Wetlands > Peat | place: Germany: Weissenstadt... | reverse complement strand
TGAACCGTCTCTGGGTGCCGGATCACAAACAGGGCACGCGCCCCGATGACTCCTCCCAGAAAAAGCCAGCCCGCCAGCTCGTAGACACTGCTCACTTCGAGTTTTTCACGCCTGGCCCTCCAGGCCGTAATCCACAAGGCGCCTGTACAGGCGAGCAAGATCATCACTCCGTAGGAATGGATCTTGATGCCCCAACCCGGAAACTCCATCAGAATTGGCTGCATCCGTGCTTGCTCCCTCCAGGCAACGCCCGAGAAGACGGTCCGTCTGTTGGCGCAGGACCGAGATCAGGGAAGAAGGTGTGGGCAAGATGCCAGCTAGGGCCGATTTCCACAAGTCGAGTCGGGCGGCTAGCGGAGATGGGACAGGGGACTCTGGACAGCCAAGAAATGAGGAGGGGTCAATGGCGAAGCTTCGAACCGTGTACTAGATTTCAAGATAAGGGGTCCGTTGTTGGATCCACACGACGCAGGCCAGGAACGGAAAAATTTTTTTTCCTGCCATTGTAATGATTAATCATGACGTTTCCGACAAAAGTCCCGAGTGATAGTCTGGGATGGATAGGGAGTTTGAAAAGAACCAGCGACAAGTCCTTGTTTCCAATGGCTTTAGGTAGCTGTGGCCACCGAATTACCCATCAACTTCGCCCGATCAATATGAACGGGCGTTCAATTTTGGCGGTGACGTCAATCATGTGCCTCGATTGAAAAAAATCGAGTTGAAATTCCCGAAAACATTCGCAATCACAAAATTTTGAACGATACATGTGAGTTGTCCACGCACGTTCCTCCAGCGACGAGGTGTATCGCCATGGGCGCAGCAGGCATCCGGAATATCGCCGTGTTTGGCTTGGCCTTCGGCCTCTGCCTGGACTTCAGCGGGTCACCGGGCACGGCCGCAGAGTACGAACGGGCCGTAGAGCAGGTCGCGCAGAATGCTCCGCTTCTGGCACATGGTCAACCGGCGAGGGAGCAGGCCGTCTCCGACCGGGGAGACAAGCCCCCCACGGGTGAGGAGCTGAAAGAGCTTTTTTCCGGGCTGTTGGACGGGATCCGCGAGAACGATTCCGAGGCGGTATCTGCACGAATCGATTCCGACCGGATGCTGAACGAAATCGAGCGGCAACGAATCGTATCGGTCCCCACTCCGAGCGAAAAGACGGCACTTCGCGTTGCCCTCAAGATGGTGGTTGGAAATAGCCTGATGAAGGAAGGCGCTGACGGGGGCTGGAAAGATTTCCGGCTCCACAGGGTGGGAACGGAATCCGGGGCGACACCCTCGATTTACGTTCATGTCGTCAGCAAGGAGGGGAAAGTCGTTGGGTTAGTGCAATTCTGGCTCACCCGCGACTCCAAGGGCGATTTGAAGATCTTCGACTGGCAAGAGGCGAGTTCGATCTTCAAGATCTCTACCATGATAGCGGTCACTGTGTCCGCATTTCGCGAAGAGCCCGGCTCGGCAAGTCTCCAGCGGCTTGTTGCGGCGGCGAAGGCCGCATCTCAGGGAAACATTGCGGATTCGGAGCGAATCGTTCTGGAACTTGCGAACCAGCGGCTGCCCGACGCACTCGAAGCGCCCCGCTGGCTGCTCTACGCCCAAATCAAGTTCAGCCAGGGTCAGCCGGACAAGTCGTTGGAGTGCCTGGAACAGGCAGCAAAGTACGACCCGCACATGGTCGCGTTGCCAAAGCTCAAGGCATTGTTATATGCAGAAAAGAAGAATCCTGCCCGCTCACTTGAGTTTGCCGATCAGGCTCTCAAGGCCCTTGGTAATGACGCTGAGGTCTATTCAATTATCGGCAATGCCCACTCCCAACTCGGCCACGCTGACGAAGCGGCGACCGCTTACCGCAAGGGATTGGACGCCGATCCTAATCTTCTCGTAAATCTGGTCGGGCTTGCCGGGGCCTTACCCGCCGGGGAAAAGGGCGAGGTGGCCACGCGGCTGTCGCGATGTACCGACCCGGGCGAAACCTTCCCGGCCCTCGCCGAGGCTCTCGTGGCCGCGGGAGACAAGGAGTCTTTGAGACAGATCACCGATGAGAAGATGAAACCGCCGGTAGACGACGCGGTCTTAGAATACTACCGCGCTCGCAGCGCCTCATTGGACGGGCAACCGGCAACCGCCACGAAGCTCCTCAAGACGGCGATCGACCGGGCGCCTTCAGGCGAGGCCAGGCGATTCTACGGCGACAAGCTGCTCGACCTCCAGCTCGAAGCCGGCCACTCACTCGAGGCGTACCAGGATAGCGCCGAGCCCGAGTATGATTTTACCTACCTGGCCCATCACCTTTCCGAGGGAGAGAGCGCCGACCAATTGCTCGCGCTGTCGGAGTCCCATTTGAAACGGGTGCCGACCAGCGCCGAAGGGTTCTTCTACCGCGGCCGGGCCCTCCTTCTTGAAGAACAGTATGATGAGGCCGGGAAGGCGTTCGCCAAGGGTCTTGGCTTGACCAAATCACCCCCCCAACGCGAGTCGTTCCGAAGCAACTTGGTCTTCGCCCTATACAAGGCGGGGAAGGGACTCTCGGCTTATCAAGATGTTGGGCCGGCTCGTTCCACGCTGGATCAACTCGGGGGCTTATATCTTGGTAACAAGGAGGCGGAGCCGCTCTTGAAGCTGGTGGCCGCCGCCCGCAAGGACGACGTGGAGAACCCTTCCCTGGACTACTGGGAGGCCGAGGGCAAGATGCTTCTCAACGACTACTCTGGTGCAGCGGACCTGCTGAAGGCCGGGCTCGCGAAAGCCTACGGGATTGCTCGAAAGAAGGTGTTGGCCAGAAAACTCCTGGACGCCCGCCTCGCGGGCAAGGCGCCGGCGCAAGGTTATGCCGAGGCGCTCGACAAGGATTTCGCCTTCGGATATCTGGGCGAGGCCCTCGTCAAGGACGGCGATGTCTCGGGGTTAAACGCGGTCATCGAGGCCCACAGGGCAAAGGCGCCCCGCGACCCACGCCTGTTGTACTATTCGGGTCAGGCGCACATGCTGACCAAGGACTACCGTGCCGCGGAGAACGACTTTGCGGCCGGCCTTAAACAGTCCACCAACCGCCCAGCGGCCGCACGGTTCCTCACCAGCCTCCTCCGCGCCCGCTCCCAGCTCGGCGAGGCTTTGAAGGCGTACCAGGAGTCGGACGATAAGCCGCTGACCTACCGCCTGCTGGCCCCGCTTCTCGTCGAGCTGAACCGCGCGGACGACCTCGCGGCGCTGGTCAAGGCGCACAGGGGCGTGGCTCCCAAGGAGCCAACTCTCGGCCTCGGGGAGGCGGAATCGCTTTGGCTGACACATGACTATCAGGGAGTCGTCGGCGTGCTCGACCGCGACCGCGATGCGATCATGGCCGATCCCGACAACGCGCCTTGGTACGAAGACCGTCTAATCCGGAGCCTGATACGGCTCAAGAAGTTCGACGCTGCGGCCAGGGCCGCGAAGGGATCGACCGACCGCGACGGGGACCCCCTATTCGAGGCCGTCGTCGCCATCGCCTCCGGCGACGTCTGCCGCGCCGGCCCGCTCCTGGAGCGTTGCGCCGCGCTCGGTTACAGTCCCGACAAGTTCGACGCCGACGTTGACGCCGGCCCGATTTTTAAGAGCCCGGCGTTCCGCGAACTCCGGAAAAAGCTCGCTACCTCTGAGTGAGCCGGCCGAAAAGACGGCGATATAACAAATCCGACCGAGGGCCGAGAAACGATCGATGAACCCTCGGTCACTATTCACGCTCACCTCGTCGTGACGAATGCACGATCTTGGGAGGTACAGACTAAGGGGCCAAGCGATGCGAACCAATGTCCTCAGCGGCCGAGCGCGAGGCGGCCGGTTGATCCTCGTTGCCGTGACTCTGTTCGTTCACGTGGCGGCCGTGGTTTGCCTTGCCGGGCCACCGTTCCGACTGCCGCGAGTGGGGGGCGGATTCCCTCCGTCTGTTTCCAACGACCGTCCGCAAGGATTCACGCTCCCCTTCCAGGCTCAAGCCCAGGCCCCCAGCTTCCGCAACAACTCCTTCCAGGGCGTCCAGGTCTCGCCCCGTCAGAATTTCCAGTCGTTTGGCGCCCGCCCGAACCCAGTGTTCACTCCGAACCCGAATACGTTCGCCTTCCAGAACCAACCCCTCCGCCGCCCGAACCCAGTATTCACTCCGAACCCGAATACGTTCGCCTTCCAGAACCAACTCCTCCGCTCCAATATCCCTCCTCCGTTTCGTCCGAACCCGGCGGTAACCTTCAACGTGCAGTCTGTAGTCAGACCTCAGGCTCTCAATCCCTCGCCGCCATCGCTCCAACCGCAGCAAGGAACGTGGCCGTTCCAGAGGCCGTCGACGGTCAAGCCGACCGTTACGGGATGGCCGAATCCTGTGCAACAGGTTCACAGCGTTTCCATGATGCAACGGCCGGGAGTTTCTCCGGCGATCGTGAAGACGGGCGCGAACGCTCCAGTATACGTCCCCCCTCGGGTCAACGCAGCCGGGACGGGCGCGGTTTACGTCTCCCCGAAACACAACTTCATTGGTAACGGGAACTTGCATGAAACTGCGAATGCCAGTCGGATCAAGCCGGTCAACGCCGCGTCGAGCACTGGCACCTCCGCGCAACATCCCCTCCGGCAGGGGCTGACCCTACCAGGACAAGCGAATCATCTCACCGGTATTGATCACCAGTTGGCAAATGCCAAACGAAAGAGTCAAGAAAGTGAGAAGGCGAAGATGCTGGGCAAAGCCTCCGGAGGTGGTTTACGACCGGGAAGCGCCTCGGTGGCGACCCACAACCCGAAAGTCAACTTGGGCGACCGTCCCCCTGTTAGCGTTAGCCCTCACAAGGCACCTTCCAAAAAGGATGGTCTCTCCCAGAAACCGGTCGCTTATTCGGGATGGAGTCATCAGTCCGTCACGCACGTCTCAAACACGAGCTCGTCGCATCAGACCGGTTCGAAGTTACCCACCACCCACGGCGGGACGTCGGGCACTTACGCCACCTCGAACGTTCCGCCGGTCAAGACGGCCATGATCGTCGATGGTCATTCGAACAAGATCGCGACCGGGTCGAAGCACTTGGTGACCAGCCACTCGCCGCAACATACCGACCTTCAGAACGAAGCGACAATCCTGAGCCACAAGTACCCGCCAGTCAGTTCCGAGAACATCGACCAGCACCTGGCGTCGGTCAAGGCTCATACCTGGGGCTCGAATAGGAAGAAAAGCACTGAGAAGGCAATGGCGGATGCGCAAATTGTTAATCGCTTAAAGGTCTCGACATCCAGCAAGGGCTCGTCGAAGACGACCACGCCGCCGAAATCGGTCTCCAAGGTGGTGAGCACGAAACCCACCGTCAATCCGCACACGACAACGACCTTGGCCAAGACTGGTACGGCGACGACCGCCCCCATCAAGGGGAGTCTCAGCTCCACGCTCCACAAGGTCTATCGGGACAGCCTGATAGGAGATATTGAGAGCGGTGCTCAGAGCACCTTTGCGCCAGTAGAGAATACTGTTACGTCAGTGGGGGGAGCACTTACGAAAGGAGCCGGCACAGTTTCCTCCTACGTCACGGGAGGCATAACGAAGGTCGGCAATACCTTGAGTCCCTCTTCATCGCCGATTCCCTTCGTGGGTGTTACAGCACAGCAGCCACTCACGCCGATTCGTTCGGGGAGCTTGCTCCCACCCAAGATTAACCCCTACAATCCAATACCACCTTTTTCGGGGAGCGTGCTCCCGCCAAAGATTAACCTCCCCGGGACGATGGGCAAGTTCCCGTTCCAACTGCCTCCGCCGACACTGCCCGACCCGAGCCCTCATATCACGAACCAAGGCGTCGACTCGACGGGAAAAGCCGTCGGGAAAGGTGTCGTGCAGGCCGGTCATATAGTGGGACTGGTCCTGTCCGATATCGGTAAGGGCATCGCTAGCAGTTCAGGCCCTCCGGGGGGCAACTCGAACGGCGGGGTTGGCTTTGACGACGGGAGCAGTGGGCAAGACGGGGACGGAAACGTCGACGTGAATGGCAACTCCGAGCAAGGCCCCCCCACGCCGCCCGCCGGGGACGAGCTCCCGCCGGTCGTCGACCCCGGGGCAGGTCAGGCTGCGTCGGTCCCACCCGCAACGCTTCCGGATGACCCATCCCCTGCGGCCAGCTCCGGCGAGCCGATGGGCCCTCCGTCAGACCTCAACCCACCGACTCCGCCGACTCCGGACCTGACACCGACTCCGGCACCGACTCCGGCACCGATTCCGGACCTCACACCGACTCCGAACCTGACACCGACTCCGGCACCGATTCCGGCACCGATTCCGGCACCGATTCCGGACCTCACACCGACTCCGACGCCGGCCCCGGAGCCGGTCCCCACTCCGGACCCGACTGCCGCCCCGACACCAGACAGAGTGACTGCTGGCACAACCTTCGTTTGTTCAGATCCAAGTTCTTATAACAAGCAGGTGATTGGCAACGGCCAGTGTGTCCAATTCGTCCAAGAATGTGCTGGCGCACCTCCCAGTTCGCAGTGGAAAGGAGGAGAATCCGTCGCTGGAAACGACATCCCTCTTGGAACGGCCATTGCGACCTTTGATGATAACGGACGTTACCCAAACGCTTCGACAGGTAATCATGCCGCCATTTACGACGGCCAAGACCAGAACGGAATCTGGGTCTATGATCAATGGAAAGGCCAACCCGTTCACCGCCGGTTTATACCGTTCCGGAACGGTAAAGGGAGCGCTAGTAATGATGGCGACGCCTACTCTGTCATCACTGAATAATGTGTTGGCAAGACCGTGCGTACCACGGAACGTCTCGCTACCGGACTCGACCGGGGCGAGTTACCCACGACGACCGAAAGGGGATCAGTGATGTGTTGGCGACGAATGTCCCATGTTTGCTTGATGTCGAGCGTTCTGGCCTCATCCGGGGCTACCCGGGCCGAGTCGATCGAGACGGGCCTGCGCGAGGAAGCGCCTCGAGTCATGAAGTACCTCAACGACCACCATTACGGAACTGTTGGGGTGCTCAAGTTCGAGGTCAAGAAAGGCGAGCGACTAGCCTCCCTCCACGCGGGGACGCTCAACGCGGCCATGGCCGCGGGCCTCGAGCACGCGTTGATCCTGCTCGATGATCCGGCCCGCCCGATCGACATCATCCACGACGCGAGTGCGGCGGCGAACGGCCGGACCCACGCTGCGACCTTCCGCAGCGCCGCCGGCCGTCGCGCGCTATTCGAGCACGAGTACCCCGTCGCGTGGGGGGGCCAGAACAAGCGGCCGGACGCCTTCCTGACCGGCGAGGTCGTCGTCGGTAAAGACATGAAGATGCTGGAGGTCATTGTTCAAGCCTTCGACCGGAAGAGCCCGGAGCGGCTGGAGGAGGTGACGCGAGTCAGGAACGTGCCGGTCGACCGCAATGTCCTGGTGGGCATTGGCCAGAGCTTCGCAGTCTCGCGCGGCCTCCGGCACCGCCTCTCGCGTGACGTTGACGTCGACGCCTCGATCGACGCCGCGAAGCGCGATGATACCGGGGCCAGCCCGATCAAGGACGGCGACGATCCCGTCAAGCTCCAGATCTTCTATGACGGCCAGGCCGTCACCCTCGAGGCCGACGCGTCCAGCCGCGGAGAGCTCAAGGTCAAACGCACCAAGTCGGCCGACCCGAAAGAGGGGCAGAAGGTCAAGTTCGTGATCCAGAACGTCTCGCATGACACGGTCGGCGTGGTCCTGGCGATCAACGGCAAGAACACCCTTTTCCAAGAAGACCTGACGTCGAAACCCGTTGCTGAGTGCACCAAGTGGGTTCTCGGGCCGGGCGAGACGTACACGGTGGAGGGGTTCTACATGACGGAGGATGGCAAGGACGTCCGGGCCTTCAAGGTCCTGTCCAACGACGAGTCGGCCAAGGCCGACCTGTCGCCCGACTCCAAGGGGGTGTTTTCGATGGTCGTCTTCCGCTCGGCGGCGGCCGGGCCGGACACAACGGCCCTGAACGCCTCGGCGGACGCGGGCGACCTCTCCCGATCCTCGAAGCAGAAGGGGACGGCGCGGAGCCTGCCCGAGATCCAGGCCGCGCTCCGGTCGGCCACCCACACGCACGCCAGCAACGGGCGTCTTCTGGCGGATCGCCTCGCAGAGCACCCCGCCCACTCGGCTCGACGGGTAACCCAGAAGGGGGGGCGAGGCCTGGTCGTGGACGACACGCAGTCGACCACTGGGTCCAAACTGAACCGAGTCGGCGTCAAGCTCGACCCGAGCCCGTCGATGTCCTTGTTCATCCGCTACTACACCGGGCCGTCGGCCGTCCCGGCGAGCTGAGTCGCGGCGTCGTGCCCCGACGACCTCGGACCTGCAACGTCATTGAACTGCAATCCGCTGTCACGCAATATGAGGAGTACCCCATGAATCCGGTCACCCCGTACCCTGTTGTGTCGTCGCGGCGGGCCGTCACGCTCGGCATCGCGACCCTCGTCCTGACCGCGACGGCTCTGTCGGCCAGAACCGCCCACGCGGACAACCTTGACGCCGCCCTGCTCAAACACGCGCCGGAGATGATCAACTACCTCCGCGACCACCACTGCCGCAACATCGGCGTCCTGAAGTTCCGCGTTCATAAAGCCGGGCACCCCGTAACCTTCAAGGCCGGCACGATCAACGACAACATCGTCGAACGACTCGAGAACGCTCTGATCGCGGTCAATCCGACGGAGTCGCCGGTCGGGGTCATCCGCGACGCCAGCCACATCGCCGACGTGAGGAAGCTGCCGCGCTACGACCACCCAGCCGGCCAGAAGGCGCTCTTCGGGATCCAGTATCCGCTGGCCTGGGGCAACACTCAGGTTACCCCCGACCTGATGCTCACCGGAGTCATCAACGTGCGGGCCGACCTCAAGTCCGCCGAGGTCCTGATCGAGGCCTTCGGTCCCAACTCACCCAAGCTGAACAAGGTCGTCACCTTCACGGTCGCGACTGACCGTGCGCTCCTAACCGACCTGAATGAGAGTTTCAAGGTCTCAAGCCGGTCACTCAAGCGAAAGACCCGGGCCATCGAGCTCGATGAGGAGGCAGTCGCCGACGCCGCCAATGACTCCACGGCTACCAAACAGGCCGGCGGCCAAACGACCACCACCGACGCGCAGTCGGCCGGCAGTAGCCTGCTCTACTACGAGATCCGCTACGACGGGCAGCCGCAAACGGTGAGTCCAGACCCGTCGAACCCGAAGGAGTTTTTCGTCCGCGAGCCGACGGAGAACCAGGCCATTTCGTTCGTCGTCCGGTCGTTGGCGAGCGAGCGTATCGGGCTGGTGTTGATGGTCAACGGCAAGAACACTCTCTACGAGGAAGAGGGCGACGCCAGCCATTGCAAGGCTTGGGTCCTCGACCCGGGCAAGACTTATGGGATCGAGGGCTTCCAGGTCGATAACACCACCCGCAAGCCGTTCCGCGTGCTCTCGGACCAGGAGTCGGCGTCGGTCGCCTACGGCCCGAACACGGGGCTGATCCAGTTCAACATCATGCGCGCGGGAGGTACGCCGGCCAAGATCGCCGGTGGCGACACCGGGCCGAAGGACGGCACGACCAGCCAGGCCATGAACATCAGCCTCCGCGGCCTGAGCCGGTCGACGTCCGGGAAGACCCACTCGTTGGCAGACCTCAAGAAAGAGGTCCAGGCGCACGCCCGCGCAAGAACCCGTCTCAAGCGAGGCGTGATTATGGCCAGCGACAACACCGTCGCCGGGTCGATCGAAAACGACGAGGTGCAGAACCAAGTCTTCGTTGAGTCGATCTCAGTCCGTTATTTCAAGCCGAAAGGACAATGACGATGAGCCGCCCGACCCCTTCCGGCCTGGGGGCGGACCCTTGACGATGCTTGGGCCTCGCCCGTCCAGGCCCGACACCGGGAGACGACCTGTGCTGAGATCGGGAGTGGGACTCTTGCTATCGGCGGTACTCGGGTGGACGGCTGCCTTGGCGGCTCCCCCCCCCGAGTTGCGCAAGGTCTATGCGCTTCTGGTCGTTGACACCCTTAGGAATGTGCCGGAAACAACTTCCCTGTTTTCCCGAAATATGTTATCAAGCCCTCCGCTCGGAGCCAAACAGGGAGGAGGGCAGCATGGACGCCTATGCACCGGAAATCGAACGGAGGATGAAG
>Ga0310039_10003402_pt1 | contig 10147 bp, 17 predicted proteins | sample Sb_taG_4_FD_200460 | JGI IMG/M metagenome (GOLD analysis project Ga0310039, IMG submission 200460) | Peat soil microbial communities from Weissenstadt, Germany - Sb_50d_6_BS metaG (v2) (version 2) | ecosystem: Environmental > Terrestrial > Soil > Wetlands > Peat | place: Germany: Weissenstadt... | reverse complement strand
GTTCGTCTTGAGTTGCCGCCGGACATTCAGTTGCAGTTCCGGGTTGAATCGTCCAAGGAAGGGAAGAGCATGGCGGCCATGGCTCGGCAGTTGGTCGAGGATTGGGTTGCCAAGCGGAAAGGCGGTGAGAAGTGAGAGCCGATAGCCTTCGCGAACTCATTCATGCCGAGCCGTTCCGCCCCTTCGAGCTCGTGCTCGCCAACGGCTCCCGGGTCCTGGTGACACATCCCGAGTGGATCTTACACCCGAAAGGGGCCCGAACCGCCATCGTCTGGTATCCTGACGAACGGGTCAGGATCATCGACGTTGGCCTAGTGCTCGAGCTCGATCTGGCTGCGCCGTCGCCGGCCGGATCGATCGCACCGAACCCGAACGGCGGGGAGTGATGGATCTCGGGAAAATCCCGTAGGACAAGCTCTGACTTGCGACCGCCGCAAGCATGACCCTTGCGGCTTCAGCATGCGCGAAAGGGCCCGAATACCAGCGTATCCGGGCCCTTTCTCATTCACAGTCTGTACCCGCTACCGAAAGATGGCCCTGGGCGATGAGTCTCCCCTGCCCTATCTTGCCCAACCGGGCAGCTTGCCTGACCGGAACGGTGGCGAGTGGCCAGTGGCTACACAGCGTCGGCGAGTCGTGGCCCCAAGGGCTCGATCACCGGGGGCGGCTCGGCGACACCCCGCTGACCGAGATAGACGCCGCTGAGCTTGTCTTCAAGCAGCTCGGCGACGATCGCCGACTCGGTGCGGCCATGCCAGCCTGCGTAAGCTGATAGTCGGCGGGCCAGATCGGCGGGGATGACCACCATCTTCCGAGCGTTCCCGGTCGGCTTCTTGCCCGGGCGCTTCGGTTTCCTTCTCGCGTCCATGCGTCGTCTCCTCTCCGCCCGGAACGCATCAGCTCTGCAGCAGATGCGTTCCCCTGCAGCAGCCGCGCCGGTATGCCGGGTTTATCGGCGGTCGGGCCGACGGGTGGGGAGATAAAATCGACCGGACCCCCGGAAGGCAGGGGAGGGGAGGGGTGTCGTGTAGTCCGAGGGCGGCGGGGTGTGCCGACGACAGCAGCTCGGCGGTCTCAGGCGATCGCCGCGGGGGTGACCGGTGGGGTTTGCTCAACCCCGAGGGCAATCGCTTCACGGCGGGCCTGGCAGGCTGCGGACGGGGCAGTCCGGCCGGCGCCCCAGCTCGGCCGCTGCGCAGCCAATCGCGGAACGCGCCTGCGCACTCCTGGCAGATGACCAGGGGACTGCGGATCCAATTGCGCAAGTCGCCGCTTGCTTCGAGCGTCGAGTGGCGCTCGATCAGCACATCCCCGCAACGCATGCAACAAAGTTTGGCCATGAGGGAAGTGTACTCCGCCGGTGGAAGTCAAACCAGGTCGACCAGCTTAGCGGCGATCGCCGTGGCGGGGGGGGACATGATGGCCTGGATCGTCGTGGCCGTGGGCCTTGGGATCTGGTGTGCGGGCGCCATGGGGTGGATCGAGGAGCTTGCGGCGTTTCTCCGCAGATCCGGGCGGTGATGGCGATCTCGGCGCGCGGAAACACCCCGCCGGATCCCAGACCAGACCGGGCGGGGTGTGCTCGAGCAGCTCGGCGGTCAGGTGATGGCGACGGCCGTAGACTTGCTCATGGCGGCGCGTGGCCGTTCGACCGCCACTGCCCCCCAGAGTAAACGAACCGCGGGCCATCCCCGCCGCTGGCGATCGCCGCCGGCTTGCTCTCCCGGGCCTCTGGCGTGGCCAGCTCGGGTTGCTCGAAGCAATAGTCGGCCTCATCTTTCAGCCGCTCTAGCGCGGTCTGAAGGGCCTTGACGTCCGGTTCGTCGGTCTCGCTCGTGTGCTCAGCAAGCTTCCACAGCATGCCAAGGGCGCGAGGGTTGGCTTTCGCCTCCCGGGCCAGCTCGTAGAACTTGTCCCTGGCGTCTCTGTCGCGGAGTCCCTGCGTCAGCTCGCCAATCTGCTCAACCTGCCAGTCCTGGTCCACGACCAGCCGGGCCGCGGCCAGCTCTGCCTGCGCTTCCTGGTGCGCGGCCTTGAGCGCCTCGTGCTCGGCTTTCAGCTTCTCGACATCACCGGGCGCCGGGTGGCCATACTTCGCGAGGGTCTCAAGCGAGTGCCGAATGTGATACTCGCGCTCTTCAGCCGCACGCTTCTCACTCCGCTGACGTCGCTCTTCCTGGTATGCTTGCCATGCTGTTGCTTCGTCGTCTGTCATGCTTCACCTCGCTGGAAAAATCCCGGCTGGCGCCTGTGGATACCCAAGCGCCGGGACCAGGTGGCCAACAATTCTGCACGCTTACGATACTCGGTAGAACTGACTGAGCTGAGACGCATTGATCGTCCCCACGCCGTCACTCATCGTAACCTGATCGCCCGGGGATGAACCCGCCACGTTCGGGTTTGCAGCCGGGTCCGGGATGACGGCCGTCACACTGTAGGTCGTGCCGATCGTGCCCAGTTGCGTCGGCGCGCTGTAGCTCGTTGCGAACGGCGTTGGCGAGGGATTCGACGGGTAACTCGTCACCGGCACACCGCGAGCCATGAAAACCATCCCGACGGAAACGGGCCCGAATCCGAGAGCCCCGCCTCCTGCACCTTGAAAATACTGCGCATAGATCACGGACACGTGTAAACCCTTTCAGATTGATGGACCGCATGCTTTATGAGCATTGCTGTTTCAGTTCGGTTTCTGTCGCAGCCCGCAACGATTGCAGAGCCAAACACCAGGCTCAATCCACGCCATTTGGGACCGGACTCCGCGGTTCGCGCACGAGGAGCAGTCGGTAGAGATTACCGATGTCGGGGTTGGCGGTGGCGCCTGGACCACGCGAAAAGGCCATTTCCGCGGGGAGAGAAATGCGAAAACCTGGCGGGCCCGCTGCGCCCGGTAAGCGTGAAGCTTAACCAGGTCGACCTGCAAGCCGGGAAACGGCTGGCGCTCCGCCATCGTCTCACCTCGAGGTAATTGTCGGACTGCTCATGTCGAATGAGTCGCCCCGGCCGCGGATGACTTTGATGGGCTGAAGCTGATCCTGATCGTGCAAACTCGGACCGAAGTTGCTCGGATTGACCAGCATGCCGCGCTCTCGGGCCTTGGCACACCATGTTTGATGATCGCGATCCCCACCCGATGGATCGCGTGGGTCGTAGAAGTACACTCCCATCTCGGCCGCTTGGGAGCGCAGGCGGGCCGGGCCCAATTGGGCGTCGATCGCCGCGATGTCGTTCGCCTTCAGCTCGGGATGATTCGGCCCCGTCTCTACTCTCTGCCTCGCGTCCTCAAGGCTCCTCACCACGGCCGCGAAAGCGCCGGCCAGCTCGCCGATGTTGGTCGACCAGTCGAAATGATCTTGGTACTTAAGCACCTTCATTTTCCTTCATATAAGTAGAAAAAGCACTTGGTTCTCGCAGTTGAGCCGTCTTGCCTTCATAACACAAGGCCGTCCTCAGACCCTGAAACCGGACAACTTCAGGGTCACTCGAGATGACTCGTGCGACCGTCCAAACCCCTTTGCCGATGTTGTCGGCCGCGGTGGTCCAGACTTTCGCGGCGCCGTTGTCGCCGGCCTTGCGCGCGGTCTCGGCCTTCCGAGTCGCGAAGCTTGCATAGCCCTTCACGTCGGCCTGGTGCTTCGCCTTCTCGGCCGCTTCGGCCTCTTCCTTCCGGCGCGTCGCGAGCCATGCCGCCTCATCAGGGGAAAGCTTGTGCTTGACCGTGATTCCTTCCACAGCCTCGCGATCCCGCCGTTCGCGCTCGGTGCGCTGCGCGTTCGCGGTTACTTGGTTCCAATCGATCGGCATCGTTCACGACTCCTCAGGGATTGATATGAAGAATTCTCCGCCCATGTCGAGACAGTACCCAGGCTTAACTGGTGAGGGCGCGGCTTCGGGTGGCGGATCGGGTTCGATCGGCGGTTCCGGCCTGGGTCGAATCATCGGCGGCGGTCGGTCAGGTGCGGGCGGTGGCTCGGGATTCGGGCCCCCAGCAGGGGAGGGCGGCGAGGGCAGTGCAACCGGCTCGGGTTCGTCAGGTTCAGCGAGCCCGTACCGGCACAGCAGTTCGTGGACGATGGCATCTTTCCGCTCGGCGGACACTCGCGGCCGGACCGGCCAGCCGAGCACGCGGGATCGGAGCTCATCGGCAATAGTCCAGTCCTTGTTTCGCTCTTTCGCCCCTGCCTCGTGCAAATCCGCCACGAAATCGCGAGCGCGATCGAGGGACAACCCTTCACCCATGAGGCTCTGAACGATCGCGGCATCCTCTGCAATACTCTGCTCTTCCTGGATGCGCTCTCGTTCGTGCTGCTCGGCCAGCTCGGCTCTCTCGGCCGCCTGCACGTCGTATACGTCCGCCCGAATCGCCGTTTCGATGCTTGCCAGGTTCGCTTTCCTCATGCTGTCCAGGACCCGAATCGCGGCGAGCTTGGCGCGGCGACCAGCCTGGGGGTCATTCAGGATCTTCCGCAGCTCGGCCTCGTTCGCCTGCACCAGGTCGTCAGGAATCGGCCAGTGCGCCTCCAGCGCGAGCTGGAAGAGTTTCAGTCCGGCGAGGTCGGCGCGCTTTCCCCCCACGAAGGTGTCCCGTGACTTCCTCACTGTGACCTCGAAACGCGAGCCCTATCCGCGGGCCTGGCGTCGTTTGGCGATCAGCTCGTCAAGACGGCGGGCGGCGTCGATCTTCTCGCGGTCCCTGCGCGCCTTCCGAACCGTCTCTTCGGCCTGGAACGCTTTCAGGTCCGCAACCTTGAACAGGACCTTGCCTCCAGGTGAGACCTCGGACGGGATGAGGCGCTTGCAGGCGGCCACGTAGAGACGGTTGCAGGGAATGCCGAGCAACTCCGCCGACTGGCGCACGCCGAGATGGTCTGTCATGGATGCAACCCCTACTATCAGCTTACGCGCCGGCGCGGCGGATGTTGCAACAAATGCGCGATTTTGCTTGCGCCGCCAGCCGTCCCGGCCGTCAGACAAACGGCATTCGGCATAACCGGACCGGCCGGCGATCGCATGCTAGAGGGGCAAGCTAAATCGGTCGGTTTCGAGGCCCAAAGAAGAGCCCAGGGTGGCCGGACAGACCGTAGAGGATACCGTTGCGGCGTGTTGTCGGTTGCGGCGGCGGCCGCGGCGGGACGGGCCTTCGTCGGACCGCACGGCCCTTTCCACGGCTCGAGCCTCTGCCCTCGCACGTTTGTCCACGGCTGCCAGGACCCGGGCGATCCGGGCCGGGTTCCTCGAGGCAACGGCCCGCCGGAACTGCTGGAACCAGTCCAGTTCGGCCGGACCCGCGGGCTGGATATTCCAGCGGTACAGGATCACGAGGGGGAGCAGCTCGCTAATGTGCTTCGGTCCGCGGTTCGAAGGTTGTCGCATGGTCCGTTTCTCCCTGTCCGGCCGTGGCGGGCCTGGGTTCGAGCCAGGTGAATCCCGCTTCGGCCAGAACCAGACCATTATTCGGTCCGGCGATCAGCCGGCCTTGCAAGACGGCGCCGCCATGGTGCGATGCCAGCCGGGCCGCGGCCTTGCGGTTAATCCTGGCTTCGATCGTGGTTCCACCCAGGTTGATCTCGAACCGGGGATCCGTGGGGTCGACGGCGGGGAGCTCGCCCGCGGGGAAGACGATCGCCAGCTTGGCACTCGGGACGCGTAGTTTGGTCATGATCGGGGGTCCTCATCAAGGAAGGGAAAATGGCGCTGCACTTCGGCGCCATGAAAAACCGAAAACTGCGCCGGCCGCGATGCGAAGGGTCTTGTGGGGTCGTTTTCCCAATCGATGGTCATATTAAGGACCGAATAGTTGTTGCCGATCGTCTCCCAGGGAATGCCTTCCTCGATCATCTCCTCAATCGCCTCCCTGAGCTTGTCCTGGACTCTCTCCCCATACGTCCGGCGGCGCCATGGGTTGATGCTCATGGGTTGCCTCCCGCACTCTTGGAACGGCGCCGCCCGGCTTGCTTGTGGTTAGCCTCACGCGCGGCGTCAATGTAGGGTTTCAACCTGTACGTCGCCAGGCGCCCGGGATTGTCGCTGCCGGCGATGCCGACGAACATCTCCAGAGGAATCCTGCCCTGACGGACATACTTGGCAACCATCTTCCAGTTGCGAACCGAGTGCCGATCATTGAGGATCATGGCAACCGCCAGGGCGACCGCCTGCGTTTCGCCGTTGGTGCTACCAGGTCCCAGGGAACCAAGCAGGCGGATAATCTCCAGCTCATCCTGAGGTTGAAACATCGCTTCGCCGGCCGCCCGGCGGCGAACCTGCTCGAGCGAAACCGCCCCGATCGTGGACGCACTAGGTTGCGCCATGGGAAGCGACGGCGCCGGGACGTCCGATCCATCGGCCGTGATCGCGGGCGCTTGCTGTGGCACGGCCTGGTCATTCAACTTGACGGCCTTGCACTGGGGACATCGGACGCCGGCGCCACTAGCCAGTACGTCCAACGGGACTCGACATCTGCAACCCCGGGGGCGAGCAATCGCCGCGGGGACTTCCGGGCTGGCCTGGGGAACAACCACTTCCTCAAGGGGGCTTTCCGTTGGGAGCGGAGCGACCGCATTTCCGTTTCCGTTTCCCGTTCCCAAGAGAGAACTTTCTCTGAACGACGGCGATCGGGCGGAGTCGCCCTCGCGCGAATTGCCGTTCGCTTGGTTCAATTTCTCTGGTTGAACGGTTAACGGTTCGGGGGACAGAGTCTTGTCCCCCCTGGGTGCACCGTTTTTGTCCCCCCTAGTATTATGCGTTTTTGTCCCCCCTGGGTGCACTATTGGAATCATCTCCTGTACGTTAGGATTCGCCGTAAGGATTCCGATAACGGCGGGCCCGTGGGGATGATCGACCAGCACGATTCGCCGCTGGTTGGCGATCGAGCGATCCTCGAACATCCTGATAACTTGGGCCTCCCGGAGAATGAGCAGGTGACGCCGGATCGTCCTCTGAGTCCAGTCCGGAAGCCACTGTTTCATGCCGCTATTCGAGGGGAACGAATCGGCCTTCCCCCAGTGGTATCGCGTCAAGAGGACATCTAGCAACTGCCAGGTCGGGCGCTTGAGCCGGAACTTCGCGTGCAGCTTCAGTTCGAACGCTTCGCGAACGCATCCGCTGAGTGGATCTTGATCGATCGATTCGTCTTTGGGCTTGCCGGTCGTGGCCGCCTGGCCGTCGGCACCCGGGGGCGCGGATCCTTCGCGCGCCGGTTCCTTCATCGCATGCCTCGCTTCCCATCATGCGTGCCGAGCATGCGCGGTTCGGCCGCCCGGTGAGCGGCTGAAGACTCGGCGCGCACGGGCTCGCGGTAGGCGCCATCAGGTATGAGCCGATCAGACTCCACGCTTGGCCAGGTCATCCATCGCCCGGCGGACGGCCTTGCTCCTGTCGCGCCCGGTGCGAGGGGATGGCGCGGCATCGGCCGGGCCCCCAGCAGGGGTGGGCTGGTGCGACGGGTGCGGTCTGCGTGCCTGCGAGACGGCCTGGTAGAAGCGCGCAAGAGCGCCCATCGTCGTGCAGCGACGGCCTCCGACCATGATGGTTTCGAGCCGGACGCCGCGAACACCGCGCCGGTACCAGAGGCTCAGTGTGACCTGGTGAACCGGCTTGCCGCCGCGCCCGGGAATCGCTTCGGGGGGGATCTGGTCAAGAGGGATCGGGTTCTCTGCAATCGTGTCGATCATGAAACAACTCCCAGTCTCGAGCATCACTTGCCGTAGACTGGGAGTTTGCCGCAATCGAACAACAACGAGAAGCTACTTGTTTATCGCATTAGTCGTGCGACTAATACGATGAATCGCGACTAATGCACGCCCCTTTGCGGTAAGCCATGAACCGCCTTTAGAACCAGTCAAGGTCTCGATCAACTCCATGGTCTTGAGCCTGGCAATCATGACCTGGAGCTTATTGCCCCGCGGGTGTCCGCCGATTTCCGCGTGTTTCAGGATGACGTTGCGAAGCTTCGCGTCTTCCTCGCTCCATGCCCTCAGCTCATCCAGGGCAAGAAGGAACTTCCAGCCATCGGCGTCGATGTCTTGGTCGTTCGCCGCGGCGGTCCCGACCCCCGATGGCGGTGCGGTCACCAGCTCGAGCCGATCAGCCGAGGCATCGGTGGCGCGGCCGTCTGCCTCGGGTTTTGGCGCGAACGGAATGGGACCGGGATCTTCCTCAGGCTCGCCAATCACCTCGAGCAGACGAAGCGCATCGTCAAAAAAGGCTCGATAGACAGCCTCGTGTCCGGGCCAATCGAACTCTACGACTTCGAAGTCGTCCGTTCTCGTCAGATCAACGTTTTCAAGCCCGGACCTCCGCTTGATCTCGCCCCAACGAAGTCCGAGCGTCATCATTTCCACCTGAAAACCCAAACAGGGCTTGGACATGTCCCACTCGGTCTGAACCAGGCAGCGGTCGACCTCGCAGGCCCACTGGAAAAACCAGTAGCAATAGACGAGGGCCCGCTCCGGATCCCCTGAGTCGAGGCACTCCTTGGCTCGTTCAGCCGTGCGAACCAGAAGCATAGGGAACCTGCCGATCCGCCACAGCTCACCCTCGGGAAGAAACGGATTTCGCACTGATGGTGCAGATCCAGGAGCATTGACGGCGCGGCGGCCTTTCAACAGGTCAGCCATCGGCGCGCCGGTGGACCGGCCGTTGGAGCTCTTCCACATCGGTTTATCTCCCTGTCTAAAGCCGCCTGGTAGGACGCGACGGTCAGGGGGTCGCCGCACCTACCAGAACGGCCATTGGCCGGGTCATGACTCCCGGCTCCCGAGGCAATGTACCAAAATCAGCCCAGCTTGAGCGCGATGTCGCACGCCAAACCGATGTTCCGCTCCGCGTAAATCTCCGTCGTGCTGGCGGTCGAATGTCCCAGGACCACTTGCGCCGCCTCGAGCCCGTACTGGCGGCGGATCCGCGTGGCGGCGGCATGACGGAGCTGGTTCGGTGACCAGGGCTCGATACCGGCCTTGCGGCAAGCCTTCTTGATCGCCTGCTCATAACTGTTGCGCGAGATCACGCGCCGCCGGTTGTTCCGAAAGACCAGTTGAGCCGGGAAATCGGGCAAGAACGGCCTGAGAAGCAACTGGGCTTGCGGCCCGATCGGGATGACCCTTTCTTTCCCGTGATGCTGGGTTTTATGCGAACGTGGCTTATATATCCAAACGACGCCGGAACGGTCGATGTCGCCGCCCTGCATGCTGGTCAATTCCCCGGGCCTGCATCCTAGCAGCCCTTGCAGCTTGACCATCGCCCTGTAGGGTTCGCTCAGAAAGGGCAAGGTGGCCTCGACGTCTTCGTCGGATACCGGGCCGATCGGCTCGGTCTCCCGGGCCTCGCTGCGATCGCGCTGGAGCGGCTTGACTGCCTTGAGCGAATGCCAGACTTCGCCGCTGACCATCTCTTGTTCGACCCCATAGGCGATGATCCGCGTGATGATGGACTGGTAGCGCGTCACGTTGCTCCGGCAAAGGCCATCAGCGATCAACTTGTCCCTGCAAGCCTTGAGTTTGAGCGGGGAGAACTGCTTGACCGGGAGAGCGGCATAGCATCCCGTCAGGCACCGGATCGCACGCTTGACGTTCACCAGCTCGCTGGTAGGCGCCCCGTCCTTGACGTAATGCGTCTCCGCCCATCGCAGGTACATGATGCACAGTTCGGCGATGGTGCAATCGGCCGGAGACGCCTCGGGCAAGGGCGCTGGCTCTCCGGCCATGTATGCCGTGATCAGCCGCTCATACTTGAGCCGGCTCTCGGCGGACATCCAGGCGCCGAGATAGTGATCGCGGCCCTTGATGGTGCAAACGGCCTGTTGGCTGGCCTTGTGGAGACGATACGACGGGGGCTTGGTAGAATTTCCACGTGGCATGACTGGGCTCCTTCTCAGCTCAGTTGTGTCGGGGTGAGGGTCAGGTTGCAACTGGCCCTCTCCCATCAACCTACCGAACATCCAGGGAGCGAATCAAGAACATTTTCGGTAGGAGCCTACTGCCCTACCATGTTCATTTCCTCTCCAGAAGACGATTTCCTGCGAATCATCGCATGCAAGGCCGGCAAGGATGTGTACGTCGAGAAGCCCTTATCGATCACGATCGCGGAGGGGCGCGCCATGGTCGAGGCGGCACGACGGCACGAGCGCATCGTCCAGGTGGGAACTCATAGACGT
>Ga0310039_10003401_pt1 | contig 10149 bp, 7 predicted proteins | sample Sb_taG_4_FD_200460 | JGI IMG/M metagenome (GOLD analysis project Ga0310039, IMG submission 200460) | Peat soil microbial communities from Weissenstadt, Germany - Sb_50d_6_BS metaG (v2) (version 2) | ecosystem: Environmental > Terrestrial > Soil > Wetlands > Peat | place: Germany: Weissenstadt... | reverse complement strand
CGTTGACGCTCCTCGGTCCCGAGCGCTCCGGGGTCGTCGGGCAGATCGGTGAGGCCCGTGGCGCCGCGGCACGCGTCGTACAGGGCGCGCAGCTCCTCGGGGGCCACCACCTGGTACCAGTCGGTCTGTTCCCACTCACCGGAGGTTGCCAGCAGCCCGTCGAACAAGCGGGCCGGGGAGGGGTTGGCGATGTTGCGCGACAGGTACTTGCAGCTGACGAGATAGACGTGGTCGATCCGCAGGTCCACCGGCGCCACCTCGTCGCCCGGGGGGCGCCGGCCCCCGGTCCACTCGACCAGGCGCGGGCGCCGTCCCGCCAGCGCGTCGGTTGCTTCCAGGAACGCACGCCCGTTGGCGAAGGCGGTGGCGAATTCGGCGTCGAACTTCGCCGAGGCGTAGAGGGTGTCGAGCTGCTGCCACGTGGTGTCGGAGATGGCGAGCTGCCGGGGACGCCGCGCCAGGGTGGAAGGCAGGTCTCCTAGGCCCAGCGTGCCGAGCGCAGTGGCGAGCTCGGTGACCGTGGTGCGGTCATCGGGCACGGGGAGCGCGGCGCGGGCTCTTGGGGACGGCGTCGAGGCGCGGTGGGTGCGGCGTCTCCTGGACGGATTGAAGGCCACGCGACGCGTAGCCGCACAGGCGGGCCTCACCTTCGGGGGAACCGAGTTCGATCACGTCGTAGACGGCCCCGATCTCGCCCGGGGGTGCCGCCTCGCCGAGCGAGCGCCAGGCGCGGTCCCCCGAGCTCCCCGGCGCCGGAGCCGCCGTCGTGAGGAGCACGAAGGGGACCTCGGGCCACGCGGCGTGGACGACCGCCGCCTTGCCGAGTGCGCGCCACAAGGTGTCGGCCCGGCGCAGTCCCGCATTCGCCGTCGTGAACGCGCCCGAGACGTCGAAGAGCCACTGCCGACCGGTGCGGTCGCGCGCCGTGTACGCGATCTCCACGCCCGCGACGGGGCGCTTGCTGGGCGCCACGTCGAAGAACCCGCACCTGCGCAGCATCTCGCCGGAGAGCTCACGGGCGCCCGAGCCGTCACGCCGGGCCTGCTCGAAGGACTGCCCCTCGTGTTCGATGAGCCGCTCGCGCTCCTCGCTCACCCGCTGCTCGGCGATCCGTACGTACTCCGACTCGGTGTCGTAGCCGACGAAGTGGCGGTGGCTGCGCACCGCCGCCGCGGCGGTGGTACCCGACCCGATGAACGGGTCGAGGACGAGATCTCCCTCGTAGGTGAAGAGCTCGATCAGCCGGAGGGGGAGCTCGACGGGGAAGGGTGCGGGATGGCCGACGCGCGTAGCGCGCTCGCTGGGGAGCTCCCACACGTCGGTGGTGGCCTCGATGAACTCCTCTTTCGTCAGGGAGATCCCCGACGGCAGCCCGCGTTGTTGGCGCACGGCACGCGACAGCGCCCTGTCGAACCGGCCTTTGCTGGCGATGACGACCCGTTCGGTGAGGTCGCGCAGCACGGGATTGGCCGGGCTCCGGAACGAGCCCCACGCGCACGACCCGCTCGCCCCCCGGGCCTTGTGCCACACCACCTCACCTCGAAGGAGCAGCCCCAGCCGGTCCTGCAGGATGGCGATCACGTCGGCGGACAGGGACCGGTACGGCTTGCGGCCCAGGTTGGCCACGTTGACGGCGATGCGGCCGCCGGGCTCGAGCGTGCGAACGCATTCGGCGAAGACGTCGGTGAGCATGCCCAGGTAGTCGAGATAGCTGGCCGGGATGTGCCCTTCACCGAGGGCCTCTTCGTATTCCTTGCCGGCGAAGTAGGGCGGTGACGTCACCACGAGGGCCACCGAGGCGTCCTCGACCTCGTCCATGTGGCGCGCGTCCCCGGTGACGATCTTGTCCTTGATCGGCGAGCTGTTGAGCGCGTCGTCGTCGGAGAGCACCGGGGCGGTGAAGCGGTCGTAGAAGCCACTGGCGTCGTGGCTCTCGCGGCGCCCCACGCCGAAGGCTGAGGTCGATGTGGGCCTGCGGCGACGGCTCACTGGCATGGCTCCCGGAATACGCAGGCGGCGACGGGACGATCGCTCATGCGTCTGATTGATAGTACCGGGGTGTCACGGCCCGGCAGCGGACCGCGCGCAGTGGGGTCAGGCGAGGGAACGCACGACGAGAGCGTCGCCCTGCCCACCACCACCGCACAGGCTGGCGGCGCCCAGACCGCCGCCGCGCCGCCGGAGCTCGTAGAGCATGGTGAGGGCCAGGCGCGTGCCCGACATGCCGATGGGGTGTCCGAGGGCGATGGCCCCGCCGTTCACGTTCGTGACCTCCTCGCCGATGCCGAGCTCGGCCATCGAGGCCAGGCCCACGACGGCGAACGCCTCGTTGATCTCGAACAGAGCCACGTCGGCGGGCACCTTCGACACCTTGGCCAGCGCCTTCACCACCGCGTTGGCCGGTTGCAGCAGGAGCGACGCGTCGGGGCCCGCCACCTGCCCGTAGCTCACGACCTCCCCCAGGGGGGTCACGCCGAGCGCATCGGCCCGGGCCCGCGACGTCACGACCACCGCCGCGCCGCCGTCGGAGATCTGGCTGGCGTTGCCGGCCGTGATGGTCCCCTCCTTGTCGAAGGCGGGCTTCAGGCCGCCGAGGGACTCAGCCGTCGTGCCCGGACGCACTCCTTCGTCGGTGTCCACCACGACGGGGTCGCCCTTTCTCTGGGGCACCGACACGGGGACGATCTCTTCCGCGAAGCGCCCGTCCTTGATGGCGTTGGCGGCCCGCTCGTGCGACAGTGCCGCGAAGCCGTCCTGCGCGGCGCGCGAGATCTTCGCCTCCCGGTTGTAGTGCTCGGTCCCCAGTCCCATGGCGCAGTGGTCGAACTGGCAGTACAGGCCGTCGTACATCATGGAGTCGACGAGCGTGCCGTCCCCGGCGCGGTATCCCGCCCGCGCCCCGGGGAGCAGGTAGGGGGCCTGGGTCATCGACTCCATGCCTCCGGCCACCACGACGTCGGCTTCGCCGGCGGCGATGAGCATGTCGGCGAGGTAGATGCTGTTGAGCCCCGACAGGCACACCTTGTTGATGGTCGTGGCCGGGACCGACATGGGGATCCCGCCCTTCGTGGCGGCTTGCCGCGCCGTGATCTGGCCCTGCCCGGCCAGGAGGACCTGCCCCATGAAGACGTAGTCGACGTCCTCGGGCGACACGCCGGCACGCTCGAGGGCGGCGGCGATGGCAAAGCCGCCGAGGTCCATGGCGCTGAATCCGCTCAGGGCTCCCGACAGCTTGCCGATGGGAGTGCGGGCTCCCGCGAGGATGACGGAACCGGGCATGGACGTGACCTCCGATTGGACCTTGCCAGCCGGACGAGCCGGATGGTGGGCGGACCACCATTCTACGGGAGGATCGGGGCCGCCCGCCTGGTCGGATCGAGTCGGCACGCGGCCTGGGAAGAGGCCCGGGGAGCCGGGTAGGGTGCGTGCCCATGCAGGCATTCCTTGAGGCCGTCGTGGCGGGCGTGGACGGTGACGAACTGGGGGCGATCCCGCTCCCCGAGTCCTACCGCGCCGCCCACGTCCGGCGCGACGAGGTCGACATGTTCGCCGGGGTCGACTCGGCCGACAAGGACCCCCGCAAATCCCTCCACGTCGCCGAGGTCCCCGTGCCCGAATTGGCCCCCGACGAGGCCTACGTGGCGGTGATGGCCTCCTCGATCAATTTCAACACGGTGTGGACCTCGATCTTCGAGCCGCTGCCCACCTTCGGGTTCCTGGACCGCCTGGGCAAGGAGAGCGCCTGGGGGGCGCGGCATGCGCTGGACCACCACGTGGTGGGGTCCGACGCCTCGGGCGTGGTGCTCAGGGTCGGCTCGGCGGTGCGGAACTGGCGGCCCGGCGACAAGGTCGTCGTGCACTGCAACTACGTCGACGACCAGGACCCCTCGGCCCACGACGACTCCATGCTGGCGGCCAACCAGCGCATCTGGGGCTTCGAGTCGAACTTCGGAGGCCTGGCCGACCTGGCGGTGGTGAAGGCGAACCAACTCATGCCCAAGGCGCGTCACCTGAGCTGGGAGGAGGCGGCCGTCAACGCCCTGTGCAACTCGACCGCCTACCGGATGCTCGTGTCGCACAACGGTGCGTCTATGAAGCAGGGCGACCGCGTCCTGGTGTGGGGTGGCAGCGGAGGCCTCGGGAGCTACGCCGTGCAGCACGTCATGAACGGGGGCGGCACGCCCGTGGCCGTGGTGTCGTCACCCGACAAGGTGGATCTGTTGCACCAGTTGGGTGTGGAAGCGGTCATCGACCGCGCCGCTGCGGGGTACCGGTTCTGGAAGGACGAGCACACCCAGGACGAGTCGGAATGGCGCCGCTTCGGCAAGGACGTCCGATCCCTGGTGGGCGCCGAGCCCGACATCGTGTTCGAGCACCCCGGCCGCCAGACCATGGGCGCCTCGGTCTTCGTGTGCAAGAGGGCCGGCACCATCGTCACCTGTGCGGCCACGTCGGGTTACATGATCGAGTACGACAACCGTCACCTGTGGATGAAGCTCAAGACCATCAAGGGCTCGCACTTCGCCAATTACCGCGAAGCCTGGGACGCCAACCAGCTCGTGTGCGAGGGCAAGGTGGTTCCCCCGCTCTCGGCGCTCTACCCTCTCGACGACGTCGGGGATGCCGCATACCAGGTGCACCACAACCTCCACGAGGGGAAGATCGGAGTGCTGTGCCTGGCTCCGGAAGAAGGCCTCGGCATCGACGACCCCGAGCTCCGCGCCCGCGTCGGGGAAGACCGGATCACCTTGTTCAGGAGGCACGGAGCGTGACCCGGCGCGACCCTTCCGACCCGGTGTCGCTGCTCACCGAGCTCGACCACGTCGGCATCGCCGTGCACGACCTCGAGGCGGCCATCGCCTACTACCGCGACACCTACGGTGCCACCGTGACCCACCGCGAGCGCATCGAGCTCGACGGCGTGGAGGAGGCGCTCATCGCCGTGGCCGACTCCTACATCCAGCTCCTGTGCCCGACGCGTCCCGACTCCCCGGTGGCGCGGTTCCTCGAGCGTCGGGGTGAGGGCCTGCACCATGTCGGCTACCGCGTGGACGACTGCGCGACGGCGCTGGCCTCGGTGCGGGCCGGAGGCGGAGCGCTCATCGACGAGGCGCCTCGACCGGGATCACGGGGCACCACGGTGGCCTTCGTCCACCCCAAAGGAGCCTTCGGGACGCTCATCGAGCTGGTCCAAGAGCCTTCCTGAGGCGGGACCTCGGCACCCGGCGGGACGGGCCTCACCGGTCGAGAGGGGCGGGGCTCAGCCGCTGAAGCGGACCACCGTGCCGGGATTGGCGGTGGTGCCCCACAACCCGCCCTCGCCGTCGAGCACCAGCTGACGGATCACGCCGGGTACCTCCACCGGCGAGCCCACCTGCTGCCCGGTGGCGGGGTCGAGCGCCACCACGACTCCCTGCTGCGCGTCGGCCACCCACAGCCGGTCGTGCCACAGCGCCACCATCTCCGGGTTGGCGGGGACGCCCCCACCGGCGCCACCCACGGTGTAGGTGGCCGTCACGCGCATCGACACCGGGTCGACGCGCGACACGGATCCCGACTTCACGTTCGCCACCCACACCGACCCGTCACCCGTGCCGACGCCGAAGGGGCCCTGGCCCACGTCGACCGTCTTCCAGCGGAGCAAGCCGGCGACGGGGTCAGGATCGACCCGCGTGAGCGAATCGGTCTGGCCGCTCACCCACACCCCGTCGGGTCCGATGGCGAGGCGCACGGCGCCGTCGGGGAGGACCCCTGCCGCCAGCACCTGGCCGGTGCGGGGGTCGATGAGGCTCACGGTGCCGGCCACGAGGCTCGCCACCCACACCCCTCCGTCGCCCGCCGCCAGGGACACGGGCCCCTGGGCCACGGGGATCGGGGATCCGACCACGGAGCCGGTCTTGGGGTCGACCTCCCACACCTGGCTCCCGGCGAGGTCGGCCACCCAGATGCGGCCGAACCCCGTCGCCACCGAGATCGGACGTCCCCCCAGCTGCAACGGACGACCCACCGCGGTGCCCGTCGAGGGGTTGAAGTGACGGAGGGTCCCGGCGTGGTCGTCGGCCAGCCATCCCCCGGTCGGACCGAAGGCCACCGACGCCGCCTCGGTATGGATGAGCGTCAGGGCGACGGCCGGCGGGGGGCCGTCTGCACCCGAGCTCCCCGGATTGGTCACGATGTCGGTCAAGACCGCGAGGCCGAGGACGACGGCGAGGCCGAGGGTGAGCACGACGCCGACGCCTCGCCGCGAGAGCTTCATCCGGGCCGGGGGGCGGTCCCCCCCGGGCCGCACCGTGCTCGGAGCCCCCGGGGGGACGGTGCGTGCTCGAAGCGCGTCGGGCGTCGGTGCGTGCGCCCGCGAGCGGACCGGGGTGGGCACCGACGCGTCGTGCGACGGGGGGGTGTCGGGCGTCGGCCGTTGCGCGTTCGGGGCCGGGCGCTCGAGCCGATTCCCCGTCGGGGTCACCACTCCATCCTGGTCCCGCTCCGCCCCGCGCGGGGTGATCGTCGCCGCCGCGGGAGCGGCGCGGCCCCGGTGATCATGGGGTGGTGGGCGGTGTCCGGGCCGCTCGCGCCCGTGCGTCGAGACCGTCGTCGCCGCGCCCGTCCGGCCTGCGCGAGCCGGGGCCGTTGCTGTCGCGGGCTGAGGGACCTCCGATAGCCTCGGGCCCATGGACCACCCCATGTCACAGCGGCTGGCTGAGCTCAAGGCCCGCAAAGAGGAGGCCCTGCACGCCGGATCGCCCCACGCCGTGGAGCGTCAGCACGCCAAGGGCAAGATGACCGCCCGCGAGCGGATCGAGTACCTCCTCGACGAGGGGTCGTTCCAGGAGCTCGACATGCTCGCCCGGCATCGGGCGCACGGCATGGGCCTCGAGGAGAAGCGCCCGTACACCGACGGCGTCATCACCGGCTTCGGCACCATCGACGGCCGTCGGGTGTGCGTCTTCAGCCAGGACTTCACGGTCTTCGGGGGGGCGCTCGGAGAGGTGTTCGCCGAGAAGATCCACAAGGTCATGGACCTCGCCGAGTCCATCGGGGTCCCCATGATCGGGCTGAACGACGGGGCCGGGGCGCGCATCCAGGAAGGGGTCGTGTCGCTGCACTACTACGGCGGGATCTTCCACCGCAACGTGGCCGCCTCGGGGGTCATCCCCCAGATCAGCGTGATCATGGGCCCGTGCGCCGGAGGCGCCGTGTACTCGCCCGCCATGACCGACTTCATCTTCATGGTCAACCAGTCCAGCCACATGTTCATCACCGGGCCCGACGTGGTGAAGACGGTCACCGGGGAGGACGTCACCCTCGAAGAGCTCGGCGGGGCCATGAGCCATGCCACCAAGTCCGGCGTGGCGACCTTCGTGGCGCCCGACGAGAAGACGTGCCTGGACGAGGTGCGCTACCTCCTGTCCTTCCTGCCCGCGAACAACCTGGAGGAACCCCCTCTTCTCGACACCGACGACGACCCCGACCGCGGTACCCCTGAGCTGGTCGACCTGATGCCGAACCTGCCGACGCAGCCCTACGACATGAAACGCGTCATCGCCTCGGTCGTCGACGAAGGGGACTACTTCGAGGTCCACCCGCACTGGGCCATGAACATCACCTGCGGTTTCGCCCGCATCGACCGCCGCGTGGTGGGCATCGTGGGCAACCAGCCGGCCGTGCTCGCCGGGGTCCTCGACATCGACTCCTCGGAGAAGGCGGCGCGCTTCGTCCGCACGTGTGACGCGTTCAACATCCCCCTGGTCACGTTCGTGGACGTGCCGGGCTTCATGCCCGGGACCGACCAGGAGTACGGCGGGATCATCCGCCACGGCGCCAAGCTGCTCTACGCGTACTGTGAGGCGACGGTGCCCCGCATCCAGGTCATCACCCGAAAGGCCTACGGCGGCGCGTACGTCGTCATGAACTCCAAGTCGATCGGCGCCGATCTCGCCTTCGCGTGGCCGTCGGCCGAGCTGGCGGTCATGGGACCCCAGGGTGCCGTCGAGATCGTCTACCGACGTGAGCTGGCCGAAGCCGCCGATCCCGCGGCACGCCGGGCCGAGCTGGTCGAGGAGTACACCGAGCGCTACGCCAACCCCTACGTGGCGGCCGAGCGCGGGTATGTCGACGACGTCATCGACCCCACCGAGACCCGGCGCGTCCTGGTGCGCAGCCTCCGGCTGCTCGCCTCCAAGCGCGAGGAGCTGCCCCGCCGCAAGCACGGCAACGTGCCCTTGTGAGCGCGCCACAGCACGGCGCGGCACCGGTGGTCGTCTCGGTGCGCCCCGAGCCCGGGCCCGCCGTGCTGGCGGCGATCGTGGCGGCCGTCGAGGAGGCATGGCCGCGCCCGAGCCCCGCCGACGACATGGCGCCACCCCGGCATCCTTCGTGGCGCTTCAGCGGCCGTTGGTGGACCCAGCCCGTGGCCATGAGCCGCTCGCGCCCGGTACTGGGGCACTGAGCCTCGCCGGTAACGGAGATGTCGACCCCACAGACATTCGTGATCGCCGGAGCCAGCTTGGCCGGAGCCAAGGCAGCTGAGACGTTACGGGCGGAGGGTTTCGAGGGACGGGTGGTCCTCGTCGGCGAGGAACCGGTTCGACCCTACGAACGGCCGCCGTTGTCGAAGGCCTATCTTCGAGGCGAGGTCGGGTTCGCCGCCGCCGCCGTCCACGCCGAGGGCTTCTACGAGTCCTCGGACATCGAGCTGCTGACCTCGACCACGGTCCGACATCTCGACCCGGTGGGCATGAGCGTCACCTTGGACCCGGGAGGAGACCTCGCCTACGACGGCTTGCTCCTGAGCACAGGGGCGACGCCCCGCACCCTTTCGGTCCCCGGCGCCGATCTGGCCGGGATCCACTACCTGCGCAGCCTGTCGAGTTGCGACTCGTTGCGCGCCGCGCTCGGGCAGGCCAGCAGGCTCGTCGTGGTCGGCGGGGGATGGATCGGATCCGAGGTGGCGGCCTCGGCCCGCCAGATGGGCACCGAGGTCGCCCTGGTCGAAACCGCTTCTGTCCCCCTCGAGCGGGTATTGGGCACCGAGGTGGGTGCCATGTTCAGGGACCTGCACTCCGACCACGGTGTGGAGTTGCATCTCGGGGTCGGAGTGGAAGGGTTCCGCGGCCAGGGCTCCGCCGAGGAAGTCGTGCTGGCGGACGGCACGGCGGTGGCCGGCGACCTGTTCGTGGTCGGCGTGGGGGTCACTCCACGTACCGAGTTGGTGCGTGACGTCGGCGTCAAGCTCGACAACGGCATCGTCGTCGACGAGTACCTCTCGACCGAAGTTCCCGGTATCTGGGCGGCGGGAGACGTCGCCAACGCATTCCATCCCCTCCTCGGCGTGCACATCAGGCTCGAACACTGGTCGGCCGCCCTCAACCAGGGACCGGCCGCCGCCCAGAACATGCTGGGTCATCGCGTCGCCTACCAGAAGGTTCCCTATTTCTTCTCGGACCAGTACGACCTGGGAATGGAGTACAGCGGATTCGCAACCCACTGGGACGACGTGGTCTACCGGGGCAGCAAGGAAGATCGTGAGGTCATCGTGTTCTGGCTCGACCAGGGCAGGGTCGTGGCCGGGATGAACGTGAACGTGTGGGACGTTGCCGGTGACATCGCTGCACTCGTCGAAGCCAAGAAGCCCGTCGACCCCGAGCGCCTGGCCGATGTCTCGGTGGAATTGAGCGCGCTGTAGCAAGCGTTGGAGAGTCCGAAGCCGGGCGGGTCGGCCGTCAGCGAGTCAGCAAGGCGCGCTGCGGCTCACGGCGTTGCGCCGTGGGTGCCGTTGCGGCGATGCTCGACGAGGGTGACCAACTCGTCCATGATGCGCCCCATCTGGAAGTCCTTGGGCGTGTAGACCGCGGCTACCCCCTTTCCCCGGAGGACCTCGGCGTCCTCGGCGGGGATGATGCCGCCCACCACCACCGGGGCGTCGACGCCTGCCACCCGTAGCCGGTCGAGGACCTCGGGCACGAGCTCGAGATGGCTTCCCGACAGGATCGAGATGCCCACGACGTCCACGTCCTCGTCGCGCGCCGCCACCGCGATCTGTTCGGGACTGAGCCGGATGCCCTGGTAGACCACTTCGAAGCCGGCGTCGCGGGCCGCCACGGCGATCTGCTCAGCCCCGTTGGAGTGCCCGTCGAGGCCGGGCTTGGCGAC
>Ga0310039_10003399_pt1 | contig 10150 bp, 5 predicted proteins | sample Sb_taG_4_FD_200460 | JGI IMG/M metagenome (GOLD analysis project Ga0310039, IMG submission 200460) | Peat soil microbial communities from Weissenstadt, Germany - Sb_50d_6_BS metaG (v2) (version 2) | ecosystem: Environmental > Terrestrial > Soil > Wetlands > Peat | place: Germany: Weissenstadt... | reverse complement strand
CGGGCACGCCGAACGGACTCCAGATGCCCTCGCCTGCTGCCATCACACGTCCTCCCTGACTCACATGCCGTGCTGGCGTGGTGGTGTGATGCTCACCACGATAGGAGGTAACTCGTGTGATCGCAAGCCGGACAGCCCGGCAGCCTGGCGAAGGGGATGAGATCCGTAGAGCGCCGACCGCTCAGGTCAGCGGATTCGACCGCTCACGGCGCAGCCTCTGGTAACGACCGCGGGCGACAATTATTCGGTGCGTTCGCCGACGATGCCCCGGGTCTCAGCAGACGCGCAGGACGCCTCCACAGGTCGAGAGGGCGTCAGCCAGATGGCGTGCCAGGACCTGCCTGCATGACCGTGCAGACGAGTTGTACTGGCGACCCGTACGGTGCCGTTACAGGCGGCCGCGTCGTCGGCGGCTCCCAGCCACGCATTCACCACTGGCCGACGCGACGGCCACCTCGCCATGACAGCCCAACATCGCGTTGCGCCAACCCGCTTGAGTGCGCCGCGTATTGACGAGCTAGCCCAGCGCGTCAAGGTAATGTTGCGCGGTGGCCGCTAGCTCCGCGACGCCAGAGTCTATCGCCCGGTGGTAGGCAGCCCGGGCTCCGTCCAGGTCGCCCTGTTCGGCGAGCAGCACACCGAGACTGACCGCCGCCATTGGTGCGTATCTGGCGTGGCGGGAGTCGATGGCTTTCTGGTACGCGGCTTGCGCGCCTTCGCGGTCGCCTTCGTCAGCCAGCAGAACTCCGAGGTTAAACGCCGCACCCGGGGAGTGGTCGGGGTGGTCTGAGACAATGGCCTTCTGGTAGGCAGCCCGCGCGCCTTTCAAGTCGCCGTATCTGGTCTGCAGGTTCCCAAGGTTGACCGCAGCCTTGGGCGCATGGTTCGCGTGGCGGGAGTTGATCGCTTTTTTATAGGCGGCTCGAGCACCTATCACATCGTCCAGCTCCTCCAGGAGGACCCCGAGGTTGAACGCGGCCTTGGGTGCCTGGTCGGGGTGACCGGTGTCTATGGCTCGCTGGTAGGCCACACGCGCGCCCTCCAGGTCGCCTTGCTCCTCCAGCAGGATCCCGAGGTTATCTGCCGCTGTCGCGGCCAGGTCGCCGAGACTGGAGGTGGCTGCCTTGCGGAATGCAGTGACTGCGGCCGCGATCTGGCCGGCAGCGTAGGCGGCCATCGCCACGGCGAACGCGTCGTTTGGCGGAACGATGTCGATCAGCACAGGCCAGAAGTCAGCCGGCATCGGCCGGCGCAGATTGCCTCCTTGGCCGTCATCAGCGGACACGGCGTGATCAAAGACGGCCCATGCGCGTCGCTCCTGGCTGGGGCTGACCAGGCGGAGGAGGGCAACCTGGGATGTCACGGGCCTAGTTGCCCACCGGATACCCTCGGCGAACTGCTCCTTGGTGGGCACCAGGCCGACCCGGACGGCCGGGAGGTATAGAGAGAACAGATGCCACAACTCGCCGTCGGTTAGCGGCCGCGACAACCCGCCCCGTCGGGAATCAACCGCCGCGCGAACAATGGCGCACCCGGCCGGAGCACTGTCATAGCTGGCCCTGTACAAGGCGATGAGCTCATGGGCGCCAACGAGGGTCTCAGCGACGCTGCCATCAAAGCGCTCATCCGGGTACAGCCGCTGGGCTTCGGCTTTCTCCGCGCCGACCGGCGGCCCGGAGGCCAGCTCATACTCCCCAGACGCGGCGGCTAGCGCGGCTCGGGCGACCGCCCCTACCTCGCTGCCGCTTCGAAGCACGTCTGCGCGCCGCTGCGCGGTCATGGTCGCGGCGATCACGGCCCATCCACGGATGTGGTCAAGAACGTCGGGAGTGAGTGCGTCCAGACCGCCCGGACTCAGATCATCGAGCACCACCACCGCTGGCCGACGATCCACGAGAACGTCTACGCCAAGCCGGGACAGCTCGGCGAGCGCATGCCCGTCTCGCGGTACGACTACTATGGGGTCGTCGGTAAATACCGCACGTAGTGCTTCGGCGAGTGTCCGTGACTTCCCCGCCTTGGTGGTCCCCCATACGATCACAAACGGGTACGGCGGGCCGGGCGCTCCGAGCCACCAGCGGATCGTCTCGTCAGCATGCTGCCGGACTACGTAAGGGCTGCGATGCGCGGCGGTGTACCGGGTTGGGGTCGCGCCCAGCACGTCGTCGGCTAGTTCCGACAAACGCGGAAGCTTCCCGGACGAACCCCGCAACAGCAGCAGGCCGATGCGCTCTCGCCAGGCATGGTCCCGCTCCACGCCCCGGTCCTGTGCCTCTACCGCGTGACCGAGCATCGGGAACACAACCGACAGCACCAGCAGGACCACCAACGCCAGTACTAAACCGCTGACAACGACGCCCGGCTGGCCAGGGACTGTGATCAGCACCGCCACCAGCGCCACTAGCGCCGCGTCCAGCGACGCTGCACCCACAATCCACGCCCCTAGATGACCGCGCGCCCATCGTGCGATCAGGCGGCTCCTGTGCCACAGGCCACCACCTGCCCTCGTCACCTCCCCGCTACTCCCATCAGGCCGTATCCGCATAAGCCGCTGCCCGTTCCGTCCTGGGCGATCCCGCCGATGTCTTCCCGGAACCCTCGCCACAGCCGACGGGCCGAAGCTATTCGCCTTCCCGCTCACCCCGTCCTGCCCATCAAGCTGCGGCCGGGCAAACTCGACTGTCACAGCGAGCCGGTTACCCTTTGCTGCGTTGCGAAAAGGGACCTCAGTGTGCGAACGACTCGACGGCACTGGGACGGCACCGGGCCCTGAGTCGTCCGGCCCGATCCCGAACGCCTGGCGCATGGCGTCGCCGAACTCCCGGCAGCTTGCATAACGGCTCGCCGGGGCTTTGGCCAGCGCCTTAGCGAAGACCCGATCAGCGGCCGGCGGAACATCGGGCCGACGGCTGGTCAGCGCCGGCGGCGGCTCCGACAGCTGCGCGTACATCACCGCCATCGCCTCTTCGCGCTGGAACGGCGGTGCGCCGCAGAGCAGCTCGAACGCCGCGCAGGCGAGCGCATACTCATCGGCCCGGCCGTCGACCGGCTTACCCGCAATCTGCTCGGGGGCAATGTAGTCCAGCGTGCCGAGGAAAGTCCCGGTCCCGGTCAGGCCGCTGGTCTGGAGGGATGCCTTGCTCAGCCCGAAGTCGGACAGGTAAACGTGATCCGGCCGGCCCGTGCTCTCGATCACCCCAAGCAGCATGTTCCCTGGCTTGACGTCCCGGTGCACCAGCCCCTGCGCATGCGCCGCATCAAGCGCCGACGCCACCTGGGACACGATCGCTGCCACGCGGCCTGGCGGCAGCGGTCCGACCCGGTGCAGCAGCGACCGCACGTCCCCGCCACGGACGTAGCGCATCGCGATGAACAGCACACCGCTGGCCTCGCCTGCCTCGAACACCGGGATGATGTGCGGATTGTCGACCGCCGGGGCCGCCCGCGACTCCCTGATGAACCGCTGTCGGAACGCCTCGTCCGCCGCCAGGGCCGGGGCCAGGATCTTTAGCGCCACCTGGCGGTCAAGCCGCTCATCGCGTGCCCGGAACACCACAGCCATGCCACCCTGGCCGATCTGCTCCTCAAGCAGATAGCTGGCGATCCGCGAGCCCACGACGAATCCGCTGTCTGCCCTGGCCAACTCCTCCCTCACCATGCCTCCCCAGCAGGTCGCGACTCGCCCAAATACTTGGGCTTTTGCCCGATCCGGCTGGCCGGACATTGGGCAATGCCTAGACCAGGTACGTCAGTCGCGCATGGGCGTTCCAAGTATCCGGTTTGACTGCATCTATCGGCAAGCCAGGAAGGTCCTGAATGAAGGTCAGTTCAGTGAAGTGTGTGTGCTGACGAATGTCGACTATCTGCTCAGCAGACCAGAGAGCGGGCGGACCGGCAACTTCTCACGCCGGGCTACTGATTGGGCGCTTGGCACCGACGAGGAACATGTTCGAGCTGCGACGGCGCAAAGACCCAGAACACTGCTGCGTGCTCGCCATGCGTACATGAGAATGACGCGTGCCAATGACCGTGGCCACGCATGTAGCGATGCACGCACTAGACGAATGGGGACATCCTCGCGACCCGAGGAATTCTCGACACCCGAGAACTAGATTCATAACAGCCGACAATAAGCCAATCATCCATCTGCCGGCTCCCGAAGTCGCTGATGACTGACGGAGAGAAACTTGGCTCGACAGTCCCGTTGCACCACTGTGCTCGCCGCCACACGTCGGCGACGATGGCTGGCCCTGAGAAATGCGGTCTCGGCAGCTACGTGAAGTCCGGGTTGCGACGCGGCCGGTGCATGTTTCAGCTGATGCCCAGCCGCGCGCCTCAGGCGACTCGGAGCATAATGGTGTGCATCACACTGGCTGACGGGCGACGCGGAACGGGTGCAGCGGATGGTTGAGGGTGATGTCGGTAGTTTCGATACCCGGTATGAGCGCCTGACCGGGTACTACCGGGATCTGATCGTGCGGGGGCAGCTGAAGCCGGGTGACCGGTTCCCGTCGGCGCGTGAGCTGAGCGAGAAGCACGGGGTGGGCCGGACCACCTCGGGCCGGGTGCACGGCACGCTGATCTCGGTGGGCCTGATCGAGCACCGGCCGGGCGTGGGCACGTTCGTCCTCGGGCCGCCGCCGGAAGGGGAGCAGGAGGTTCCGGCGCTGGCGGCAGCGGCACGGGATGTTGTGGAGGCGTTCGACGCGTGGCGGGCCCGGTCCAAGCCGCAGGCGCTGACTAACGCCGTGGCCAGGCTGCGGGACGCGCTGGGCTGATCCGGCGTGGTCAGCCGGCGAGGCGGAGCCGGCCTGTGCTGATGATCCGCCGGATATAAGGCTGCCAGTCCGCGGTGAGCTTGCTGGTGATGGCCTGCCGCACGAGATCGCGTTCGGCGTCGGTCGCTTCCTCCACGCCGTCCGGCCGGGCGAGCAGCAGGTGGGCGGCGGGGTTGCAGATCAAGACATGGGCGCGCTCGGAGATGGTCAGGAACAGCGCCGGGAACGACCCGTCGCCGAGTTCGCGCAGGGCACTCTCCCAGTCGATGCCGAGGTCGGCCCAGGACGTGCCGGCGGTCGTGAACATGCGGGTCAGCTCGGAGAAGAACAGCACCCGGGTGCCGTGCTTGCGGGCGTACAGGTCGGCGCAGCCGAGGACCTGGAAGGCGTCGGGACTGAGCTGATCGCGGGGGATCATGCCCGGCGCGATCGCGATGGCGGCTTCGGCCATGGCGCTGTCGCCGGGCCACTCCAGTGCGTGGACGAGCCAGTAGGCCGGGTGCAGCAGCTCGTCCGCCACAGCGCCGTCTGGCCACGGGTCTGCATGCATCGCGGTCACCCCTGCCTGTTCGCCGTATTCATGATGCACCGGTGCTGCGACATCAGGTGGTCGCCTGCCGTTCCGGCTGCATCCGGGCAGCCCTTTCGGCGACCGCGGGCGCGGGCTTCATCTGCGGCCGGGGCGGCTGGAGGATCGCGTCGCGGTCCCGCTCGGTCCAGGCAGGCCAGGCCTCGCCCTCGTCCTGGTAGTCGGGGTCCTCGCTGGGCACCCGGACTCCCTTGCGCTCATCCAGCTTCTCCCGGACCGCGCGCCGCTCGGCGGCGAGGCGGGTGATCCATTCCGGTGTCTGGTAGCTCTCCGCGCCGGGCGCCAGGACGAGCTGGTCCCGTTCCTCGTCGGTGACGACCGGCTCGGCGGACCGCAGCGGCTCGAACCGCTGCGCGGGGTGCCGGCGGCGCAGCTCGGAGTCCGCGGCGACGGCCAGCCGCCGGGAGTGCTCGGTGGCGCGCTCCCAGTCCCGCCGGGCTTCCATGGTCTGCTCCAGCTCGGTTTCCTGGTCGCGGTAGAAGGTCTCCATCGCCGTCCAGGACCGGGCCAGCGCGCCATGCCGTCCGGCCCGCTCGGCCTGGCCTCGTTCCCGGGCGATGCGTTCCTCGGCGCGGGCGCGGATCGCGGCCAGGCCGGCGTCGCCGGCGCTGACCCGGATCCGCTGCAGCTCGCGGCCGACGTGCCGGGGCGCCCAGGCGGTCTCGGCGGCGTAGGTGCCGCGCATGTGCAGCAGCGAGCCGTCCGGCAGGGCGCGCAGGTCCACGCCGTCGACCGGGCCGAGGGCGGTGAACGCGGCGTGCCAGGCGGCGCGTTTCTCCGGGCTGTCCCCGGCCGGCTCGGGCCCGATCGGCTCGGCCGGATCGTGATAGCCGTACAGCTCCCGGTAGGCGCCGATGTCAGCGGCGCGGCGCTGCCATTCCAGCCGGTCCAGCGGGTCATCGGGTACCGGGCCGAGTGCCTGGCCGGCCCAGCCCGGCGGGTGCTCAGCCAGGTGCTCCCCGATCCGGTCCTTGCGGGCATCCATCGCCGCGGCCAGCTCGGTGAGGAACCGCCGCCGTTCCGGATCGGCGACGTCGGGCACCCGCTCGGACCACGGCCGCTGCGGCTGCGGGACCAGCGGGTCCACCCGCAGCCGGATCCGGGCATCCAGCACGCTCGCCACGTCCCTGGAGCCGGCCAGGGATCGTGACCCGATCGCCTCCCGCACCACCTCACCGACATCGAGCCCGGCGGCCTCCGCAGCGCGCAGGGTCCGCCACAGCCAGGTCGCCTGAGGCGAGGTCAGACCGTCCGCGGCGTACTGCGCGGGGAGCGCGGCGAGGACGGTCCGCCGGTACCGCTCGGTCTGATGCCCGGCGGTCTCGCCCCGCCACATCGCGTTCAGGACCGCCAGGTGATCGGCGTTGGCCAGCGCGCGTGCCTGGGTTTCCAGCGCTGACTCCTGCGCGCCGTCGTGTCCCAGGATGTCGGCCGCCACCGCGATCGCGTCGCGCGGCGCCGGACTGCCCGCGACGTCCGCCGGCCGGGCGGCCTGGCCGTCGCGCTCGCGCTCGATCCGCTGGTGCCGGTCCAGTTCCGGTGCGGGCCTAGTGCCCGCCTCGGCGTCGGCGATCTTGGCGGATCGGGTGAACGCGATCATGGTGTTCTCCTCGGCTCCGCGCGTCATCGCGACGTACAGCCATTGCCGTTCCTCGTTCCCGGTGACGACCGGGATGCCGATCCGGACCGTCCGCCCCTGGGCGGAGTGGCCGGTGACGGCGTAGGCCAGGTCGGCGGTGCGGTAGCCGCGGTAGGCGAAGGCGCGGGCGGTCCACCGGCGGGCGCCTGTGTCCGGGTCGCAGTCCAGTGCCCGCCGGACCAAGATCGTGCCGTCGCGGCGGATCGCCTCGATCCGCAGCGTGTCGCCGTTGGCCAGCGTCCGCCCCCGCTGCCCGGCCTCCAGGCGATGATCGTTGTCCCGGCAGATGATCAGATCCCCCGCCGACGCCCGCGCGCCGTCCGCCAGCCGGATCTCCCGGCCGACGTCGACCAGGCCGAGGTGAATCAGGTCATCGCGGATCCGGCGGGAGACCTCCCGGCACCGGTCCCGGTCGCGGATCATCAGCAGCACTTCCCGCCCGGCCAGATAATGCGCCACGTACATCCGGGCCGCGTCGTCCATCGCCTGCTCGGGGTCGGCGCCGCGGATCCGGCCGTGCTCGTGATAGGCGTCCAGGACCGAGGCGTCGCCGGCCCGCAGCCGCAGCGACGCGTCCCGCTCCCACCCGGCGGTGAACCGGACCGCCTCGGCCAGCTGCACGTACCCAAGCCGCCGGGCCAGCAGCATCATGCCGCCGCCGGACTCGACCGCCGCGAGCTGCTCCTGGTCCCCGGCGATGAGCACCTTCGCGCCCCGGCGTGCGGCATGGGCGATGATCTCCAGCAGGTCCGGCATCGACATCACCGACGCCTCGTCGATCACCAGCAGCGTCCCCGGCCCGACATCCCGGATCCCCCGGGCGGCCCGCCGGCCGGGCAGGTGGCCCAGGAACACCGAGCTGTTCTCCGCCGCGTGCACGCCCGCCGACGCCAGGACATTCCGCGCGGCCTGCGCCGTCGCGATGCCGAGCACCTCCCCCATCCCGGCCGCGATCCACGCCTGCGCGGCCTCGGCCAGGGTCCAGGTCTTCCCGCTCCCGGCCGGGCCGGCGAGCACCTCGACCGTCCGCGCGGATGTGAGCGCGTAGAACAGCGCGGCGCCCTGGTCCAGGCGCAGGCCCGAGTCCGTGAGGTCCGCGCGCGATGCCTGCGCCCGCTCCCGCAGCAGCGCGTCGAACGCGGCCGCGTCCGCGCCCAGCAGTACTGCCGCCTGCTCGCGGGTCAGGTGCGGCGCTCCGGGCCGCTGAGCATCCGCCAGCAGCTGTTCCTCCATGGACAGCTGAACCCTGGTGGCATAACGGGTCGTCCCCGGCCGTGTATACACGCTGCGCCCGTCCAGCTCCCGGCGAAGGCAACCCGGCAGCGGCGGCCACTGCGGCGCCTCCAGGCACACCACCTGCTCCACCCCGCCGGCTAACGCCCCGTCCGCCAGCTCGTGCAGCAGGGCCACCGCCGCTTCCGGATCCATGTGACGGGTCTGCACGGGCAGGACGAGCGCGAGCTGCCTGAGGAAGTCAGCCCGCGTCCACGTCGACTGCGCCTCCTGCACCAGCGCCAGCGCGCGCTGCACCGCGTGCGCGAGTTCCGCGCGGTCGGGTTCCGCGTGCGGGTCCGCGTCGCGCGGGATTGCGTGCGTCGCGTGCGCTGCGTCTGCGCGGCCGCGCAGATCCGAGACGCGCGGCGCGACCGACGCAAGCTCGCCGCCGAGACGCGCGTCCCACCGCGCGGCCAGCGCGTCCCAGTCGATCGCGCCGCCCTGCTTCCCTTCGCGTGACGCGAGGGTGACTTCCTGGCGGATGTACAGCAGCTCGCGCCTGTTCGGCTCCCGGCCGTACTTCGCGGTCCATGACTCGACCGCGGCGGGCATCCGGTCCGTGATCGCCACCGTCCGCGACGAGTACGCGTCCATCTGCTCCTGCGTGACGCCCGCGATCTCGTTCCCCCGGCCGTCCGCGCGCGGCACCCACGCCACGCCGAACTCGCGCGTCAGCCCGCACTCGGCGTGCGTGGCGACGACCGCCTGAACCGCGCCGAGAACCTGCCGCAGGCACACGGTGTCCAGCGCCCGGTGCCTGCCGTCCCGCACCGTCCTGACCAGCCGCGCGATCTGGTTATGAACATGGTCCTGCGGATCCCCGTCCCGGCTCGTCCCCTGCAGCCACGACGTCACCGTGAGCAGCGCCTCCTCATACCGGCCCGGCTCCTGACCATCGACCCGGGTCCCGTGGTACCCGGTCCGCGTCATCCCGGCCCACTCCTGCACGTACTCCAGGCCCGCCCGGTTGGCGGCCTGCAGCACGTCCTGGTACCGCTGCTCGATCTCAGCCCACTCCGCCGCCCTTGCCTCGTCGCCGGCCAGCCGCGCCCGCCGCTCGTTCTCCCCGGATCGAGGCATGGAACACCGAGATCGACTTCGACAGCGACACCGTCATATCCGTGTACACCGGCGCCTGCCGGGTCGCCTGCGCGGCCTCCCGCTCCAGCTCCAGCAGCCGATCCACGGTGGCGTGCGGCTCAGCGGCCTGGAGCCGGGCCAGATGGTCGGCGAACTTCGCGTAATTGCCCCGCGACCGGCCCAGCTTCTCCCCCGTCCGCGGGTCCACCTGCCGGTACACCAGCTCATAAGGCCCGCGCTCCACCACCTGGCCCTCGCTGAACCCCAGCGCCACCGCACCCGGACCCCACCACCGGCCCGGCGGCTCACCGGCCTGAGCCGCGTTGATGTAATACCCGCCAGCCGAACGCTCCGGCTCGGCCCGCTTACCCTGGCCCTTCCAGACATAGCCCAGGTCAAAGCCGGACGCGGCAGTCACAACGACAGCCACCCGCACCTCCCCGGTCTTGACCTTGACCTTGAAGTTGATCTTGACCCGCCATGATCATTCGTAATGCAATGGTCTGTTGGCTCAGGACGTCACGGGCAGGATGGCAGGGCGCGTCGAGATCATGCTGGTTGCAAGATCATCAACGGGAGCGATGGAAGGTTTTTGGTCGGCGGCGGCGGCTGAGAGCACTGCAGCAGCGCGCTGATGGGTGTCGCGTCATTGGGCGGACAGTCAAAGCAGCCTGATCTGCCCGACTGAACCCCACGACGTCCCTGCGAGCACGCCGACCTCGGCTACCCGGCTAGCGGCGCAGGCGAACGGCTTCCGGCCGCGAGCGCCTCCTTGTACAGTCCTCGCGA
>Ga0310039_10003396_pt1 | contig 10153 bp, 18 predicted proteins | sample Sb_taG_4_FD_200460 | JGI IMG/M metagenome (GOLD analysis project Ga0310039, IMG submission 200460) | Peat soil microbial communities from Weissenstadt, Germany - Sb_50d_6_BS metaG (v2) (version 2) | ecosystem: Environmental > Terrestrial > Soil > Wetlands > Peat | place: Germany: Weissenstadt... | reverse complement strand
GCCGTGCTACCCGCAACGCGCTTTCGGAGACTGCACCATGCCCGACGCCTTAAAACTCCTCACCACACGACGCTCCTTCAAGGCGGGGGAGCTCGCTGGTCCCGCGCCCTCCGCGGCCGAGATCGACGCGCTTTTGACCGTCGCCTCGCGGGTGCCCGATCACGGCAAGCTCACGCCTTGGCGCTTCATCGTGTTCGAGGGCGAGGCGCGGCGTGCGGCAGGCGCGGCGATTGCCGCCGCGTTTTGTGCCAAGTATCCGGACGCGAAGCCGGAGCATGTCGCGGCCGAGCGCGAGCGCCTCATGCGCGCGCCGCTGGTCATTGCCGTGGTGAGTCGCGCCGCGCCGCATGTGAAAATTCCGGAATGGGAGCAGGTGCTCTCCGCCGGCGCCGCCGCCATGAACCTTGTACTCGCCGCGCATGCGCTCGGTTACGGGGCAAGCTGGATCACCGAATGGTACGCCTATGATCGCGGCGTGCTCGATGCGCTGGGTCTTGCGCCGCACGAGCGCATCGCCGGCTTTGTTCACATCGGCAGGCCGCCCGGGCCGCCCGAAGATCGGCCGCGGCCGCCGCTCGACGAGATCGCGACGCGCTTTAGCGCCTAGCCGTAGTTCTGCGGGGAGTTGTTCGCAGCGACCATACTTCGTAAGGTTGTTGCAGCGCCAATCGTAAGGGGACATTCCATGCAATATACAATCGGACAGATCGAGATTTTCTCATTCGACTTTGCGCCGGTCGGCTTTGCGCCCTGCCAGGGCCAGCTCTTGCCGATTGCGCAATATCAGGCGCTGTTCGGCCTGATCGGTACGCGTTACGGCGGCAACGGCGTCACCACTTTCGCGCTACCGAAATTGGCGCCGGTCGCGCCGCAAGGCCCGTTCTATTTCATCTGCGTTCAGGGCGGGAACGAGCCGCGCCGGGCTTAGCCGGCGCAAGCCCGGATCAGCTCTGGCGGCCCTCTTTGGCCTGTCCGTCCAGCCAATCCGACAAGCTCCCCGTGCTTTTCTTCGTTTTGGCCTTGCGTTTCGGCGCGGCCGGAGCCGGCGGCGGCGCGGCGGCATCCCTGGCCAAGCGGAGCGCCTTGAGCCGCTCGGTCTTCGCGCGCAGCGCCGCGGCCGTCGATTCGTACTCGAATGTCGCCTTTTTGGCGTCGTTGGCACGCTGTATTTTGGCGAATTGCGCGGTTGCCTCGTGCCTGTTGGGTTTCTCGGCCATTTCGCCATCCTTTTCCGTGAATGATCAGGGTCTGCATTGACATAGCAGCCCGCGGACCCAAATGGCGAGGATTCATCCCGTCCGGTTAAGCCCGGAGCCCATAGGATGGGTTGAGCTCTTGCAAAACCCATCACCTATGCGCGCAGCCTAATGACGGGTTTCGCTTCACTCTACCCATCCTGCTTGCTGTCCAATTTGTAATCCGGCGCTTCGAACGGCGGCCGCGGCGGCGCGCGACCAACAGGGGAGGGCGATTGATGCAAGGCAAGGACGATTGCCATGAAACGCGTGGTTTTGGTCGTTGCGCTGCTCCTTGGCACGGGCTTGAGCGCGCACGCCGATATGGTCGCTTACCACAATGTTTTGAAACAACCGCGCAACGACGACCAGCTGCACGAAGATGGTTACTATTGCGACGCGCAGGTCGGACCGGACAGGAACGGCGTGCCGACGTCGGCGGCTTACAAGCAGTGCATGCTCAGCCGCGGCTGGCGCTATCAGTCCGTCAAGCGCGAACCGGCGCCGCAAACCTGGATCGATCCGGACACCGGGCTAACCTGCCACGACATCTTCGGCGGCTTCGGTTCCGAATGTTCCAATTTCTAAGAAGCGTGGCGCCGGTTTGAGTAAGCCCGGGGACTAGCTCACCGGGATACATTGGGACGAGGTATGCGGCGCGAACGGCGCGTTGAAATGCAACTTCATATCAGCGCGCGCGCCGTACCCGTCATGCAGCGATTTGAGCATGAAATCGGCGATAGTGTTGAAGTCTGGCGGATTGGCGACATCGAACCAGATGCGGAAGTTTCCTGCCGAATCGTCGGTGGAAAATCCGAGGCGTCCGAGCGCGGCGATCGCTGCGGCGGGCAAGCGGTAGGTACGCGGTTTGTCAAGCGCGTCGTAAAAGTAGCCCGAAGAGGCCTCGCACAACATTTTGGTCCGGCTGTCGAACACGCACTGCACATAATCTTGCGGCCGGTCAGGAAAATCGATGATCAGGAACCGGTCCTGATCGTCGGCGGGTCCGTCGGCCTCGTAGATGCGCTGTAGGCGGTCGACGACGGGGCATCGGTACTGGACGAGCAGGTCATGAAATGTGGCTGACGCATCTTGTGCCCACGACACAGTCGAGGGGGCAAGCATGGCGGCCGTCATCAGAAATGTGCGGCGGTGCATTTGCATGGCTGCCGACTTAGCCCCAGAGCCAGAATGAAGGTCTGCCTGACTCTTTCTCCCTACCATAAGGCCATTGTCTAATGAGAACATAACAAGAACAATTGTCTGCGGCAAGGCCGGTTGCATTTGGCGAGGGGAGAGTCATGCGTGGACAGCCTCAGATCGACCGTGACGGCTGGCGGCGTAGGCTGACCGAGGCTGGGATCGAGCGAACACTCGCGTCTGCCCTGGCAGAATTGGTTCGCCCGAGCATCGCGCTCTTGCCTGGGGCCGCGGCTGCCGACAGTGCTTTGGCTGTCGGCATTACGAAACTCGGCGGCAGCCCCGATCTGCCGGCCGGGATGCCGTGGCCGGTGCGGCGGCCTTACCGGCTCGTCGTTCCGCGCGGAAATCGAAAGCCGATGCAGCAGGAGCGTCCCCTCGCTTTCCTGGCGCAGATCGCCATGTCGGACGCGACCGCAGTCGGCGGCACCGATCTAGGTTTGCCCAAGTGGGGTTTGTTGAGCTTTTTCTATGATGCCGAAAGCCAGCCATGGGGCTTTGATCCCGGCGACGCGGTCGGATTCAAACTCATGTGGCTCGGCGATCGTATTTTGCAGCGCCGCGAGCCGCCCGAAGCGCTCGCGCAACGCTTCAATCCGGTGCCGTTGGCGGCGCAGGCCCGCGAATGCGTGCCTGCCGTCGACACTTTTGCCGTTGCGCAAATCCTAACCAGCGCGGCCGATGCGAAATCCGCCCGCGGCCATCTCATCGATCTGTTGGCTGGTGAGGGGAAGGATGACTTTTCGAACGCGGGCCACGCCCTCGGCGGCTGGCCTTGTCCGATCCAGGGCGAAATGGAGACTGAGTGCCAGCTTGTCGCGAACGGCGTTTTCTGCGGCGGCCCGGAAGGTTTTTCCAGCGAGCGCGCGGCGCGGTTGCGTCCTGGCGCTGCGGACTGGCGCCTCATTCTGCAACTAGATACCGACAAGCGCGCAGGGTGGATGTGGGGCGACGGCGGCAAAATCTATGTCTGGATGCGTGAACAAGATGTGCGCGCCCGTCGCTTCGATCGATGTTGGACGATTTTGCAATGCTATTAGGCAGAGACCGGTCTCCACCCCGGGTCAGGTGCGAGGCGGATTTTTCCGGAACATGCTCTAATGGCTATGTCCCGCGACCTGGCGGTTCTTCAGCCATTCCGACAACGACTCCGCCGGGCGCTTTTTCTTGGCGATCTTCCTGTTGGTCTTCTTGCCGGCCTTCTTCACCGCGATAACCGGCACCGCCTGTTCGGCCGCGTCTCGCGCCAGGCGAAGCTCCCTTAGGCGCGCACTCTTGGCCGCAACCGCGGCCGCGACGGCTTCGAATTCCGACATGAGCGTCTTGCCGACCTCGATTCCGGGCAGCTTGCTGAAATGAGCATCGGCCCGCCGCTTAATCAAACTATCCGACATTACGATCTCCCTCGAGCTGCAGCGCGATGTGGCAGTCTCCTTCGAGCAATAGGCTGACGCAGCGAGCGGCGAACCTCAGCGCAACTGCTGTCGCGCAGGCTACGATATCCACCCGCATTTTCTCATCAGACCGAGCCCAAGACTGGTCGAAATTGACCACTATCGAAAAATGAATCGCGCGCCTTGCGGTTCGTCGCGCCATCGCGCGAAGAAAGCGGCAATCCCGCGAAGAACACATTTGACACGCTGTGGGACCACGATTGAGGTGCCTTCTGCAGGCCGCCGAGATTTTTCGGCCAACAAGAGAATTTGACATGAAAGATGCACACAACACAGCGGCGGAACATCACGAATCCGCAGCAAAGTCGCATCGTGCCGCGGCCGCGGCTCACGGCAGCAACGACCACGCCAAGGGCAAGGAACATTCGACCCAAGCCCAGCAGCACGCGCAGAATGCCAACGAGCATTCCAAGATGGCGCAGGCCAAGAGCGCCCAACAGAAGTAACGGTTTCCCCCCTGGGAGCCGGCGATCGCGTCGGCTTCCCGGTGGGCTGCTCCTACCCAATCGAAACGCACCGAACGCAATTGCGCAACAACCCGGCCGGAAGCGGCCGGGTTGCTGATTGATTGAGGTCCGCAGACGTGGAGTTCCGCGGCTGCGCTCAGCGCTGCGAGCCGATGCCCAAGCCGCTGCCGGCGCCGACCCGCGGGCCGGGGCCGCCGCGTTCGGTGTCGTTTTCGTACCAGGCCGGCCTGGACCCGTAAAAGTTATAATTGCCGTAGCCCAGCGCCGCGTCGTAATAGCCATAATAGTTCGGCGCGTAATAGTCCTGGGCTGACGCGGCCGAGCCGGCCGTCAGCAGGAACGCGACGGCGAGGATGATTTTCGTCATGATTTTGATCTCCGTTGTCGTTCAGGGACGATAACCGGCAGGCGGCCCATTCGTTTCATTCACAAATCGTTGCGCGGCTCGCGGCGCGGAACCGGGATTGCTATGCTGGCTTGAGGATTCCGCTTAGGGAGGAGCGCAGATGGCCGGGCTTTTGCAAAATCACATCGCGGTCGTCACCGGCTCGGGTTCCGGGATCGGCCGCGCCATCGCGATCGGCTATGCGCGCGAGGGCGCGAAGGTCGCGGTGCTCGACATCAATGGCGAGGCGGCGGCGAAAACGGCGGCTGAGATCGTCGGCGCCGGCGGCAAGGCGCAAGCCTTCACCCTCGATGTCAGCGATCGAATGGCCTGCCGCGCCATCGCGGCGCAGGTCGCAAGCGACGTCGGCGCCGTCTCGATCCTGGTCAACAATGCCGGCATCAACCGGCGCAACGCGTTCACCTCCGATCCCGACGCCGTGATCAAGGACTGGCAGGACATCATGGCGATCAATCTCAATGGCGTGTTCAACGTGACGCACGCGTTTCTCGGCGCGCTGCGCGCCAACAAGGGGCGCATCGTGAATATCGCGTCCATCCAGTCGTTCATGCATGTGCGCACGCCGAACTCGCCGGCCTACACCACCTCCAAGCACGGCGTGCTCGGTTTTACCCGCGCGCTCGCCGCCGAGCTCGGCAAGGACGGCGTGCGCGTCAATGCCATCGGCCCCGGCTTCATCGAGACGCCGCTGAACGAAACGGTGCGCGCCACCAATCCGGAGCTGGTCAAGATCTTCCTCGACCACACCCCGCTCGGCCGCGCCGGCAAGCCGGAAGACATCGTCGGCCCGGCGATCTTCCTCGCCTCCGACCTCGCCGCCTATGTCACCGGCGCGATCGTCATGGCCGACGGCGGCTATCGCACCATCTGAGCACGTGCCGCCTTGCGCTCCGACGTCAAATTGAACGCGCTGAATTTCCGGTCGCGAGCTAATTCGCCTTCAACTGATCGGCGGTCTTGAGGATGATTTCGGGCCGGTTCTGGTAGAGCACCACCTCGCCGCTGATCGCCACGGTCTTGCCCTTGAGATCGCCGGCATTCGGGAACTTGGCGCGGTCGGAGGCGAAGATCACCGCAGCGAATTCGTTGTCAGGATAGGCGCCGCCGATGTCGAGGAAGGTCACGCCGGCGCGGCCGGTATGGACGTCGCTGACGGCGGCCTGCACCGTCACCGTCTGTCCGACATGCGCCTTGACCTCGGCCGGCGCGATCGTCTGTGCCCGCACCGGCAGCGCCGCCACCACAAAACCCAGAGCCAAAATGAGCGTTCGCATCGCTGTTTCTCCCTGCCACAACGCTAATGGACCGACGGGAACATACCATGAACATTGGCACAAGGCAACAGCGATAAGTTGGGCATGGCTGGCAGCAGACGTTGCCGCAGGCCGATCGACCGATACCCCGCGGGGACGCGCCATGATCACGCTCTACTCCTATCCCGAACTGTTCGGCGTCGCCGACAACAACGGCTATGGGCTGAAGGTGTTCGCCTTCCTCCGCCTCGCCGGCGTGCCGTTCAGCCACGAGCACATTTTCGATGCCTCGAAGGCGCCGCGCGGACAGTTGCCCTATATCGTCGACGACGGCGAAACTATTGGCGACAGCGAGACCATCATCGCCCATGTCACCGCCAAATACCGCCCGGCGATCGACTTAGAGCTGACTGCGGCGCAGCGCGACACCGATATCCTGATCACGCGCATGCTCGACGATCTCTATTGGGTGATGTCGTATTCGCGCTGGAAGGACGAGCGCTACTGGCCGGCGTTCCGCGACGCGCTGATCAGACAGCATCCGAGCCTGACCGAAGCCGGCCTCCTCAAGGCGCGCGAGTTCAATTTCCAGCGCTATCACTTTCAGGGTATTGGCCGCTACGCGCCCGAGGCCGCTTACGCGCGCGGCCTCGCGGATTTGGCGGTGCTGGCGCATCTCATTCCCGCGGCGGGTTACGTGCACGGGCCGAAGCCGACCAGCATCGACGCCGGCATCTACGGCTTCATCGCCAATATTCTGTTCTACGACATCGACACGCCGCTCAAGCAATTCGTCGTGGCGCACGGCAATCTGGCGCGTCACTGCCGTGCCATCCACAACGAAGTCGCACCGGCGACTTGAGGCGCCGCGACTGCTTGCAGTGCGATCGCTGGCGGCCGCACATCAAATAAATAATTTGCCGCTTGTGGAACCGCCTCGCGGGAACCCGGTTGGTGTATCCGGGATCGCGCAATGAGCACGCTCGATTTCTATCGGGGACTGCGCCGCGGTCCGCCGCCTTATGGAACCCGCCGCATGATCAAGCCAGCGATCTGCCTTGCGATCTGGGCGGTATCCGCCGTGCCGGTCCTGGCCGGCGACAAGCCGCAATTCGCCGCGATCTGCACTCAGGCCGGCAAGACCGCAAACGGCGAAACATTCTCGCCGTCCAAGCTCACGGCCGCGCATCGCACGCTGCCATTCGGCACCATGGTGCGCGTTACCAACCTGCGCAACGGCCGCATCGTCATCGTGCGCATCAACGACCGCGGCCCGTTCACCAAGGGCCGCATCATCGATGTGACGGCGGCCGCGGCGGCCCAGTTGAAGTTTTCCGATCTCACCCCGGTCACGCTCGAAGTGGTCAAGCCGCAATAGCGGTAGTGCCGCGCGCTACTTGCCCGCCGCCTTGCGCAGCGCCGCATTGATGCGGTCCTGCCAGCCCGGGCCGTCTTCCTGGAAAAAATCCAGCACGTCGCGGTCGATGCGCAGCGACACCATCTCTTTTACGCCGGGCGGCGACAGCGGCGCTTTCGGCGGTGCTTCCACAGGCTTGGTGGTCGCCGCCTTGAAGGCCTTCTCGGCGGCGGTGCGCGGATCGTATGTCGGTCGCCGGCTCATGGTTGATTTATAGCATGTTCCAATCGCGAGAGGAGTCCGGCTACTTTCCCGCCGCGTCGCTGATCGCCCGTAATAGCGCCAAGAGCGCGCGGTTGAGCGGCGTGGCGATGCGGTGGCGTTCGCCGGCTAAGACGATGGCGCCGGTCAGCGCTTCGTGCTCGAGCGGGCGGTTGGCGAGGCGGTCGAAATACATCGAGGTGCCGAGCTCGCCGGAAAAGGTGAACAGCGTCTCAAGCGTGCGCGCGGCTTCGTCGGCGGCAAGCTGCGCGCCCTCGGCGCGGCCGACCGCGATGGCTTCTTCGAGCACCGCGAGGCAGAGCGCCTGGATGTCCGGCCGCCGCAGCACCGCCTGCCGCTGCAGGGTTAGCGCGGTGACGGGGCTGGCGACGGCGTTGATCAAAAGCTTGCGCCACGCCAGCGTGATGAAATCGTCGCCCAAATGCACGCGCAGCGGCGTGGCTTCGAACAATTGCGCGAAGGCCCGGCCGGCGTCATCGGCAGCGACGACGAAATCCTGATCGGCGCCGCGGCGCAGCTTGACATGGTCGGCGGCGAGCCGTTCGCCGTTGTAATAGACGATCACCGGCACCACGGTGGCGCCGTCGGCGAGCGGCGCGACGCGGGCGACATGGTCGATGCCGTTCTGCAGCACGGCGACGCGTGTTGCCGGCGTGCACAGCCGCTTGAGCCACGGCGCCGCCGAGGCCGTGGCGTGGGTCTTGGTGCACAGCAGCACCCAGTCGGCAGGTTTGGCCTGATCCGGATCGGTGAGCGCTGTGAGCGGCAATTCGACAGTGCCGTCGGGGGCATCGAGCGTCAGCCGCGCGATCGGTGCGCGCACGCAGGCGATGACGTCGTGGCGGCCGGCGGCGACAAGACAGCCGGCGGCGACGCCGCCGATGGCGCCCAGCCCGATCACGGCAACGCTCAATCGTTCATTATGCGGAGAAGATATCGATGCCATGCCGCCATGGTCAGGCAGAACGGCGAATTGTCAAACGGCCGCTGCGAACGCCGCGGAGACGGTCACCTTGGCCTCAGAATTGCCGGCCTCAGTAATAACGGTGGACGCGCCGGGCGTGATGCCAATAGCCGCCTTGGCCTGGGCAGCGCGAGGCCACGGCCCCGCTATAGGGTTCGCCATAGCAGTCGGACCTGGAGGGCCCATTCGGGCCGAAATTTCGTTGGCTTTGCGCCGCTGCGATCGACGTGGTGCCGATAAGCAGAGCTAACGCCACAATGATCTTTGTCGCGCTCATGGTGCGATCTCCCTACGATCGCAATAACCGCAATGACGCGATGAAGTTCCTTGCGCGCGGCCGCTCAGTACAGCCGCTGCCACTGCCATTGCGGCCTCTGCGGGTATTGCGGGTAGGACGGATTTTGCGGGTATGGCTGGTACTGCGACCCCGGTCCGCCTTCGGGAGTGCCCGGGCACCTGGACGCCACCGTGCCGGTAGAGAACGAGCCGTAGCAGCCGTAACTGGAGGGGCCGTTGGCGCCGTAGTTGCGCTGGCTCTGCGCTGCCGCGATTGCGGTCGCGCCCAGCAGCAGCGCGAGCGCGATCAGGGTCGTCTTCCCGGTCATGGTGACATCTCCGCAAATACCGCAAACGCCGCATCAAAGCCTTAAAGCACAAATCGGGTGGCCGGCCGCGCGAGCGTAGCACAGATTACATCCAACATAGAGGAGTACCGACCATGCACTTTCGTATTCTCGGATTACCCGCCGAACGATTCGCGCCGCTGTTTGCTTTGTCCGATGCCGAGCTTGCGGCGCTCGGCGCGGTGCGCCGCATCGCGGACGCTCGCGAGCGCGGCTATCCGTGCCGCGTCAGCCTTGCCGACTCGAAGCCCGGCGACGAGCTGATCCTGGTGAATTACGAGCACCATGCGGTGGCATCGCCCTACCGCATGCGGTTTGCCATCTATGTCCGCAAGGGCGACGAGACCTTCGACGCCATCGACACGGTGCCGAAGCAGTTGCGCGGCCGCACGCTTGCGGTGCGCGCCTTCGATGCCGACGGCATGATGGCCGGCTGGGACCTGGTCGAGGGCGACCAACTCGAGGGTGCCATTACACGCCTGTTGGCCGAGCCGCGCGCGGCCTATCTGCACGTGCACTTCGCCGCGCCCGGCTGCTACGCGGCTCGCGTCGAGCGGGCATGAGCGGCACAACGGAATAGCGCATGCAGGAACGCTGCTGCGGCAGGTCATGGGTCTGCCGCTTGCCGCGGGCGCCATGGCGCGGTACTCCGCTTAGCGGCGAGACAAGACGCAAATCCGTCTCGTTGCCTACTCATGAAGCGCCCAAGCCTGCACCGCAAAGCTCTTGCCGCCTTATCGCCACGGCACGGCGACGCCAAGTCTCCGCCGCGCGCGCCGCGGGGAGGCTTCGCGGCGTTGACCGTCGGCGCATTGGGCATCGTCTATGGCGATATCGGCACCTCGCCGCTCTACGCGATGGATCAGCTTTTCTTCGGCCGCGCCGAAGCCGCGCGGACGCCGGCCGACGTGC
>Ga0310039_10003390_pt1 | contig 10164 bp, 15 predicted proteins | sample Sb_taG_4_FD_200460 | JGI IMG/M metagenome (GOLD analysis project Ga0310039, IMG submission 200460) | Peat soil microbial communities from Weissenstadt, Germany - Sb_50d_6_BS metaG (v2) (version 2) | ecosystem: Environmental > Terrestrial > Soil > Wetlands > Peat | place: Germany: Weissenstadt... | reverse complement strand
GACGGCCACCATGGGGATGATGATGGCCAAGCCGGCCGGGATGCGGGCCAGGTAGAGCGCCACTCTCGAGCGCCCGGTCACCACCTGCTGCGTGAACATCCCGTCGGCGAGGTCGGAGCAACCTGCGGTGGCTCCCAAGGTCATGGCGGCGATGAACCCGAAGATGTAAAGCACACCGGCAATGAGGGTGGTGAACACCTCGAACCCTCCAGCCGGCCCGTACGAGTGCGGCACGAAGGCATGCAGCAACAGCTTGATGACGAGGAAGAGTGTCGGGAGGCCGATCGTCAATGCGATCAGAGTGATCATGAGTGCCCGACGCTTGCGCAGCTCCATGAATCTTGTTGCGATCATGGCGCCGTTGGGGATCCATGATCCTCGGCCGTCATCCGCACCATCAACTTCTGCCGGACCTGGTGTACCGGCGTCGGGCGCGGTCAGCACTCCGACTCGCCTGACCACCTGGCTACCTTCCGGGATGACGGCTGAGCGTCGGAGTCCGAGTTCGACGTGTCATTGGGCACGTCACCAGACTTCCACAGCGGTGCCCGATTCTGTCGCTTCTTGCCCTCTCAAAGGGGAAGGTCGGCAAGGACTCGTTGAGTGATGCTGCCCCGGGCGGGATCAGCCGGCCCCGAATGTACCTCCGACGGCGCCCGCTCAACTTCGAACCGCCTGATGCCACCCAGGTGCTTACAGGGTGCGCGCCACCGGATACTCGCGAAAATGCGCGACGACGGTGATCCCGGCCGGGTAGCCGTTGGCCGAGGACGCCCCCAGCCGACTCACGGAACCCGTTTCGGACGGATGGAGGGGGGCTCGGGATCCCCGCGTACCGGATGCCCTACCGCCGTCGGAGACCAACCCGACCGGTCGGGCACTGGCACATATCGGTCGGGAACGAGTGTTCGGACGTGGGGTCAGTACTCGGTCTTGAAGGCGAAGTAGGAGCCGCGAAGGGTTCCGGCCAGCCGCGTCTTCTGCGTCTCGAACTTGAACCGCGAGGCGAGCTCCGCTGGGACTTCCATCCCTTCGGACAGCTTGAACCCGACCGCTCGCTTCTCGGGGTCGTCGACGGTGTACATCACGTTGATCGACAGACCGCTCTCGCCGCTCCAGCCAGAGCTGACCACGCTGTAATGCAGGGTGCAGGGCGGCCCAGCGGGACAAGGCAGGAGCGGGCCTGAGGGGTCGGTATCACCCGGGTTGGGATGGCGGTTGAGTGGAGCGGCGCAGTGATCCACCGCAGGCTGCGATCCGACCGACCCGCCCTGGATCACGCGACCTCGCGACGGTGAGCGCGTGACCCCAGTCGCCGGCTGCTCCACGGGGCCACGTTCGCGATGGCTAGGTTGGGATGAGGGTGACCGGTACCCTCGAATACCGGAGCGCCATCAGGCCCTGATGCCAAGGGGTCAGACCCCATCCGACTCCGGCACTTACAGAGCGCCCCACAGAGTCAGCGGGCGGCCGTGGCTTCGATCTCGATCCGTAGCTGTGGAAATGCCAAACGGGCAACTCCGAGCAGTGTTGAGGCGGGGAGATTGTCGCCGAAGAACTCCGACGCAAGTGGTCCCAGCACGGCGATCAAGTCGTCAACGTCTGTCGTGTAGTAGTTCACTTTGACCACGTCGGCGGCCGAGAATCCTGCGGTGTGAAGGACTTCTCGGAGGTTTTGGAAAGCCTTTTGCACTTGTTCGGCCATGTCAGCGGTGGCGGGTGGCGACCCATCCTCTCCGATGCCGGTCTGCCCCGAGCAGACGAGCATCCGTTCGGCCCGTGTGACTTCCACAGCCTGCGAGAAGCCGAACGCCTTCGACCATTCCCATGGGTTCACATACGTTCGAGTCATCGAGCTGCCCTCCGCTCTCGACATCACGATTCAAATATTGAGCAAAGTCTGTCATGGGCAACTCTTAGCGGTGGAGCGACGGCGACCGCGATCACTCAGGCCTATCGTCATGGCTCGGTTCGCTTCGGAGACGGGCTGATCGGGTTCGGCGGGTTGCGTACGGCCGGGGCGGACCATCAGAGTGCCGGATCTCGACCGGTGTAGGCGAGCAACCTCTCCTGAAACGAGCTATCAGGCGCTACTGTGATTTCGGGCTTAAAGACGCCGCTTCGCTGTTGGTCCGAGAAGCGGCCGTGGATCATGTTGTATGCCGCCTCGGGCAACTCCTTTGGCATCGTTGCGTCTTGCCCCGTCGCACTGTGCCAGGTCCCAAGCATGAAGAAGCTGGTCTGCGAATGCGATGCCGAGCATGGGACCCGTCTTCTCCAGCACGGCGGGATCGCCGAACGCTCTAATGGTGTCGTCGCGTGCCCGCTCGAAATCGGTTACAGGGTTGTCGCTCATGATGTTGGGCGGATCCGATGTCGGGGGAGCGACATCCTCACCATGTGCTGCACCCACGAAGTAGCGCTGAGTTTCAAGCATGTGATTCATCAGGGTCCCAACGTCCCAGCGATCGCACGGCGTGTCAGCATCGAGTTTCGAACTCGCACCGGCCACCTTCGCAATGGCCCACTCGCTTCCACGTCGATAGAGACTTAACAGATCGGCCACCGCACCACCTCCTTTGAGGAGAACCCCATGTGGCTATACCCCTCGGGGCGCACGGCCATGCAGGAAGGGTGACGCACTGACATGGCCAGGAGGACCAGCCACCATTGCTTGGTTCTGTGCCGGACGGGGCCAGTCCATTCACCCTCAGGGCTAGCCGGGATCACCGGATTGGGATGCGAGCTCCAGTGGGAACTCGGCGGTCATCCCTGGCTGCAATCTGACCGGCCCGCCCGGGAATACGCGACCTCGCCATGATGAGCGCTTTCCCCCCCGGGCCGGCTGCAACTCCGTGAGACGAATCCCGCGATGGCCAGGTGGCAATGAGGTCGGCGGAAGCTCCGAGTTTGCGTTCGCCGCACCGACCCTCGCCGTTGAGTCGGGCCGGGTCGGGAGCGGCACTTCCGGCGCCAGGCGAACCCCGGCGTGGTCGTGGGCCAGGGATTACGATTCGTGGCGCCATACCTCAGGCGCGGCGATGGGTGACGCGGCGATCGGGGACCACTCCGTCGAGCAGGGCCAGACCTTCTACCGGACCGGGAGCCAGTCGGGGCGGCGCTGGTGGCCCGGGTGATTTGCTGCGGTGCGTATGTGATCTTGGCGATTGGGGTGTACGGCCGCCTAGTGCCCTTGGATCCGGCCACATGAGGGGAGGGATCGGTCCCGATACGATCGAAGAGGTCTGGTGGCGCGCGTGGACAGCCTTCGCGATACCTCATGGGCATGACGTCTTCGCTGGCCAGTGGCAAGACTTCCCCCCTTTCTCAGGCGTCATACATGGGAACCTACGCCTGAGATTCGCCGGGGACCCGAGTGGAATCACGTAGGTGTCTTCTTGGTGTCGAGAACTCACCTCGTCCTCGTCGTTTCAGCCTTCGTCTCGCGGGGCACACCCCTCAACAGGCGGCAGAGGCGCTGGGCAACCCGAGCGGTTCGTCCGGTGCTTTCGCCCAGGGGCGCGGGACCGCGTCGCGCGTTCCTGCAGCTTCTTACTTCCTAAGCGGCTCGCTTGTGGCTCCGCCGCGCCCATCATGAGTGGCCTGCGTGGCCCCTCGGCGCGTTACGGATGGAAGTTAGGGGCGTTGACGTTTGAGGAGAACCAGTTGGTAGCCCCAACTGAGCGTGGGCAACGGGTGACGTTCAGTGGGAGCAAAGTGTTAGAGGATGATGAAGCCTCGGGAACCGCATCTGATAGTCCCGAGTTTTTGGTTGTTCGGACCTGTGCCGTGTGGTTGGCTACGTAGTGAGAGCCGTTGCTCGTCTCCATGGCGGCCGAGAAGGTTGGGGGCTCATCATGTCCCGAAGGCTAGGTTTGGTCCTCTGGGCGACAGTTCTACCAGTCGGCCTCGTCATCACGTCGATCTCGGGGGTCGCCAGCGCGAGCACACCTCTGCCAACGGTGAGCGCCGTGTACCGCGACCAGGGACCGACGACCGGCGGCACCAACGTTGCCGTGGCGGGTACGGGTTTCACCTCCGATGCGACGGTAGCCTTCGGAACAACCGCAGCCACCAAGGTGACGGTGGAGTCCGACAACCTCCTCATTGCCAAGTCTCCAGCGGAGCCTGCAGGAACGGTGGACATCATCGTCACCACGGCGGCGGGGTCAAGCACCCCCACGCCCAAGGACGCCTTTACCTTCAATCTCAATGCTCCGGTCGTGAAGCGCGTCTTCCCGAATCACGGCCGCGTCGCCGGTGGAACGGTGGTGCTCATCAAGGGTCAGCACTTCAGCAAGACGGCGACGGTTGACTTCGGGACCGTTCCGGCGGCCCACGTCACCTACGAGTCGAACCATGTCCTGTTGGCCAAGTCCCCGGCGGAATCTGCGGGCACCGTGGACGTGATCGTCACGACCTCGGTGGGATCGAGTACACCGACGTCAAACGATGCCTTCACCTTCGTGACCCCTACAGGGTCCTCGGGGAGCACGGTGCCGGTGGTCAAGTCGATCTTCCCCAAACAGGGTCCCGTGACAGGCGGCACGACGGTGTACGTGCTGGGACACGAGTTCGCCAAGGGCGCCACCGTGATGTTTGGAACGACACCGGCGGCGAGCGTCATGGTGGAGTCGCACCACATCATCATCGCCACGTCCCCGGTTGAACCTACCGGCACGGTAGACGTCATCGTTACGACGACAGCCGGGTCGAGTACTCCTACGCCCAAGGACGCCTTTACCTTTAGCTGATCTTCCTCTTGGGACACATTGCCTCTCAGAACCCGATCGGGACCCGCACATCCCGGGCCTCCGATTCATCGGGCAGAGTTGACGATTATGGCCTTCCCTCAGCGGATCAGCTACATCACCCTTGGGGCACGGGATATGCCGACCCTTCGGGCTTTTTATGCCGAGTTGGGCTGGCAAGAGAGGCCCGGATCGAGCGACGACTTCGCTACCTATGAGGCCGGAGCCGTGCTTCTTGCCCTCTATCCCCTCGGGCAACTCCGCCAGGAGGCAGCTCCTGGGGAGCCGTTGCCCGGGTCGGTTTGGAACGGAATCACGCTCGGAGTCAATGTCGAGAGCACTCAGGTCGTCGACGAGACGTTCCGTTCGGCTTTGGCGGCCGGGGCTCGGGCAATCGCCGATCCTGTCAAGCGTGAGTGGGGCGGTTACTCGGGGTACATCGCCGACCCGGAGGGCAACCGATGGGAGTTCGCCTGGGCACCCAGTTCATAACGTGGATCGAACGCGCTGTGGCCGGAACCAGGATGCCCAGGTACACCATCGCCCGGGGGGGCATAGCACCCGGGTTGGGATGGAGGTCGAGTGGAGCGCGGCGAGGCGATCCACCACAGGCGGCGATCCGACCGACCCGCCCGAGATCACGCGACCTCGCGGTTATGAGCCCGTGATCCCAGTCGCTGGCAGCTCGCCCGAACCACGTCGGGATGGCCAGGCTGGGATGAGGGGTGACCGGTACCCCCGAGTACCGTGTGACGTAGCCCGGTCCCCGGGTCGACACGCAGGCCGGTCGGGATCGGGAGGTCCGCAGACCGGGCATTGCCCAGGGTCGTCGATTGCGGTGGCCCCCGACCGAGGGCGATCAGAACGAATGAGGCACGTTTCAGTTGGTATCCGATGGCGCGGAATCGAGTCGGCGAGTCCGCTTGCCTAGAAGATGAAGGGCACGAGCATCTTGGTCGAGCGCCGGTACGCCGGGTAGGTGTCGGGGAACTGCTCGGTCAGGTTGTGCTCCTCGACGGTCGCGCTGTAGAAGAAGTAGACGCCCCGGCCAGGCCACGGCGATCAACCACGCCCAGCTCAGCGCCACAGCGGTGCCGACACCAGCAGCCAGGACGCCAGAGTAGATGGGGTGGCGGACCAGGCGGTAGGGACCGCTGGTCACCAGCTCCGGGTCGTCCTTTTGTGACATCGGGGTGCCCCAGTTGCGCCCGATGTGTACGCGAGCCCAGATGGCGAACCCCAGCCCGATCGCGAAGAGGGCGAGCCCGGGGCCAGCGCGCCACGGATCCGAATTGAGGCCGTGATTTCGGAAGGCTCCCAAACGGATCAAGAGGATGGCAAGGACGACGATCACCGCCCTTATGCGCAGCTCGCGGGACCAGGGCAGGCGTCCCCTCTTCATGGAGAAGGCTGCCACGAGCCAGTAGATCCAGAATGCCGCCCAACCGACGGCGAAGACGAGCTCGACCGCGTGCATCCGACTCAGACTTCCACAAGCAGCTCGTGGTTGGGTGGTTTGTGTTTGCCGGATGTGGCTGGCTCATGACTGAGCCTCAACATGTTCGGGCCACGCTGGAGCACCGTCAGCCGGACATGGCCGTTCAGGGTGAATTCCGATGACGGCAACCGGGTGTCCTTCTCCGGTCTGGGTGGCCTAACGCTACGACAGTCGTTCATGGCTGGCGACGTTGTCAGAGTTGCTGATACCCGGCACTAGGCTGCCGGTGGGATGGCGAGCAGCTTCGCCGTGTCACCTGCTCAGGCGACGCCGCATCAGGAGGGTGGTGCCGTTGACGTACGTGTCGGCCAGCGGGCTGTCGATCGCCGATCCGGAGTTCTGGCGTCGGCCCCTGAGTTCACGAATGGCTGACTTCGCCATGCTCCGCGAGCAGACACCCTTCGTTCCCGTAGAGCTGGAGAACCCCTTTGGAGCCATGGACCGCTTCCAAGCCGTCATCCGTCATGCCGAACTGCTCGAGATCAGCACGCAGCCACAGACTTTCTGCTCGGGAAGGGGTTCGATATCGATCCAGGACATGCCGGCGGAGGCGATGGAGTACTTTGGCTCCCTCATCACCATGGATGATCCCCGCCACGCCCGACTGCGGCGCATCGTGGGTCGGTCCTTCACCCCGCGGCGTCTCGAGCAGGTGATCGATTCGGTCGAGGGGATCTGCACCGCTCTGATCGACGAGATCTGCGAGAAGGGTGAGGTCGACCTCGTCGAGGCGATCTCGGCCCCTTTCCCACTCCTGGTCATCTGCGACATGATGGGCATACCGCGCTCCGAGTTCCGCACCGTGCTCGAGGCGACCAACATCATCCTGGGCGCCGGCGACCCCGAAATGATGGGCGAAGGCGATCCCCTCGGGGCCCTCTTCCAAGCGGGCATCACTCTCACGAGTGTGATGAACGGACTGGCTGACCACCGCCGAAGGGAGCCGACCGACGATCTGACCTCAGCCCTCGTCCATGCCGACGTGGAAGGTGAGTCCCTCAGCCCTGAGGAGCTTGGCGCCTTCTTCATCCTCCTGGCGGTGGCCGGCAACGACACCACCCGTACGGCCACCTCGCTGGGAATGCACTTCCTCGGTGAATACCCGGAGCAGAGGCGCATCTGGCAGACCGATCTCCCCACGGTCACTCCGACGGCGGTGGAAGAGATCGTGCGGTTCGCATCGCCAGTCACCTTCATGCGAAGGACGGCGACGGGACGGGTGACAATATCGGGCCACGATTTCGAGGACGGCGACAAGGTCGTCCTCTTCTACGGTGCTGCCAATCGCGATCCGCGGGTCTTCAACGATCCCGAACACTTCGACGTTCGTCGGGACCCCAATCCTCACGTCGGCTTCGGCGGGCCGGGCCCGCACTTCTGCCTCGGAGCACATCTGGCGCGCCGAGAGTTAGGTGTCGTCTTCCGCCAACTGCTGACCCGCCTACCTGACATCGAGCCCATCGGACCGCCCGACTACCTCCAGGCCATGACCGTCCCGCTTGTGGGAGGGGTCAAGCATCTACCCGTGGCCTTCACACCTACGGCCCGACAAGGCCATTGATGAGCGGGCGCGAATGGCAGGACGTCAGCACGTCCCCCGAAATCTAGCGTGGACCTCGAGCGTTCGAGGTCTTCGAAGGCCACCGCGGTCGTCAGTCGTCGCCAGGGGCTCTGGCGCCGTGGTCGGGCGAGGCCCTTTGTAGTCTTGCTTGGAGTCGCCCACCCGATAGCGAGCCCTTTTCATCGCATCGGACCGTGGGCCCGACCAGGCGCGAGTGCCGCATTGCGTAACCCTCCCGAGAGTCGGCTTGGACCTGGAGTGGTGCCCGGTCGCGCGCCTCGCGAACACAGTGGGGCGACAAAGATCGACCTGGATAGGGTCGGCGCCCTTTCTCCTCACGATGCAGATCCGCATGGCGATCGCTCCGCCTGTCGACGGGTGAACAGCGCGAGGAAGGAACGATCGGCTCCGCCCCATTTCTTTCGGCTCAGGGGCGCAGCATTCGCGTCTGGGCTCGGCCCGATTCCTTCGGAAAGCCATTGTGAACATCCACCGGCCAGAAATCCGATGGAACAGTTCTGCCAAGAGTGCTTGCCAGCTGAGGGTTCACGCCCTTGCCCGCAGTTGACGGTCGATGACCCATACACAAGGGCGCCGAGGTTCGATACCCGGCGCGCCGCGCCGGCGTCGGAACCAGAGGCACGCCGAATTGAAGCTGCGTCCACATGTCCGGGGGAGTGCGTGGGCCGGGAATCGGACCAGCGGGACCGTCCGGGTTCGTCCCCGCCCCCACAGAGCGCGGATCGCCTGTGTCGACCTCAGGCTTCCGACATGTACGAGATTATCCGACCCAAGAGATGCGGGCCCCTCTCGCTGCGCTCTAAGGGGGCAAAATGGCGCAACGGAGGGGCCGGCATCATCCGCGCAGGTGACGGAGACTTCACCCCACGGATTCCTGGAGCCTCAGTTGTCGGCTCCGCGACCCGCCATCCGGGTCGGACACGCGCTGACCGGCGAGAAGCGTCGTCGCCCACGCTCTCGAACTTGCGCCGCAAGATGATCCGATCGATCTCGAATCGCTCAGACCACGCCGCGACGCCGTCGACCCGGACCTCACTGGAGGTTTGCGCCCTGCCCACGATTCATCAGCTCCCCGTGCGTGACAGGCGGGCAGACGCAGGCTCCGGACAGCGCGGCGAAGCGCTCCGGAGATGGGATGACCGCCGGTGACCACCGTATCCGCGGACGAGGCTCATTGTCAATAGGTATGGACAACAGTCCATACTTGTAGCGAGGGAGGAGGGCGACGGGTCCGGGGAGCTGGACATCCCGGCGAAGACGCCTGCCGCCGGGGGAGGAGAGCCGTTCGACCGGTGCTCGCTTCTTGCACCGCGGGCGCAACTAACCTTGACCACGGTCAGGTGCCCCCACGAATGGACAGGGCGAACAGGTGGTGTCCCAAAAGAGCAAGCAGCTGGTGGTCCAGATCTCGGCCCTCGCCGAGGCGGTCGACCATCTGGACGAGGTGCTTGCGCGCTACAAGCGGGCCATCGCCGGCCTGGCCACACTGGTCGAGGAGGGCGAGTCCGTGCTCGAAGCCTTCGACGGCCTTGACGGGGTCATGCTCCGCCAGCGCGAACTCACAGAAACCTTCGACGAGTTCGAGGGGGCCCGCCACCAGGTCCGCTTGGCGCTTTTTTCTCTGGCCATGGCACAAGGCACGAGCCTGAGCGAAGTGGGACGACGGCTCGGCATTTCGCGTCAGCTCGCTTCTCGTCTGGCAGCCGAGGCGGACGGCACGAATCCCTAGGTCGGCCCGTCACCGCGCTGTGCGCTCTCCTGAGCATGACTGGGGTCGACTCCTCCTGCACGTCTAACCCACGGACCACGGCACCCACGGTCGCTTCGGACGCTCCGATGCAGCGTCCCCGACCGGCACCTCGAGGGCAGTGGCCTCGAGCCTGCTGCGTCGCAGTGAGAGGCATCGATCCGAGTTTGGCGGTCCGAGGTAACCTCTTCTCCCGTACGCAACCCGAGTGAGGGGCACTGTGGGAGCCACGTCGGCATACGAGTTGGACCTGCCGATGCTCGACACGACTGGACTCGAGCGGGCAGAAGCGTTAGCGGCCACCGCCGAGGCCAGTCGCCAGCACTGGCTGGCGCGTACCCCGCTCGGCTTCTCGTTGACCCGGTATCAAGACGCCGTGGCCTGCTTGCGAGACCGACGCTTTCACTCTGCCCTGTCGCTGATCCCCCAGATGGCCGGGGTGGAGCCCGGAGGGTACCTGGAGGGCCGGCGACGGTCGATTCTGTCCATGGAGGGCGAGGAGCACGCCCGCCTGCGCCGCCTGGTGGCGCCCGCCTTCACTCCGGCGGCCGCAGAACGGCTCCGGCCCTTCATGCGCGACGTGATC
>Ga0310039_10003364_pt1 | contig 10223 bp, 4 predicted proteins | sample Sb_taG_4_FD_200460 | JGI IMG/M metagenome (GOLD analysis project Ga0310039, IMG submission 200460) | Peat soil microbial communities from Weissenstadt, Germany - Sb_50d_6_BS metaG (v2) (version 2) | ecosystem: Environmental > Terrestrial > Soil > Wetlands > Peat | place: Germany: Weissenstadt... | reverse complement strand
GGACGTCGGTGCGGCCCTTGTGGGTGATCTCGATGAAGCCCTCTTCGATGTCGATGTTGGGGGTGCCGTACTCCCCCATGGTGCCGAGCTTCACGAGGTGGATCGAGCGGTCCCGCTCGGCGATGGCATAGAGCAGGTTGAGCGTGCCCACCACGTTGTTGACCTGGGTGTAGACGGCATGGGCCCGGTCGATCATCGAATACGGGGCGCTGCGCTGCTCGGCGAAGTGCACGATGGCCTGGGGCTCGAAGCGCTCGAGCAGGGTCTCACAGAAGCGGTGGTCGGTGAGGTCCCCCACGAAGGCCTCGACGTTGAGCCCCGAGACCTCGGCCCAGCGCCGCACCCGGTGCTGGAGATGGGCGATGGGCACGAGGCTGTCCACCCCCATCTCGAAGTCGTACTGCCGACGGCAGAAATTGTCGACCACGCCCACGTCGTGGCCCCGGCGCGACAGGTGCAACGCCGTCGGCCACCCCAGGTACCCGTCGCCCCCCAGCACGAGGATCCGCAAAGCCCCCCACCCCCTTCTCGGTCCTGCCCGATCGCCTGCCCACGTGCGACAGACATCCCAGGATCCCCGATGAACCTGGGAGGAGGCTGGGACGGCCTGCAAAAACGTCTGTGAAGCCGTGAAGAGACCGTGAGGATACAGGCGCCGGGTCCCGGGTCGAGGAGATTTCGCCCGCACTACGATCGGCCCGTGCCCGGCGCCCCCCACGTGCGAGGCGTGGATCGCGCCAAGTTGGGGCAAACCCCCCGGTAAAATGAGACCCGCCGGCACCTGGCAGGTCAACGGGGGTGTGCAGGCACGGGAGGGGGGGCGGTGGGGCGACATCAACCCGGGAGCGGGCTTCGCGAGCCGCGCGCGCCGGCGGCTCCCCTGAGACTCGTGCCCCCGGAGACCCTTCCCCCACCGGTGCTCGACCTCACCGTGGTCGTGCCCTACTACAACCCGGGCCCCGCGCTCCGGTCGACGGTGGAGCGCGCCGTCGAGGTCCTCCGGGAGACGGGGATCTCCTTCGAAGTCGTGACGGTGTCGGACGGCTCCACCGACGGAAGCGACGCCTCGCTCGAGGGGATGGACCCCGAGCTGGTGGTGCAGGTGGTGCTCCCCCACGCCGGCAAGGGCAAAGCGGTCCGCGCCGGGCTGGCGCGGGGGCGGGGGCACTATCTCGGGTTCATCGACGGTGACGGCGACGTGCCGCCCGAGCTCCTGGCCGAATTCGTCCAGGTGGTGCAGAAGTCGCATCCCGACGTGGTGCTCGGCAGCAAGCGGCATCCCGAGTCCCAGGTCGTCTATCCCGTCGCCCGCCGCATGTACTCGTGGGGCTACCAGCAGCTGGTGCGGGTGCTGTTCCACCTCGACGTGCGCGACACCCAGGCCGGCATCAAGCTGGTCCGGCGGGAGGTCATGGCCGAGGTCCTTCCCCTCATGGTGGAGCAGGGCTACGCCTTCGACCTGGAGATGCTCGTGATCGCCCGTCGGCTCGGCCACCGTGACCTGGTCGAGGCGCCGGTCCGCATCGGCCGGCGGTTCACGAGCACCGTGTCGCGGCGCGTGGTGTTCGACATGCTGCGCGACACCTTCGCCATCTGGCGCCGGCTGCGGTTCTCAGACGCCTACGGAGTGGCCCGCCCGGGCTGAACCCGACGCGGCCGGGCCCCGGTCCGGGGGTCCCCCGCGGCCGAGGAGCCCCGGCAGAGGTGAGACAACGGGGTCGTAGCATGCCGCGATGGCGCGTGCACCGGACTCCTGGCGGGACACGTCGGGTGACGGCGACGGCGTCATGGCCGCGTTGTCCGCAGCCGTGGGCGAGGTCAAGGGGTCCGACCCACTGGCACCGGTGACCGTGGTGGCGCCCTCCGCGTACGCGGCGTTGGCGGCGCGTCGCTCCCTGGGGGGTACCCCCGGACCGGAAGGGCGCGGCGGCATCGCCAACGTCAACTTCACGACGGTCGACAAGCTGGTCCGGCAGCTGGGCGTGCCCGTGCTGGGCGCACGCGGCCTGCGCCTGGCACCGGGCCCCGTCGACCTCGAGGCCGTCCGCACCGGGGCCCTGTCCTCTCGGGGCTGGTTGGCGGAGCTCGTCGGGCACCCCCGCGGCCTCCGGGCGCTGCGCGAGGCGGTGACCGAGCTCCGTCGTTGCCCTGCTCCCACCGTGGCGGCGATGGGCCGGCGCCTCGGCCGGATCGGCGACCTGGCGCGGCTGCTCGACGGCGTGCGCATCCACCTGCACGAGCGCGGCTTCGCCGATACCGTCGACCTGGCCGAGGCCGCCGCCACCGCGGCGTCGCGAACCCCAGGGACCCTCATCCCCCTGGGTGCGGTGCTGTGTTTCGACCTCGGTGCGACGGCGCCTTCGGAGGGGGTGGTCCTCGACCTGGTGAGGGCCCGGACCGGCGCCGGGCCGGTCGTGGCCGGCCCGGCCGCCCCCACGTTGACCGAGGTCCGCATCGGCGCCGACCCCGACGACGAGGTGGCCGCCGCGGTCCGCGCCGTGGTGGCGTCCGTCGACGCGGGCGGGGCGTCGTGGCGGCAGGCGATCTTCCACCCCCCCGGCCCGTCCTACCCTCGGGCCCTGCACCAGGCGTTGGAGTCGGCCGGCGTCGCCGCCAACGGGCCCGAGACGCGGCGCCTGGACCGGTCGGTGGCGGGTTCCACGTTGCTCGGCCTTTTCGAGCTGGCCGCCTCGGACTGGGGTCGCCACGAGGTGATGGCGTGGCTGTCGACCGGACCCGTGGTGACCGGGCCCGAGCACCGGCCGGTGCCCACCAGCCACTGGGATTCGCTGTCGTCACAGGCCGGAGTGGTGCGCGGCGCCCCCCAGTGGCGCGAACGCCTGGGGAACCTGGCGGCGCGGAGCCCGGGACTGGCGGCGGAGGCCGACGCCCTGGCGGAATTCGTCGAGCACCTCGTGGCGGCCACCGTCGTGCCGGGCGGGTCGTGGGCGACCCACGCCATGTGGGCCGTGGGCCTCCTCGACCGCTACCTCCACCCCGACCACGCCTCGTGGCCCGCCCACGAAGTGGCGGCTGCCGAGCAGGTCCGTGGCGTGGTGCTGGCGCTGGGCGAGCTCGACGCCGTCTCGGACCGCACCGACCACGGCGCGTTCGCACGTGCGGTTCGCACCGTTCTCGAAGAGACCGGGCTCGACACCTCGGAGCTCCCCGACGGTGGCTTCGGGGACGGGGTGTTCGTGGCCCCCTTCGGGCGGGCGCGCGGCCTGCGCTTCGACGGTGCCGTCCTCGTCGGCATGGCCGACGCCCTCGTCCCGGGAGGGGTCGGCGAGGACGCGCTGCTGCCCGAGGACGTCCGCCGACTCGACATCTCGGGGGGGCTGCGCACGCGGCTCGCCAGGCTCGGGGAGCTGCACGACGACGTCCTCGCCGCCGTCGGCGCCGGCACCACACGACGCGTGGCGAGCTACCCGCGTGTCGACCCCCGCACGGGACGGGCCCAGGTGCCGTCCCGGTGGATCGCCCCTCTCACCGGGGCCGCCACCAGATGGCGGTCCATCGAGTCCTTCGCGGCGGGGATCGCGTCTGCCGATCCCCCGCTGTCGGTGCGCGAGCTCGAGCTCCACGACATGGTGCGCTGGGCCGGACAGGGCCGTGACCCGGCGCTGTCCCCGGTGGCACGAAGCGCCGGCCGGCTCGGGACCGGGATCACCGCGGCGCGGGACCGGATGGGCGCCGGCTTCACCCGGTTCGACGGGAACGTCGGAGCGGGCGTGGTCTCCCCGTTCGTCGCCGACGCGCCCATGTCGGCCACACGCCTCGAGGCGTACGCCAAGTGCCCGCGCCGGTTCCTCTACGACCGCGTGCTGCAGGTCTCGAAGCGCACCCTTCCCGAAGAGCTGTGGCAGATGGAACCGGCCCAGCGCGGCACCCTGGTCCACGCCGTCCTCGAGGCGTACCTCCTCGAGCGCCTCGCCGGGGCGCCGCGTTCGCTCCCCCGGCTGCTGGCCGTCGCCGAAACGCAGTTCGACGCGGCGGAGGGGCGCGGTCTGGTGGGAAAGGCGCTGCTGTGGCGGATGGACAAGGCCGCCATCCGACGCGATCTCGTGCGCTTCCACGACGAGGAGGGTGATCTCGAGCCTCTGGCGGCCGAGCTCGAATTCGGCACCGGCGTCGAGGGTGCCGAGCCCCCCGTCGCCGTGACCCTCGCCAGCGGGCTCGAGGTCCGCTTCAAGGGAAAAGCGGACCGCGTGGACCGGGCGCCGTCGGGTGAGCTGGTCGTGTCCGACTACAAGACCGGCAGGCAGCGGGTGCTGGCGGACCTCAAGAAGGACCCCGTGGCCGGGGGAAGGCTGCTCCAGCTCCCGATCTACGCCCTGGCGGCACGGGCCCGTTTCGGCGGGGAGACGGTGCGGGCCCGTTACTGGCTGCTGTCGGAAAAACGGGTGGCGCCCTGCTACAGCCTCACCATCACCCACGACGTGCAGGCGCGCTTCGTCGAGGTGCTGGCCCTGATCGCCGACGGGGTCGAGGCGGGGGCCTTTCCGGGCGCCCCCACCGAGACCAACGGTGACCGGCAGTTCGACGCCTGCCGGTCGTGCGACTTCGACGCCCTGTGCCCGGTCACACGGGACCGGCAGTGGGCACGAAAGAGAGCTGCTCCCGAGCTGGGCCCGGTGCTGGCGCTGATGCACGCCGAGGTCCCCGACGACCTGGCGGGGGCGGTCGTCGACACGTTCGGGGACGATCTCGAGGTCGGCGGGTGACGGCCCTCCACGACGACGCCGCGGCCCGGGCGTCCATCGCCAACGAGCTCGACTCCACCCTGGTGGTCGTGGCGGGAGCGGGCACCGGGAAGACGACGGCACTGGTGGGCCGGATCGTCGAGCTCGTGAGGAGCGGGCGCGCTTCGCTGCGCGAGATCGCGGCCATCACGTTCACCGAGGCGGCCGCGGCCGAGCTGCGCCAACGCATCCGGGCGAGGATCGACGAGGTCTCCGACGAACACCCCGCAGACGCGCGTCTCGCCGCCGCCTGCCAGGAGGTGGACGAGGCTGCCATCTGCACGCTGCACGCCTTCGCGCAGCGCATCCTGGTGGAGCACTGCGTGGCCGCCGGCATCCCGCCGGGGTTCGAGGTCCTCGACGAGACCGCGGAGCGCGCCGACTTCGAGGCGCGCTTCGAGCGCTTCGCCGACACACTGCTGGCAGACCGCGACGCCGAGCCGGCCCTGGTGCGTGGGTTCGCCCTGGGGTTGTCCCACGACGACATGGTGGAGATCGCCCGCGCCCTGCACCGTCACTGGGACAGGCTCGAGGACGGCGGGCTCGAGAGCCTGGAGGAGATGCGGGGGGCGCCCGGAACATGGCCCGCCGTGGATCCCGGCGGTGTCGTCGAGGCGATCGACACCGCGCTGTCCATGGGGGCCTGGTGCACCGACGACAAGGACAAGCTGAAGGCGCACCTCGACACCCTCGCCGCCCTGCGCGGGCGGTTGGCGTCGTGTGACGGCGAGCAGTCGACGCTGCAGTTCCTGGACGGCATGAGCACGCTGAAGCGCAACACGCTCGGACAGCAGGGGAACTGGGACGGCCACATCGACGAGGTGCGCGCTGCCTGCGCCCAGGCGGAGCAGGCGCGCCTCGATCTCCTGCACGGCATCTGCCACGCGGTGCTCGCCGAGCTGGGGACCCGGTTGGCGAGGTTCGTCATGACGACCGCCAACGAACGACGGGCCGAGGGCAGGCTCGGCTTCCACGACCTGCTCGTGCACGCCAGGCGGCTCCTGCGACACGACCGGGCCGCGGCGGACGCCCTGCGCCGCCGCTACCGGCGCCTTCTCGTCGACGAGTTCCAGGACACGGATCCGATCCAGGTCGAGCTGGCGGCCCGCATCGCCGCCACCGTGGACGGCTCGGCCGACCTGCGCCACGCCGAAAAGGGCGGCCTCTTCGTGGTGGGCGACCCCAAGCAGTCGATCTACCGCTTCCGCCGGGCCGACATCGAGTCGTTCTCACGGGTGGGCCGGCAGATCGGGGAGGAGATCGTGCTGGTCACCAACTTCCGATCCGTCCCGGGGATCCTGCGCTTCGTGAACACCGTCTTCGAGGAGCTCTTCGGGACCGACCCCGTTCCCGGGCAGGCCGCTCACCACGAGCTGGTGGGCGACCGCGACCCGGTCCCGCTGCGCTTCCGGGGCGCAACCAAACCCGACCGACCGCGTGCCGGGCCGATGCCGGGAACCGCCGCCGTGCAGCTCTCCCTCCGGGGTTTCGCCCCGCAGGCCGAAGCATCGGGCCCCGGCGACGAGCCCGCCGCGCCCCGGAGCCCGAGGCCGACGACGGGGATGCCCCCCGTCGTCGTGCTGGGCGGACCGATGAAGACGAGCATCGCCGAGGTCAGGAGGGCCGCGGCCCGCGACGTCGCCGTCGCCGTCCACGACATGGTGGACGACAGGTGGGCGGTCGAGGACGAAGATGACGGCGCCACCCGGCCGGTGCGCTGGCGCGACGTGGCGGTACTGCTCCCGGCACGCACCGCCCTGGCCGCGCTCGAAGAGGCCCTCGAGGAGACCCGAGTCCCCTACCGGCTCGAGGGAGTGGCTCTGCTGTGGGGCTCCGACGAGGTGCGCGATGTGCTCGCCGTCCTGCACGCGGCGGACGACCCCGTCGATCGGGTGGCCGTGCTCGCCGCGCTCCGGAGCCCGGGGCTGGCATGCGGGGACGACGACCTCGTGACCTGGCGTCAGGCGGAAGGCAGCTGGGATCCCCGAGACCGGGCGCCGGTGGGCCTCGAAGCGCATCCCGTCGCCAAGGCGATGGCCGTCCTGGCGCGGCTGCACGACGACCGGTGGTGGCACGAGCCCTCTGCCATGGTGGCGCGGTGCTTCGACGAGCTGCGCAGCTTCGAGCTCTGCCTCGCCTACCACCGCCCGCGCGACCACTGGCAACGGCTCCGCTGGCTGTCGGACCAGGCCCGTCTCTTCGACGAGACGGTGGGCGGGTCTTTGCGGTCGTTCCTGCAATGGGCCGATCTCCAGGCCGAGGACGACCGGCGCAGCGGCGGAGTGGGCCCGCCGGACCCCGACGACGATGCCGTGCGGGTCATGACGATCCACGGGTCCAAGGGACTCGAATTCCCGGTCGTCGTGCTGGCGGGGCTCGAGCGCGACGTGGCGCCCGGGCAACGTCCGCCGGCGGTGCTGTGGCGCGAGGACGGGACCCCCGAGCTGCGGGCCGGGGGACGGCTGCGCTCCTCGGGGTTCGACGAGACCAACGAGCGCGAGCGCGAGCTCGACGCGCTCGAACAGCACCGTCTCCTGTACGTGGGCATGACCAGGGCGCGGGACCATCTGGTCCTGTGCCTGCACCACAAAGAGGCCAACGACGCCACGAGCGCCAAGCGCACGGAGGCGGCCCTGCTCAACGACATCTGCCTGCGGTCCCCGGAGCTGTGGCGACGCCTGCCGGTCCCCGCGCCGGTCGATGACGACGCGCCCGACCCCTTCGCCGCCATCGCCGCGCTGGCTGCCGAGGCGGCGGGCCCGGGACAGGATCGGGGCGCCGACACCGGCGACGGTTCCGCGGACCCGGAGCTGTCCGCGTGGCGCGCCGAGGTCGAGGCCTTCACGGCCCGACGGAGCGGCGCCCTGGCCTCGACCCGGCGGGCCCCGGTGACGACGGCGACGGCGGTGGCCGACTTCATGGCGGGGACTGGTTCGTCCCACCCCGGCAGCGGAGGTGGCGACGCGTCCGGACAGGGAGCACGGCGGTCGCCGGCGCCCGACCCCGGGTCGCCCGACGGGAGCGGCGCCCTGTGGCGCGACGCCGACACGTCGCTCCAGATCGGGCGGGCCGTGCACAGCGCGTTGGCCACCATCGACCTCTCGACCGGCACGGACGACGCGGGGCGCTCGGCCGCGGAGGTGGCCCGGGGTCGCGCCGCCGCCCACGGGATGGCGGCGCACGCCGATGCGATCGTGGCCATGGTGGGCGCGGCTCTGGCCTCGCCTACGGTCACGTCCCGAGCTGCAGGCCGGAGCTGGCGCGAGCTCTTCGTGGCCGTGCCGGTCGGCGGAGGAGTCCTCGAGGGGTTCGTCGACCTTGTCCTCGAGGACGAAGCGGGCCTCGTGGTGGTCGACTACAAGACCGATCGCACCGGCGGGCGGCCCGGGCTCGAGAGTGCCGCCGCCCGGTACCGGCCACAGGTAGCGAGCTACGCGTTGGCGCTCGAGGAAGCGACGGGGCGCCCCGTGCAACGGTGCGTGCTCGTGTTCCTCGGCGACGGGCACCCCGTCGAGGACGTCCTCGAAGGCGCCGAGCTCGCCCGCACACTGGCGGCGGCACGACAGGCCGCCGCCGACCTGGTGGCCGGAAAGCGGGTCTGACAATTAGCTAGCCGGTGCTAGTCGGTGCCAGATAGCCGGCGCAGGCTAGCGCTAGCCGGCGCCGAGGTCCGGGGACTCAGGTGACGGCCGCCCCCGGGAGCTCCTCGTCGTCGCGGCGGGACCCTTCGATCAGCTCGAGCCCGGACTCCCCCGCCAACCCACCACGGGTCGGACCAGCGAGCTCGGGTGCCTGCAATCCGCGTGCCACGGCGTCGATGTGCTCGAGCTCGGGCATCTCCTTGTCGGCGCCCCCCACCACGCCGAGCTCGTGGAAGCGCCGAGCCTGGGGGAAGACGTTGCGCTCGAGCGATCCCACCGCCTTGTTGTAGGACTCCACGGCACCACTGAGGCTGCGACCGGTGCGGGCCATGTGGTCGCCGAAGGTGGCGAGGCGCTTGTAGAGCTCACGTCCCATGTCCTGCACCTCGCGGGCGTTCTCGGCGAGGGCCTCGTTCTGCCACCCGTTGGCGATGGTCAGCAAGAGCGCGATCAACGTCGTCGGCGTCGCCAGCATCACCCGGTGCGACACGGCGTGCTCGAGGAGCGAGGAGTCGTGCTCGAGGGCCGCCGCCAACAGGGCGTCACCGGGCACGAAGGCCACGACGTACTGCGGCGAGTCGTCGAACTGGTCCCAATAGGCCTTCTTCGCCAGCGAGTCGACGTGCGCCCGCAACTGACGGGCATGCGAGACCAGGTACGTCCGGCGGTCAGCCTCGTCGTCGGCGTCGTTGGCATCCAGGAAGGCCTGGAGGGGAACCTTGGCGTCGACCACCACGTTCCTGGCACCGGCCAGGTGCACGACCATGTCGGGCCGCAGCCTGCCGTCGGCGCCGTCGGTGGTCACCTGCTGCTCGAAGTCGCAGTGCTCCACCATCCCGGCCATCTCGACCACCCGCCGCAGCTGCATCTCCCCCCAACGGCCGCGGGTGGCCGGAGACCGCAACGCCGTCACCAGGTTGCGCGTCTCGGACTGCAGCCTGTCCTGGGAATCGGCGAGCGTGCGGACCTGCTCGCTCAGCCCGGTGTACGCCTTCTGGCGCTCGAGCTCGAGAAGCCGGAGTCCCTGTTCGTAGCGGCCGAGCTGCTCGCGGAAGGGGGTGAGCAGCTGCTCGATGGCCTGGGTGCGCTGGTCGAGATCACCGCGCGCCGCCTGCTGGGAGTGGGCCATGCGGGCGTCGGCCAGTTCCAGGAACTGCGTGTTGTTCTGCTCGAGCGCATGGCGCGACAGCTCGGCGAATTCGCCCACGAGCTGGCGCCGCACCTCCTCGGCCGCCACCCGTCGCTCTTCGGCCGCGCCTCGCTCGTTCTCCAGGGTGGCCTGCAGGGAGAGGACTTCGGCCCGCGCCGAGCCGAAGGCTTCGGCATGACGCTCCCGATCGGCTGAGACCCGGGCCGCCGCCCGCGCCGAGGCCAGGACCCAGGCGATGGCGATGCCACAACCTCCGCCGACGACGAGGCCGATCACGAGGCCGACGATCATCGGGTCTCCCTGCTCCGAGGGTGCACGCGTGGGAGCGTAACGCCGGGGTGTAACACCGACGGGGGACCTCCGAGGGCCACCGGTCGGCCGCACAGGGGGGTAGCGTCGATGGTGGTGCGCAAGGGCACGGTAGGGCGGAGGGCCGGTGTGCAGGCCCAGGCCGACCCCGGTGACCTGGGCGGACGCCGGACGAAGGGCGACTCCGTGCCCGCCTCCACCCGCGGGCCGCTGCGGGCATTCCCGGCGTCGGAACTGGTCGCGGACTTCCGCCTGGCCTGTCTGTCCCGGGCGCTCGACGACAGGGAGATCCTGCTGCAGAAGCAGAGCCGGGTGTTCTTCCAGATCTCGGGCGCCGGCCACGAGATCCTGCTCCTGGCGCTGGCCCGCTCTCTGCGCCCC
>Ga0310039_10003342_pt1 | contig 10262 bp, 11 predicted proteins | sample Sb_taG_4_FD_200460 | JGI IMG/M metagenome (GOLD analysis project Ga0310039, IMG submission 200460) | Peat soil microbial communities from Weissenstadt, Germany - Sb_50d_6_BS metaG (v2) (version 2) | ecosystem: Environmental > Terrestrial > Soil > Wetlands > Peat | place: Germany: Weissenstadt... | reverse complement strand
ATCGAGTTTCTGATTTTACTGGTTCAGGCCGGGCAAAGGGAACATGACAAATGGCAAAGCCACGGTTCCGGGGATGAATCGCGCCCCGGGATTGCCGGTCGGGCCGGCCTCTGGGAAACTGGCGAATATGGAAGGCGACTGAGGCAGCGAGGGGAGGGCAATCCGATGGCGTCGGTAACGGACTTCTTGAATCAATTCGACGAGGAGGGACGATATTCGGCTCTCGACGGCGTGCTGGATGTGGTCTTCGCCACGAGGGGCGATGGGCGGTATCCAGGCAAGCTCCACTTCAGTAACGGGCTTTGTGTCCGAGCGAAGATGGAGGGAGGCGGCGACTGGGCGTACCCAGATAACTCGCCGCTGAACGGGATCCGGTTTCTCCTCGATTTCGGTGACACGAGCGTGCATGGCATCGCGATCGATCAGGGACGCATCGTTCACCTCGACGAGGCCCAAAGGCAACCGACGAAACGAGAGTTTCTGATCAACTTTGGAATCGCCAGAAACCTGTTTGCCCACCCCCGAGTCACAGCGGACAGTCCGAGCATCGACACGGCTACGATTGCCCGGACGCTTGCACGGGCGGCAATCTGGCTCACCCCCAAGTCCGTCGCCGGGTTCAACGCCGCCGACTTCCCGGAACTCGGGCTTGACAGGCAGAGGGAGTTGCAATCCGCCGTGCAGGATTTCTTGGCAGTGGCAAGGCAAGTTCCGGCAGACAAGCCTGCCACGGACGAGCAGTACGGCAACGCCAGCGTGGCATTCCTGAAGCTGCTGGACATCCTCGAACCGTATCTGCCGCTTCCCGACGAGGCTAAGAAGGTGGAAGCGGCACTGCGTAGCGTGGACTTCCCTACGTGGGTGGTAAACTGGGATTACGAACTCGGAAGCGACTCGGATGGGGCTGCGGCTGTGTGGGTGAACGTGTTCGCCGATGAACAAACCGTCCCAAGGCAACATCTCGGGAGGGCAGCATCAGAGTTGACCACCAAGGTCCGCCAAGCCTTTAGCGCTTCTGGAGTTGATAGGTGGCCCTATATCCGGATGAAAACCTCCCTTGAGCACAAAGCGGGGCTAAGGTGACCGAGCGATGCCGATCGAACCTCGACACCTGCTTGACCTCGCGAGGCGTCTGGTAGGTCCAGCTCCTGGAGCCGTCGAAGCCGACCTACGGCGTGGAATTTCGACAGCATATTACGCTCTCTTTCACCTTCTCATCAAAGAGGCCATGACGAGCTTTGTGACGGATTCCAGCTTCCGACCGAGGGTTGCCAGGGCTCTTCAGCACGGGCCAATGAAGAGTGTTTGCGAAAAATACAACCCAGCACGTCCGAACGGTGCTGGACAGTTCGTTACCCAGCAGAGCCACGGTTTTCCAGCGCAGATTATCGCCCCGGACGTGCGCCAAATCGCGGCCGCGTTTATCGCTTTGCACGAGGCCCGCGAGCAGGCGGACTATGATGACGGGGCGACTATACAGCATACGGAAGCTCTGGCGGCGGTACAGCAAGCAGAGACAGCCTTTCAGGCACTCTGCTGGCGGGACGACCCGTTCTTCCGGCCCCGGTTCCTGGGCGATAAGTACCCCACGTTCGACTACATCATCGAGGTGGTGGACCGGCCCTGGTACTTCTTCTTTGTGCAGGTCAAGGGCACCACGATGGGCTACACCGCGGAGGAGAACCGCCTGCGGGTGCAGGTGACGCAGGACGACATCGATCGAATGGTCGCCTACCCGGCGCCGACGTACGTGGTCGGGATCGACGTGAACGCGATCGGCGTCGGGTTCCTCCTGTCTGTGAACGAGCCGCGCAACAACGTGGCGAGCCTGACCACCCGGTTCAGGATCGACTGCGGCGTGCTTGAGCAGCTCAGGTACGAGGTCATCGACTTCTGGTCGAGCCGGGATATGACCCTCACCGGCTCGCGCTTTCGGGAGTAGGAACCGAGTATGTCGAGCACAAACGAGCCCTGGTTCGTGGCGGAGCGAAGCGAGGCACTGGCCGGGGTGCTGCTCACCTCCCGCAAGGACGTTCGCATCCGAGACGAGCGGAAGCACGACAGCGGGCTTGACTTCCTAGTCGAGATCTACACGGGCGATCCCCTGTCCACGCAGCTATTCGTGGTGGAGGTAAAGGGGACCACGTCGTCGGACCCGAACGACTGGATGCAGAACGTCAAGCAGCTCTTTCGCGGGCGCGGCAGCCCGATTTACCTGCCCGTGTGCGTCTTCGTGGTGAACGTCCGCGAGAACAAGGCCTTCTACGCGTGGGTAGCCGAGCCGCAGGTCGAGGCGAAGGGCGCCACGCTGCGGTTCCATGAGACGGGTTCATTCCACCCGCTCGACCCCGCCGCGGTCAGCGACATCATCGATCGGGTAAAGACGTGGTACCACGTACTGCCCAGCCAGCTTATGCCCGCGTGAGGCCCTCGGCGACGCTCCCGGCCGCTGGGATGTTGCGCAACCAGGGTTGCCAGCGCGCGTCGGTCCGACACACCGAAGAATCGAGCACGCGTCTTGCGCGCGTCGGTCGATGTGACCGACGCGCGCTGCGCCAATTTGAAGGGAGTCATCTGCGTTCGGCCCCCCACCGGTCGAGCGGGGCCAAATGCCGGTCCGCCAAGCCACGCCGGAACCGGGACGGGGCGAGCGGCGGTAAACCGGACTGACCTGTCCGGCTCGAATTTGGCTCCAGCGCCTGGACTCGACACTCGCCCCCGGGGCGAGTGCGAGGAAGCCGTGCCGACGGAGAACGCTTCTGCGTTCGACCACTGCTCCGTATTCGGAGCCGTTAGCGAACCGCTCTCAGGCGGTCCCCGGTGGATGCGCTCTCTGCACAGCGGCTGTCCGTCGTGTTCTCTGCGTACCAGAACCCGCGGCGCAGCTGCGTGGACGGATCTCGATCGTCGGACGGCTCTCCGCGATCTCTGCCGGACAGGCGTTGATGCCCCCCACCCGCGCCGGCGAGCCGTCGTCCCTCCGGGACACGTTCAACAGCTCCAGCTCCGTCCGAGATACCGAGCATCTCCGCCTCCCGCTCCTGCGTGAGCGCTTCGAGGCTCAGTCAGCCCGGACAAGCTCGGTTCCCCCAGTGTTGCGGGGAGCGGATGTGCCCCTCGCGTCGGTGCCCGGCGCGCGACCTCAACCAGCGCGGTGGCCGGATCGACATCGAGGACAAAAAGGGCCGGGGCGTGGTCGAGGCCACCGAGGGGCGTCCTCTCCCGGCGACGATCTCGCCGAACGGCGTGACCCGGTTCTGCCTGGGCACCAGAGAAGCTCGCCACTGCCCGTCGTGGTCAAATGGCGGTTACCGCATCCCGGCAACGAGCACGAGGCTCGTCGTTCCGGCCGATTATTGTTCTTGACGATAACGATTCACGCCGATAAGATTGGCCGTCGGCTCGACCGCGAGCAGTCGTGACGGGTCGGGTCTGATGCTCCCGATCGTCAAACCGGGCGATTCAGGGGGCGATCGAATCCGGGGCGTGGCGCCCCGGAGGGCAGGAAGCCCTATATTCCTCGCACGCACACCGTTCTCGTCATCGCTTTGGAGTCCTAGCCATGCGGCTCAATCATCTCGATCTCACCGTCCCCGACGTCGCGCAGTCCAGGACATTCTTCGAGACGTATTTCGGACTCCGCTGCATCGTCTCCGTGTCCAGGGACGACCAGGAGGTCGCCGTGCTGACCGACGAGTCGGGGTTCGCCCTGACCCTAAACAACTTCGACAAGAGGAGGCCGATCGAGTATCCCGGCGGGTTCCACGTCGGGTTCATGCAGGACAGCCGCGTGCGCGTGGACGAGATCCACGCGCGGCTCAGGGCCGACGGCTTCGACGTCGGGTCGCCCCGGGAGTTCCACGGGGCCTGGACGTTCTTCTTCCGCGCGCCGGGCGGCTTCGACATCGAGGTGCTGCATCAATACCGGCGCGGCGATGACGTGGGGGGCGTCCGCTCGACGCCCGTTCCGAGCGGGTCGGCTAGATCGGACATTTCGTGACCCCGAACGCTTCCAAGCAGGAGGAAATTCTCCGTGAACACTGAGTTCATCGTGCACCCGAAGTTGCAGCACTACGGGCTGACCACGTCCAACCTCGACGCGATGGTTGACTGGTACCGCAAGGTCCTCGGCATGTCGACCCAGCATCGAGCGGAGGTCCCGGCCATGGCGCGGGGCCGTGCCCCCTTCTCGGGGGCCGCCTTCACCAGCAACGACGAGGTCCACCACCGCGTGGTGTTCTTCGAGGTGCCCGGCGTCGTCCCCGACCCCGACCGAGCGCGCCACGCGCGGATGCAGCACATCGCCTACGAGTTCCAGAACTTCGACGAGCTGCTGGGCACCTACGCCCGCCTCAAGGGCCTGGGCATCCTGCCGGTCTGGGCCGCCGACCACGGCATGCTGACGGCGTTCTACTACCAGGACCCCGACGGGAACATCGTCGAGCTGAACGTCAACGTCTACGGCAGCGAATGGACGGCGACCGAGCACATCAGGAGCGCGCCCTCGTTCGCCAGGGTGTTCGTCGATCCCGAGAAGATGCTCGAGGCCCGCAAGAAGGGCGCGTCGCCCTGGGAGTTGCACCAGCGCGCCGTCGCCGGTGAGTTCAACCCGTCGAAGCCGTTCGATCCCCGCAACTTCTGAGAGGACTGAGATGCCGCGGAGGTCCCTCCCCGCGCCGCCCCGGCCTCGGATCAACGGCGCTGGGACCTGACTCATCCTCGGAACTACGTTCACGGGACGTCAACGCATCGGAGACAGGCCTATGGATCGCAGGACATTCCTCGGCGCCATGGGGGCCGCCTGGGCGGAGACGCTCCAGGCGGCATGCCGGGCGCCGGCCGACCACGGGGGCGAGGGCGGAGAGTTGATGCCTGCCTTCTTCATCGGGCACGGCCGCCCGCTCAACGCGATCGAAGACAACCGCTTCACCCGCGGCTGGACGGACGCGATGAAGGACGTCCCGCCGCCCCGGGCCATCCTCTGCATCTCGGCCCACTGGCGGACGCGCGGGACGTACGTCACGGCCATGAGCCGGCCTCGGACCATCCACGATCACGGTGACGCCTCGCGGGAACTGAACCTCGTACGGTATCCCGCCCCGGGCAGCCCCGCGCTGGCGTCCAAGATCGCCGACGCGGTCCGGGCGACTTCGGTCGTGCCGGTCGATGGCTGGGGACTGGATCACGGGGCGTGGACCATCTTGTGCCATACGTTCCCGAGCGCCGATGTCCCGGTGCTGCAACTGAGCATCGACGCCCGACGGCCGGGGACCTGGCACTACGAACTCGGTCGGGAGTTGCTTCACTTCCGCCGCCGAGGCGTTCTCGTCATCGGCAGCGGAAACCTCGTCCACAACCCGAGCGAGGCCGATCTCCTGCTGTCCTTCGACGGGTTCGACTGGGCCATCGAGGCCGACGAGATCCTCAAGGCCAAGATCCGGGCCGCCGATCACGGGGCGCTGCGCGAGTACGAGACCCTCGGCCGCGCCGTCCGCCTGGCGATCCCCGCTCCCGACCACTACGACCCACTGCTCTACGTGCTGGGGATGCAGACGCCGGAGGACCGGGTCACGATCTTCAACGACGCGCTGGCCTACGGTGGCCTCACCATGACATCCGTGAGGCTGTGGGCGTAGCTCCTCCTCCCTCTGACGACCGCGAGAGAGGTTTACGATCAAGCAAGAGCAATCACCCGTTTCACCCTCATTTCAAGGAGCCAAGACCATGCGACCAGAATTCGCCGACCAGATCGTCGAGCAGTTCGAGAAGGGCCAGCTCTCCCGCCGCCAGCTCGTCGCCCGGCTGATGGGACTTGGGGCGGCGATGGCCGTCGTCCCGGATGCCGCCCGCGCCGGCGAGGACGGGAATTCAACCCTCCAGGCGAAGGGCCTGAATCACATCGCGCTGAACGTCCGCGACCTGGAGCGGTCCGCCGAGTTCTACCGGGCCCACCTCGGCCTCAAGGTCGTCCACAAGCAGGGGGATTTCCTCTGGGTCCTGGGCCGGAGCAACGACGACCGCTTCCTCGCCCTGTTCCGGAATGATAACCCCGGCCTGAGCCACTACGCCTACACCATCGAGAATTTCGACCCCGACGAGGTCGTCCGCAAGCTCAACGCGGCCGGGATCAAGCACCGCCGGGAGAGGCATGGGATCTACTTCAACGATCCCGACGGCCTCGTGGTCCAGGTCTCCGGCCCTAATCCCGAGGGCTAAGAGGGAGGGCGACCAGGCCAACCCGTGAACGATAGCCACCGACGAGCGGGGCTGCTGAGCGCCCCAACAGACCGGGAGCAGCGGGAGAGCATCCCCGCGGATCGCTATGAGTAGGAATCAGGTCATCCTCGAAGTGTCGGAACTCGGCAAGGATTTCGGCGCCTTCCGAGCCGTCGACTCCATCGATCTCCAGGTCCGCGAGCGCGAGGTCTTCGGCTTCCTCGGCCCGAACGGTGCCGGCAAGAGCACGACCATCCACATGCTCTCGACCCTGCTCCGTCCGACCCGGGGCAGAGCCGAGCTTGCCGGGTTCGACGTCGTTCGCGAGCCCAAAGGCGTGCGGCAGTCCATCGGCATGGTGTTCCAGGACCCCTCGCTCGACGACCGGCTCACGGCCGACGAGAACTTGCGGTTCCACGCCATGCTCTACGACGTCCCGCGACGCGTCCGCGACGAGCGCATCAAGCGCCTGCTCGACATCGTCGGGCTGGCCGACCGGCGGCACGCCCTCGTACGCACCTTCTCCGGCGGCATGAAGCGCCGGCTGGAGATCGCCCGCGCGCTGTTGCACCACCCCAGGGTGCTCTTCCTCGACGAGCCGACGGTCGGGCTCGACCCCCAGACGCGCCACGCCATCTGGGAGCACGTCCGCGCGCTGCGCGACGAGGCCGGCATCACCGTCTTCATGACCACCCACTACATGGACGAGGCCGAGAACTGCGACCGGATCGCCGTCATCGACCGCGGCACGATCCAGGCGCTGGACACGCCCGCAGGGCTCAAACGGCTCGTCGGGGGCGACCAGGTGGTCGTCACGGGCAACCCGGCCTTGCGGCGGGACATCGCCGACCGCTACGGGGTCGAGGTCCGGCAGGTCGGCCGGGAGTTCCACTTCCGGGTGGAGCACGGATCGGAGTTCGTGCCGCGCCTGGCGGTCGACTTCGACGGCCGCGTCGGGTCGATCCAGGTCAAGCCGCCGAGCCTCGACGACGTCTTCTTGCGTTTGACGGGGCGCGCCATCCGTGAGGAGGAAGGGACCCCGCTCGACCGGATGCGGCAGGCCCGCAGGATGTGGAACGGGAGGCGCTGAAACGTGAGAGACGTGCGCGTCGTGTACACGATCTGGCTGCGGGAACTGAAGGTGTTCCTGCGCGACGGTCGGATAATCGGCACGATCGGCCAGCCCCTGCTGTACCTGCTGATCCTGGGCCAGGGGATCGCCAACGGCATGACGATCAACCGGGCGCCGGGCGTCAGCTACCTGCAGTTCATGTTCCCGGGCATCCTCGGGATGAGCGTGCTTTTCACGTCGATGTTCTCGGCCGTCTCGATCATCTGGGACCGGGAGTTCGGCTTCCTGAAGGAGGTGCTGGTGGCCCCGGTGTCTCGCCGGGCCGTGGCCTTGGGAAAGGTTCTGGGCGGGGCGACCGTCGCCGTCTTCCAGGCGACGGTCATGGTGGTGGTGGCGCCGTTCGCCGGGATCTACCCCTCGCCGCGAATGGCCGTGGAGGTGCTGTTGCTCTGCTTCCTGATCGGCGTGGCCATGACGAGCCTGGGGACGGCGATCGCGGCCCGGATGCGCTCGATGCAAGCGTTCCAGATGATCATGAACTTTCTGGTGATGCCGCTCTATTTCCTGAGCGGGGCGATGTTCCCCCTGACCTCGGCGCCGGACTGGATGCAGACGCTCATGGTGCTCGACCCGCTGACCTACGGCGTGGATGCTCTGCGCCACGTCGTGCTCTCGGGGGTGGACTCGCCGGTGGGGAGCGCGAGACTGGCGGGGCTGGTGCGCTGGGACATGCTGACGGACGTGTCGATCCTGGGGCTGGCGGCGGCGCTGCCGGTGGGGGTGGCGACCGTCCAGTTCAACCGGACGGTCTGATCGGCTGAAGGCTGGGACTCCTTGCACAGTAGTAAAGAGAACGTAATCGGACCACATCCCGGAGGATCAGATGTCCATTCAGGTCATCGGCGCGGGCCTCGGCCGGACGGGGACCCTCTCGCTCAAGGCCGCACTTGAAGAGCTGGGGTTCGCCAAGTGCTACCACATGGTCGAGGTGTTCGCGCGCAAGGACGCCGCGCGGACCTGGGATGCCGCAGCGCGCGGCGAGCCGGTCGATTGGGACCGGCTCTTCGCTGGCTACCGGGCGACCGTCGACGTACCGGCCTGCTTGTTCTACCGCGAGCTTCTCGAGAAGTACCCCGGGGCGAAAGTCATCCTCACGGTGCGCGATCCGGAGCGATGGTACGACAGCATGCGTCAAACGATCTACTTCGCCCACAACGCGTTCCCGAGATGGGCCGCTCTGCTCAATCCCCGGATGCGCGTCTTCCGACGGATGATCGACGGGCTTTGGGAACGGATGTTCCGGGGTCGGTTCGAGGATCGGGCCTTCGCCATCGACGTCTTCAACCGCCACAATGAGCAGGTGCGGCGGGATATACCCGCGGATCGCCTCCTGGTGTATGAGATCAGCCAGGGCTGGGAGCCGCTCTGCGCGTTCCTCGGGTTGCCCGTGCCCGAGGGGAAGCCGTTCCCGAACCTCAACGACGCCGCCGAGTTCCGCGCCCGGATCGAGCGCGGCGCCCGCATCGTGAGGACCATCGGCTATGCCGCCCTCGGCGCGGCCGCGCTGGTGCTTATCCTCATCGCGGTGGTGGCGATCCGGCTCGTGCCGTGAGGCCAAGGCAGGAGGTGATGGGCTCAACTCTTTCCCGAGCGGCCCTCGCCCAGCAGCTTCCATCCCGGATGGATGCCGGGAGCCAGGCGCTGCTGCTCGGCGATGCGCCGGAGGTATCCCGCGAGCTGCTCCCGCTCCGATTCGTCGAGCGCGGCGCAGAGGTCGTCCTGATGCTGCCGCGCGACGCGGACGAGCTGCTGCAACGCCTCGCGCCCCGCGTCGGTCAGGTGCAGCGCGTAGGAGCGCCGGTCGCCCGGCCTGTCCCGGCGCTCGACCAGCCCGCGCTCCTCCAGCTCGTCGAGTAGCGCGACGAGCCGGCTTGGGAAGGTGCCGAGCGCCTCGCCCAGCGCCTGCTGGCTGAGGCCGTCGGCTCGGTCGAGCGCCCGGAGGATGCCGGCGTGCGGCGGCTTGAGCCCCAGCGGCGCCAGTCGGTCCGCGAAACGGCCTGCGGAGTGCGCGCCGACCTGCGACAGCAGGAAGGCGGGCCAGGCCGAGGGGTCCGGGGAATTCGGAGTGGCGCTCGTGGCGCGGGGGCGGGCCATTCGTTTCCCCGTGATATCGTTGTGGACGATAATAATTCTCGAATATAGCATTGTCCTGGCACCGCCCAACTCTTTCAAGCCGCGTTGCGACCGGAATCCCTCGCGCGGTCAAGAGCAGCGGTCACGTCGGTTGAACTGTGAGTTGTTCAGCCAGTAGGAGAACCGACGAAGGGCCCCGCCCCAGCCCACAGCGGCCATCCGAAACATAAAGCGTGTTCTGAGACAAAGCGGTAGGAGTGCGCCATTTGGGGGCAGATCGCGCACACCTGAACTAAGGCACATCTCAGAGCGCGGATTGGGGACATTGGAATCAACGCTTGCGCGCGTCGGTCCGACGACACCGACGCATTCCCAAACTCTGCCAGACTAGTTCGGGTATCGTGCCTCGAATGCGTCTTCCGCGTACACGCTTCTGTCGTGTCCCCAGTCTGATCACGATTTGCGAGGCGATTCCGCCACCGGGTATCAGCAAAGTTGCTCAAAACCCGCCGAATCCGGATCGATTATCTTGACCGCTCACACCCGCTCCCCCGCTCGATGTGAACGGGTTCGTCAGTGGTCGTCTTGGTCCGCGATGGTCTGTAGCTGTTGAAGGCCAGAAGTCAACGACAAGGTGGCACAATCTTGCCAGTTGAAGCTCGTTAGGGCGAACGACGACCCAAACGTGCAATACTGCCTATAGTTCCTATCTTACCAGCAAACCTGGACAATCTCTTACGGGCGTGCTCTCCGCGCTTTTGAGCGCGGCGACTCCGCTGGAGATGGCCGAAGAGTCTCGTTTTTTAGGGCGTACTGTTACGCGTAGCAGAACTTTTAAGCC
>Ga0310039_10003340_pt1 | contig 10267 bp, 6 predicted proteins | sample Sb_taG_4_FD_200460 | JGI IMG/M metagenome (GOLD analysis project Ga0310039, IMG submission 200460) | Peat soil microbial communities from Weissenstadt, Germany - Sb_50d_6_BS metaG (v2) (version 2) | ecosystem: Environmental > Terrestrial > Soil > Wetlands > Peat | place: Germany: Weissenstadt... | reverse complement strand
CGCCTCATCGACCTTCAGCCGCGCCGCGACAGCGTAACGATACTTGCGGTACGGAGTCCGGCCCGCGATCCACCGCTCGACGGTCTTATGGTCGACCCCGAGTTCCTCACCGAGGGCTGCCAGCGTGACCCCGCGCTCCAGAAGCGCTGTACGCAACCGTTCGTTAGGCATGCACCAGGCCGGGTCTGCGGGACGTCTAGGACGCCATCACCCTAGCCGGGACGTCTCCCACCCGTCCAGCAGCGCGGTACCGGCGTCCGCACCCCCCGGCGCACCCTTCCTGCTATGGAAACCCTCCTGATCGTGTCAACCCTGATCTTCGTCCTGATCTTCGCCATACCGCTCGCCATCCTGGCCGTCGGCATCCACCGCCAGGAACGCACCGGCTCCCTTACCGCCAGCCCCCGCAGCATCAGCGCCGCCCTGACCAGCCGGGTACTCGACCTGCACACCCCCAGGACACCAGCACCCACCCGCCAGGCCCACGGCGCGCCAGCCCTGACCCCAGCCAGCAAGGAGACCCAGCCGTCATGACCGCCATTCTTGTTTCAAGGCCAGGCCGCCGCATGTTCTCAGCGCCCGCCAGCACCAGGCGCCGTCCCCGCCCGATCCCTGACTGGCCATTCCCCGCACCGCGAAACACCCGGACGCCAGTCGACATTGAGTCCGGCCCGCGCGGGCAGTTCACCGACGGCTACGCGGCTGCCTGCCTCCCGGCATCGCCGCCCGGAGTGATCGGCGGCGCGGTCATCAAGGCGGCACGGCGATCGGCACACCTAACCCAGCGCCGCCTGGCCCGCATGCTGTCCGTCAGCCCCGCAACGATACGCACCTGGGAGAACGGAACCTTCCCCCTGTTCGCCGTCACCTACCGCCAGCTCTGCCAGCTGGCGGACGGACTAAGTCAGGCCGGGGCCCGCGTCGGACAGCGCCACAGCGAGCTGATCCTCGCCAGCCAGTGCGACCTGCTGATCACAGGAATGCTCGGGGGTTTCGAGGACTACGCCGAAGCCCCGCCCGTTGACCAGGACACCGACGACGGAGCCGCCGCCCGCAGCCTGCTCCGCTGGGCACTAACCGGAACCATCCCAGACCAGTACCGCCCGTACAACAGCCCGGGGCCGCTCCTGACACGTTCGGACCGGGCGGACTTCGCGTCCATCGCACGCAACCTGAACGCAGGTTCCCAGGGAACCGACCTCATCAGCTACGGCGCCACGCTCCTCGCACTCACGAGCGGATAACGTACCCGTCGGTGACGCTGCTAGCCATCGGACCCGCCGCAACTCCGATACCAGTGACCAGCAGCAGGAAGGCTCCGGCGCTGAGGCAATCTTGAGGCAGCCAGAGCCGGGCAGCTAGCGGCCTAGCTTGGGCCGCAGCGTCTCGCGCCTCCGCTACCCGATCCCACGCCGGGTGCGCTCTCCGGCTTACACCAGAATCCCAGCTCGCACTCATGGGCACACTTCCTGGCGCAGGGTGGTAACGCATAATCATGCAAGCGGATCGACCGCTCGTGGGTTGACCCTAGAGATCGCCGGACCGCTGACTGCGCGGGTGGCTTGACGCCTCGAAGGTGACATGCGATAGTCGCATAGTCGTACTGTCGCATGTTTGCGGAGGTTTCCTTGGAGTACTTGGCTGAAGTCCGTCGCGTTGTCTCCGCGCATGTCGATGAGCTTGAGGCAGATCTTGACCGAGCAAAGCATGCCTTGCAGCGAGCCCGCCGCGACTCAGATCAACTCGAACGGCAGGTCGCGTCCCTGGAGTCATTGCTGGAACTGGCATCAGCACGGCAGGCCTCCTCCGCATCACAGGGGATGACGCTGCATGAGGCGATGGCACATGTGCTAAGGGCTGCCCCGCTGGGAATGTTTCGGGCGGCTGATCTAGCTGCAGAAATCAACCGCAAGCATCTCTACAGAATGCGCGATGGCCGGCCAGTCGAGCCCCAGCAAATTCACGCGCGAGTCGGCCAGTACCCGCATCGATTCGTACGCGAAGGGACGTTCATAAAACTCGCAGATTCACCGCGGAACGAGTCCGCGTGGGGAGGATAGTGTGTCTGCTTTGCCCGGCGGGTCTGCCGACAAGCTAGGTAACGAGTACGAGAGCTGGTGGACGCTGCTTCGTATTGGCGACATCCTGACCGGGAAGGCGGCACGTATCCGCCTGGAACCTCCTCTGCCAGAAGGCGCGGGCGTCGAGTTCTGGATCGATGAACAGGGCACTCGATGGTGTGAACAGGTCAAGGATGCCCCAGCAGGGGGGTCCTGGACGATAGGCCGGCTGACCCGTGAGGGCGTACTGGGTTCTGTCAAGGAACACCTCGCGAACGGTTGCGAGGTCCGACTGGTGCTGTCTTCCGCCGCGACCGCCCTCGCGGGTCTTTCAAGCCGCGCGGTCCAGGGCATCGCGCTGGCCGAGTTCCACAACATTCTGAACGCGGATGAGGTGGGCGAACTGGCCAATGTAGCTGCTGTGTGGGGAACCGATACGGCCACGACCTGGGGCTTTCTGCGGCATGTGCATGTCGAGCAGCTTTCCCGTGAAGCGCTTCGGCGGCTCGTGCGCTTGACCTATCAACGTCTGGTCCAGGGCAACCCAGAGGGGGTTGTTAATGCCTTGGGTGGATGGCTCACCGGACATCTGCAAGAGGTCCTCACCGCTGCTCAGATCTGGGATTATCTGTCAGCTGCAGGCTTCCCCCGTCGGCTGCTGGCCGGAGATCCTGACACCCTGGCGGCCCTGACTGCCACGGTCGAACGCCAGGAAAGGAGGGCAGGCGATACCCGGCCCGCAATGGGGCTCGTCGGGCAGCCCCATGTCACCCAGGTCGTTGGGCAACTCGAGTCCGAAGAAGGACACCAGGTCGTCATCATGCATGGCCGTGCGGGGTCTGGCAAGTCCACAGTGGCGGCCGGTTCGATCAGCGAGCTTGCGCGGCGGGGATGGCATGCCGCGGCGCTGCGCATGGACACCGTGAACCTTGGAACTCGCTCGGCTCGGGCGCTCGGGAGGGACAACGACCTAGCCGAATCTCCCGCGATCCTGCTTGACGGGGTGGCTGAGGGGTCACCCGCCGTCCTGCTAGTGGATCAACTGGACGCGGTGAGCGCATACAGCGGTCGGCTACCGGAGTCCTTCGACGCCGTCACCGAGCTGCTTGAGCAGGCCAGACTGGTTCCCGGCCTGAAGGTGCTCCTGGTCGTAAGAACCGTCGACCTCGAGCAGGACCCGCGGTTGCGGCACCTGCTGTCCGACCGCACCCGGGTCACTTCCTTGATGATCGGTGAGCTGGACCTTGAAGCCGTCCGGAACGCTCTTCAAGGTGCCGGGATCGATGTCACCCCTATGGCCGATACGACCCTTCAGCTGCTGCGCGTCCCGCTGCACTTCGCGGTGTTCAGCCGCCTGTCACCCGAGGCTCAGCGGAGCCTGTACCGGACCCTGCCAGAGCTGTATGACCGGTATACCAGCGAGTTGCGGCAGCAGGTTGAGCGCCAAGTTGGTCACCTGAACTGGGTCGGCATCACAGCCACTCTGGTGGGTCACATGAACGAGCAGGAGAGCCTGCTTGCGCCCGAAGCAGTGCTCGACCGCTTTCCGCGGCTGGAGGTCAGCGCGCTGGTTTCCGCAGGCGTCCTGGTTCGCGATGACTTCCGCATCGGGTTCTTCCACGAGACCTATTTCGACTACCTGTTTGCCCGCGCATTCGTCACTGGTGGCCATGATCTGCATGACTTCGTCGCCGACTCAGGGCAGTACCTGTTCCGGCGGGCACAGACGCGCCAGGTGCTTGAATACCTCGCGGCGACTGACCGTGAGGCCTTCCGCCGAACGGTCCTGCGTCTGCTGACCAGCGACCGCATACGGGCGCATTTGCGTGATGTCGTGGCCGGTGTACTGCGCCAGCTTGATGCCGATCCCGACGACGTGCGGTCTTTGGAATCTGTCATGTTCGATGGCAGCAGCATCGAGGCGCGGCTGCTGCCGCTCCTTTCGACACCTGCCTGGTTTGATGCCGCCGACCGGGCTGGCCGCTGGGAAGCCTGGCTAGAGGATGCAGCCACTACGGACAAGGCCGGCAACCAGCTCATAGCCGCCGCACGCAGCCGCCCGCAGCGAGTCGCCGAACTGGTAGAGCCGCACATCGGGACGACCGAGTCTTGGAGACATCGCCTGCGGACACTCATCCAATGGTCACTGTCCCCGTCGCTCGTGGATCTGGCCGTGACGCTGCTCGGCCGTGGCGATCTCGACGGCGCGCGCGGTCCCCTCGCCGTAAATGCCGGCTTCTTCTCCATCCTGTACAGCCTGCATCAGCAGGATCCTGCTGGAACCGCGCTGGTCATCGGCGCATACCTGCGCCGCCATGAGACCCGGGCGGAGGCCGCTGGGACCAACGATCCCTTCGCGTCCGGTCATCTGCCGGATTACGAGGTCAGTGGTGGGGAGATCATCACCAAGGTGGCGAAGGATGCGCCCCGGGCCTTCCTCGACGAGGTCCTGCCCTTCCTCGTCCACCTGATCGGCGCCACCGCACCGCCCAGCGACGGAACCACGCTGCGCGCCAGCACACGGTGGGGACTCCGGTTCACAGGGCAGCACCTGGGCATCGCTGATGCTTTGTTCGCCGGGGCCGAGGAGGCATTGCAGGTTCTGGCTGGCACATCCCCGGAGGAGGCGCTCACGCTCGCCAGGCCGCTCGCCGAGACCGACGTCGAAGAACTCCGGTTCCTGGCCTGCCGCACCTTTGCGGCGTCCGGCTCCACGGATGAGGCCCTGACCTGGCTGCTCAGCGACGACCAGAACCTGAGCCTCGGCTGGGCCGACAGCCCACAAGCCGCCAGCCGCGAACTCATAGCCGTGGCCACCCCGAAATGCAGCGCCGAGCTGCTCGACGCACTCAGCAAGCGTCTACTCGACTTCTATCCCCCGCATGAGCTGACAGCTGAGAACCGGCAACTCCGAGGCCGTGCCCAGTACGAACTACTTTCAGCGATCCAGCCTTCCCGCCGGAGTCCTACGGTGGTGCGCCGCGTCGGCGAGCTCGAGCGCAAGTTCCGCAGTGCCCCGCCGACCGCGCCCCGGCCAGTTGAAGCCCGCGAGGTCGGCCCGCCGGTCCCGGAGACCGCCTCGCATCTCATGTCCGATGAGGACTGGCTCAGGGCCCTGACCAAGCACAGCGGCGAAGAAATCAGCTGGAGCGGGGACATCCCCGTCGGAGGAGCCAGCGAACTGGCGGAATTGCTCGCGCAACGCGCTGCCGAGGACCCGGAACGCTACGCCCGGCTGGCACTGCGGTTCGATGCTGACATCCGGCCCGTCTATTTCCGGCGGCTAATCGAGACGGTTGCCGGGAAAATTCCGACAGCGTTGCTGGGCGAGCTATGTCAGCACGCTCACGACGTGGCTGGACGCGCCGTGCGCCGCGCGATCTGCTTCGCGATCTGCAGGGCCAACGGGGAAGTTGACGACACACTGGCCGCGCTGCTCCGGCAATGTGCCAGCGACCCAGACCCCGACCGCGAGCTCGCCCGTACCCTCGCCAGCTCGGGAAGACCCTTCTTCGGCGGCGACCTGCTAGTGGCCGGACTGAACTCGACACGCGGATCCGCTGCCCGAGCTATCGCAGATGTGTTGTTCCGCAGCCCGGAGCATGTAGACCGCTTCCTTGAGGCATTGGCAGCCCTGGCAACCGACCCAATCCTTGGGGTCCGCGCCCAGACAGCCGAGGCACTGCGAGCGCTGATGAACCACCGCCCCGAACTGGCGCTGGACCTTGCGGAAACGCTGCTCACCGGCGCCAATGTCGACCTGCTCGGCACCCCCACTGTCACCGCTCTCCTCATTTCCGGGCTGGTGCGCCGGCCCGGGCAGTTTGCCCCGCATCTTCAACGGGCACTGGATGGCCCGGACACCACCGCAGAACACGCAGGCCAAGCCTGGGCCGTCGGTCACCTGCGCCGCACCCTCCCGGCGCCGTTGCCAACCCGAATCGCAGACCTAAGCCCAGCCGCGCGCCGCGGTGCCGCACAAGTCCTGGCTGGCTATCCCGTAGACGAACTGCCGGAACTGAGCGAGCTATTCACTGACGGTGACCCCGGCGTCCTGGCAGCCGCAGCAGGCGCGCTGCGCGCTCTGCCCAACCTTGCGCCCGAAGATGCGGACCCGCTGCTGCGCAGCTTCATAGACAGCCCCGCCTACGCCGAGCACTTCGACATCCCAATATCCGCGCTCGCGGCCAGCACGCAGATACTCCCTGAGGCCACCATCACGGCGTGCGAGCGCGCAATTGCCTTGGCCGGCAACGCGCTCGGAGATATCACCACGCGGCACCCTATAACCGCCGACTATCTCATCTCAATCGTCCTGCGATTGTACCGCCAGGGCGATGCCACCACCAGGCTGCACTGCCTGAACGTGATCGATCAGCTCTCGGAATCACGTGCCTACGACCTAGACCAAAAGCTGAACGAGGTGCGCTGACGAGCTTTCCTGGCTGACGACCTATTACCTCAATAGGGCCAAGTCGGCGGGATCACGAGTGATCATGCCGATCAGTGCATAGGTATGTGTGCCAGCACAACACTCTATTCGCATCACCGAGCGGGTGTCGTCAATCCTCGGCGCTTGTGGTGTATGGGCCATGACCATGCTGGTCGATTGGCGGCGTGGTGGTCTCTCCGCGTAGCCAGAGGATGACGGCTTGTACTCCCTCGCCGTACTGAGGCGGTGGATTCCGCGTTGGGTCAACCGGCTGCCCACCCGGCCGACCTTGGTGGACCACGTCTTCGGCGGCTGCTTCTTCGTAACTGAGGTCATACAGGGTGGGTAGCCTGGTGGTCTGCGCGGACAGTGGTGCGGCGGGGCGGTCGCCGAGGACCCAGTCCAGCAGGTCGTGGACGCCTCGCAGCCAGGCGGCGTTCATCCAGGCAGCAGACCAACGCCATGGGTTCATGGCGTCGTCGGGGTCCATAGGCTCGGGCAGGTCGAATGCGTCGAGCGAGCGTCGGGCCTGGTCGCGGACCTGGCGGATGTGGGCGTCGGTGCGGGCGTAATCGTCGCGGGCGCCGATGAAGCGGCCGCGATTATCGTCATCGACGGGGATCTCGTCGGTGTCGCCGGCAAGCCAGGTCAGGATGCGGCGGGCTTCGCCGAGCTGGTCGCAGAAGTCGGCGGGTACGCCGGGCGGGGCGGTGGAGCCTTCGGGCGGGGCGCTGGCCTCGGCGCGGATCTCGGCTTGGGACGGCGGGCTGCCGAGCGGCAGCGACAGGGTAACCGGGGATGGCCGGGTGCCGGTTAGCACCCATTCCCAGGCGAGTGAGGCCCGGCCTCGGTCACCCATTTCCAGCAGGCTCTGCGCGAGCACGGCGTCGATCAGCTGCCGGGATCTGACGATCGCAGACGGTAGCTGTTCGGGGACGCGGACGGTGAGCACGGACTTCACGGTAGGCCTTTTGTCTGTCATTGGTCAGCCTCGTTCCGGGTCGTAGTCTGCATCGGGGTGGGCGGCCTGATGGTGCCGCAGGACGTGGGCGGAGGGGACGACGTCTGGCTGCGGGGGCTGGAGGATGGCGTCGCGGTCGCGTGCGGCGGCGGCTGGCCAGGCCAGTCCGGCTGGCAGGTCGTATTCGCCGGCTCCGGGTAGCAGGGTGCTGGTCAGCTGGTCGAGGGTGGCCTGGGCGATCCGGGCGTTCTCCCGGATCCGCAGTACCTGCTCGGGAATGTCATCACGCGCCGTGTCGGGGGTCAGGCCGAGCGCGAGCTGGCCGTCGGCATCGCGCTGCGGGCTGGACGCTCGGTCGTTCGTCCGCTGCGCGGGCGCGCGTGCCGGGGTCAGGTGCTCTGACCCGTCCAGGGCCGGCTGTATCCAGGTGGTCTGCTCCGGAGCCGGCGCGGCGTGTTCGGGGTAGGTGATGCCGACTGCTTCGGCGGGGTGCGGGCGGAGTGGTTCGAGCCGGATGCCGGGGTGGCGGCGGCGCAGCTCGATGTCGGCGGCGATCGCGATCCGGCGGGTGGTTTCGGTCATCCTCTCCCATTGCTGCCGGGTTTCCTGTGCGGCGGCGAACATCGCGGTCTCGGTGGCGGCTTTGGCTGCGAGTGCGCGCCAGATCCGGGCGAGCTGCCGGTGCCGGTCCGCGGCCTGCCGATCGGCGCTGGCGCGGCTCTCGTGTTCGGCCCGGATGGCGCTGACGCGGGCGTCGCGTTCCGCGATCCGCATCAGCCGCAGTTCGGTGCCGACGTGCGGCGGTGCCCAGGCGGTCTCGCGTTCGTAGGTGCCGCGGCGCAGCCACAACTCGCCGTCGGTGCAGCCGCGCACATCGATGCCGTCGACCCGGCCCATCGCGGCCAGGGCACCGTGCCAGGCTGCCCGGCTCTCCGGGCTGGTCTTGCCCGGCTCGGGACCGATCGCGTCGGCTGGGTGCTGGTAGCCGTACCGTTCCCGGTACGCCGCGATCGCGCTGGCGCGCTGCTCCCAGTCCAGCCGACGAATTGGGTCGTCGGGCACGCGGCCGAGGGCGCGCATGGCCCACCGGGGCTGGGTCTGGGCGGCGTGCTCGCCGAGCCGGCGCACCCGGTCATCCATCGCTGCGGCCAGTTCGCGCAGGTAACGGTTAATCTCGGCGGAGCCGGTGTCGGGCACCCGGCCGGCCCAGGGGCCGAGTCGCTGCGGCTGGACGCCGTCGAGCATGTGCCGGATCCGCGCGTCCAGGACGCGGGCGACGTCCCGGGCGCCGGTCATGCTCCGGCGGGCCACAGCCCGGCTCAGCACTTCGGCGGCGTCGAGTCCGGCGCTCTCGGCTTCGCGCAGGGTCCGCCACAGCCAGGTGCACGCCGGGTCATCCAGAGCCTGCCGGGCCAGACCACCCGACGGCAGGGCGTCGCGCAGTGCCTGCTCGAACCGGGTCACCTGGGCCCGGCGGGTCAGGTCGTCCCAGATCCCGCCGAGGACACCGAGGTGGTCGGCGCGGGACAGCTCGCGCTGCAGGGTCTCGGTGGCGGTCAGCTCGGCGCCATCGCGGGCCATGACGCCGGCCAGGACCGACACCGGGTCCACGGCCGGGATCTGCTCGTCGTCTGCGGGCGGTTCCCCGGGCGGCAGTCCGGCGCGTTCACGGTCCAGCCGGTGCGCTCGTTCCAGTTCCGGCGCGGGCGCGCTGCCGCTGCGGACATCGGCGCGGGAGAGCTGCGTTATGCAATAAGCATGGTTTGCCTGCTGGCCGCGGCTCATCGCCACGTACAGGCCCTGCCGGTCGCCGAGGCCGTCGACCAGGACGTGGCCGGTGCCGACGGTGCGGCCCAGTGCGGCGTGCGCGGTGGTCGCATAGGCCAGGCTGGCGTGCTCGGCCAGGTACCGCCGGGGTACCTGGAACCGCGCCGACCACAGGGGCTGGCCGGTGGCCGGGTCGTGGCCGGTGAGGCGGCGGACCTCCACCCGGGTGCCGCCGACTCCGGCCGTGGTGGTGATGATCCGCAGCACGTCACGGTTGGCGAGTTCCTGGTCCGGGCCGACCGGGACGACAGTGCGGGTGTTGCGGCGGGCCATGACCAGGTCCCCGGCGCTGGCCTGCTCGCCCGCGGCCAGCCGGACGGCCGGGCCCGGGGCGACGATGCCGTAGCGGATCAGGTCATCGCGGGCCCGGCGGGACAGCTCGCGGGCCTGGTCCTGGGTCCGGGCCATCAGCATCGTGTCGGTGCCATGAAGGTAGTCGGCGAGCCAGCCCCGGTACGCCTGCTCCATCGCGTCCTCGGGGGTGCCGCCGCGGAGCCGGCCGTGTTCTTCGTAGACGGCGAGCACGCTGGCGTCCCCGGCTCGCAGCCGCAAGGTCGCGTCCCGCTCCCATCCGGCGGTGAACCGCTGCGGCTCGGCGAGCTGGACGTAGCCCAGGCGGCGGGCCAGCATCATCATCGCGCCGCCGCCCTCAACGGCGGCGAGCTGCTCATGGTCGCCGGTGATGATCACCTTGCAGTTGGTCCTGGCGGCCAGGGCCAGGATCGCGGCCATGTCGGCCAGCGACATCATGCTGGCCTCATCCAGGATCAGCAGCGACCCCGGCGCGACGGGCAGGTGTCCGAGGGCTTCGCGGCGGCCGCGCAGGTGACCCAGGAACCGGGCGGTGTTGTACGCCCGGGTCACGCCCGCGGCGGCCAGGACATTGCGGGCGGTCTGCGAGGTCGCCAGGCCGATCACCTCGCCCATCCCGGCGGCCCGCCAGATCCGCGCCATCTCCGCGACCGTTCTCGTCTTCCCGGATCCGGC
>Ga0310039_10003336_pt1 | contig 10275 bp, 5 predicted proteins | sample Sb_taG_4_FD_200460 | JGI IMG/M metagenome (GOLD analysis project Ga0310039, IMG submission 200460) | Peat soil microbial communities from Weissenstadt, Germany - Sb_50d_6_BS metaG (v2) (version 2) | ecosystem: Environmental > Terrestrial > Soil > Wetlands > Peat | place: Germany: Weissenstadt... | reverse complement strand
CGCTCATAGCCAAATAGCTCGGATTCCATCAAGCTCTCGGGCAGCGCCGCGCAATTGACGCTGATAAAGGGCCGCGCGCGCCGCGGGCTTTGGTCATGCAGAGCGCGCGCCACCAACTCCTTGCCGGTGCCGCTCTCGCCGCGAACGATCACGTTCGTATTTGCTTTCGCCATCCGGCGGATCGAATCCAAGACGTGGCGCATCGATTCCGTGGAGCCAATCAGGTCGCCCAGTTCCTGCTTGCGCGTGACTTCGTCGCGCAGGATGCGATTCTCGCGTTGGAACCGGAGTTTCTCGATCGAGCGGTTCAGCAGCGCCCGCAGCACGTCCATGTCGATCGGCTTGATGAAATAGTCGTATGCTCCGGCGTCGATCACCGTAAGCGCCGTGGTTTTTCGCTCGTCGGAACTCAGGACGATCACCAGCGCATCGATGTCTCCTGCCGCCAGCCGCTCCAGAAGCTCCGTGCATTCCGGTATCCCGCCGCCGGACCCCAAGGGCAAGCCGAGGAGCAGGACGTCGAGGGGAGATTCCTGAAGGAAGCGGTAGGCGGCTTCGTAGTCCTCGCCCTGCAGGACTTCAAAATCGGCGTGCAGCGCCGAGGCAATTTTCGAGCGCAGCGACTGGTCGGTATCGACGACCGCGATCTTTGGTTTTATCGAGCCAGACGGCACTCACGCCCCCGAGAGTGGCCGCGGGGTACTCCGCGCCGGAGAGATGGCGGAGACGGCAACCCGAGCGCGGTGATTGTAGGGATGCCCCGTTGAAAATGTCAACACGTTCCTCAAAAAATTAACGCCCGGATGGGATTTCCATCCGGGCGTTGTCTCGCGTGATCAGAGGCCGGTGAGACCCGTCGTAGCTACTGCGTGACGGTTTTGACCATGTCGCCTTCTTTGAAATCAGTCCCCGATACCGGCGAGCCAACCGCCGATACGTCGTCCACGTCCGTCAGCTTAATGGTGCCGACAGGCGTGGTCATGCGCCGGATTACTTCGCCGGTGGACGGATCCTTGATTTCCTTGGTGACGCGCTCGACGGTCAACTGATCTCCCACTTTCAATCCCGCCTTGGCGCCAACGTTCAGGACGATTTGCCCTCCATCAACAGCCGCGACGAGCCCCGTCACGCTGATTGTTCGCGCCGAAAGCTTCCCAGCGTCAGCGACGAGTCCGGTGCTGAGTTGCTGCACCGCTAGATTTACCGCTTCGCCGAGGATCGTCTCCTGGAAATCGCTGCTGCCGAAGTCTACGTTGCCGCCGCCAAAGCCGTGCCAGTTTGAGCCGCCGCCCGTCAAGGAAGTGCTTTCCCTCTTCGATTCGCCTTTGCCGCTGGCGACGCCCAGAATCTCCGCCGTGTCGATGTCCACAATTCGCGCGTCAATTCCCACTATGGCCTTGGATTTCTTTTGGCCGAATCCTCCGCCGCCTATGCCGTGCCAACCGCCGCCGCCCCCGCCCACGTTGGTGTTCTTGGTTTCGTTCCCAAACTGTGTGACGCTGCCGACGATGATCGCATCCACTCCCAGCAATTTTCCGAGCTTCGCCGCCGAATTCGGGTTCGCTCGATCGCTGTTCGAGAAATTCTGCTCGGCGAGGATCTTGTCCATCACTTTCCGCTCGATAACGGAGTAGGTGCCGTCTTGAACCAAATACTTCACCAGCAAATCGGTGATGCCTTTGCCGATGTCCACTTGCGCGCCCAAAGCCGTGGTGCCCACCGTGGAAAAGTCGAAATCGAAGATCGCGACGCGTTTCCTGCGGCCCTGCGCCGCCGGTGGCGCTCCCGCGGGCGCCGCATCCTGCGCCTTCACCGCCGGCACAACGAAACACCCAATCATCAAAGCGAGCCAGAGAATCTTTCTCATCGAGACCTCCCGGTTCCTGAAGTTTGCGGAAGAATGCAGAAAACCGAATAATTGCAGCAGAATAGTACTGACACGCGGTGGCAAGTGTCAACAAAGGTTCGGGCGGCCTGTACGTGATATCGCAGCTCGATGGCCCATCCTTCAGCCGGTCGTCGATGCTGAACGTAGCTCAGGGTGGCTCCAAACCTGCCGGATCCTTAGCCGCTGCTCGCGCGTTTGGCCTTTGCAGCGCGGCTTCAATGAAAATCGTGGGAGGCGGCTGCGGCAGATGGAAGGCGCAAGGGCTCGACGCTCTCGACTTTCACAGAAATCACGTTGTCCTGGTGCTGCAGCTTGCCTTCCACAAGAAGGAAGGGATTGTTCACTACTATGACGCGATTTTCCGCGAAGAGATCGGGCGTGATGATGGCGTTGGCGATGCCGGTCTCGTCTTCGATGCTCAGGAAAACGAATCCTTTGGCCGTGCCCGGCCGCTGGCGGCAAATCACCGCGCCAGCCACGCGCACGCGCATCCCGTCGCGCAGATGTTCGAGTTCGTTCGCGCGGCGCACGCCGAGTTGATTCATCGCCGCGCGGCAATAAGCCATCGGATGCGGCCCAACGGTGATCCCCGTCCCGCGAAAATCGGCGATGAGCCGCTCGGAATCCGTCATTGCAGAGAGCGGCGATTCCTCAACGGCCGGAAGCGTTGCGGGCACAGGCGCGTCGCCACTGATTGCATCCATCTCGGCCGCATCTTCGAGCAACGGGTCTTCCAATAAAGGCCCCGGAGGCCGCGCCACCCGCTCCACTTGCCAGAGCGCGTCGCGGCGATGGAATCTCCTCTGCTTTTTCGTCGCGTGCTTATTACCATCGCCGTTCGCGGCAACGGCGAAATTCAGCGCGCCGATTTCCGCCAGTGTAACCAGCTCGGCCTTCTGAATTTCCGGCACGCGCCGCTTCAAATCTTCCACTGAAGAAATCGCAAGTACCGCGCGCGCGGCCACGATCCGGCCGGCAGTTTCTTCGCGCACGCCCTTCGCATAACGCAGCCCAAGCCGCACGCTCCAACCTTTGCTCTCGCGCTCGAGCGTGCATTTCCAATCCGAGTGCGCCACATCAATCGGTTTCACCCTCAATCCATGCCGCTGCGCGTCCTTCACGATCGTCGCCGGAGAATAAAATCCCATCGGCTGATTGTTCAGCATCGCCGCGGTGAAAGCGGCCAGGTAATGGCATTTTAAATAAGCGCTGGCATAAGCCAGCAAAGCAAAACTCGCTGCGTGCGATTCAGGGAATCCATAAAGCGCAAAAGAAGTGATGGATTTGACGATCTGCTCCTGCGCTTCAGGAGCGATATCTTTGCGCGCCATTCCCGCGCGCAATTTTTTCTCAATATCCTTCATACGCGCCTCGGAGCGCTTGAATCCGAATGCGCGCCGCAATTCTTCCGCTTCGCCGCCCGAAAATCCCGCCGCAATCATGGCCATGCGCAGCAATTGCTCCTGAAAAAGCGGCACGCCCAGCGTCCGCGCCAGTACCGGCTCAAGCGAAGCATGCGGATACACCACCGGCTCGCGTCCCCTGCGCCGCTTCAAAAATGGATGCACCATTTTCCCCACAATCGGCCCGGGCCGGATGATGGCCACTTGCACGACGAGGTCGTAGAAGCGCGCGGGCCGCAGCCGCGGCAGGCAGGACATCTGCGCGCGGCTTTCGATCTGAAACATTCCCACCGTGTCCGCCTTTTGCAGTGCTTGATAAACCGCGCGGTCATCCGCCGGCAGGCGCGCGAGATCCACGTTCTCGCCGTCGTGCGCGCGGATGATCTCAATCGTTTCCTCCAGCACCGCCATCATCCCCAGCCCTAGCAAATCCACTTTCACGATGCCCATATCCGCGCAATCTTCTTTGTCCCATTGCACCACCACTCGCCCCGGCATCGTCGCCGGTTCGACTGGCACAACCGCGTCCAGCTGCCCAGCGCAAATCACCATTCCACCGGAATGTTGCCCGAGATGCCGCGGCAGATCCTGGATGCGCTCGCAAAGCTCGATGAATTTCTTGATGCGCAGATGTTCGACGTCGAAGCCGGAATCGCGGCAATGGCGTTCCAGGCGGTCGCCGTCGTCTTTGAATTCCCAGGTGTTCACCAGATTGGTGAGCCGCCCGAGCGTTTCGAGGTCGAAGGAAAGCGCTTTGCCCACTTCGCGCGCGGCCGAGCGCCCGCGATAGGTGATGACGTTTGCGGTCATCGCCGCGCCGAGCCTTCCATATCGTTCGTAAACATATTGAATGGCGCGTTCGCGCTGGTCGCCGCTCGGCAGATCGAGATCAATGTCCGGCCATTCGTGCCGCTCTTCCGATAGAAATCGCTCGAAAAGCAAATCCATTCCCACGGGATCGACGGCGGTGATCCCCAGCGCGTAGCAAACGGCGCTGTTGGCTGCCGAGCCGCGCCCCTGCACCAAAATATTCCGCTCGCCACAAAAGCGAATGATGTCCCAGACGATGAGGAAATAGCCGGCGAGATCGAGCTTTTCGATGAGCGCGAGTTCGCGTTCAAGTTGCCGGCGCGCTTTTTCATTATTTGCACCATAACGTGCCAGCATTCCTTCCATCGTGCGCTGCCGCAGAAACGAATTTTGCGTCTCGCCTTCGCCCACGGGATATTTCGGAAATTCGTAGCCAAGATCCTGCAGCGTGAATTTGAGGCGCGAGGAAAGCTCCTCGGTTTGCGCGATGGCTTCGGGCAAATCGGCGAAAAGACGCGCCATGCGTTCCGCGGATTTCAGGTGCCGCTCGGAATTGCGCACCAGCAGGCGGCCGGCAGTGTCGAGCGTTTCGTGATTGCGGATGGAAGTGAAAACGTCAAGCACCTGCCGCTCGATGCGCGTGGCGTGCGAGACGCCATTCGTAGCCAGCAGCGGCAAACGCAAACGTCGCGCGATTTCGATAGCCACCTGATTGCGCGCTTCCTCGTCGCGATGCAGATGCCGCTGCAGCTCGACATATATATTGTCGCGCCCGAGAATCCCGCAAAGCCGCCGCACACATTCGATTCCGCCTTCAATGCCGCCACGCCCGAGCGCATGAGCCAGCGGGCCTTCGTCGCCGCCCGTAAGGCAGACGAGCCCGGCCGAATGTTCTGCCAATTCTTCAGCGGTGATCGAACCTTCGCCTTTCGCCGCGCGCAATTTCATGCGCGTGATCAGACGGCAAAGATTCTGATAACCGGTCCGCGATTTGGCCAGCAACGCATAGCGGAAGCCTTCGACGGAAGTAACTTCAGCCCCGATATGCGCCCGAATGTTATTTTTCTGCGCGGCAAGATGAAAGCGCGGCGCGCCATAAACGCCATCGCGATCCAGCAACCCCATAGCAGGAAATTCCAGCCCCGCCGCCCGCGCCACCAAATTTTCAGGCAGGGAAGCCCCCTCAAGAAAACTAAACGCCGACCGCGCATGAAGTTCAATGTACATGCATTTGCAATAAGGTTTTAACTGTCATCCCGAACCCGCTTTAGCGGTGAGGGATCTGCATTTGCCGTTATTTTTGCCGTTGCCTTCGTAGGGGCGCCGCTTGCTGCGCCCTCCGACGGCCTCCCGGTAAAATCAAATCCCCGCACAACCGCGGACTCCTCAAAATGACAACATCTTCCAGCATTTCCGCACCCTGTTAACCCTCGAACCGCTCAGATTTCCGTGCGAACCATCTACGAAATGAGTTCATCTCAAATCTGAAATTTCAAATTGCCTCGTTGACCCCGTCGCGGTTTGGCAAAAAACTCTCATCGTCGTCAGTCGTACACTCCCCCAATCGACCACCGATCCGCCGCTCGCTCATAAATCACCCGATAAACGCCTCGCGAAGCGGCACTTTCTTTACTCACCGCAAACAATTTCGATTCCTTCGCTCGCGCAAGAGGGAACTCAATCTCAAGATCCCATTCATCCTGATTCCACGGATCTTCCGTCCACCAATCGCCGGAATTGCGCCACGGTCCCGAAGCCGCAATCACTTCCCCGCACACGCCATTGAAAAGCACGCGCACAGGCACATCCGCGCGAACTTCCACGCGCGCCGGCAACGCCGGACGAAACGCGCGCAAAGCGATCACCGGAGCAAGAGCCGCCTGCGCCGCCGGCTGCCCGGCAAAATCATCCGCAGCCGCCGCAGGATCGAAACGCTTCATCGCGAAAGCCAGCGGACGATGCGTATTCACCGGCTCCGGCGCGCCAATATTCGCCTCGCCCACCAAATGACGCGCGCGCGCCATGGTGATTTCAAGCTTCTCGGGATCGGGCGAAAGCGGCTGAAATAATCCCGACTGTGCGAATCGCGTGCGCGCCGGCTCAGCCGTCATCTCGATTTTTACGATGGGCGAAACCGGTGGATCCGCTTCCAGATGCAGCCGCCAAAGCCGCAAAAGCACCTTCGAATCGCGCATCGGAAGCGGCAATCGCAGCGTCGATTCGTAAATGGAAGGCGCAGTTTGCGCCGCCGCGGAATTTTTCCGGCCCGATTTCTTTCGCGCCGAATTTCTCTGCAGCACGCTCTCATCCGCGACGGGAAAAATTTCCTCCTCGCCGGGCTCGAGCTTCATTTTCAGGCGAATCTCGTTGGTCGCCAGCGCCCGCGCCGAAAGCCGCGCGCAAAGCTGATCGAGCAGCCGCCCAAGAAGAAACGCCAGCGGCTCGAGTTCGCTCACCGGAGTATCCAGCTCCAGCGCCTCTTCAAATTGCGTGGCGCCCTGCGCCGGAATCAATGCCCGCACATTCGCCCCGCGCGCCAATTCCTGCATGCGCACGCCTTCCTGTCCCAGGCGTTCGGAAAGCTGCGCCACCGGCAGCGCCGCCAGCGCCGCGCAAGTGCGCACGCCCCAGCGGTCCAGCGTCTCGCGCATCTCCGCCGAAAGATGCAGCGCCGAAACCGGCAAGCCGCCAAGCCGCTGCGCTTCTTCTTCGGGCGCAAGCAGCGTCACGCCGGAAAATCCGCGTGCCGCAAGCTGCGCCGCTTCGGGATTCGAAGCCACACCCACATTCGCGCTAAATCCAAATTCCGCCGCGCGCGCGGCCATACGATGCGCGAGATTTTCGAGCGAGCCAAAAAGCGCCGCGAGCCCCGCCAGATCGAGCGCGATCGTATCCGCAGCCGTATCTTCGATCCGCGGGCTGAACGCCAGCGCCAAATCCACCAGCGCCGCATGCGCCGCTGTCTCCTGCGCGGCCGAACGTCGGCGAATCTGCAAACCGGGAATCTGCTCCGCCTGCAGCTTGGTCATTTCCAGCCGCAGCCCGAGCCGCGCCGCTTTTTCATTCACAGCAACAATCGTCAAAAGCGGGGGATTACCGTCCAAAATGCCGGCCGGCTGCGCACAAAGCTCCGGCTCGGCGCGCAAAGCCGCCTGCAGGATGAAATGAGGAATGTGGATGCAAGCGAAAGGCATGGGAAGTTCCGTGGATAAAGGTCCTCAAGGTTTCGCGGATTTGGCAGCCCGTCCAGAAATAGAGTTTTTCCCGCGCCGCCGTTTCCCGGTGAGATCTATCCAAGCGGCTTCAGTCTCGTAAAGGCAGCCGCCGCCCGGCGCGGGCGATTCATTCGAAGAAGAATTCACTGCCGATGATTCGGCCGCTTCGAAGCGGCTGCGCAGCACTTCCGCGCGAATCCGCAAGCCGCCCAGAAGAAACTGCTGCGGATTTTTCATCCCGCCATTTTTCCGCGCCGCGGAATTCCACCGCGCCGCTTCCATCTCCAGCCGCAAAACCAGCGACGCGCAACTCTTTGCGCAGGACTCCTGCTCCAGCAAAAGCAAAATCGTCGCCGTGTTCTCCACCATGCGCCGGAAACGAAACCAAGCATTCAAAGGCACGCGCCGCACCGCTGTCCCCGGCAGATCGCTCAGGTCCAGCGCCACCAGCCCGAATCCTCCGCCGTGCAAAAGCAAATCCGCCCCGCGCAGCGCCTGCTCGATATTGCTGCAGCGCACCAGCAGCAATCGCCCGAGCGCCACTCCCGCCGCCTCGGCTCCGCAAGGATCAAATGCATCTCGCCCATCCACAACCGCGCAGGATTCCCCGCGCCGCGTCAATCCCGCCAGAAGGGAAACGAGAAAGCTCATGCGCCCCGAGCCCGCCGCGCCGGTAATTTCCGTCAAGCAGCCGCGCGGCAATCCGCCGGTGAGCCGGTCAATTTCCGTAATGCCAGAAGCAGCCATCTGCGGCAGCGCTGCGCGCCGCGCGGCAAAAGGAGCGGAGACTTTTCCGCGCAAAGAATCTTCGAGTTGGGAGCGCAGAGCAGCGAGAGTCATGGGAGCAACCTGGGCGAAGGAAGGGGTTATTGTTTTCGCTTTTTATTCGCCTGTGCGGGATTCTCCTCTTCCCGCCTCGCATTGTCAAGTCCAGGGTCAAATCCCGGGCAAAATAGCGGGTCCCCGCCGGGTACTGTACTGGTCAAGCTGGCGACTTAGCGGATATGCCTACATTCCATGGCGGTACGGTCACGTTTTCAATTTGAAACATTTTTAAATCCGGTTGCAAATTTTGTGTTTCTATGTGTTAAGTTGTAGGCCGCCAGGGGTGGTCTTGGGTCAGGATTTAATTTTCAACAAGTTTGCCTAGCGAAGTGCGTCCGGAGCAGTGAGCCGTCCCCTCTGGTCTCACAGCTGCTCGTGCGCTTTTCGATCTTGGGCGAAAAATTAAATGGAGGAACAAATGAAGAAGCTGTTGGGAGGCTTGGGTCTTCTGACCCTGATGGCCTTCTCCGTCTTCACGGTGCCGAGTCAGGCGGACACCGCGACGAAGAAGACCACAGTCGCTCCGAAATATCAGTATGACGTACGGCAAGAAGTCACGCTAAAAGGCACGATTTCGAGTGTCGTAAAGAAGCCGACCGGCGGAATGCTGGTAGGCGAACATCTCATGCTGGCAACATCCTCGGGGAATGTGGACGCTCATATTGGGTCCTTCGCCGGCCGGGATAAACACCTCGATTCCTTGACGCAAGGACAGTCGGTATCGGTCGTCGGCGTCAAGATGAATGTAAAAGGGAAAGACGTATTCATCGTCCGCACGATTGAAGCGAACGGACAAACCTACACAGTTCGCAACCAGCACGGCGTTTTAGCCGGTTCGAACGCTCCTAATGCAGCCGCTTCAACGAAGAGTGCGGTGATTGGAGGACAGCGATGAATCGCAAAACTCTGCTGAGTCTCCTCATCGTAGTTCTGATTGCATCGTTCGTTTCTGCCTGCAGCAGCAGCAAGAAGGCTCCGCTTGTGATTTCAGTTACGTTGGCGCCTCCGCCTCCCGGTTCGCTGGAAGTCAGTTATTCCACGCAACTCGGGGCGCAGGTGGTGAATGACACAGCTGCAGCGGGCGTTGATTGGACGGTAACGTGCACCAGCGCCGATTGCGGTTCGATCCTTCCGGCACATACTGCCAGCGGCGGCGCGACCACTTACACTGCTCCGGCGACCGTTCCGACAGGCGTCACGGTAACTATCACGGCTAGCTCGACGACTGACGCAACGGCAAACGCCAGCGCTCCGATCACAATCAACCCAGTCGGCTCGCTTGCCAGCCTCACCGGGCAGTATGCCTTCTTCGTAAGCGGTCTCGATACCAACGGACCATACGTCGCCGCGGGAAGCATCACGGCGGATGGACTGGGCAACATCTCCGGTGGTGAAGAGGATTACGTCGATCCCACCTTTAACGATCTGGGAGCTTCAATCCTGGGGACTTACACGGTCGGTTCTGACGGTCGCGGGAATGTTACTCTCAATGTGAGTGGCTTTGGCACGCAGACCTTCAGCATCGCCGTGACTTCGGCCTCGCACGCGCAAATCATCGAGTTTGACACATTTGCAACGTCCAGTGGCACGCTCGATTTGCAAAACGCAGGCGCGTTCGCGACCAGTATTCCGGCCGAAAGCCTTGCCATCACTTTGGCCGGAGTTGACACGGCGCCTTCCTTCACGACGCTGGGCGGCATCCTTGTAGCCGACGGCGCAGGCAATTTCGTCAATCCCGCGACTGGTGCCCATAGCGTGGTTGATGTCAACGAGGGCGGTGCCGTAACGGCTAGCGATGCCCCTGTCACGGGTACGTACTCGATGGCGCTTGACGGCAACGGTCGCGGAACTCTTACTATCACTGCTAACACATTCAGCTTTTACATGATTGGACCGGAAGTAATCCGAATCGTCGAAACTGACGGGCTCGCATTTACCGGCGGCTCGGCCTTCGGAACTGGAGCAGCTCCGGCGGCCGGATACACCACCGGAGCAGTCACAGGCAGTTTCGTATTCAACGACAATGCCCAGGGCACGTTGGGTCCAGTTGCTGTCGCCGGTCAGTTTACCGGTGATGGCGCTGGAAATGTGATTGGATTCGCCGATGCCAATGAGGGCGGCACCTTGTCGAGCG
>Ga0310039_10003333_pt1 | contig 10281 bp, 7 predicted proteins | sample Sb_taG_4_FD_200460 | JGI IMG/M metagenome (GOLD analysis project Ga0310039, IMG submission 200460) | Peat soil microbial communities from Weissenstadt, Germany - Sb_50d_6_BS metaG (v2) (version 2) | ecosystem: Environmental > Terrestrial > Soil > Wetlands > Peat | place: Germany: Weissenstadt... | reverse complement strand
GTCACCATCGTTTGGTCGCTGGGATCTTCACCAGTCGCTTCCCCGCCTCGTAGGACAGCCCCGCCTCGACCAGTTTCTTCACACTCTGAAGAAACTCGTCACCGAAGACGCTCCCCATCTTCAGAGCGACCTGTTTGTCGAACGACCGGATGCGACCCTCCTGGAAGTGAATCTCGAAGATCGATTCAGACCTCATGCCCCAGTGTCAACAACTTGATGCCATGAAGTTCGAGCCTTTCCTGCGTCCGCACCTTCGGCGTCTCCCTGCCGAAGCAGGCGTACTGACTCTCGCCCACCTTGACCCAGAAGAGAGGCTCAGCGATCACTTCTCCTGCCTTTGAGAGCAGAGGTTCCTGGGCGACGGGATATCGGTCGAGCAAACCGAATAGCCAGTCCCGGTGCTCCTCGCCGATTCTCTCCAGCAAGTCAACGAAGTCGTCGTGGCGGCTGATGTGGTGGTCAACGACCGGGCGCTCATAGAGGTCGTCCAGGCACCCCTCGATGACCGAGCAGATCTGCTTGCAGAATCGGTGGTTTCGCTGGTGTGCGTACATGAGCAGCATGGACCGGGCACGTGTCATCGCCACGTAGAGGTTATTTGCGAGGATGCCCTTGTTTTCAGCCCAGAATTGATCGATGGCCGGGATCAGGATTACCTCCGCATCGTAACCTTTGAAGGAGTGAGAGGTAGACGCCCTCACCACACCCTTGGTGCCCCGATCGAGCCGACCTTTCTGAACGGACAAGTCGAGCCCACTGGCTCTCAGCATGGGGGCAATCTGGCTTTTTAGCCTCCACTCGATGTTCTCGCCGTTGTACAGCAGACAGATGTCTTCTGGGTTGACCCCTTCGTCCTGAGTCAAACGAAGAACCTCCTTGCCAACGGCATCGATTTCTTGGTCGAGGGTGGCGAATCGCCGGAACGTTGGCTTCGGGCCATCGATCTGGCTGAAACGAACGTTCCACCAAGGACTCCCATTCCTTTCAGTCTTCTCGACGAGGCCCCGTTGGACTAACTCCTTGTGATCAGGGTTCTCATCGGGAGGTTGGAGTCGGTAGAGAACGTTGAGGGCGAATTCCGTGATGGGTGTCGTCGAGCGGAAGCTCTCCTTCATCACCGAGGAACGGCCCCGCATGTCCAGCCCGAGGTCGGACCACTTCGGCGTTGGGCGACCGTAAACATTCTGGGCATTGTCGTAGAAGATGTTGACCGAGCGGCTCTTCACATCAGCATCGTCAGTCTGCCGGACCATCTGCGAGAGCAACTTGAGGGTGCTTGGCCCCATGTCCTGAGCTTCGTCAATGAACAGGGCATCGCACAGGACAGGAGTCTTACGGTCCGAAGAGGACACACGTTGGAGGTACGCCTCTGCCGCATCGTTGTACTCGAAGCCGTACGTCTGCATGGAAAGGCCGACCGAAGGAAGAAGCTTCTCCAAAAGGTCTTTGACGTGTTGCAGATGAACGTTATCCCACGGGATCGACTCGCCTCGGGCCTCCTGTTCCCATGCGGCAACAATCGTGTCAGCAATCAAGTTCTGTAAGGAGCGATTGGCGTAGACGGCCCAGATCCGGCAATCCGGCTGCCCTTGGAGACGCTTGACGGTCTTCATGAGCCAGTGGGCAAGCACAACTGTCTTGCCGCTCCCGGCAACTCCCCGCACGAGCCGTGGTTTCCCGTCGAGGACCAGCCCACAGAGACGCTGCTGCTCCTGACTCAGAACCGGCCTTAACTGCTTTCGCTTGGCCAACTGGACTCCGAGGGAGGTCGGGTCGAGGCCATCGATCTCGGCTGCGGTCTTACCGGATACACGTGACTCGGCTTCCTTCCAGCGAAGCGTGCCGCCTTGTCGAGAGAACACTCTGGGAGCCAGGAGTGCGACCAATGGCCGCAAGTAGGGCTCATCCATCTCCGCCCGGCTTGCAAGCACGATCAGAGCCTCTCGGGATCGGCTTAGAGCGACATTCACCAGCCGTTTCCACTCGTCATAAGGCCATCCGTAGCTACCTGCATTCACCGTGTCGAAGATCACGATGTCCGCCTGGGCACCTTGCTGGCTGTGAACCGTCGATGCGGCCCACGAACTGAGTTCCTTCTGCGCAAGCAGCGTGGCAACCTCCTTGGCCTGTGCCCGGAAGGGAGAGATGAAAAGCCCTTCGGCCGACCGAAGCGATGGGTCGCTGAACAACTTGTTCAGAAGTTTGAGAGTGATCGCTCGCACCCAGCTTCGATTCCCTGGTCCTCGCTCCGCACGGATCTGGGGGAGTTCGTCAGTCTCTTCGTCCAAGACGTACCAGATGGTTCTCGGTTGCCCGGTCAGCATCGACGGTAGCCGGGAATCTCGGGAGACCACCACTTCTGCGGTCTTCAGGCCATGGTTGTACTGGAAGGCAGACACCACGGCACCGATTTCTGGGTGCATCCGATACTGTTCGGTGAGAACGTGGATGCCAGATGGCACGTTCCCGATGTTGTCGAGGTGGCTGAGTCCGCTGCTCGCCAGCCATCGTGCCTGATTGGTCGGCAAGACACGGCTGATCCGGCTGATCGGAGCCAGTTGTTTCGAGTCACCCACCAAAACGACCCGACGTGATGCGAGGAGAGACAAGACTGGCACTGCGGCTCGGGAGATGAGCCCTGCTTCATCCACAAAGACGGTGGTGAACGGGGCTTTGCCCGCCTCGACCAACTCTTTCAGTTCAGGCCGGTTCAGGAACGTCGTGGCCTTGAATGCCGTGCTCAAGACCACACGCACCGACTTGTCCAAGAAGTTGCGGAGGGCCGAGTCTCTCATCTGCTTACGGAGGTCGTTGATCTCCTTGCGAAGCAGAGCCTTGCGCTCGAATGAATCGGAACGAGAGACCTCACGCAGCAGTTCCTCGATCTTGGCGAGATACTCTGTCTCGGTTCCGTGGAGCAGTGATTCCAGACCTCGATCACGAAACCTCTGATAAGAGGCCCCTTTCCCGATCCGCCTAATCTGTGAGCGATCCAAGACTTCCGGGCTGTATGACTTCGCTGCATCACCGACTTCGACGGCCGCAGCGTCAGTCGCCCGGTTCGTTGTGGAGACGATGAGGAACCTCTCGCCGGGGTCGGCAAGGCACCGGGCGACTTGCTGGCCTGTGGTGTACGTCTTCCCCGTACCCGGTGGCCCCCAGAGGCCGGACCACGAATGCCGCCACCAGTCGTTGAGGTGGGGTAGACCGACAGGCACGTGCTCCTCGACGCTGGGGTGGACGTTTCCCCCAGCGGCGAGCAGTCGTCCGGGGAGCAAGGAGCGGAACTCCTCGAAGGCGGGCTCGTTGTAGATGGCGTTCAAGAAGGCCAGGAACTCGAAGGGGCGAACGTAGAATGAACCCGTCGTCGGGGGATGCTCGGAGTCAAAGACCGAGACGAACAGCCGACCGTTCGTCTCATCGACTTCGAGGATCTCCCCAGACCAGAGGATCGAGTCTTCGACTTCGGGCGTCTCGTCATCGAAATAGTTCTTCTGGCCCTGCTCGAACTCCTTGAGCGTCAGGGGACGGAATGCGATCGACCCCTCCCACGTCCAGTCAAATTCGACCGTGTGACCCACTTCTAAGATGTAGACCGATCCCTTATCGGCCTCGGACAGAAGACTGACCTTGCGGCAGCGCAGCTTCTTCCATTTGACCGAATCTCGGAACTCTCGACGGATCGCCATCTGGGCATCGCAGATCGAGGCAGCATCGCCTCCAGGAAGATCCAACGTCACCGGGTACTTCGCCACCTCGAAATCAGGTTCGCTGTCCGTATCCATCGTCGCTCATTTCGGTGCTGAGTTGTGCCCCTTCCTCCGTGATGATGAGGGAGGTTTCCGCCCTGTCACATCGAGATGGGCGATCAATCGGGCGGCTGCGAGCTTTTGGATCAACACTTCGGAAGGATAGTCCCCGAAGTCCAACTTCTTGTTCTCAACCTTCGAGATATAGGTGGACGACACGCCGACCTGGCTCCCGAGCGCACGCTGCGAGAGCTTCTTGGCTTTTCGCAGTTCCCGGACCCGTTCGCCGAATCGCACAGGCTGCCCTCGACACATGCTTGCGTGGACGATCCGTTTCACTTAGGATAAGTGAAGTAGACAGCCAACACAAGCAACGCCTCGTGAAGCCGAGACAGGATTCGACGGGGAACCACGGCATGGCGACGGCACTCGTCAGCGCCCCGGAGCAGGGGCAACTGGTCAGCGTTCGATCCCGAAACTGGATCGTCAACGAAGTTGTCCCCAGCACGCTGCCGACCAGCGGTCTGCAAGGCATCTCCGACCCCCAAACCCTTGTCTCTCTGGCATCCGTGGAGGATGACGGGCTGGGTGAAGAAATCCAGGTGGTCTGGGAGCTGGAGCCTGGTGCCCGGCTCATCGAGAAAGTCGCTCTGCCCGATCCCACCGGGTTCGACCCGCCCGATCAACTGAACGCCTTCCTCGATGCCGTCCGCTGGGGAGCGTCGTCCACGGCGGATGTCCGCAACATCCAGTCGCCGTTCCGTTCGGGCATCGACATTGAGGACTACCAGCTTGACCCGGTGGTCCGGGCGATCCAGATGCCTCGGGTCAACCTCCTCGTTGCCGACGACGTGGGACTGGGAAAGACGATCGAAGCGGGGATGGTCGCTCTCGAATTGATCATCCGGCACCGTGCCCGCAAGATCCTGATCGTCTGCCCTTCGTCGCTCCAGATCCAGTGGCAGGAGCAGATGCGGGACAAGTTCGGGCTCGACTTCCGCATTGTTAGCAGTGAACTCATGAGAGATCTGCGGCGGGAACGGGGCATCCACATCAACCCCTGGAACCACTTCCCCAGGCTGATCACGTCCATCGACTTTCTCAAGCGGGAGCGTCCGCTGCGGATGTTCCGGGAGATCCTGCCCGGACCCAACGACCCGATCTTCCCCGCAAGTTTGACCTCCTGATCACGGATGAGGCTCACAATTGTGCCCCGTCCGGTCGAGGAAAGTACGCCACGGACTCATTGAGAACCAAAGCCCTGCGACTCCTGGCTCCCCACTTCGAGCACAAGCTGTTTCTGACTGCCACCCCGCACAACGGTTACCCCGAGAGCTTCTCGGCACTCCTGGAATTGCTGGACAATCAGCGATTTGCCCGCAGCACCAAGCTCGACCGCAAGCAACTCGATGCCGTGATGGTGCGGCGGATGAAGTCGGAATTGCCTACCCGCTGGGACGGGTCGCCCCGTTTCCCCAAGCGGACGCTGGAGCCGCTGGAGGTGCCCTACACGGACGAGGAGAAGGCGATCCACGCCGCATTGAAGCAGTACGCCGGTCTGCGATCGAAGCGGGCTCGGGACAACGCCGAGTCGATTGCGACCGACTTCGTGCTCAAGACCCTGAAGAAGAGGCTGTTCTCCAGCCCAGCGGCGTTCCTCACAACGCTGAACAAGCACGAGGCGTCCCTGCGACATGCAGTGAAGAAGACGGCTGGCACGAAGCCGACGTTCGGCACGCTCAAGCGGGACATCGACCGGATCGACGAGGACTATGCCGACGACGAGGAGTACGACGAAGCGACAGGCGATGCCGTCGAGACCGCCAGCCGGTTGTTCTCAGAGCCGAGCGACCAAGAACTGGCGCTGATCAAGAAGATGAGAGACTGGGCGGAACGGGCATGCTCCCAGAACGACTCGAAAGCCCGGCAGTTGATCGCCTGGCTGAAGGAGCACATCCGCCCGAACGGACAATGGACGGAACAGCGGGTCATCCTCTTCACCGAGTACCGTGCCACGCAGAAGTGGCTGTCGGAGGTCTTGGCGTCGGAGGGATTCACCGGGCAGGACCGGCTGATGACGATGTACGGCGGCATGGACGCCAAGAGCCGTGAGGCGATCAAGGCGGCGTTCCAAGCCTCACCCGATCAAAGCCCCGTCCGCATCCTGCTGGCGACCGACGCAGCCTCCGAAGGGCTCGACCTCCAGAACCACTGCTCGAAGCTCATTCACTACGAGATCCCGTGGAACCCGAACCGCATGGAGCAGCGGAACGGGCGCATCGACCGGCACGGACAGAAGGCTGACCACGTTCAGGTCTTCCACTTCGTCTCAAAAGGATACAAGGAGCGCCAGTCGAGCGCATTCACCCTCCCCCAGAGCGAACTCGAAGCCGACCTGGAGTTCCTCATGATGGTGGCGAAGAAGGTCGAGAAAATCCGGGAGGATCTCGGCAGCGTCGGGCAGGTGCTCGCTGACGATGTGGAAGAGGCGATGCTGGGGCGTGGCTATAATCTTGCCCGCACCGATACCGCCGAGCGGGGGTCCGAACCCGTCCGCAAGATGCTAAAGTTTGAGCGTGACCTGGCGAAGCAGATCCAGGCGCTCCTGGACCAGTACCGGGAAACCCAGAAGGAACTGCGGCTGTCCCCCGCCAACATTCAGAAAGTCGTGGAGGTTGGGCTGAAGCTTGCCCAGCAGCCGCCCCTCATCCCGGTGAAGAACTCGAAAGGCAAGCCGATCTTCCGACTGCCCGCCTTGCGAGGAAGCTGGGCGGCATGTGCAGAGGGGCTGGAGCATCCGCACACGAAGGAGATCCGCCCGATCACATTCGACCATGCTGTGGCGAATGGGCGGGATGATGTGGTGCTCGTCCACCTCAACCACCGGCTGGTCCAGATGTGCCTGCGGCTGCTTCGGGCTGAGGTTTGGTCGGAGGCTGGTCGCAAGAAGTTGCACCGGATCGAGGCTCGGGTCGTCCCTGATAGTGCCCTACCGACCCCAGCGGTCATTGCTCACGCCAGGCTGGTCGTTATCGGGGGTGATAGCCACCGGCTCCACGAGGAGATCATCACGGCGGGAGGGATGCTGAAGGAGGGGCGATTCACCAGAATGAACGTGGGTCAGGTCGCCGAGGCACTGGCGGCAGCAACCGATGAGGAGCCCTCGGAGGCAACGAAGAAACGGTTCCTCAAGCTCTGGGGCGAGATCACCCCCTCGGTCCAGCAAGCCCTGACGGCACGTATGACAGACCGAACCAAGGGGCTTGAGAAGCGGTTGCTCGAACGCTCCGACAAGGAGGCTCAGAACATCGAGTCGATCCTGCTGGAGTTGAAGCGTTCCATCGAGGCGGAACTCGATGAGCCGGAATACCGGCAACTCGAACTCTTCAGCGACCCTGAGCGGGATCAGTTGGAACGGAACAAGGACTTCCTGCGGGACCGGGTGAAGCAGATCCCTGGGGAAATCCAGCGGGAAACCGAGGCGATCCGGGCTCGCTTTGCTGATCCGCAGGCACGAATTTTTCCGGTGGCGGTGACGTTCTTGGTGCCCCGGAAGCTCTCCATTATCTAGGTCCGATTCTGCGAGGTACGTATGAATAATCGCATGACTATTGTCGATCCTCCTGAGAATAAGCTGACAGAAGATCAACCGCAAATAGGTGATCCGATCCAGGATGGCGAAAGGCAATTCATCAAAGATGTTTCGGGCAAGCTCGGCTTTCTTGGTGAGGGCGATTTGTCGTGCTATCTCAGTCAACGGGATGGAGCTTGGAGACTCGCCGCTCTGCTCCCTCAAGAGATCACCCATGAGGAGGCTGCTACGCCAACAGATCGCCAAAGAGGATGGGAATTGCTTGGTTCCTTTTACATGCAACATCAGAGGTATCACGATTCCATTGCGATCTATGCAAGTATGTACGAGCACATGCTACTTCACGAAAGGGAAACCAATAATAGAGTTCACAAGGGAATGCCCCTCGTGTGGATGGGCGATTGTCATGCCAGGTTGGCTCACAATGTTCATGCCAAGCGTTACCTTATGCTTACTCTCTGCGAGGACGCAATTCGGGACAAGGGCGAGATCAACTCTCAGGGCGGTCCATACTTTCGTTTGGTTTGGCATTTCGGCTTGTCGCCCGAACTCTTTGCTCGATACTCGAAACAATGCTTTGACTTTTTCAGGAAGCACCCACGTCAAGCTATGTTTCCTGAGCGTGTCTTGGTGGAACTGGATCAGGAGTGGATGGTCGAGGTTCCTTCGCTCATGGAACTCAACACATTTTATTGCAATCATGTCTATGTTAGCCATCTGCTCTCGAAACTCGGTTCAGATATGGGAAAGTCGCTGGAATACTTGGGGCACTACTTACTAAGCCTGATACCGGGTTGCCGTGCATATTTGAGAAAGCGCAGCAAATCGACCGACTATGATGTCGTTGGTCTTCTTGAGGGACCATCTCTTGATTTTCGCTCGGAATTAGGAAAGTACTTGGTCTGCGAGTGCAAGGACTGGGACAAACCGGCTGACTTTACGACTTTAGCCAAGTTCTGTCGGGTACTTGATTCTGTAAAGAGTAGGTTCGGAATCCTTTTCTCCAGAGACGGGATAAGTGGGGCGGGCAAATCGACGGATGCAGAAAGGGAGCAGTACAAGGTCTTCGCAGATCGTGGAATTGTAATAGTCGTAGTAACGAGGAGCGACCTCGATCGTGTCGCAACTGGTGCGAACTTTCTTTCGTTGCTCCGCATGAAATACGAGGAGATCCGACTTGATCTTAAGTCCCTATCAAAACGTCGAGCGCCTAAGAAACGCCAAAATACTCAAACCTAAGAATGTGGGTTCTTGGAAATGTCCATCGCCAAGCACCACGCCGAGTGGCTTTCTCTCATCGAGGTCTCAGGACCATTCCTGAGCCTGCCGGTGCTGGTCCAGCGTTTCCCGCAGGGGATGGAGGCTCATGATCCCGAGCATGCCAAGGCACTGCGGCAGGTGCATGAGGAGTGGGAGCAGGACCAAAATGGTGACAGACCCGATCCGGCGATTCACCGCCAGTGGATCGACTGGGTGCTCCGCAACACGCTCGACCTGGGCGACGTGCTGGTGGAGGGGCAGAAGATCCCTCAGACGCTCAAGGCTGACCTTGCCGAGCATGGCGAGACGTTACGTCCCGACAAGGTGGTCATGGAGCCTGGCGGGGGCAAGGCGAGGCTGCTGATCCAGACGTACCCGCTCAGGCAGAAGTTGAGCCGGGTGGTCGAGGGGAAGCCCTGGGCGGCGTCACCCGATACCCGGATGATGCAACTTTTGCACGATACGGGCGTGCGGATCGGGCTGGTCACGAACGGCGACCAGTGGATGCTTGTTGATGCCCCGAAGGGTGAGACGACCGGGTATGCGTCGTGGTATGCCTCGCTCTGGCTGGAGGAGCCGAAGACCCTCCAGGCGTTCCGCACTCTGCTGAGCAGCTACCGGTTCTTCGGGGTGCCCGAGGAGGAAACGCTCGAACGACTGCTGGCCCAGAGCGCCCAGGATCAGCAAGAAGTCACTGACCAGCTTGGCTATCAGGTGCGTCAGGCGGTCGAGGTGCTGGTTCACACGATCGACCGGGCGAACCGGGAAAGCGGCGGGGCGCTGCTCAAGGGGGTGCCCGAGGACAAGCTCTACGAAGCCGCCCTGACGGTGATGATGCGGTTGGTGTTCCTGTTCTGCGCCGAGGAGCGAGACCTGCTCCTGCTGGGTGACGAGCTTTACGACAAGAACTACGCCGTCTCGACCTTGCGGGAGCAGTTGCGGGTCACGGCTACCAACTTCGGCGAGGAGGTGCTCGAGCGCCGCCACGATGCGTGGAGCCGCCTGCTGACGACCTTCCGGGCGGTGTACGGGGGCATCCAGCACAAACTGCTCAAGCTCCCCGCCTATAAGGGGGAACTGTTCGACCCGGATCGGTTCTCGTTCCTCGAAGGGAGAAAAGCCAGGACGAGTTGGAAGGACACGCCCAGCCAGCCGATCCCGGTTGATAACCGCACCGTCCTGCACCTCCTCGAAGCCCTCCAGGTGCTCCAGGTCCGGCTGCCGGGTGGGGGACCAGCCACACCCCGCAAGCTGAGCTTTCGTGCCCTATCGATCCTCCAAATCGGGCACGTCTATGAGGGTCTGCTCGACCACACGGCGGTAAAGGCGACCGAGCCCGTGCTCGGGCTGAGCGGACCTCGGGACCATGAACCCGAGGTGCCCCTTCCCAAGCCAGTGCGTTCAGGGTCTTCTAGGTGCATCGCCATTTTCAAGATGACAGCGATTGGGTAAGTTGGGTAAGATGAAATTTTGCCCAGCATGCCCAAATTGACAACTGTATTTAATTTATGCAAATAATATAGAGTATACAAGTTTTTAATTTCTCTATATTGTGATTTGATAATCTTTCGATTCGACTTGTGGCGTAAGAGTTTACGGCAATTCCGAAGACCCTGAACTCACTGCCTTCCCAAGCTGGAAGCCCTGGCGGCGAAGGGCGAGGACGAGTTGCTGGCATTC
>Ga0310039_10003330_pt1 | contig 10288 bp, 5 predicted proteins | sample Sb_taG_4_FD_200460 | JGI IMG/M metagenome (GOLD analysis project Ga0310039, IMG submission 200460) | Peat soil microbial communities from Weissenstadt, Germany - Sb_50d_6_BS metaG (v2) (version 2) | ecosystem: Environmental > Terrestrial > Soil > Wetlands > Peat | place: Germany: Weissenstadt... | reverse complement strand
TTGGCAACGAGACGCGCTCGTGGCTCGATTTTCTCGCGACCGGACGGGGAGGCGACGTGCACGCCACGCCGGAGCAGGCCATGCTCAATCTCAAAGCCACCTACGCCATCGAGCGCGCGGTCGCGACCGGGCAGGTGGTGCGGCTGGATTAGCCGGCGGCGCGCTTGGTGCCGGGCCTGGTCCTCGAACTGCCGAACGCAGTCGATCGCCGACGGCGGCGCGCTCGCGTCCTAAAATATCAGCTCGCTGAGCTTGAAGAAGCCGTATGCAGAAACACCCAGCAAAAGAGCGGTGATGAAGGGTGTGACATCTGCGGCCGGCCAAACGCGATGGATGAGCTTACTCACGATACCGACTCCCGCTTGACGCCTTCGAGCCAAAAGCTCCGCGCATTCACAACGACACACGTATTAGTCGTGGCGTCCGCGGCGATGGTTCTCTTGTCCGGCATCGCTTTGGGCGCCATTTTGCCAACCAAGACCAAGGGGGGAGAGTTCCAATGACCATCCGCATCGCCGCCGTCGGGGTCGGCCACTGGCATGCGCTCAATGACGCCGCCTATCTGCGCCACCTTAAGGCCATGCCGGACGTCGAACTGGTCGCCATCCAGGATTTTGACGCCGGTCTGGTGGCGAAACGGGCGGCCGAGGTGGGACAGCCGCCCACTTTTACCGACTACGGCAAGATGCTGGCGGCGGTCCGCCCCGATTTCGTCCTGGCGCTGGGGCGGCACCGGCAAATGGCCGCCATCGCCCACGACCTGCTCGATGCCGGCTATCCGTTCCTGATGGAAAAGCCGATGGGAATCAACGCCGCCGAGGTCGACGCGGTGGCGGCCAAGGCGGCGCGGCTCAATGCCTTCGTCGCCGTGCCGCTGGCGCAGCGCTACGCGCCTTTCGCCCGGCGCGCCCGCGAATTGATCGCCGCCGGCCGGCTCGGGCCGCTGTCGCACATTTATATCCGCATCAACCGGCCGGGGCCGGCGCGCTATCCGGCCTGGGATTGCGCCTGGATGCTCGATCCGGCCGAGGCCGGCGGCGGCTGCGTGCGCAATCTGGGGCCTCACGGTTTTGACATGGTCCTGCACCTGACCGGCGAGGAGGCGCAGGTGACCGGCGCCCAATTGAGCCGGCGTGCGCACGAGCAGGCGGTCGAGGACTATGCGACGGTGATGCTGCGTTCGGCGAGCGGCGTTCTCGGTACCGTCGAAGTCGGCAACGGCTTTCCCCGCGACGGCACCGACGGCGAATGGAAGCTCGCCGGTCGCGACGGCATCCTCACCATGAAGGACAGCATCCTCAAGCTCGCCACCGCCGCGGGCGACGAGACCTTTCCGGGTACCGACCTCACCGCGCCCTATTTCACCGCCGTGCGCGACGCCCTCGACCACTGGCAGCGCGGCGCACCGCCGCCGATCAGCGTGCACGACTGCGCGCGGGTGGTGCGGTTGATCGACCAGGCATACGCGCGCACGGCGGAGACTGGATAGGCGGGCTACAACAACTCCCTGCGGGGGTGTAGGACTGCTCGGCTCAAGTCCCAATGCCGGCGAGATCGATGGACGACAAAACCAGACCGGACGAAACCGGCTACCGCTTCATCGGCAAGCCGATGCCGCGCAAGGAAGACGCGCGGCTGATTACCGGCAAGGGCCGTTTCACCGACGATTTCAATCTCGACGGCCAAACCTATGCGGTGATGGTGCGTTCGCCGTATCCGCATGCGCGCATTGTCGAGATCGATATGGCGGCGGCGAAAAAAATGCCCGGCGTGCTCGGCGTCTTCACCGGCGCCGACTGCGCCGCCGACAAGCTTGGGCCGATCCCGCACGATCCGGTGCCGAAGACCAAATTCGACATGAAGCTCACCGGGCCCAATGGCGGCGCGGTGTTCATCGGGCCCAATGTGCTGTTGCCGGCGGACAAGGCGCGGCATGTCGGCGAAGCCGTGGCGATGGTGGTGGCGGAGACCAAGGCGCAAGCCATGGATGCCGCTGAGGCGGTCGAGGTGCGCTACGAGGAATTGCCGTTCGTGCTGCATTCCGAGGACGCAATGAAGCCCGGCGCGCCGGTGCTGTGGCACGAGGTGCCGAACAACGTCACGGTGGAGACCGTATTCGGCAATGTCGAGGCGACCGACCAAGCTTTCGCCCGCGCCGCGCACGTGGTGGCGAAGAATTTTCATATCGGCAGAGTCACCGGCGTACCGCTCGAGCCGCGCGCGGCGCTCGGCCACTACGACACGGCGACCGGCCGCTACACGCTCTATGCCGGCTCCGGGGGAGCGGTGCGGCAGAAGAACGAGTTGGTGCAAGTGCTCGGCATCGCGCCGGAAAATTTGCGCGTGCTGTCGCACGACGTCGGCGGCAATTTCGGCACCCGCAATCGCACCTTCGTCGAATTCGGTCTCGTGCTGTGGGCGTCGCGAAAAATCGGCCGGCCGGTGAAATTCACCGCGACGCGCTCGGAAGCGTTTCTCAGCGATTATCAGGGTCGCGATCTGGTGACCAAGGTCGAGCTGGCGCTCGACGACAAACATCGCTTCATCGCCATGCGCGCCACCAATATCAGCAATGTCGGCGCGCGCTGCGTATCGCTGTCGCCGTTGAGCAAGGGTTCGGGCCTCATTCCTGGCTCCTACGCCATTCCGGCGACGACGCTGCGCGCCATGGCCGTGTTCACCAACACCATGCCGACCAACGCCTATCGCAGCTCCGGCCGGCCGGAGGTCACTTTCGCCATCGAGCGGCTGGTCGACGCTGCCGCCGCGCAGCTTGGCGTGGATCGTATTCAATTACGCCGCAAGAACCTCGTTCCGCCCAAAGCCATGCCGTATCGCAATTCCGTCGGCATGCTCTACGACTCGGGCCGCTACCAGGAGAATATGGACCGGGCGATGGAGATCGCCGATTGGAAAGGTTTTGCCGCGCGCCGCCGCGAAGCAAAACGCCGCGGCAAGCTGTTGGGCCGCGGCCTTGCCAACTACGTGGAGTCCTCGATCGGCGCGCCGCGCGAGCAGGCGCGCATCAAGGTGCAGCCGCAAGATGAATCGGGACCAGCGCGCGTCGATGTGGTGATCGGCACCCAGTCGAGCGGGCAAGGCCATGAGACGAGTTTCGCGCAAGTGATCTCGGATCTGCTGGACGTGCCGGCCGAGAGCGTGCGCGTCATTTTTGGCGATACCGATGTGGTGAAAGTCGGCGGCGGCTCCCATTCCGGCCGCTCCATGCGTCACGCCGCTACTGTGTTCTCCAAGGCCGCGGTCGATCTCATCGCCAAGGGCAAGGCGATCGCGGCCATCGTCATGGGCGCGGCGCCCGAGAGCGTCTCGTTCGCCGACGGCCGCTTCGTCTCGCGCGATACCAACCTGACCTTCGACTTTCTCGAGCTCGCCGCCGAGGCGGCGCGGCACAAGCTTCCCGATGCGCTGAAGGACGGCATCGCGGTGGTCACCGACAACGAGATGCACGAGCCGGTCTTCCCCAACGGCACCGCCATTTGCGAGGTCGAGGTCGATCCCGATACCGGCGAGATCGCGATCACGCGTTATGCCTCGATCGACGACGTCGGCCGCTGCATCAATCCGCTGATCGTGCACGGCCAGACCCACGGCGCCATCGCCCAGGGGGTCGGCCAGGCGATGTGGGAGCAAATCTTTCTCGATCCGGATTCCGGCCAGCCGCTGACCGGCTCGCTGATGGATTACGCCATGCCGCGCGCCGACGTTTTGCCGTCATTCAAGACCGAGATCGCCGAAGTGCTGTCGCCGACCAACCCGCTCGGCATCAAGGCCGGCGGCGAAGGCGGCACCACGGCGGCGCCCGCCGTCATGGTCAGCGCCATCCTCGATGCCTTGGGCGAGCTCGGCGTCCGCGACATCACGATGCCGGCGACGCCCTACGCCATATGGACGGCGATCCAGAAGGCCAAAGCGCAATAAGCCGCAGCGCCGATTGGCTTTGGCCCGCGGTCGCATGGAACAGCTTGGCGCCTCAATCGTTCCCTCCCGGGGCGATTTTTAATCCGTGAGCCGGTGAGCGCTGAATCATGTCGCAAAGTGCATCCGCCGATCCGCGCAGCCGTTTTGCTGCCGATTCCCATGAGGACATCGACCGGCTGTGCATCGACACCATCCGCACGCTCGCCATCGACGCGGTGCAGAAGGCGCAGTCCGGCCATGCCGGCACGCCGATGGGGATCGCGCCGGTCGCCTATACGCTGTGGCAGGAGTTTTTGCGTTACGACCCGGCCGATCCGCTGTGGGCCAACCGCGACCGCTTCGTGCTGTCGGCCGGCCATGCCTGTATGTTGCTCTATGCTCTGCTGCATTTGGCCGAGGTGCGCCGCGTTGACGGGCAGAGCGTCGCCGACCGTCCCGCGGTGAGCCTCGACGACATCAAGAATTTCCGCCAGCTCGACAGCGTCACGCCCGGCCACCCGGAATACGGCCACACCACCGGCGTCGAAGCCACGACCGGGCCGCTCGGCCAGGGCTGCGGCAATGCCGTCGGCATGGCGATCGCGTCGCGTTTCCTCGGCGCCCATTACAACCGGCCGCGTTTCACGCTGTTCGACTACGACGTCTACACGATTTGCAGCGACGGCGACCTCATGGAAGGCGTCGCCAGCGAGGCGGCGTCGCTGGCCGGTCATCTCGGTCTCGGCAATCTGTGCTGGATCTACGACAGCAATACGGTGACCATCGAGGGCCACACCAGGCTCACCTTCAGCGAGGACGTCGAGTCGAGGTTCAAGGGCTATCGCTGGAACGTGCTGCGCGTGCGCGACGCCAACGACACCGCGGCGTTCGCCGAGGCGCTGAAAATATTTCGCCGCGTCAAGGACCGGCCGACGCTGATCATCGTCAACAGCATCATCGGCTACGGCGCGCCGCATAAGCAGAACACCGCGGCCGCCCACAGCGAGCCGCTCGGCGAGGAGGAAGCGCGTCTCACCAAGCGGTTTTACGGCTGGCCGGAAGACGCGCAATTTCTGGTGCCGGACGGCGTCTACAACCAATTCCGCCAAAACATCGGCCGGCGCGGCCGCGCGCTGCGCGACGATTGGGAAGAGCTGTTCGCCGCGTATCGGCGGGAATTTCCGCAAGCCGCGCGCGAGATCGAGCAGCTGTTGTCCGGCGCATTGCCGGAGCATTGGGATGCGCGCCTGCCGGCATTCCCTGCCGACGACAAGGGCATCGCCACGCGGGACGCCTCCGGCAAGGTGCTCAACGCCATCGCCGAGCATGTGCCGTGGCTGATCGGCGGCGCCGGCGATCTGGCGCCATCGACCAAGACGAATTTCACCTTCGACGGCGCGGGCCAGCTCGAGCCCAATCAACCGGGCGGCCGTGACATGCATTTCGGCATCCGCGAGCATGCCATGGGCGCCGTGGTGAACGGTCTCGTGCTGTCAAATCTGCGCGCCTTCGGCGCGACGTTTCTCACCTTCAGCGATTATATGCGGCCGCCGATCCGGCTCGCCGCGCTGATGAAGCTGCCGGTGTTTCACGTCTTTACCCACGACTCTATCGGTCTCGGCGAGGACGGCCCGACCCATCAGCCGATCGAGCAGCTCGTGGCGCTGCGCGCCATTCCGAACCTGATCGTGCTGCGTCCCGCCGACGCCAACGAGGTCCGCGAGGCTTATCGCGTGATTTTCGGTTTGACCGATGAGCCGGCTTGCCTGGTGCTCAGCCGCCAGAAATTGCCTGTGTTCGACCGCACCCGCCATGCGCCGGCCGCGGGCCTCGCCCGCGGCGCCTATGTCATGGCCGACAACGCCGACGGCACGCCCCAGGTGATCCTGATCGCCAGCGGCAGCGAGGTGCAACTGTGCATCGCGGCCCGCGAGCGTCTTGCGCAAAAGGACATTGCAGCCCGGGTTGTCAGCATGCCGAGCTGGGAACTGTTCGAGCGCCAGGACGAGTATTATCGTAACGACGTGCTGCCGCCGCATATCGAAGCGCGTGTTGCGGTGGAAATGGGTTCTGTGATCGGCTGGGATCGCTACGCCGGCTGTCACGGCGCCATCATCGGCATGCACAGCTTCGGCGCCTCGGCGCCGATCAAGGATTTGCTGCAGAAATTCGGCTTCGTGGCGGATAAAGTAGTGGCGGCCGCCGAATCGCAGATTGCAAAGCGTTCGACATCAAGGACTTCCCGACAATGAATCCGTTAAAGTCGCTTGCGGATCATGGCCAGGCCGTCTGGCTCGATTTCCTGTCCCGCGGTTTTATCGCCAAAGGCGGCTTGAAGCAGCTCGCCGACGACGACGGCTTGCGCGGGGTGACGTCGAACCCGTCGATCTTCGAGCAGGCCATCGGTCATTCCGACGAATACGACGCGGCCATCGCCCGCATGCTGCAGGCGCAGGACCGCCCGGTCGGCGAGATTTTCGAGCATCTCGCGGTCGAGGATATCCAGCGGGCCACCGACGTGCTGCGCCCGACCTTCGACGCCACCCATGGCGCCGACGGCTATGTCAGCATCGAAGTCTCGCCCTATCTCGCCAAGGACACCCAAGGCACGATCGACGAAGCCAAGCGGCTGTGGCGCGAGGTCGGCCGCAAGAACCTGATGATCAAGGTGCCGGCGACCCAGGAAGGCCTGCCAGCGATCCGCGACCTGATTGCTGGCGGCATCAACGTCAACATCACGCTGTTGTTCGCGCAAGCCGTTTATGAGCAGGTGGTCGAAGCCTATCTCGCGGGCCTTGAGGCGCTGGCCGCCCGGAACGGCGATGTTTCTCAGATCGCCAGCGTGGCGAGTTTTTTCGTCAGCCGCATCGACACCGCGGTCGACAAGTTGCTCGACGACAAGATCGCGCAGGCCAACGATCCGGACGAGAAGGCGCGCCTCGGCGCGCTCAAAGGCAAGATCGCCGTCGCCAACGCCAAGCTGGCCTATCAGCGCTACAAGCGCCTGTTTGGTGGCGAGCGTTGGCAGGTGCTCGCCGCGAAAGGGGCCAGGACGCAGCGGCTGCTGTGGGCTTCGACCGGCACCAAGAACAAGGCCTATAGCGACGTGCTCTATGTCGAGGAGCTGATCGGTCCCGATACCGTCAACACCATTCCGGTCGCGACCATGGATGCGTTCCGCGACCACGGCAAGATCGCCGACACGCTGGCAGACAATGTCGCCGATGCGCAGCGCGTGCTCGGCGATCTCGGCCACGCTGGAATTTCGCTCGACGCGGTGACCGACAAGCTGGTCGAAGACGGCGTGCGGCTGTTCGCCGACGCCGCCGACAAGCTGTTCGCCGCGGTGGCGGAAAAGCGCGGCAAGATCCTCGACGGCAAGATCGATACGCAAATGCTGGCGCTGGGCGACGCGTTGACCAAGAAGGCCGATGCAACGGCGGAGGAGTGGCGCGGCCACGGCAATGTGCGAAAGCTTTGGCAACGCGACAAATCGCTGTGGACCGATACCGACGAGGATCGCTGGCTCGGCTGGCTCGACGCGGTCGGCGCCGATCAGATCAAGAGCTACCAAGCCTTTGCCGAAGAGATCAGGCGCGAAGGAATTGCCGATGCGCTTCTCCTCGGCATGGGCGGCTCGAGCCTCGGCCCGGAAGTCTTGGCGACGGTGTTCGGCCACAAGCAAAACTTTCCGCGCCTGCGCGTTCTCGATTCCACCGTGCCGGCGCAGATCAAGGCGATCGAAGGCTCGCTCGATCTCGCCAAAACGCTGTTCATCGTGTCGAGCAAGTCGGGCTCCACCACCGAGCCGAATATTTTCAAGGACTATTTTTTCAAGCGCGTCGCCGACACGGTCGGCGAGGCGAAAGCCGGCCGGCACTTTGTCGCCGTCACCGATCCCGGCTCGGCGTTGGAGCAGTCGGCCAAGGCGCAAAATTTTCGCAAGACATTCTTCGGCGTGCCCAGCATCGGCGGGCGCTATTCGGTGTTGTCGCCGTTCGGCCTGGTGCCGGCCGCCATTGCCGGCATCGACATCGCGGCGCTGGGAAAATCGGCGCGCGTGATGATGCATTCGTGCGGCCCCGATGTGCCGCCGTCGCAAAATCCCGGCGTCGCACTCGGGCTTGCGCTCGGCGCCGCAGCGCTAGCGGGCCGCGACAAGGTGACGATCCTGGCGTCACCGCGCCTGGCCGATTTCGGCGCCTGGGCCGAGCAGCTATTTGCCGAGTCCACCGGCAAGAACGGCAAGGGTCTCATCCCGATCGACGGCGAGCCGCTCGGTGTCGCGCAGGTCTACGGTGACGATCGATTCTTCATCGCGCTTTCGCTCGCCGGCGACGAGGATTCCGGGCGCGACAGCCGGCTGAAAGCGCTGCAAGCGGCCGGCCATCCGCTGGTGCGCATCACGCTGGAATCGGCCGAACATATCGGCCAGGAATTCTTCCGCTTCGAGATCGTGACCGCGGTCGCCGGCGCCATCATCGGCATCAATCCGTTCGATCAGCCCGACGTCGAAGCCAGCAAGATCAAGACCCGCGAACTGACCGCCGCCTACGAGAAGACCGGCGCGTTGCCGGCCGAGACGCCGGTGTTGTCCGGCAAATCCATCGACCTCTATACCGACGACGCCAACGCCAAGGCGCTGCGCGCCGCCGGTGCTGGCTCGACCCTCGATGGCTGGCTCAAGGCGCATCTCGGCCGCATCGGCGCCGGCGACTATTTTGCCGTGCTGGCCTATGTGGCGCGCGACGATGCCAATGCGGCGCCATTGCAGAAGGCGCGGCTCGCGGTACGCGACCGGCGCCATGTCGCGACCTGTCTCGAATTCGGCCCGCGCTTTCTGCATTCGACCGGGCAGGCCTACAAAGGCGGGCCGGACAGCGGCGTGTTTCTGCAGATCACCGCCGACGACGCCGAGGATTTGTCGATCCCGGCGCATCGCGCGAGCTTTGGCGTGGTGAAAGCGGCGCAGGCCCGCGGCGATTTCGGCGTGCTGCTGGAGCGCGGCCGGCGCGCGCTTCGGGTGCATATCAAGGGCGATTTATCGGCCGGCCTCGCCGAACTCGAGGCCGCGGTCCAGCGTGCATTGACGTGAACGGAGTTGATTATGCAGATCGGCGTGATCGGTCTCGGCCGCATGGGCGGCAATATTTCCCGGCGTCTCATAAAAAACGGCCACGAGGTTGTGGTTTACGACCACGATGCCAAGGCGATCGCCGCGCTGAGCCGTGACGGCGCAACAGGCGCCGGCGGTCTCGACAAGCTGGTGCAGCAGCTGCGCCCGCCGCGCGCGGTCTGGGTGATGCTGCCCGCCGGCCAGATCACCGAAGACGTGATCGGCGAGCTCGCCAAGCTATTGGCCGCCGGCGATATCGTGCTCGATGGCGGCAACACGTTCTGGCGCGACGATATCCGCCGCGCCAAGATGCTCAAAGAGCGCAATATCCATCACGTCGATGTCGGCACCAGCGGCGGCGTGTGGGGTCTCGACCGCGGCTATTGCATGATGATCGGCGGCGACAAGGCCATCGTCGATCGGCTCGATCCGATTTTCTCCGCGCTGGCGCCCGGGCTGGGCAATGTGCCGCGCACGCCAAGGCGCGACGGGCGCGATCCCCGCGCCGAGCACGGCTATATCCACGCCGGCCCGAACGGCGCCGGCCACTTCGTCAAGATGGTGCACAACGGCATCGAATACGGCCTGATGCAGGCCTATGCCGAAGGCTTTGATATTCTCAAAAACGCCGGCAACAAGACGCTGCCCGACCGCTTCGATCTCGATCTTGCCGACATCGCCGAAGTCTGGCGGCGCGGCAGCGTGATCAGTTCCTGGCTGCTCGATCTCACGGCAAGCGCACTCGCCGCCGATGACAAGCTCGGCGGCTTCGAAGGCGTCGTCGAGGATTCCGGCGAAGGCCGCTGGACCATCATGGCGGCGATCGAGGAGGCGGTGCCGGCCGACGTGCTGTCGGCGGCGCTCTATACGCGCTTCCGCTCGCGGCAAAACCACACCTTTGCCGAAAAAATCCTCTCCGCGATGCGCAAGGGTTTTGGCGACCACGTCGAGCCGAAGGCCAAGCAATCATGACAGCAACAGCGGCGACGGCGCGGCCGGCCGATCCGTGCTGCCTGGTGATCTTCGGCGCGTCCGGCGACCTCACGCATCGGCTATTGGTTCCGGCGCTGTACAATCTCGAAGTCTCAGGCTTGCTGCCCGAAGCCTTCGCCTTGATCGGCGTCGCTCGCAGCGAATCGTCGAGCGACGCGTTCCGCGCCGATCTTGAAAAGAGCCTGCCGCGATTTGCCACCCGCAAGATCGACGCCGCCGCCGTGAAGAAGCTTCTCGCCTGCGTCGCCTATGTGCAGGGCG
>Ga0310039_10003325_pt1 | contig 10293 bp, 8 predicted proteins | sample Sb_taG_4_FD_200460 | JGI IMG/M metagenome (GOLD analysis project Ga0310039, IMG submission 200460) | Peat soil microbial communities from Weissenstadt, Germany - Sb_50d_6_BS metaG (v2) (version 2) | ecosystem: Environmental > Terrestrial > Soil > Wetlands > Peat | place: Germany: Weissenstadt... | reverse complement strand
ATCACTCCGTTTGGGTGTTCCGGAGTGGGCCGAGCCACCATTGGGGTGCTGTGACCCACGGGGAGTTCGGAGATGCCGTCGGCGCCACGCAGCGTCCAGGCCACGATGCCTGTGCCGGTGGCGCCCAGCTCGTGGCGGATGCCACTGATCCAGCATGCATTGTCGGCGATGACAAACCCCAATTCGCTCCATTTCTCAGGGGGATCCGCGACGTGCAACGAGACGATGTCGGCCACGTTGCGGGCCCTACACGCCCCCGCCCAATCGCAAACACTCTGGGTGGCGCGTAGCACGTGGTTCGCCGTTAGCCCCAGGGCGAGAAGGATCGGGCATTTTGCGCTTGGGTATGTCGGCGAGCGTCAGATGCACCTCGACAGTGCCGAATCCGCTTCTGAGATGACGCGTGTCACAGGGACAAGGGTGGAGCCGACCTCAGTCCGGATGCTGGATGAGGAATCGAGCCACTCGCGTATCGCCGCGTAGACGGCGGGATGGTTGAGAAGCCTGAAGTGGTGGAGCCCTCCGAAGTGGCGCATGTGCTCGGCGGGGAACGGGATGTGCCCGTGATGGCGGGATCGGCCGCGGGCACTCGCGGGTTGCACAAGGAGGTCGCCCACCAACCGGCCGAGAGGGTTGCGGCGGCTTGTGGTGACCGTGGCGCTGACTGCGTAGTGGTTCGCCCCAGGGATGAGGGGAACGTCACCACCTGGATGCTTCGGCCTCAGGTTGGCATCGCGCCAATGTTCGTCGAGCAGATAGCCGGCGCGCAGATCCTTGATGCCGGCGCTGCGTCGGTCGAGGAATGAGGCCAGCGGCCGGCTCTCGTTGAGCTTGGCGAGTATGCCGCTGAGATGGCCGACCCACTGCTCGAGTCCCGCCCCCACATGAGGGGAGCCGAGGTAAAAGACATGCCGCAGCGTCGATATCCACGAGTGGCCCCTCTGTTGTGCATAGTGGCATGCGCTGCGGGCAACGAGGCCACCCATCGAGTGACCCACCAGGATCATCTCGACGACCGGGGCAGGCCAGGCGGCGGTGACATCGTCGAGGAGGGTGGTGAGGCGCCGGCCGTTCTCGGAAATGTGGAGGCCGGTGTTGTAGCGCAGAAAGACGGGGGTGTACCCGAGGTCTTGCGCGAGACGCGAACCATACGTGGACTCGGCGGCGCCGTCGTAGCGATCGGCGTGTAACCTCCACGATTCCTCGGTTTCGCCCAAGCCGTGCACGAAAACCGCCAGTTTCGAGGTCGCCCTGGGGAAGGTTTCTTCGAGCGTCTCGCGCCGGGGTGCCACGTCGGCTCGGGCCCGTCTCACAGCCATCGGGATCGCCAGCGGGCTGCTTTGACCGGCGAGCTCATCTCCCAAGGTGGCATTGAGCACCGCCAAGGCCAGATTGCTCCGGGGGGTCGAGCCGATCGGCCGTGCCGAGGCCGTCGCCGCCACCACAAGCTCGTTGGCCGCGAGGCCGGCGGCCAGGCCAGCGCCGCGAATCGCGGCATACACGCCGGTGGCGATGCCATCGTGCACGACCCGGGCGGGAACGCTGGCAGGAGCGGTCAATCCCAACGCCCTGGCGGCCACAGCGTGATGCACCTGCTCGACACGAGAGACAGTGTCCGCAAATGTCCGCGCTGCCAGTCGCCCGGCGGCCCGTATCTCCTCAGGCTTCATTCGCCCCCCGAAACGAGGCTGGATCCCCTCAGTGTGGCACGCCGTCGGCGGGGCCTGCCGGATGCTCGGAGGGGACCGGGTTGTCGACTCGGGGTGCCCACGGCCGAGGACCAGCAGAGGCCGCTGCTATCGCTCAGGGTCATCGCGACCGCTCGACGGAGGCAGAACCGTCGGTCGGTGCATTGAGCTGGCGAAGACTCGCTTCTACCGTGCCCCCCATGCCCGGACTCCGCGACCCCCGTCCACCCACGCCGAACGGCTGGAACGAAGCATCCAGCGCCGGGCGTCGCGCTTCATCCACCACCCGGCTCAAGGGTCCGAGCCAGCGAATCGACCCGAGACACCAGCTTCGCAGACCTAGTACTGCCAACCGAGATGTGGCTGACCGAGTCTCGCCATGACGGTCGCTCGTCCATTCCGGGCGTCCGCGAACGGGTGTAGTGCGCCCCTCACGGAGGGCCTGATCGGCCGGACCATCGCTATCGCTTCGGGTCGGGGCGCACGGCGTGCCTGGGGAGCATGTGCACTTGGCCTGGAAGATTAGGGCCTTCGGCCCTGGTGATCAGAGGCCACGTCCGCCAGCATCACCACAAAGAGTTCGGGTTTCGGCATCCGGGCCAAGGCCAGGTCTCGCCGAGGGTCGGCTCCCCGGATGGCTGCGGATGGCAGCACGGGAGGGCGGTTGCGATGTCCATCACCACACTGCCGATCAAGAGTCGGACCCACGGCCGATTGTACGACGCCCTGTGGAAGCGCCAGCTCACCCGCTACCCGAGTACGCCCGCACGCATGGGTTACCTCGGCATCGTGGTGGTCACCACGATCGTCCTCTACTACCTGTACTACGTGGAGGGCACCGTCACGCCGTTGATGCTGCCCTACTACCACATGTCTTTCCTGTACTTCCTCTACCTGTTGGTGGTGTCCAATGCCATCGGCGCCTTCACCGCCTTCATCGGCGGCCTCTCCGACAAGATCGGCCGGGCCAACCTGACGATTCTCGGCACGTTCACGGTCGGCCTCGTCCAGCTCGTCGGAGTGCCCCACATCCACAGTGAGTTCGGCTTCGCGGTCGCCTACTGCGTGATCGGTTTCGTGGAGGGGATCATCCTCGTCTCCACCCCGGCGTTGATCCGGGACTTCTCCCCCCAGATGGGCCGGGCTTCGGCCATGGGCTTCTGGGCACTCGGGCCGACGGTCGGCAGCCTGCTGGCCAGCGTGGTCGCCACCCGAACCCTGGCGCACCTTCACCCGTGGCAGGACCAGTTCATCATCTCCGGCCTCGTGTGCATGGTGGTGGTCGCCATCGCCTTCGTGGGCCTGCGCGAGCTCGCCCCGTCCCTGCGTGACCAGCTCATGGTGTCGGACAACGAGCGGGCTCTGGTCGAGGCCCGGGCACGGGGCATCGACTTGGAGAAGGCCACGTCGCATCCCATGCGCTCCATGTTGCGGTTGGACCTCATCGCCTCCTCCCTCGGGATCTCGCTGTTCCTCCTCATCTACTACGCCTCGGTGAGTGTGCTCACCCTGTACTGGGTGGTGATCTTCAACCGCACCACGGCCGACGCCAACGGCATCAACACCTGGTACTGGGGGATCGACGCCGTCATGCTCGTCCTCATCGGCGTGCTGAGCGACCGGCTCCGGGTGCGCAAGCCCTTCATGCTCGTCGGGGGGGCGGCTGCCATCGTCGTCACGATGGCGATGATCTCCCAGGTGAACCATCCCCACACCGGCTACTACGGCAACGTCATGGTCGCCGTTCTCATGGGGTTGGCCATCGCTTGCGCGTACACGCCGTGGATGGCGAGCTACACCGAGCAGGTCGAGGCGCACAATCCCGCCCTGTCAGCCACCGGGCTGGCGGTGTGGGGGTGGATTCTGAGGATCGTGGTCGCCCTGTCGTTCGTCGTGCTGCCCCGGGTCATCACCACGTCCACCGTTCTGGTGGACAATCAGGCCGCGGCGACGAATCTGCAGACGTTCCAGGCCGCGCAGCCCTATGTTCCCGCAGCCGGCAACCTGCACCCGCGGGCCGCCCCGGCAAGCGTCATCACGGCACTCAAGGCGATGGAACCCCCCGGGCCAGGGCAGGCCCTGGCGGCGCTGCTTCAGGACTACGGGACGACCCACAACGTCATGTCGGCGATGGGTGCGGTGCCCGCCTCGCTCAAGCTCCAGGTCCAAGGCCTGCTCGCCTTCTCGCCCCTTGCCACCGATATCCAGGCCGGACGCCCCGTCTCCGGCGCCCAGATCGCGGCGGTGCACGCCAGCTCGCCCCAGCTGGCTTCGCTGCTGCGTGTCGAGCCGAAGCTGATCCCGGCGCAGAAGGCGTCCCCCGCACAGTGGAAGCGGTGGTGGTGGGTGTGTGCCTTCGGCCAACTCGTCTTCCTCGTGCTCGTGTTCTTCATGCGGGGTCGATGGAGCCCGAGGGCAGCCAAGGCCGACTTCGAGCAGCACGAGCGTCTCGTGACGGCCGAGCTCGAGAAGCTCCGTGGCCACGAGCCTGTCGTGCCGGTGCCGCTCCCTGTGTTGGCGCCCACCGGTACAGAGGACGGCCCCCTATGGGTGCGCTAGGCCGGCGCGCCCGACGAAAGGTCCGTTCGACTCACGTCGACCAATCGCACCGGGCCCCTTCCGGGCACCGCCAAGGTGCCCCGCCGGGTCGACAACCCACGATGTGAGGAGGGGATCGGCATGCGACGACTGGGCGGGTTGGACCCGATGTTCTTCTACCTCGAGACCCCCACCACCCACATGCATTCGGCATACGTCTGCATCTTCGATCCCTCGACCGCACCCGAGGACTACTCGTTCGCCACGGTGCGGGCGCTCCTGGAGCAGCGTCTGCACCTGCTGCCGCCGTTCCGCCGGCGACTGGTCGAGGTCCCACTCGGCCTCGACCACCCGCGCTGGGTGGAGGATCCGGACTTCAACCTGGACAATCACTTGCACCGCGCCATCATTGCGTCCCCGGGTGGGGAGTCTGAGCTGGCCGAGTTCACCGCGACCGTCCTGAGCCAGCCGCTGGATCGAAGCCGACCACCGTGGGAGATGTACGTGATCGAGGGCCTGCAGGGAGGTCTCGTCGCCTCGCTCACCAAGGTCCATCACGCCGCCATCGACGGGGTCTCCGGGGAAGAGCTCATCGTCAATCTGCTCGACCTCGCACCGGAGCCAGTGGCGGTGGACCCTCCGGATCCGCCCTGGGAGCCCGAGGGCCTCCCCTCCGACCTCAAGCTCGTGGGTGACGCTCTCGTGAAGCTCTGCGGGCGCCCAGCGCTGACAACGCGGGCGGCATGGCACACGGCGCGGGCTGGAGCAAGCCTGCTGGGGCATGCTCGCCGGGCCGGGCTCTCGGCGGTGTCGTTACCGATCGGCGCTCCCCGAACCACCCTCGGTGCCCCAGTGGGGCCACAGCGGCGGGTTGCCTTCGCCCAGGTGAGCCTGGACGAAGTGAAGGCGGTCAAACACGCGTTCGGTGTGACCGTGAACGACGTGGTGCTGGCGATGTGCTCTGGGGCGCTGCGCCACCACCTTGCGACGTTGGACGAGCAGCCGAAGGAGTCGATGGTGGCCATCGTTCCGCTTTCGGTGCGGGCCGAGCAGGAGCGCGGGACGTTGGGCAACCGACTGTCCTTCATGTTCGTCTCCTTGGCGAGCGCGTTCGACGACCCGGTGCAGCGGCTGCGAGCCATCGCCCACGCCACTCAAGTGGCCAAGGCGCAAGAGCACGCCGCCCGCCTCGATGTCGTCGGCTCGGCATGGGTCGAGACCGCCGTGCCGGCGTTGGTCGCGCCCGCCGTACGCCTCGCCTCGCGCCTCGGAGTCGTGGACCGAGTGCGGCCGGGCAACTTGATCGTCTCGAACGTCGTCGGTCCACCTGTCCCGCTCTACTTCGCGGGCGCCCGTCTGGTGGCGGCATACCCCATGGGCCCGATCACCGACGGCATCGGCCTCAACATCACCGTGCAGAGCTACCTCGGCTCGCTCTACTTCGGGCTGATGGCGAGCCCGAACACGGTGCCCGGTGTGGGGAACCTCGCCCATGGCCTGACCGACGCCCTTCACGAGCTGGCCAAGGTCGCCGCGGTGAGCCCGGGTTGATCGTCGACCATCGTCAGGGCGATCGGGCGCGATCCGGGTCTTTGCGTCTCTCGCTGACCATCCGCATGCTCGGGGAGGAGCTCGACCTCGGGACAGCCCCGACCGGCGCGGCGCAACACGCGCCACAACCATAGATTGGGTGGGCATGACCGACGATTCAATGCGCCTCGGCGACGCGCAGGGCGAGTGGTACTACTGCTTCAAGCACAAGAAGGTCGAAAGGCGCGATGAGTGCCGCCAGATGGATCGAATGGGCCCGTATCCCACCCGGGATGACGCTGAGAACTGGCGGGAGCGGGTCGTAGCACGGAACGACGCGTGGGAGGACGAGGAGCCGTAGTGAATGAGCGGGCGGTCAGTGATCTATCGGGCACGACCATCTGCCCCTGACCCATTGCTGACGCGAGTCCGCCCGCCCCACCGTTCCCGGTAAGACGGGCGAGCCATCATTCAGTTGTGACCAGCGACCCTGTGGGAGTGCCGAACCGACAGGCGGACACTCAGCGAAGCCTTACGCGCTCCGACGTGGTGTGGACCGAGACACCGTGCCCCGGACAATCGCACCTGTCACCGCTGAGGAACATCCCGGTGCGCTACCACCGGACACCTGCCTGGAGCTGCTCACACTGCAGCGCTGGAGATCAAACAAGTCATAGGCAAGACCTCCTGTCGCTTCGGTCCCCAGTCTCCTGGGGCCCCTCCGCCCGAGTGGTACAACACCAGAATGGCTCTCCGCGGGCCGTCTGCCAAGGGTCGAAAGTCCATCCGAGCGGGTTCGAGCGGGAGCCGGGGTGTCGACCTCTCTTCCCCGGCGCACAGCGAAACAAGAGGACCGAGCGCGATGCCGGTGTTCGTGCGGCCCAGGGGAGGCCTGACCGGCCGGACCATCACTGGGATCGCTCCCGGCCGCCCGACATGGCTCGGCCCCGCCCCCGGCCACGATGCGCGACTCCGACTCTCCGGGATCCCTTGGGGCGATCCTGCGGGGCGTCTACCGAAGCGGCCCGGCGGGCATGGTCAGTGGCCCGGAGGCGGGAAGCCCCAGGGCCGCGGCCAGCTGGGCATAGTCTCCCGACCCCCAAAGCTGCGTGCTCCATCCCCGGACGTGCACGAAGGCTGCCGGGTCGTCGCTGCTTCGTGGTGGGCGGAGGCGTCGCACCGGTGACACTGCGAGGGCTGGTCGCAGGGGGGCGTCGGGTGGCAAGCCGGCCCGCTCCCGAGCGATCTCTATCGCCCGGCGTAGCCCGCCGAGCTCGTCGACCAGCCCGCGTTCGGCGGCGTCTGCTCCTGTCCACACCCGGCCCCGTGCCACTTCCTGCACGGCGTCGCGAGTCATGGCGCGTCCGCGAGCAACCTTGTCGACGAAATCGTCGTAGATGAGATCGAGCCACTCGTCGAGCTTGCCCCACTCTTCGTCGCTGAAACCGGTCTGCGACGAGAACATCAGCGCATGGCGCCCGCGGGCGACACCTTCGACTCTCACCCCGAGCCGCTCGAACAGACCGCTAGTTTGGAGCTTGCCGCCGAGCACGCCGATCGAGCCGGTGAGCGTCGCCGGTTGCGCCACGATGACATCGGCCGCCGCGGCCACGAAGTACCCGCCCGAACCGGCCACGTCGCCCATCGAGACCACGACTGGCTTGCCCGCCTCGCGAGCGTTGCACACCTCGTGCCAGATGATGTCCGAAGCGATGTAAGAGCCGCCTCGGCTATTGACCCGAAACACGATCGCCTTCGTGCGTCCGTCTCGTACCGCGGACCGGAACGCAGCGGCGACCGTATCCGATCCCGCCACCCGTCCGACAGGGCCGCGCTTGGAACGACCAGTGCCGATCATCCCGGCGGCCTCGATGAGCCCCACCGCCGGCCGCCGGGTTTGGCGGGCTCGACGGACGGCGTCCCATCGCCGGCGATATTGGGAGACATAGAGCAGCGTCGGCTTCTGGTCCCACCGGCGATCGACTGCCGCACGAACGGCGTCTCGATACCCGAGGTGATCGATCAGCCCGGCCTCGCGGGCCTCGGCGGCGGGGATCGGGGCGCGGTCGATGAGCTCACGCACCCGGTCTTGGGGCAACCGCCGGCGTTCGGCCACGGCGGAAACGATCTGTTCATACGCGGACGCGGCGAGACGTTCGGTTGCCTCACGATGGGCATCGGTGAACTCGTTGCGCAAGAGACTGTCTGCCGCGTTCTTGTACTCGTGGCGTTGTGCGAACAGCGGCTCGACGTGGACACGGTCGAGGGCGCCGCGCACGAACACGCCGGTTGCCGCCGCGCCCATGAGGCCCACACTGCCCGACGGTTGCAACCACACTTCGCCGAATCCGGTGGCCACCACATAGGCCGTCGTTCCCCGCCCGAGCTCGCCGAACGTCTCGGCCCAGGCGATGGCGTCCTTGCCACTTGCCCGGAATCGCACCACAGCGTCGGACAGCTCCTGGGCCTGTGCCAGGGACATCGAAGGAGTACCCAGCTTGGCCAGTAATCCAACGACGTGGGGATCGTTGGCAGCCGTGGCGAGCCGGTCGACGAGGGTTCGTAGCACGAGGCGTCGTCTGGCCAGCACCCGTTCGATGGGATGGGATCCGACGTCCTCGACGAGTTCTCCGGTTAGGTCGAGGTCGAGCAGGATCGTCACGGTCGGACGCTACCGGTGTGAGGATCAGCTCGTCGAACAGCCGGTGCACAACTCCGCAACTCTGGACGATCCGAGGCGGGCAGGGCCGGCCGGCGCCATGCAACCGCCCGCCAGTCTTCCGTCCAGGACACCGGGCGGGTCGCGTCCGTTGTGAGGCGTTGACGATCCACGGATCCCGGATGGCCTGAGGGGCGCGTCGAGCCGCCTCCGTTTGCGGGTGTCCGTTCGGTTGGGAACGCCGGCATGGTCCGCGAAGGTCGGCGTCCTAAGAACTCAGGGGCTCATGGGGTCCCGGCCCGACTCTCACTCTTGGTCCCCTTCAGGGTCGGGCGCGCCTCGCCGTCGGCCCCGTCAGGTGTCGCCCAGGCATCGTCGAGGAAGTGAGCGATGGCGTCGGTGAGCCTCTTCGGCCGCAGCCGGAGTTCGAGTGGCGAGCGGGCCCGTACGAGTGTGGCGTTGGGCAACTGCGCAGCCAGGTTGACGGCGTCATTGAACGGATGGAGGAGGTCGTTGCTGTGAGCGAGCACCAACGCCGGAACGGCGATCCGGGAACGCTCCTCCTGCGTGGGAGACACAGGGCCGACGAGGATTCCGTGCAGGAGAGCGGCCATGCTGTCGGGTGGAAGCGACGCCGCATGCACGAAGCTGTTCAGGGAGCCGAAGCGTGTCGTGGGCACGCGCCGCAACGCCGCCGATGTCACCCGCAGCAGTGGCTGGGCGTAGTGCACGAGCAAGAGGAGCGGAACGAACAAGAGAGCAGCAGACGGCACGGCCCGTTCCAGGACCGGCATCTCGATGACGAGACCCCGGACCCGGTCTGGCTGCTGCGTAGCAGCGAACAGGCTCACGTTGGCCCCGAGCGACATGCCGCCCACCACGGCGTCATTGGCTCCGAGTTCATCCAGCAGGGCAAAGACCTGAGAGGCGTAGGTGTCCATCCGGTAGGCGGCGGCGTGGTGCGGCTTGTCGCTGCGGCCATGGCCGAGAAGGTCGAGCAGGACGACGCGGTTGCCTCGGGCGGCGAGGGCTTCAGCGATGCCTCGGTTGATCTCCGAGTCGATCAGCAAGCCGTGGAGGTACACGAGCAACCGGTCGCCTTCCCCGTAGCTGTCGTACACCAGACGGTCGCCCCCGTAAATGAACGAACTGCTCTGAAAGGTCACGGACCCCTCCCTCCCGATCTCTCCATCAGGCTGAACCTCACCCGGCCCAGCCCTGGGCCGGGCAACCGGCCCTGTGTCGATCATGCTGGGCCGAGACGTCCCCGGACGCCAGAGCCGAAGGTCACGAGGGGCCTTGCGCGGATGCCGCTGGCCCTGTGCCGGGACGACGTGGAGCCTTGAGCGGCCCTACGTGAGCAGTCTCCGCTATCCCTCCAGGTAGGGCTCGAAGGGGCCTCCTGGTGAGGTATCGCTGGGGGACGTGGTTGCTCGTGAGGCCGCTTCGATGGCGATGGCGAGGTCGGCGACGATCTGCTCCAGGGCGATCACCTCGGCTACGACGTATTCCAAGACGGCTCCGACTTGAGCGGGATCGGCGGGGTCCAGGGCCATGCCGGTTGCTCCTGTCCCTGCCAACCGGTGGCCCACCTCGGATTTCTCGTGAGCTTGGTTCAGTCGCCCCGCTACCACCTGGGTCAGCGCCTTGCCGCCTTCTTGGGTCATGGGACGGAGCCTAGAACTGGCTTCCTGGACCCTGCTCTGTCACGGCACGCATATCCCATAGGCGATGGGAGCCCTAGAAGCCGCCGTCCCATGCCACGACCGTGGGGAGACGAGCGAGGGGCTCGGGAACCTGGCCGAGATCCAGCTGGCCCAGGCCGACTTTGACCAGCACCTGGGCTGTGTCACGTCGGGCGGCGATTGCCGAGCGGCT
>Ga0310039_10003313_pt1 | contig 10314 bp, 10 predicted proteins | sample Sb_taG_4_FD_200460 | JGI IMG/M metagenome (GOLD analysis project Ga0310039, IMG submission 200460) | Peat soil microbial communities from Weissenstadt, Germany - Sb_50d_6_BS metaG (v2) (version 2) | ecosystem: Environmental > Terrestrial > Soil > Wetlands > Peat | place: Germany: Weissenstadt... | reverse complement strand
CTTTCGAGCGGAAAAATCCAAGACGCGACGGCACCTCACCGAATTCTGGATGCTCGAACCGGAAGCGGCGTACGCGCACCTCGAAGACATGATGGCGCTGGGGGAAAACCTCGTCAGCCACGTCGTGCAATCGGTGCTCAAGAACCGCGCGAGGGAACTCGAAACGATTGGGCGCGATACTTCCAAGCTCGCGAGCGTCATCGCTCCTTTTCCACGCATCACTTATGACGAAGCGATTCAAGTCCTTCAGAAGCACGGAAATCCGGCGAAATGGGGCGACGACTTCGGCGGCGATGAAGAAACGATCCTCTCAAGCGCCTACGATCGCCCGGTGATGGTGCATCGCTATCCCGCCTCGATGAAGGCGTTCTACATGCAGCCGGACCCGGAGCGGCCCGAGCTGGCGTTGGGATTCGACATGCTCGCTCCCGAGGGCTACGGCGAAATCATCGGCGGCGGCGAACGCGTCGCCGACTACGACCTGCTCCTGAAGCGGCTCCGGGAACACAATTTGCCGGAAGAAGCGTTTGGCTGGTATCTGGACCTGCGCCGCTACGGCAGCGTGCCGCACGCGGGCTTCGGCCTGGGCCTGGAACGCACGGTGGCCTGGATTTGCGGAACTGAGCACATTCGCGAAGTCATTCCCTTCCCCCGCATGATCTACCGCGTGTACCCTTAGTCACGCCGCTATCCCGCCCACGTGGGGCGAGCCGGACTGGCAGCAAATATGGCGCAAAAAATTCGGATTATCGGAGTTCCGATGGACCTTGGCCAGAGCCGGCGCGGTGTGGACATGGGTCCCTCGGCGCTGCGCGTGGCCGGCCTGCAAACCCGGCTCAAGTCGCTGGGCCACACGGTCGAAGATATAGGCAACGTGAGCGTAAGGCAGCCCGAAGAGCAGCCCTATGGAGAAAAGCGCGCCAAGTACCTGAACGAAATTTCCGAAACCTGCCGCGGCCTCGCGGAAATAACCGAGCGCGCGCTCACGGAAGGCTATTTTCCGCTGGTGCTCGGCGGGGACCACTCCCTCGCGGTGGGCTCATTTTCGGGAGTTTCGAACTTTTTTCGCGGGCAATCGAAACGCGTTGGATATTTGTGGCTCGATGCTCACGGCGATATGAACACGCCGGAAAGCTCGCCCTCGGGCAACATTCACGGGATGCCGCTGGCGGCGATCATCGGCTACGGCGCGCCGGAACTCGTCGAATTGCTCGGCTACAAGCCGAAAGTCGAGCCGCGCAATGTGTGTCTCGTTGGCGTGCGCGACCTCGATCCCAAGGAGCGCCGTTTGATCAAGGAATCCGGCGTCCATGTCTTTACCATGCGCGATGTGGACGAGCGCGGGATGCGCGACGTAATGAGCGAAGCGCTGCGCTTCGTGACCGATGACACCGACGGCGTGGCCGTCAGCCTCGATTTGGATTTTGTCGACCCGGACGACGCGCCCGGCGTGGGCACCCCGGTGCGCGGCGGCGTGACGTATCGCGAAGCTCATCTGGCGCTCGAAATGATCGCGGACAGCGAAGCGATGGTGTCGCTCGAAGTCGTCGAAATTAATCCGGTGATCGATCTCCATAACCAGACGGCTTTGCTGGGCGTAGAAATGGTGCTCTCCGGATTGGGCAAAAAGATTTTGTAGCCTGGAGTGGAACAGGCTTCAGCCTGTGGGAGTTGGTCCTTGCAAGGCCTGGCCCCCACAGGCTGAAGTCCACGCGTCCGCCACGCGCGGACCACAGAAAAAACATGACCACGGAAAAAAAGCGGCTACGCATCGGCATCTTGTTCGGCGGGCGCTCCGGCGAGCACGAAGTCTCGCTGATCTCGGCGGCGTCGGTCATCTCCGCGCTCGATCCCGAAAAATACGAAGCCGTGCCCATCGGCATTTCGAAGGACGGCCGCTGGCTCGCCGGAACCGCGGCGCACAAAATGCTGCCCCCGCCGCTCGGCGAAGTGTTGCGCACGGGCGAGAGCGTGATGCTCTCCGCCGATCCAAATGTGGCCGCGCTGGTTCCCGCGGGCAATTCGCGGGCGGACGCGTTGCGCGTGGACGTCGTGTTTCCCGTCCTTCATGGCACGTTTGGCGAGGACGGCGCCGTTCAGGGCCTGCTTGACCTTGCCGGACTTCCCTACGTTGGTTCAGGCGTGCTCGGCTCCGCCGTCGGCATGGACAAGGATATGCAGAAGCGATTATTCCTGCAGGCCAAGCTGCCTGTGGGAGAATTCCTCGCGATTCCGCGCGCGGAATGGGAAAAATCGCGCGGCAAAGTTCTGCGCGACATTCGCAAGAAATTCCGTTTCCCCGTTTTCGTCAAGCCCGCGGCGCTCGGAAGTTCCGTCGGCATGACCAAGGCGCATGACGCGAAGGAACTGGCCACGGCCATGGACTTCGCCGCCGAATTCGGGCAAAAAATCATGGTAGAGCGCGCCATCCGCGGTCGCGAAATCGAGCTTTCCGTTCTGGGCAACGAAGACCCGAAAGCGTCGATTCCCGGCGAAATCGTCCCGCACCGCGAATTCTACGATTACGAGGCGAAATATCTCGAGGAAGGCACGCGCCTCTTGATTCCCGCGAAGCTGAGTAAAGCGCAAGTGAAAAAATTCCAGGAATATGCCGTCCGGGCGTTTCGCACGCTCGATTTGTTGGGAATGGCCCGAGTTGATTTTTTCCTCGAGCACCGCACGGGGAAAATCCTGCTCAACGAGGTCAACACGATCCCCGGCTTCACGTCCATCAGCATGTACCCAAAACTCTGGGAAGCCTCCGGCCTTTCTTACCGCCAGTTGCTCGACCGCCTGATCGAACTCGCGCTTGCGCAGCACCGCGAACGGCAGCGCACAAAATATACAATTGAACTCCCCGCCGCTGCGTCGTCTGCAGCGCTCGAATAAGGCAGGTCCAAGTGGCGCAGGCTTCCAGCCTGTGGGGGTTGGTCCTTGCAAGGACTAAAATCCACAGGCTGGAAGCCTGCGCCACTAAAACCGTCCGCGTCTGAAACTCTACTCCGTGCCTAAATAATTCTTCTTGTACCAATCCGCGATTTCGCTTCCCGTGGCAAGCCACACTTCCTGCCGCGAGGTGATGTGCGCGAGCGCGTTTGCGAAATGCTTGCTCCGATGCGGATGTCCGATGAGGAACGGATGAAGCGAGATGGCCATTACCCGCCCTGTTTTCGCGCCATCTTCATACAGCACATCGAATTGGTCGCGAATCATGCGGCCGAGCGTCTCACCGCTTTGGTGATGATCGAGGAAAACGGGAATGTCGTTGATCTCAAGTGAATACGGCATGGAAAGCATGGTTCCTGTCTTGACGCGCATCGGGTAGGGTTGCTCGTCGTTCACCCAATTGGCCACGTATTCGATCTTGTTTTCGGCGAGGATGTCGAGCGTGCGGTGCGACTCGGAGAGCGCCGGGCTGAGCCAGCCGCGCGGGCGCGCCCCGGTCGCTTTTTCTATGGTGCCGACGACGTGGGCGATGAGCGCGCGTTCCTCCGCTTCGGATTGTTTGTTGATGAGCGTGGAATTATTTGTGCCGTGGCCCATCCACTCCCACCCGAGGCGATTCCCTTCCTCGAGGATGCGCGGATAGTGGCCGCACACATCGGAGTTGAGCGCCACGGTCCCCCGGACGCCGTGGCGCTCCATGATCTCCATCATCCGCCAGACGCCCACGCGCACGCCGTAGTCGCGCCACGAATAATTCAGCACATCGGGCACGAGGCTCGTCGTAACTTGCGTGACGGAAGTGGATGGCCGGTCAAATAAAAAATGCTCGATGTTGGGAATCACCCAGACCGCGATGCGGGCGCCCTTGGGCCAGCGGAGAGGCTTCCGGTCGACGATGGCGGAATAGGGAAATCGGCCGTGTTCTTGCGGGTTTCCGGCAGGCGGCTCGGACATTCGGATTTCCTCCCGAGGATCAGTCCCCGGCGCGGCCCGGCGCAGCGGCGGCGCGGAGCGCGTTCAAGTATTGCAACGTCTCTGCAAGCGAAACCACATCCGCGTACTTGGCGTTCAAATCGAACAAGCTTTGGTCGTGCGCCGCCTGCGAGCGGTCGCCCACAGCCTCGCGCACGACCATCGGGCGAAAACCGATCTGGCAGGCATCCACCGCGGAGGCGCGCACGCAACCGCTCGTCGTGCAGCCCGTGATGATCAGCGTATCCACTTGGCGCACGAGCAAACGCGAGACGAGATCGGTCCCGAAAAAACAGGAGGCATATTTTTTGACCAGCAGCGAATCCGTTTTCCGAAAGTCGAGCCGCGGATCGATCTGCACGCCCTCGGTGCCCGCGCGCAACGACGCCGATCCCTTCTGCTTCATCCCGAAGATTCCCGCATCCCTCAAATTTTCATCTTCGTAAGAAACCGTCGAGAAAATGACGGGCGCCTCGCGATCGTGCGCCGCGCGCAGGAGTTGCTGGATGGCTTCGATCTGTTTGTCCAGGTTCGAGCCGAGCGGCATCCCCGGGTTCGTGAATGCCTTGGCCATATCGACGACGAGCAAAGCCGGCCGCTGGCCAAATCCAAGTTTTTGTCCGAAGCCTCTCTGCTGGAAAAATTCAGCGTCCGATGGAACCGCATTCGGCGGCGTCATAGTCCCTCCTCCCGCGTACAGGCGGGAACTGTAGCCGAACGGAAACTGCCAATACAAGCCCTTCCAAAGTTGCGCGAACTTTTCAAGGTTTCTGCACTGCAAGACGACCGGGAGAGATCCTCGCGGTTCTTAATCTGCTCCATTCCCGCGATTCTCTTTCAGGCGACATTGCGCCGCGCGCTAGTCTATAATGGCGCGTCCAGAAACGCCGTTTTCAGGATAATGCCGATGCTTTCGATTCGCCCTGCCACCGTGGAAGACGCCGCCCTGCTCGCCGCGATGATCCGCGAATTCGCGGAGTTCGAGCATCTCGAGCACGAAGTCAGCGCGACCGAAGAGGGCCTCGCGCGCGACGGCTTCGGTCCGCAACCGAAGTTTCGCTCCGTCATCGCCGAGTGGGACGGCGAAGCGGTTGGGTACGCCATCTTTTTTGATTTTTACTCTTCGTTTCAGGGGCGCGTCGGACTGTTTTTGGACGACATTTTTGTGCGGCCCGCATTTCGTAAGCACGGCATCGGCACGACGCTGATCAAGCACGTTGCCGGAATCGCGTGGAAAGAAAAATACTTCTGCATGCGCTGGGAAGTCCTGGACTGGAACAAACCGGCCATCGAGTTCTACAACAACCTCGGCGCGGTGTTTCTCGAGGAGTGGAAGCCGGCGATCCTCATCGGCGATGCCCTGGAAGCGGCAGCCAAAGGCGCCGCGTAAGTCCCTTCCTTTCACCGAGCAGTCTCCTAAGTACGTCTGTTTCCCTAATCCCCTGCAATATTTTCGCTGCTGAAACGTCTTCATCAGTAGATGGACAAGGCAGCGAGCACATACTGGCTCATGGCTGAGCAAGACGAGCGGCTCACCGAAACGATCGGCCGGGAACAAGGCCGGCTGCGCAATTTCATTCGCAAGCGCGTCGCCGATGAGTCCGACGCGGAAGACATCTTGCAGGACGTCTTCTACGAACTCATCGAAGCCTACCGGTTGACGAAGCCCATAGAGCAGGTGGGCGCGTGGCTGTATCGCGTGGCCCGCAACCGGATCATCGACCGCTTCCGGAAGAAAAAGCCCGAGCCGTTCTCCGCCGCCACGGATCCGGACGAGGAAAGCGGCGATTCGCTCTCGCTCGAAGAACTGCTCCCGTCGCCCGATGCCGGACCGGAAGCCGCCTATGCGCGCAGCATCTTGCTCGAAGAACTCGAAGCGGCGCTCGAAGAACTCCCGGAAGATCAGCGCGAAGTTTTCCTCGCGCATGAATTCGAGGGGCTCAGCTTCAAGGAAATTTCCGCCGAAACGGGGGTCAGCGTCAACGCTTTGCTCTCTCGCAAACATCACGCTGTTCTCTATCTTCGCCGGCGGCTGCAATCCATCTACGATGATTTTTTGAATCAATGAGGAGAATGAACATGAGAGGAAATAGGTTTTTAAGGGTATTGAAAGTCGTGGCGATCGTCATCGTGGCCTTCACGGTCTTCGGTTTCGTGGTCACGCATCTGTGGAACTATCTGATGCCGGGACTGTTCGGGCTTCGGATGATCACGTTCTGGCAGGCCGTGGGATTGATGGTCTTGGGCCGGCTCCTGTTCGGGGGATTCCGGCCCGGGCGCGGCGGGTTCGGCTGGCGGGGCGAGATGAGGCGCCGCTGGCAGCAGATGACGCCCGAGGAGCGCGAGAAATTCCGTGAAGGCATGCGCGGCCGATGCGGGCATGCGCGTACGCCGGAGCCGGACCGCAGTCCCTCTGTATGAGTTAACGATCTCACCCGGTTCTCGTAGGACTTTGGTAGCACCGGCATCTTGCTTGTCCCGATGCGACCGGGGCCGGTGGTGTTCGCTCCCGGGAGAGAAAACCGCCGGCAAGATGCCGGCGCTACCAAAAACCGCTGCCACTTGCGATAATCCACCGACACGATGAGCCAGTAATTCAATTTAAGCGCGGGAGAAATCCGCCGCGTGAACGCGCGGAACACTGTACTCGCCGTCGTATCGAGCCTGGGGTAGCAACGCCATGAAATTGTCCAAATTTTTCGTCTTTGTCGGCGTGTTGTTCGCCATCTCCGTGGTTGTGTACCTGACAACGACGCCGGGGGGAAAAGAAATCCCGCTCACCGGAATCGTCACCGGCAATGACGTGATTGTGGCCTCGCAAATCGCAGGCCGCATGATTCGCCTCACCGTCGATGAAGGGTCGCAAGTCCACAAGGGCGACTTGATCGCGGAAGTCGATCCGGCGGAGTGGATCACCGCGCGCGATTCTGCCGAGGCCAATATCCACATGCTGGAGAACAAAGTCCTGTCCGCCGCGGGAACACGCAGCTGGACCGACGACCAAACCAGCGCTTCCGTGCGTCAGGCCGAAGCCACGCTGACGTCCACGCGCTCGCAGCTCGCGCAGGCCCAGGCCAATCTGTGGCGCGATCAGACCACGTACAAGCGCACGCAGAGCTTATTTGACGCCGGCGTGGCCGCCGCGCAGGACCGCGACCTGGCCCTCGCGGCGATGCAGGCGTCCGATGCCGCAGTCAAGTCGCTGGAAGATCAGGTTCGCGCGTCGGAAGCGCAAGTGGCCGTGGCGACCGCGAACCGCCAGCAGGTCGGCGTCCAGCAGAGCGATCTTGCCGCGACGCGCGCGCAGCTTCAGCAAGCGCGCGCCGATAAGGCCACGGCGGACGTTCATCTCGGGTACACAAAAGTATTCTCGCCGCTGGACGGCATCGTCTCCGTTCGCGCCGCGCGGCAGGGCGAAGTGCTCCAGGTGGGCGAGCCGATCGTGACGGTTCTCGACGTGGACCACCTCTGGGTGCAGGCGGATGTGGAGGAAACTTACATTGACCGCGTCGGCCTCAATCAGCGGATCAAGGTTCGACTCCCTTCCGGCAACGTCCTCGATGGCACGGTCATCTTCAAGGGCGTGGAAAGCGATTTTGCGACCCAGCGCGACGTCAGCCGCACCAAGCGCGATATCAAGACGTTTGAAATCAAAGTGGCTATCCCCAACACGGGACGAACGCTCATGTCCGGGATGACAGCGACGGTGCTGCTCCCGCCGATTCCTTCAGAGCAAAGCTGGTGGCGCAGGCTTTAGCCTGTGGGGGTTCGGCCTTGCAAGGACCAAAAGCCACAGGCTGAAGCCTGCGCCACTGGCCTGTCGGAACAAATTGATTTTGTATACGGCGACTCGAAGAAAGTGATGAACTCCACCAACCACAACGCGATCGAAGTCACCAAATTGAAAAAACAATTTGGCGATTTCGTGGCCGTGAAGGAAGTGAGCTTCACGGTGCACACCGGGGAAATCTTCGGGCTGCTGGGGCCAAATGGCGCCGGAAAAACGACGCTGATTCGCATGATGACGACGCTGACGCCTCCCACTTCGGGAACGGCCAAAGTGGGCGGGCACGACGTGGTCACCGATGCCGACGGCGTTCGCCACGCCATTGGCGTGATCCCGCAGGCGCTCACGTCCGATCCGGAGCTGACCGCGCGCGAAAACATGATGATCCACGCCAAGCTCTACGGACTGACAAGCTCCGAGCGCGAACGATTGATCCCGCAATTATTGGAATCCGTCGGGCTGACGGAATTTACCGACAAATTGGTCGGCAGTTTTTCGGGCGGAATGCGCAGGCGCCTGGAGATCGCGCGCGGCCTCGTCCACTCGCCCAAAATCATGTTCCTCGACGAGCCGACCACGGGCCTCGACCCGGTGTCTCGCACGGCGGTGTGGGAAATGATCACCAAATTGAAAGAATCCGCGGGCCTGACCATTCTGCTGACGACGCATTACATGGACGAAGCCGACAAGCTCTGCGACCGGATTGCGATCGTGGATCATGGAGTGCTCGTAGCCCTCGACACGCCCACAAAATTGAAGGACAGCGTCGCGACCGCCGACATCGTGGAAGCGGAATTTGACAATCCTCCCGCAGGCTGGAACGCGACGCTGGAAAAACTCAACGGAGTCGCGAGCGTAGCCGATCACGACGGCATCATTCACATCTCGACGACCAGCGGCCCGCTCACGGTGCGGGAGCTGATGGATCTGGCGCGCGACCGCGGCGTCAATGTGCGGCGCGTTTCCGTGCAGGGCACGACGCTGGACGACGTGTTCCTGCACTACACGGGACGCCAGCTCCGCGACGCCGCCTCCGAGACGATGCGGCGCGACGTGAGCCATCTGTACAAATAAAGGGCGGCCCGGAACAAGTGAAATTTCAGCGCATCTCCGCCATCATCGAACGCGACATGCGGAAATTCCTCCGCAGCCCCGCGCTGATGATGAGCTCCATGATTTTTCCGCTGATGCAGCTCATCGTCCTCGGCTACGCGTTCGGCGGAAAAATCAAAGGGATCAAAATCGCGGTCGTGGACGAGGACCGCACCGTCTACTCGCGCGACCTCCGCGAGCGCTTTGACGCCATCGTGGCGGGGCCGCAGACGATGAAGGTGGAGAACTACAACTCGGTTTCCGACGCCATTGTCGATTTGCGCGCGGGATTCGTACGCGCCGTGGTTTATATTCCTGTGGATTATTCGCGCCGCGTCGACCAGGGAAACCGCCCGCGTATCGCTTTTATCGAAGACAACACGGACAATTTCGTCACCTCCGAAGTCCTCACCCGCATGCAGGATCTTGTGAAGGATATCAATCAGGGACTCAACCCGTTTCAGCCGGGACAGCGCTTGACCGTCCCTTTGCCCCGCCTGAATCCTCTCGTGGATTTGCAGGTCGTCGAACTGTATCCCTACATCGAATACATCAAATATTTGCTCTCGGGCTCGATTGCCATGTCCATTTTCATCGTGGCCATGATCGGCGGGGGCATCACCTTCATCGACGACAAATCGCGCGGCCTGCATGAAGGCTACCTGGTCACCCCGATCACGAAAACCGAGTTGATCCTGGGCCTCATTTTTTCCGGAGCGATCAAGGGGCTGATGGCCGGAACGACGATCACCATCATCGGCGGCCTGATCGCTGGAATCGACCGCCTGTGGGATCCGGTCCGGCTGTTCTATCTCATGATTGTGCTGGGAACGACTTCGGTGGCCATGATCAGTTTCATGTTCCTGCTGATGGTCCGCGACAGCGACCCGCTCGTGCCGCGCGCGATGTTCGGCGTCCTGAACACTTTGTTGTACTTTCCTTCGGGCGCCATCTATCCGGTCGAGGGATTTCCCGTCTGGCTGCGATGGATTTCCTACATCGATCCGTTCACCTATGCCGTCCACGCGCTGAAGGCGCTGCTCCTGAAAAATACCGGATTCTCGGGCATCTATTCGGATATTCTTATCCTGTCCGGATTTTCCGCCGTGCTGGTCATCCTGTCCGTTGCTTTCTTCAAGAGGCAGATTTAGGATGCGAGAAGGAGAACCATTCATGGGACTGCTCGATGCGGGCGCCGAAGAACCCAAATCGAAAGCCTTGCGCTACGTCATCAGCGGAGTGGTGCTGGCTCTCTTGCTCGGCGCGAGCGTGCGGTATTTCCTGCGCTATACCACCGAAAAACACACGGTCGAGCACTTCATGCACGCGGTCGTAACCGGGGATTCGCAGCAGGCCTACCAGATCTGGCATCCGCACGCGAGCTTTTCCTACAAGGATTTCCTCAGTTTTTGGGGACCGAACGGCTATTACAGCCCGATCAAGACCTATCGAATCGAGAGCGCGGAAGTGCCGCCCAAGGGGGGCACCGGCGTGGTTGTGGTCGTCGAGATCAGCGC
>Ga0310039_10003306_pt1 | contig 10329 bp, 7 predicted proteins | sample Sb_taG_4_FD_200460 | JGI IMG/M metagenome (GOLD analysis project Ga0310039, IMG submission 200460) | Peat soil microbial communities from Weissenstadt, Germany - Sb_50d_6_BS metaG (v2) (version 2) | ecosystem: Environmental > Terrestrial > Soil > Wetlands > Peat | place: Germany: Weissenstadt... | reverse complement strand
ACCAGGCTCGCTCACGATGGTTCCACAAACGCGCCAGACTCGCCCGCGACGTCGAGATGGCCCTGGTCAGCTAGTGAAATGCGGCTGCCGTACTGGGCGTAGGACAACGCTTCGTCGAGATGACCACGCTCCATGGCGACGCCACTGAGATTAAGCTGATCATGAACGCTGTGCAGCCAGTTCCCGGCAGCCAGGTGCATTTCGTACGAACGCATGAACAGCGCCTGGGCGTGTTCGAGATCGCCTGCGTGAAAGGCGGAGACGCCCTGGTTGGCCACGCTGCACGCCTCGCCCCACCGGTCACCGCTCTCAGCCCGCCCGCGCTCGATCTCCTTGAAGATTTCGGCCGCCCCCCGGTAGTCACCAGCGTCGTTCATTTGGGCGGCGAGGTTCGTCTTCGCGTCCATCACCTCGCGGGTCAGCCCGTTCTGGTTGGCGACTTCCAAGGCCTTCGTCAGGTAAGCCCGGGAGGTATCCGCGTCACCGAGGTCCCCATAGATCACGCCAAGCTTGTTCAAGTCGTTGAACTCGCCTACCTTGTTGCCGAGCCGCTGGTCGATCTCAAGGGCCGCGAGTAGCACGTCCTGAGCGTCGCCGAGCCGTCCCTGCTGCGTGTACAGGTCAGCCTGGTTGTCAAGTACATCCGTAAGGATGAAGTCGCGCACCGGGCTCTGCCGCGCGAGCGTCTCTGCGTCAGCGAACAGCGCCTCAGCGGCCTGAAGGTCGCCTCGCTCCTGCGCTGCCATCCCCTGTTCCTTGCGCAGCATCGACCACTCCGTCTCGTGGCCGGACCGCGGCAGGGGGTCGAGTTCGCGGGCCGCGTCCCCGAGTATCTTTGCGGAATCCTCCGGATAGCCGCTCTCACGGAGCCAGCTTGCCTTCTGCCCGAGCATGACCACCCGCGACTCCACATCATCGCGCGCTAGCTTGGCGATGGCGTCGTCAAGGAGCTGAAAGGCCCGTCGGCTGTCCCCGGCATGGTAAACGTCATTGGCACGGCTGATGAGGCCTACCGCCTCGAGCCCTTTGTCCGCCATGACGGTCAGCCCACTCCCACAGACAGGCCACCGGGCAGCCCGAACTTGGGACGGAGTTTGATGAGCTCGTCTCTCACCGCTCCCGCTCCGTGCCCGATCGCTGCAAGCAGCTCCTTGATCTTCTGCCCCCGTATGTAGCGGGCGATCTCCCGGTTATCGCATCGCATAAGGATCTCGTGGGCAATGTTGACAGCTGCCGCCATGCGCTGCCGGTCGGAAAGGACAGCCTCATCAGAGAAGCTGATGCAATAAAGCGAGTCCGGCAATATATCGGTTCCCACAGCCTCAGCCACCTGTGCCTGCAAGCCAGCAACCATCACGAGAGCGGGCGGGCTACGGAGACCGAATAGCTCAAGCGCGTCGCTGAAATGCACGTCCTGCGGATCCCAGAAGTCGACACTGGTCTGCTCAGAGGTCGCCGGTCCAAAGACCCGCAGCGCCTCGGTCGCGGCAGCATCAACTGGGAGGTTGAACCGCGATGGGAAATACAACACGTACACGCGCACGGCGGCAAGCGGCACCCGCAGCAGATCGGCCCACGTGAATCTCTCACTGCCCAAAGCGCGGAGCTGACCGAGTCGCAGCCCGGTTTCCGTACGCCTGAGCCGCCATTTCGCCACCGGTCCTGACGTTGTCAGCCGGACCTCGTCCCCGTCTTCATACCCAGCGTGGTCAATACCGCTCATACCGTCAACCCCGGATGTGTGGTGCCTTCTACGTATCGGAGCCTGCAGCGCTCGCTCTGATACACCGAAGCCGTGAGTGATGTCTACGCCTGGCTGAGCTATGCGCTCCCGCGTATTGAAGCCCTGCCACGCCATCGTCTGGAGACGAGTCGCCGACAGAGGCTGGCTGATGGTCATGGGCGGCGCCAACTGGACCGCCCCACCGAACGCCACCAGCCCAGTCCGGAGCGTGATGACGATCCCCGGAGGCCGATGCCGTGAGTGATCCCGGCGGCGTCACGGCCAACCTTGGCCAAGTACAGAATGGGACGATCGGCGCCCTCTCAACATCGCCGCAGCACATCGCGGCTCACGCACGAGTCGGCGCTCGGCGCGTGCCTTTCCCTAGCTTTCGATTGCGTTACGTGATCAGCCCTGATCCCGGGACCCAGCGCGCAGTCTCGCCAGAGGGGCGTCGCGCACTCCGTGTCCTGTGGTTCGGTAGCCGCCGAAACCCATCTTTTGTCCGGGCTGCCGGTCACGAGCGCCACGATGAGTTGGTTTGCCGTTTGTGACTACGATGGGCTGGCATGGATCTTGCCGGTGCCATGGCGGTTGCCGGGACGACGGCGCGCATGCCGGTGCCGGGGAACGCTGAGGACCTGCTGAAGCAGGTCCTGAGCAGTCAGGCTGTGCCGGAAGGCAAGGTGCTGTCGCTGGCCTACCATCCTCCGGGCGTGCTTTTGCGTCCGGTGGAAGCGCTGCACCTGCTTTCGCTTGTCACCGCTCATGCCTACTCAGCTGATGACCTGCATGACGCGTATGCCTGGTGGGGTCTACTGCGGTACCTGGGCTTCTTCGATCATGAAGCAGGCACCCAGGCGCATCCCGCGCTGCGCGTCAGTCACGCGGGCGCCCAGGTGGCGGGTGTCCAGCGGCGGGTGGCCTCAGAAGAACTGGGGATCGCCTTCGGAGTCCTCCTGGCGAGCATGCGTGTCCGGAACGAGCTTGGTCCCGGCGTGCCGGTGGGAATCGTCGACGTCGATGTCCTGCTGCGCGGTACTCGCGCCGGATCTTCCGGCCGCCCGGATTACCTGCTGGTGGCCGGCTCTGACGGAGCCAGGCCGGACGGCATGGCGTATCTCCTGGAATGCAAGGGGACGAACGACCCGCGAGTCCGGGGCCAGCAGCTGACGGCGGCAGTCCGGCAGATCACCGGGCCGGTCCCCGGCTACCCGGCCCACGCGGGACTTGCCGTTAGCACGGTCGCTGGCGCTACTCAGGTGTCGTGCGTGGCACTGGAGCTGACTGACAGCGACGTTGAGGAACCAGCGGACTCCGGCAAGGAGCCGCGGAACGTTCCGCGCGCTGATTCCGCCCGAGGCGCGCTTCCGGGCTTGCCGGATGTGTTCATCTCGGCTGCGCTGAGGTCCTCCTGGTCCATGCTGGGCCACTACGCAGGCAACGAGACTGCCGTACGGCGCTGGTCGGACGGGGCCAGGGAACCGGGCGGCTTCTCCCAGGCCCCGGAACGGCGCCGCGTGCTGTTCGAGTCAGAGTCCGGCCCTGCCGTCGGAGTCACCACCGGGTTCGACCTCGGCGACCGGCAGCTCATCGTCACATGGGGAATCGATCAGCGCGTCGACGACGCTCTCGGCGAAGGAGATCCCCGAGACGTGCTCGCCGCTCAGGAAGCATTTGCGAGGGAACTGGACGAGATCGACGCGAGCGAGGAAAGCGCCGACGAAACAGATGCGCCAGCCGACTCACCCGCGCCCGATGAGCAGCTCACGTCGGGCGAGCCGATTAGCTCCCTGATGCCAGACGGCTCGATCTTCGCCCTGGCAGTCAGGTAGTCACTGGACGGTGGGCTTCGTCAAAACCCACTATGCCTAGCTGGCAGCCTCGGCGGTACTCGAGACCGCCCAACGAAGCGCTCGTAGACCCGCCGTTAGGCGCGCTGGTCGCCAATTAACCATCTTCAGCTCGGCCCGCGCCGAACAGGATGATCGGTGCGGGCTGCGATGGCAGCCCACACCGGCGCGCGGGCGGCACGCGACGACGGGTCAGTCCTCGCCAAAGACCTGAGCAGGGACAGTTTGGACGGCGGAAACTGTGAGCTCCGCTAGTTGCCCACCCCGATCAGATCCCTGTCATCGGTACAGGGCCGGACCTGGTCGGCGTCTGTCCTGGCATGGCGCGCGCATGTGTGGTGGGGTGGTGTGGTGGATGCCGTCGACCTTGCCCGGCGCTTCGGTCTTGGCGGAGCGGCGAGGCTCTCGGATGGGCCGGTCGCGCGGGGAAAGCAGGGACTAGTGTGGCGGCTGGACACGGCAGAGGGCAGCTGGGCGGTGAAGGCGCCTTTCCGCCAGTCAGGTGAGGACGAGGCGCGCTCGGCGACCGCGTTTCAGGAGGCGGCCTACGCCGCCGGGGTACCGACGCCGCAGGTGCGGCGCACCACCGAGGGATGCGTCTTTGCGATGCCGGGGGGCAGGCAGGTCAGGATGTATGAGTGGGTCGACCTGCGTGCCCCCGACGCCGGGCTCGACCCGGAGCGGGTGGGCGCGGTCGTGGCCGCCATTCATCGCGTGTCAGCCACTGACCCCAGCCCTTTGGACCCGTGGTATCACCAACCGATTGGCGCCGAGCGCTGGGATCATCTGGTCGGGCAGCTTGCTGAGGCGGGAGCGCCGTTCGCTCGCCAGCTGGCCGATCTGCGTGATGAGCTGGTCGCGCTAGAGTCCTGGATCGAGCCTCCGGAGATGCTCCAGACCTGTCACCGCGACTTGTGGGCCGACAACGTCTTGCCAACCGCGGACGGCGCAGTGTGCGTCATCGACTGGGAGAACAGCGGTCCGGCTGACCCGTGCCAGGAGCTCGGGTGCGTCCTGTTCGAGTTCGCCCGCGCCGACCCGGGCCGGGTTCGCGCGCTGACCGGGGCCTACCGGGAAGCCGGCGGGCCAGCGACAGTGAACCGGCGCGGACACTTCTCGATGCTCATCGCGCAGCTCGGGCACATCACCGAGACCGCGGCCACCGACTGGCTGACGCCCAATCCCCGCTCGCCCGAGCGGGCCGGCTCCGCCGCGTGGGTCGGCGAGGTTCTCGAGGAGCCGCACACTCGTGAGCTGCTCGAAACCATCTTGGGAGCGGCGGGCGGGGGCGCGGCACCGCACTAGCAGCCAGCGGATCTGAACCATGCCGTGCACGGATGCCAAACCTGACAGCGAGGCGCCGGGCGACGGATATCGCCGCGCCGGCCGCGACGGACCGACAAGACACACCCAAACCGGCAACTCTGGCCGCGAGGCCGCAATGACCTTCGCGTCGGAGCCCGGGTGCATACTCGGCACGAGCTCGACGACACGATGCTCCTGTGCCCGCGGTGTGATCGGTCCTCGCCATTGAGGGGCGCACACTGCCGCCGATCTGCATGGCGGGCGAAGCGTGACGGCATGGCCTGCGCCTGGCGCAGATCTGGATGATCGGCGCGGCTGTCGCCACTCGGTAATGCCGGGTAGTGTGCGCCCTTCAACGTCACCGAGGGTGCGAGCCGCGAGTAGCCCTGTGCTGACCGGTATCCGCTCCGGGTTGCTGTGAGGAGGAGCGTTCGCCGGCCGGACTGGCTGACCTGGTCAGCACCGGTCGCTGTTACCGTCGGGGATGCGAGGGCACGGCCCGCGAGGGAGCACGCCATGAAGGCGATCGTCCAGCACCAGTACGGGGCGCCACAGGATGTCCTGCGCCTGGCCGAGGTAGAGATGCCGGTCGCCGGCCCGCAGGACGTGCTGGTGTCGGTGCGTGCTAGCTCGGCCAATCCGTGGGACTGGCATTTCATCCGCGGTGAGCCGCTCCTGGTCCGCCCCGCGGGGCTGGGGGGCGTCCGCAAACCGAAGTTCCCGGTCCCGGGCGGGGACCTCGCCGGAACGGTGGAGCGGGCCGGCAGCGCCGTCACTGCATTCAAGCCGGGCGATGAGGTGTACGGTTTCGGCCACGGCGCCTTCGCCGAGTACATAGCCGTCCGCCAGGACGGCCTCGCGCCCAAGCCGGGGAATCTCACCTTCGAGCAGGCCGCCGCCGTGCCACTGGCCGCAGTGACCGCGCTGCAGGGACTGCGCGCAGGAGGGATCCAGCCGGGCCAGCACGTCCTGATCATCGGCGCCTCAGGCGGCGTCGGGACCTTCGCAGTGCAGATCGCCAGGCACCTGGGTGCCCAGGTGACCGGCGTCTGCAGCACCCGGCACGCGGACGTGGTGCGCCGCCTCGGCGCCGAGCAGGTCATCGACTACGCCAAGCAGGACTTCACCCTGGGTGCCGCCCGCTACGACCTGGCCCTTCAGCTGGGCGGGACCTACTCTCCGGCAGCGGTCAAGAAGGTGCTCACACCCCGCGGAACACTCATCCAGTCCTTCGGCGACGGCAGTCGCTGGTTCGGCCCCGTGGGCAACCTCATCAAGGCCGTGGCCCTCAACGCGCTGGCCGGCCAGACCCTGAAGTCATTCACCGCCAAGGTCACCGCCCAGGCCCTCACCGAGGTCCGTGACCTCATCGAATCGGGCAGTATCACTCCGGTGATCGACCGCACCTACCCGCTCACCGACGCGGCAGCCGCTGTGCAGCTGGTCGAGGAGGGAAGCCCCGCGGGCAAGGTCGTCGTCGTGGTTGAACCACCCCCGCCCAGGCTGCCACCCCGCTAAACCAGTAGACGGGCAGCGGCTGAACGCCGCGCGCCATTGCTCACGCGACCGCGTCACCGGTGGAGAACGCCAGATCCGGCCGGTCTGCGTGCCGTCGCACGCGTGGCCGGCGCAGATGTCACCAGCACCGATTCGGCAAGGGCTCCCTGATGCGGGGCGCTCGCCGTCGCGCTGCGTGATCAGCCCCCGTCTGGAGCAACGCGCACACTGCCGCCGTTATCTCAAGCCTGGATTCGAGTGTCTTCGCTGTAGCCGCCGCGGGTGTTTTGTGTGCATTTCCTGCGTGGTGGATGCATTACCTGAACAGTGTCTTCGCCGCAGGACCGGTGTGAACCCCTTTGTCGCTGCTGTTTTTAGAACTAATTGGCTACTGCGCTAACGCTGTTCAGCTACATGTCTACGCCGCAGACGTCCTGGTCAGGTGCGGCGTAGACAGGGAGGGCTTTAGATAACCGCCTAACTGAGACTGGGGGGTAGATGGTACGGCCTGGCCGGGATGGCAGTGAGTCAGGTCGTAGCGTTGAGAGGTCCCGGTGGGCTGGCTCTCTAACCGCCTGCCGGCTGGTTTTGGCCTGGCTTCCGAACGACGTGCCTGCTTGCCGGGGCCTCGCCGTGGCGTGGCTCAAAAGAGGCGCGAGCGCCCGCAAATGTCCTGGAGTTAGGCGTGCCCGCCACGGTTTGCCCGCGGTAACGGAGAGGGGTATTCCATGGCGGCAGTGATGATCGGGGTCGATCCGCACAAGGCCTCGCATACGGCGGTGGCGATCAGCGCGGCGGAGGAGCCGCTGGGTGAGCTGCGGATCCGCGCCTGCGCGGCCCAGGCGGAGCGGCTGCTGGCGTGGGCAGCGGCCTGGCCGAAGCGGACCTGGGCGGTCGAGGGCGCCGGCGGCCTGGGGCATCTGCTGGCCTGGCCCAGCAGCTGCTGGCCGCGGGTGAGCGGGTGCTGGATGTGCCGCCCAAGCTCGGCGCGCGGGTCCGGCTTCTGGCAGCTGGTGACACGAATAAGAACGATCCCAGCGATGCCCGGTCGGTGGCCGTCGCGGCGCTGCGATCGGCCGGTGTCCGGGAGGTACGGCCCGATGATCACGCGGCGGTGCTGAAGGTGTGGTCCAAGCGCTACCGTGACCTGGGCCGGACCCGCACCCAGGCGGTCTGCCGGCTGCACGCCGTGCTCTGTGACCTGGTCCCCGGCGGCGTCAGCAGGCCGATCTACGCGGCCTGCGCGGCCCGGATTCTCCAGCAGATCACGCCGCCGGACGCGGTGGCGGCCGCGCGCTGCGAGCTCGCCACGGCGTTCCTCGAGGACCTGCGCCGCATCGACGCCCAGATCCGGGAGACCCGCAAGAAGCTCGCCGTCGCGGTCCAGGCGACCGGCACCAGCCTGACCGGGCTGTTCGGCGTCGGCCCCGTCATCGCCGCCGCCGTCATCGGCGACGTCCGCGACGTGTCCCGCTTCGGCGGCCGGGACCACTTCGCCGCCTATAACGGGACCGCGCCGATCGAGGTGTCCTCCGGCCCGCGCAAGATCTACCGGCTGTCCCGGCGCGGGAACCGGCGGCTCAACCACGCCATCCACATGGCCGCGGTCACCCAGGTCCGCCACCGGCACAGCCAGGGCCGCGCCTACTACGACAAGAACTGGCCGAAGGCAAGACCCCGAAAGAGGCCCTGCGGTCGCTGAAGCGGCAGATCAGCAACGCCATCTTCGCCTGCCTGCAAGCCGACGCCCGCCGCGCCGCAGCCCGTGTCAAGGGCCCGGGAGGGCAACCGGGGAACGACTCTGTCGCCAGCGCGGCCGGATTGCACCCCAGGCACCGGCTCTTCGGACAAGCCACTCCCGGGCCTGATCACCACACTACGACCGCGGCCGCCAGCCCAGCGCCCGGACCTGCCGGTGCCCGTGCCAGAACTGGCCATTCCCCGGTCGCTGCCACCCTGCCGCCGGCGACGCCGCAGGTCCAGGTGGAGCGCCCGCAGCGAAGCGAGGACGAACGACCTGGAGGTGCGGCAAGACGACGGCCACACTCGGCCGCGAGGAAGGCCAGGGGTCAAGGTTCCCTAGTAAAGACACAGCGCCCGAAGGGCACCTCACACGCCGCGAAAAGGACCGACGGAACACCTTGACACAAAGAGGCTTTCGTTAGGTGCGACCGCAAGAACTGTGGCGGCCATCGCCGGAGACGCGCAGAGCAGGTCGATCTGGCGTTCCCGAAGTCTCCTGCCGCCCGGCCTGTCCAACGCGGAGATCGCTGCGAAGCTGTTCGCCTCCGAGGCGACCGTGAAAAGCATGCCGGCCGGATCCTGGCGAAACTCAGGCTCCGCGATCGGACCGTACAACGGTTGTGTTGATCTCTGCGGATCGCTGACGCTCAGGGTTGGTGGCGGCTTGAGACAGGCTCATGGCATTGCAATGAGTTGCAGCAGTAGCGGCGCGGCAGCATCGTGCTGGTCGCGGGATGCTGTCCAGAGTCGCCGGGCTGCGGCTTGGTCGCCGGTGATGAGGGCGGCGATACCGCGGAAGTTGAGGGAGTGGGTGTCGGGCAGTTCCGCGAGTTGTGCGCAGGCTGCGGCCCGAGTAGTCGGTTCCAGCACGGCTCTGTAGTCGCCGACACCACTGGCACCCGCATCTGCGGCCCGCTGAAGCAATGTGCGAGCCGATGCCAAATCACCCGATGCCGCAGCCAGCGCCGCCAGATTCAGCGCGGCCGGAACGATCGCCTCATCCACCCCGGAGTCGACGGCGGCCCGCCAGGCTGCCGACGCCTCGGGCACCCGTCCCAGCTCGGCCTCGACAGATCCGAGACCAATGAGCGCGCCGGTGTCCCCGGCGGCGGCAGCTTGTTGGTAGGCGGCGCGGGCCCCGGGTAGGTCAGGTGGGTCGAAAAGGTCGGCGAGCAGCACACCGAGGTTGTACGCCGCACGGGCATCGCCGCTAGCGGCGGCTTGCTCGAAGGCTGCCCGGGCGGCGGGCAGGTCGGGCGGGTCGAGCTGCACGGCGAGCAGCGCACCGAGGTTGTGCGCGGCGTCGGTGTTGCCGGCGGCGGCAGCTTGTTCGTAGGCGGCGCGGGCGGCGGGTAGGTCGGGCGGGTCGAGCCGATCGGCGAGCAGGTCGCCGAGATGGAGCATCGCGTTGGTGTGGCCGGCGGCGGCGGCTTGTTCGTACGCGGCGCGGGCGGCGGGCAGGTCGGGCGGGTCGAGCTGGCTGGCCAGCAGGATGCCGAGGCCGAACGCGGCGTTGGCGTGGCCGGCGGCGGCGGCTTGCTCGAAGGCTGCGCGGGCGGCGGGCAGGTCGGGTGGGTCGAGCTGGTGGGCGAGCAGCGCACCGAGGTTGTACGCCGCATGGGTATCGCCGCTAGCGGCGGCTTGTTCGAAGGCGGCCCGGGCGGCGGCCGGGTCGGGTGGGTCGAGTCGGATGGCCAGCAGGACGCCGAGCTTGGACGCGGCGTCGTTGTTGCCGGCGGCGGCGGCTTGTTCGTAGGCGGCGCGGGCGGCGGGTAGGTCGGGCGGGTCGAGCCGATCGGCGAGCAGGTCGCCGAGGCGGAGCATCGCGTTGGTGTGGCCGGCGGCGGCGGCTTGTTCGTACGCGGCGCGGGCGGCGGGTAGGTCGGGTGGGTCGAATCGGGTGGCTAGCAGGATGCCGAGGTTGTTCGCAGCGTCGTTGTTGCCGGCGGCGGCGGCTTGTTCGTAGGCGGCGCGGGCGGCGGGTAGGTCGGGTGGGTCGAATCGGGTGGCCAGCAGGATGCCAAGGTTGACCAACACGTCACTGTTTCCGGCGGCGGCGGCTTGTTCGTAGGCGGCCCGGGCCCCGGGTAGGTCGGGTGGGTCAAGCTGGTCGGCCAGCAGGATGCCGAGGCCGACCATCGCGCTGATGTTTCCGGCGGCGGCGGCTTGTTCGAAGGCAGCCTGGGCCCCGGGTAGGGCGGGTGGGTC
>Ga0310039_10003305_pt1 | contig 10329 bp, 4 predicted proteins | sample Sb_taG_4_FD_200460 | JGI IMG/M metagenome (GOLD analysis project Ga0310039, IMG submission 200460) | Peat soil microbial communities from Weissenstadt, Germany - Sb_50d_6_BS metaG (v2) (version 2) | ecosystem: Environmental > Terrestrial > Soil > Wetlands > Peat | place: Germany: Weissenstadt... | reverse complement strand
CGGATTCTGGAGTATGCGGGAGCAGACCCGTCGAATCCACTCGACGTAGGCGCGGGCGCTACCGGCTCGGGAAGCACGGCGAGCGTCACCTTGACGACGACCAACGCGAATGACTTGATCGTCGCCGGCGATTACATCGAGAACACCACCACTGGACCGGGTTCCGGCTACACAAATCGCATGATTACCCAGCCGGATACCGACATCGCCGAAGACGAAATGTTTACGGCTGCCGGGAGCCACGCAGCCACCGCCGCACTCGACGGAGGTTGGTGGGTGATAAACGCGGCGGCCTTCCGCGCAGTGAGCGGCCCGCCCGACACGCAGCCTCCGACGGCGCCGACAAGTCTGACGGCGACAGCAGCCGGTTCGTCGCAGATCAATCTTTCCTGGACGGCTTCAACCGACAATGTCGGCGTCACCGGCTACAAGGTGGAGCAGTGCCAGGGAGCCAGTTGCTCGAACTTCGCGCAAATCGCAGCGACGACGGGTACCGGGACAACTTATCAGGCCGCAGGACTGACGGCCTCGACCTCGTATAGCTACCGCGTGCGGGCGACCGATGCCGCGGGAAATCTCAGCGGGTATTCGAACACGGCCAGCACCACCACTTCTGCCGCTCCTCCGCCGGGTGTGAAATTCGTGCAGGGTGCCTACAGCACGCCGCGGGGTAACAATGCCTCGGTCTCGGCTACCTTCGCCTCCGCGCAAGCTGCGGGCGATCTCAACATCGTCGTGATCGGATGGTCGGACACCACCGCCACAGTGAAAACGGTCACCGATTCCAAGCTAAACGTCTACACGCTCGCCGTCGGCCCCACACAGGTCACCGGCCAGGCGACGCAATCAATCTACTACGCGAAGAGCATCGCGGCAGCCGCGGCCAATGCCAACGTGGTTACCGTGGCGTTCAACGGCTCGGCCAACACTCCCGACCTGCGCATCCTGGAGTACTCGGGCGCACCGGCTGCGGGACCGATTGACGCTGTCGGTTCGGGGAGCGGTTCGAGCGCCACCGCCAGCGCTTCGGTCACCACCACCAATGCGAATGACGTAATCCTGGCCGCCGATTTCGTCGAGATGTCTACGCCAGGCCCCGGATCCGGGTTCACCAGCCGGATGATCACCGTCCCGGATTCCGATCTCGTCGAAGACGAGACCGTCTCTTCGACCGGAACTTTCTCCGGGACCGCTCCTGAAAGCCCGGCCGGTTGGTGGGTCATGCAGGTGATCGCCATTAAGTAAAGGCGCCCGAATCGTTCGCGAAACCGGGCGTTTCTGCACGTGTCGCGCGCTGTAGGCTGCCAGTTTCGGTTTGAGCCTACAGCGGCAGCGAAGTACCAAATCAGGAATCGCGGTATTGTCTGGCGTTGAACTGTCTCCCGCCACAGCCGGGTGTGAGTTCTTGTCACCTTCAAACCGCGGTTCGCATCTGAAGAGCACGGCGCCCTGAAGATAGGGCTCTGAATGACGATTCCGGCCAGTTCGTCGGTGTCGCGGTGAATCTGAGCAGCCCGCCATCGATGTTGTGGTCCGGCAGGCCGCTTGGTGACCTGTCGGACTGCCGTGCAACGGGGGCCAGAAACGTGCTTATGACTCCTTTGGGCTGGGGCTGTACTCAAGTTCGGGTGCCGGACACAGGGCTCGGGCTAGGGAAATTTGTGAGTACTGGTACTCTATGCTAATCCACCGTCGCAGTATAGGATAGAGGCTGTCGACGTCCCCGCTTTGATGCACAGGGTAGTGGCAACATTGCCCTATTTCTGAACTCGGGTACAGGTGAACTGGCTTCTACCGACGCTCAGAATCGAAGAGCACTCACAGCCGTGATGGTGTCCTGCGGCGGTGCTCTGAGATGTCGGGGGAAGTAACCGCGGTTTAAGTTTTGAGCTCGGTTATGCCAGCGTAGTCATCAGCGGGGGACTCTGAATGAGGGTGTGGAACCGGTATGTAGGCCTGTCAGTAGCACTCGGCGCGCTCGTATGGATCATGAGCGGCTGCGCCGGCGCGGTTTCCAACTCTACCCCGGTAGATCCGCCGCCTCCGGTTAGTCCTTCGATCACCACTCAGCCTGCCAATCAATCTGTGCTCGCGGGCGCCACGGCGACGTTTACGGTGGTTGCCACCGGCTCGGCCCCGCTCAGCTATCAATGGCAAAAGAATGGCGCGAACATCGATAGCGCCACGTCAGCAAGTTACACCACGCCTCCGACCACCATGGCGGATACGAACTCGATGTTCCAGGTGGTGGTGAGCAATTCGGTTGGGAGCAAGACGAGTAACGCCGCGATGCTCACGGTGGACCCGGACCCGGTGCCGCCCAACATCAGCGCAGAGCCGGCCAGCGCGACTGTGACCGCCGGACAGACAGCGAGCTTTTCTGTCGCTGCCACCGGCACGCAGCCGCTGAGCTTTCAATGGCACAAGAACGGCGCCGCGATCAACGGCGCGACATCTTCGAGCTACACGACCCCTCCAACGACAAACGCGGATAACGGTTCGACTTTCCAGGTAGCCATCAGCAACACAGCGGGCACGATGACCAGCAATCCGGCGACACTCACGGTGAATCCTGATCCCGTGGCGCCGGGCATCACGACGCAACCGGCCAACCAGTCCGCGACCGCGGGGCAAACGGCGACATTTTCCGTAGTGGCCACTGGCACGCAGCCTTTGACTTACCAATGGCAGAAGAATGGCGGGCCCATCAGCGGCGCGACTTCTCCGAGTTATACGACTCCCGCGACGACCACGGCTGACAATGGCTCAACATTCCAGGTCGTTGTTAGCAATTCTGCGGGGAACGCTTCGAGCACTCCCGCAACACTCACAGTGAGTGCTGCGCCCGTGGCGCCGACGATCACGAATCCGCCAGCCAATCAAAGTGTGACCGCGGGACAGACAGCCACCTTCTCGGTAGTCGCCTCCGGAACTGCGCCGCTGGGCTATCAGTGGCAGAAGAATGGCTCGCCGATCGGCGGGGCAACTGCGGCCAGCTACACCACTCCGGCGACAACCCTGTCCGATAACGGCTCGACATTCAACGTGGTTGTGAGCAATTCCGTGGGCAGCACGCCGAGCAGCAGCGCGACGCTCACAGTCAATGCGGGCGCCGTGGCGCCAACAATATCCACGCAACCTGCGAATCAAACTGTGAATGTCGGCCAGACGGCCACGTTCTCCGTCGTCGCCTCCGGCACCGCGCCACTGAGCTACCAGTGGCAGAAGAACGGTTCGCCGATCGGTGGCGCAACCTCAGCGACCTATACGACCCCTGCAACCGCGGCTACCGATAATGGAGCGACGTTCCGCGTCGTAGTCAGCAATTCCGCCGGGAGCGCCACGAGCAATAACGCAACGCTTACGGTCCAATCGGCGCCGAGCATCACCACGCAACCGGCCAATCAGACTGTAAACGTCGGCCAGACGGCCACGTTCTCCGTGGTCGCCTCCGGCACCGCGCCACTGAGCTACCAGTGGCAGAAGAACGGTTCGCCGATCGGCGGCGCTACTTCCGCCAGCTATACGACTCCGGCCTCCGTCGCGACGGACAATGGCGCGACGTTCCGTGTCGTGGTCAGCAACACCGCCGGGAGCGCCACGAGCAATAACGCGACGCTGACGGTCCAATCGGCTCCGAGCATCACCACGCAGCCCGCGAACCAGACTGTGAATGTCGGCCAGACGGCCACGTTCTCCGTGGTCGCCTCCGGCACCGCGCCACTGAGTTACCAGTGGCAGAAGAACGGTTCGCCGATCGGTGGCGCTACTTCCGCCAGCTATACGACTCCGGCCTCCGTCGCGACGGACAATGGCGCGACGTTCCGCGTCGTGGTCAGCAATTCCGCCGGGAGCGCCACGAGCAATAACGCGACGCTGACGGTCCAATCGGCTCCGAGCATCACCACGCAACCGGCCAATCAGACTGTAAACGTCGGCCAGACGGCCACGTTCTCCGTCGTCGCCTCGGGCGCCGCGCCACTGAGTTACCAGTGGCAGAAGAACGGTTCGCCGATCGGCGGCGCTACTTCCGCGAGCTACACGACTCCCGCGACAACAAGCACCGATAACGGGGCGACCTTCCAAGTCGTGGTGAGCAATTCCGCAGGGAACACACCGAGTAATTCCGCCACGCTGACGGTCCAGTCATCTGCGCCGGGCATCACTACGCAGCCAGCGAATCAGACCGTGAATGTGGGACAGACGGCGACGTTCTCCGTGGTAGCCTCCGGAACACCACCATTGACCTATCAATGGCAGAAAAACGGCTCGACGATCAGCGGTGCCACTTCGGCGAGCTACACAACCCCACCAACCACCGCGACGGACAACGCCTCGACCTTCCGCGTCGTCGTCAGCAACGCCGCCGGCAACACGCCGAGCAGCACGGCAACTCTGACGGTCCAGTCGCCCCCCAGCATCACCACGCCGCCGGCAAGCGCAACGGTAACGGCGGGCCAGACGGCCAACTTCTCCGTCACGGCCGCGGGCACATCGCCCTTGAGCTATCAGTGGCAGAAGAATGGCGCGAACATCAGCGGCGCCACATCGTCAAGCTACACAACTCCGGCAACCAAGACGTCCGACAACGGCGCGAGCTTCGTAGTCAGCGTCTCCAATCCGGCCGGCAGCATGTCCAGCAGCGCAGCAACACTGACCGTCAACGCCGACACAACTCCGCCCACGGTCTCCATCACGTCTCCAATCTCGGGCTCAACGGTAGGCGGCACAATCTCGATCACGGCCACGGCGTCGGACAACATCGCGGTGGCCAGCGTGCAATTGCAGGTCGATGGAGCGAACTCAGGCTCCGCCGATACAACTTCACCCTACAATTTCTCGCTCGATACGACGACTTTGACCAATGCGAACCACACTCTGACAGCCGTCGCCACAGACACCTCCGGCAACAAGACCACCTCCGCCGGCGTTTCTATTACGGTTGCGAATCAAAGCGCCAGCGCCACGCCCGGCTACGCCGGCAATGGCGCGGGCTGCCCGCTCTCGAACGACCAGAACCAGACCAGCGATCAAGTTACGCAGTACCACTGCCCGCTGCCGAATCCCACGATCGCGGGCAATCTGCTCGTCGTGCAGTTGCGCTACAACACGCCTGCACAGACGCCGTCGTTCACCGACAATGTCGGCGGCAATACCTACCAGCTTGGCGTCTCATGCACGGACAACTCGAATGGCGTGGTCTCAGCCATTTATTACGTGCAGGGCGTGCGCGCCGGCGTCACCGACATCGTCGTTCACCTAAGCAGCACGCAATTCGTGCAGATGCAGCCGTACGAGTTCTTCAATGCCGGCGCTCTTGATCAAGCTACCTGCCAATCCGGCAGCGGCACCACAGTCTCGACCCCGGCGCTCAACGCGCTCACCACTTCGGGCGACCTCGTTTTCCAGCAAGCCGTGGTGGATAGCGTCCAGCAGATTTCAGGCTGTACAAAAGGCTCGCAAAGCAATATCACTTGGACGCTGCGAAGCGCGATGATTGCCGACAGGTATCCTTCCTGCGTGCAATACGGCGTCTACAACTCAACGGCCTCGTTCGCTCCATCCTTCACGCTGGGCACTTCGGCCAGCTTCATCACCGGAGCCGCTGCGTTCCAACCAGCAGCCACGGGCGCCGCTCCGCCCTCGGGCATCCGCGTGGTTTACGTGCAACACGATGACACGGACAACGAAGACGCCAGTTCCGTCCCGCTCGAAATGCCCATCACCGGCAACATGTTCGCCATCCTATTCGGTTCGGGCTGCCAAGACCCGAGCACGTCGGACTGTGCGTACCCAACTTCAGTTTCTGACGGGGCCAATAACTACATCCAGGTCGGCGTAAACATAATCAGTCCGGCCACCGATGGTGGCGCTTCCGTCGGCTCGGTGTGGTACGCCAAGGGCGTCTCGCCGGGCACCTATTTCCCCGATTGGACGATGCACCCGCGGTCAACCGCCGCCAACGGCAGCACCATGTTCCTCTACGACATCTCCGGCGCGTCGAGCGATCCACTCGACACTTCGTTCGGCACGAACGGGCTTGCCAGCAATACTAACGACCAATCCACCAACGGCGCTGGCGGGAACCTTACAACTCTGACGGCTTCTCCATCGCAAACCAATGAAGTCATCCTCGTGACCGTGGGCGCCGGCTGGAACACGTTTACCGGAATCACCAGCCCTTCCGGCGGCCAGTTCCTATCGAGTCACTACGCGACCGAGACGAATTCCAGCCACGACGATCTCAACGGCGGATGGATGTTGTTTTACAACCACTCCTCCACGGCCGCGGTCACCATCACCTGGACGCAGGATTCGTCGAGTTTTCCCGGCGTCGGCGACTGGATGTCAATCGGAGTAGCGTTCCACTGAGAAATCCAGGTTCCTGTCGGCGAGTGGCTTCCGCCCGCTGCTGAGCGGCTTTCGCTCGGCTTTGACACGCTAAAGAGGGCCGTTTTCACGCGATTAGAAATGGCATCTGTCCTTTGTTTTCATAACGTTACAGCGATTTCTAATAATTTCGCACGCGATTAGAAATGGGCATGCCGGAGGTTCGAGGCCGGAAGAAACGCCAACGGCGCACCGCAGAGACGCAGAGACCGCCGAGATGAAAAAAGTGCGTTTGTGTCTCGATTAGAAATGGCCTCCGTTCAATGTTTTCTTTGAGTTGCGGGCGTTTCTAATCGTATGGTGTCCCGATTAGAAATTGGCTTCCAGGCCGCCAATGTAGCTCAGGTCTTTTTATCCTGAGGCCCCTTGCCGGGGCCGAAGGACAGACCTGAGGCAGCTGCCTTCGAAATCCAACCCAAGTGCCAATTCACACCAAAGTGCCTCATCTCTGAAAAGATGAGCTACATAACGACCTATTTTGCGCGAACTTCCAGCAGGCTTAGAAGAACCAGCCCCGCGCTTAGGGACTGCGCACTGCTCGAACTCTTGTATCACAAGAGTACCAACTTGTCAACAGTTTAGTGAAGGTATCGAGGCAGCTTCGATCCGCCGCGGGGGCCGGTCCGCCCAGGCGGAGGCCCGGTTTGGCCGTGGGTTTTCTCCCGCTACCGCGCAGTCGGGGTCGGCATTCTGATCTGCAATGCATCGAGAAAGTTCCGATCCAGCGCGAGGGAGAGGAAAGTAGAACAAAACGAGAAAGAAAATTCAAAGGCGGGGCCGAAATCCCCACCCTCGAAACCCGCGAGGATGAGCCACCCTGAAAAGCAAACCCGTCGGAAAAGGCTGCCCCTCCCCCGGCTCTGTCGCTTCCGGCAGTTACACTGCAGTGTCCGCGCTGGTGTTGGTCTTCCTTCCCTACGGCAGAACCCAATTGGCGGGCTTATCGATGAATTGGAAGTCGCATGCTTGGCTCGGCGCTCCCGGCCAATCCACGCGGACGATTCGCGCTTTTCCGACGAACTGCTCTTTGTCTGGCGCCAAGTAGACTTCTACAACGGCGCCTTCCTTCAAGTCGGCGTGACATTCACACAAGAAGCCGCTTGTAGTTACATTCTGAGTCACAGCGCTCAGATCGAACAGCGCTCCGGTCGAATCGAGGCCCGAAAGGTTCAAAGTGGCTTTGAGACGAATGCGTGCCTCTGGCCTGGCGAAGTGCTTGCCTTGAATGGCCTCCGCCAGTGCCTTGCGAAGTTTGTCGAAATCAACCGGCTTGTGGAAGAAGCCCATCGCTCCGAGGTTCGCGCAAAACTCCTCGTAACGCGCGGCGGGGGCTCCGGAAACGATGAAGATCGGAATCCGATGCGTGAAGCTTAAGGACGAGAGTGTTTGACAGACCTCGAGACCTGAATAAGTCGGCATCATGAGATCCAGCAAAATCGCATCAGGCTTTTCTTGCAGCGCGAGCGCAAGACCCTCTTGGGAATCAGCGGTGTCAATGATCTCGTACGCGTCCTGCAGCCGGAGTCGCAGAAGTTTCCTCATGGATGCATCGTCATCGATGACCAAGAGCCGGTGCATTTCTGTCTCCCAATTTCCGGCTGCATCAAGCAGTCGAAGTCATTCCTGAGAACGCGTCTCTCGCCTAATACCTAACGAAGATCGGTCGTGGCTGCGAATGTGGGCCCTGTTTTGAGCACGACCGCAGTCATATCATCACTATGTCTTCCGCCCGTGAACTCCTCGATTGCATCGAAGATCGAATGAAGAAAGACGTCGGGCGCGCTGTAATCAAGCATCGCGCAGAGATCCAGCAGGCGCTCCTTCCCAAACTGCTCGCCCTTCTCGTTCGCTGCTTCGGAAAGGCCGTCGGTGGTAAATAACACCGCGTCCCCGGGAGCTAGCCGAAAAGAAACCTGGTCGTAGCACGCAAAATCAAAGAGGCCTGAGGGTATGCCGCCTTCTCCCATGGTTGAGCAGCCGCTTTCCGAAAGATAGAGCACGAGCGGAAGTCCGGCATTGGCTACACGAAGCTCGAGAGTTTCGGGATCGAACATCGCGTATTGACTCGCACAGTACCTGCACGGAATCGGTCGAACCAGCAAGCGCTTGTTAAAGAGATCCAAGACCGCAGACGGCTCCTCGCCGGTCTTCTTGATGGATCGCAATGTGCCCGCCGCGAGCGCAGCGTAGAATGCCGCGGGCACGCCCTTTCCCACCACATCGCACACATAGATTCCCAGCCGTCCGTCGGGTAGGCAAAAGTAGTCGAGGAAGTCGCCGCCTATCTCACCGAATGTGCGCAGTAGATAGGTGATTTCGAAATTTGGTCCACGGAGAGGCTCACGAGGGAGAAGCAATTTCTGAATGAGGCATGCTTCTCCCATCACAAGTTCGGAAAATCCTGACGTTTGCTCAGAGGTTGGCGTATAGGAAGCCAGCATCTCCTTCACACCTTCGACGCAATTCGCGGCTCTTGGTGGTCCGTGGGCTTTCAGAGTCCAACATGTTCATTCAGCGATGGCGTCTTAGAATTCGCAGGTCTTGTTGGGAACGATAGTTAATGTCGAGGCCCAAGTCGTGAATCGAGCTTCGGCGAAGCCTAACCCCCAAGTCTGATAAGCCTAGCACGTACCTCCGCCAATCAGTTTAAGCCATATTGCGAAAGTCACCAAACCGTCACCTATGTTTTGGAGGTAACGTAATTGGTCCCATAAGTTCTGGCGGGTCGGTCACCCTCCCACCCGGAACCGCTCACGGGTCGGAGAAGTCTCGCCCGTCTGACGACCTCGATTTAGATGCGAGGGAGCTCAACCGGTCCGGGGCCCACGGAAGGCTCAACCGCATCCGGCGAGGCGCGGTGTCCTGTGATCTCTTCGATGTGAATGCAGTAAAAGATCGGGGATCTCCGATTGGGTTGCTGACGAGTCTGAGAGGCCGCAAATCCGGCTTGCCACCACATCGACCGCTTTTCCAGTAATGCCTGCGCCTTCTCTCGCATCCTCCCCTTATGTCCAGACGTGTCGGGCAATTCCTCGTAACGTCCCCGGACCAATACGCTCACCCACTCCAAATGGCTCCGCACTTCGTCAACTTCCACACAGACGAGCGGATTTAGGCGCATCCATTCGATTTTTCGTCCCATTGTCGCAAAGCCATAGAAATATCCAGGTTCATACGCGAAATAAACCGGCACGATGTACGGTTGATTGTCATGAGCGCACGCGAGTCGGCCAAAACCGAGCCGCGCGAGGATTTTGCTGCACTCCTGTTTACTGACCTCGCTGATATGCATTCGCGACCCCCTGCCTACGACGCAAAGCAACGCGTGAAAGTCCGATCGGCGGGTCGGCAGGCACGAAAGCGCAGCCCTTCTCCGCGGCGCACTTTCTCCGGTCGGCTCATCGGGCTTATTGGAGAGGATGGTAACACCGCATACGTTAACCGTACAATATTGCTGTCAAGGATATCCTGAATAGCAAGCTCGCCAGAGCGGCCTTCTCCATCGGCTATCCGTATTTCTACGGATAGAACTAGGACTATAAAGCGTGCTCATATATCTCCGACGGATTTGCTCTTGCGCGTGCCATATCCTTCCCGCCTTTGGTGTCTCGGAACGGTGCGGCGTTCGGCCACGCCTTGGACTCTTCGGCGCCTTGTTCCCCGCTGTTTCCCTCCGATTTCCCGCAGCTCCTTGCACGGCGCAGATTTGCAAGTTGCGGAACTTTTGAACGCGGCCTTGTTTCGATTCGAACAAAGAAGGAAAAGTCAAAGGCGCGGCCGAAATCCCCACCCTCGAAACCCGCTAGGATAGGCCACCCCGAAAAGCAAACCCGCCGGAAAAGGCTGGCCCACCCGCCCCGGGATGTGTCCCGATTGTTTGTGGGGCCCGTCCTTTAAAGTCAACGACTTAGGCCCGGCAACAATATTTGAGTGTCCCGA
>Ga0310039_10003281_pt1 | contig 10374 bp, 19 predicted proteins | sample Sb_taG_4_FD_200460 | JGI IMG/M metagenome (GOLD analysis project Ga0310039, IMG submission 200460) | Peat soil microbial communities from Weissenstadt, Germany - Sb_50d_6_BS metaG (v2) (version 2) | ecosystem: Environmental > Terrestrial > Soil > Wetlands > Peat | place: Germany: Weissenstadt... | reverse complement strand
TCGGACAGTAGCTCATGGCTCGCGGCCTCAGAGGCTCGTACGTCCGCAATTCCGAGGACTGGTATCGCCGCGAACTGTGCTTCGTCGGGGTCGCCTCGGGCGCCGGCGCCGGAACCTTTGCCAGCGTAGCGCTCTACAACAACACGGCCGAAGGTGAGTATCTCCACGTCGTCGGACTCTCCTTCAATAATTTCGACACCGCCAACGGGATCGTAATGAGCCCGGTCCACGGCGTGCCGGGCATCACGATCGGCAATCCAGGTCTCTCGGTATATCTGGACGGCGCGGCGCCGTCCGGCCAGAGTTACTTTTCCAACGGCGGACCGGCCTTCACTGGCTACCTATCTCAGCTCGGCGCTCTGCCTGGTCCGTGTAATATATTCACGGCCTGGCCGCTGGTCGTGATACCACCAGGCTGGGCGCTGTGGTTTCAACCGGACACCTCCAACAAGTTTCTCGGCGGGACGATTTGGTACTTGACGTTGCTGGACTAACGAGGGACCAATGGCGGCCGAAAGTATAATCCCGATCCCCACCCCCTACCTCGGGGTCGTCGAGTGGGCGGCCTGCCTGGCCGGCGGCGGAGACCCGTGGGGATGTTCGCCACTGGGAGAGTTTGTCAACCTGCTCGACTCGCTGTTCAGCGGCAAGCCCAAGCTGCTCGACACCATCGAGGCTCAGCAGCGCCTGGCGCAGTCGCACCTGTGGCAATTCCAGGCGTTGGCGAAAAATCTGGAGATATGGGTCAAGAACGGCGTCCCGCTCAGTACCGGCAATCCGGTCTATCGCGCGCAGCTCACGAATTGGATTGCCGGAACGCTGCGCGACTCGGGACTCGGCCTCACCGAGGCGCAGATCGGGCAGGCGGATACCACGCTGTGGCGGGTTTTCAACTCGCACGTCCAGCTCTCCGCCAGGACGCTCGATAACCTGGTACTAGGATTTCAGCGGGTGAACGAGATCCGGGCCAAGCCGCCACCGCCGCCGCCGCCGCCGCCACCGCCACCACCGCCACCACCACCGCCACCACCGCCGCCGTGTCAGCAGCCGGTTGGCGACCCGCGCGACGATGATGAGCTCGGCCAGTGGCTGCGTTATCTCGGCTGCCAGCTCACGGTCATCAGCCACGAGATCGGCAAGCAGGGTGGGACCTCGGGAGATTGTTGCGCGCAGATTTCAGCCGGCGTCAAAGACGTCGCGACCGCTCTCATAGCCATCGCGACGGCGATTGGTAAATCCGTCGAGAAGGAGCCGCCAGAGCCGCCCGAGACGATCGACTTCTCGCCGATTGTGACCGCGCTAGGCACCCTCGATGCAGACCTGAAAGCGATCGCGACCGAGCCAGGCGTCAACCTTCAGCCGCTGGTCGACGCGGTGAACGCGCTCAGCGCGAGGGCGGGGGACCTAGAAAAGTGCGTGTGCGATTGGCTCGCGAAGGATAGGGCGGCCGCGGATGCTAGCGCCGCAAAGGTGAAGGCCGCGATTCAGTACTGGTCGAGCCAGGGAATCGGAGACCCTCAGGTGACTCAGATCGTTCTCTCGTAGCGGCACGCCGATCGCTCCAGCGAGCGTATCTCATCCCGAGACGAAAGGCGCTTACACTTGAGAGTAGGAAACCGAAAACTGCTGCCGCAAAACGCAGTTGGTCAATGGAGTCCATGAGAGGGCTGTAGCATGTCGGCACTACTCGATCTACTCCTCTACTTTCTCGGGGCAATCTTCGGTCTGGCTGCCTTCTACAACGTCCTGGGTGACAAGAACCGGGCCGCGCTGGCCAACTGGCTCAAGAACTTCCTTACCGCACGTCTCGAGAGCTTCCTTCCGCTGCTGAACGCCCTCGAGGCTCAGCTTCAACCCATCACCAGCGCCTTCGTAACCGCGATCGAAAAGTTTGCTCCCACCATCTCCAGGGACGTGAGAATCCCAGTCGACACGCTGGTGCGCGCCACGATCGCTGAGAAGGAGATCGCGATGGTGGGCCTCGGCGTGAGCACGCCCGACAACTTCGCTGCCTTCGCTGCTCAGGCGATGTCGGACGCCTTCATCTTCGGCGCCGGTAGTGCGCTGACATCCGCGGCCTTTGAAGCAGTGCTGCCCGAGAAGCTGAACACGCTCAACGCAGTGGGGCCGATCATGGCGTCGATGGCGGGTTTCGACGAAGTGACCAAGGAAGTTCTCGCGCCGCTGTATAAAAACGCCTTCGGCAAGAGCGCCGAATATCACTGGCGCTCGGTCTTCAAGCCGGAGTTTCCCGACGAAGCCGACGCGGTCCTCTGGCACGCGCGGCGCTTTCTCACCGACGATCAGCTGCGGGCGGTGTTCGCGGTTTCCGGCCTCAAGCCCGAGTATGAAACGCCCTACATCAACTCGGCCTATCGGGCGGTGCAGCCGCGCGCGCTGGCCACGCTCTTTCAGGACGTGCCGTTTCCGCGCGATCAGATTCAGGGCATGCTTGAGCGCGCAGGCATCTTCCCGCAGGACGTGCCGGTGCTGCTCGATGGCTTCGAGTTTGCCAGCGTCAAGAATGTCCGTAATCAGTACCTGAGTGCGACCATCACCGCGGCCGAGCGCGGCACGCTCACGCCGGCCGAGGTCGACTCGGCGCTCACGGATCTCACATTCTCCGACCAGGCGAAGCACTGGGTTCAGCTCACCATAGCCACGCGCAAGCTCGAGCAGCTGGCCGAGATCTACCGCAAGGAAGTCTCGGCGCTCTATAAATTTTCGCTCATCACCGATGCGCAGTACGTGCCGTCGCTGGAAGCGATCGGCATCGCCCAGGCCGACGCTAACGCTCACTACGCGCTCGATTCAGCGAACAAGCTGGGCCACGAGGCCGCGGCCGCTGCGCGCGCTGCGGCGAAGCTCGAGGCCGAAGTCACGCGCGCCGCTTCCAAGGCCGCGCTCGCCAACTACGCCGAGCACAACATCGACGAGCTGGCGCTGGCCGCGGCGCTCGCGGTCGCCGGCGTGCCGGCGCAGGTGATCCCGTGGGCGGTCGACGTGGCGGCGCTCCGGCGCCAGGCGAGCATGCGGAACGTCTTCGGTAAGCGGGTTACGACCGACGCCGCGGTGCTCCTGCGCGAGCAGGTCGCGGCGCTTAAGGAACAGGTAATCAAGAAGCTGCTCGATACGACGTCGGCGCGCACCCAGCTGCAAAACTTCGGGCTGCCGCCGACCGACGTCGAGGACCTGCTGGCGCGCTGGGCCGCCCAGGCGCTCAAGACGGTGTTGCCGGTTCAGTGAGGGAAGCGCGCGCCCATGTGCTTAAAGCAGCGCCGGCAGCGCCAGATCGGGACCGGGGTGCTTTCCACGGTCGAGAACTGAAACCAGGGCCTGATATCGTGCCCGAGCACTAGACAGACCAATCGACGCAGCATCTCAGAATCTCCTACACCAGAACCTTAAACACGGCTTCGCCTATCGCGGGCCTTCGGCCCGAAGGTACTGCCCCAGAGTCTTAACGTGCGGGGTCCGGGGCAGAGCCCCGGGCTTCAATAAGTACACTTTGGCCAAGCGGCAGGACTCTCTGAGCAAACCCCCCCAAACCCCCCCACATCGGGAGGTAAATGGCCGCAACGCCATTTGGTCTGCTACCTCGGTTCCTTGCCCCACTGTTATCCCCACCATCGCGGCGCGCTGCCATGTAGCAGGGAGTGGCTCCCGGTTTTCACCCGCCCGGGAGGTGGCGTCGAGGCGCCCCGCGCACAGATTGGCTGGTGTCCGGCTTCTCGCTTGTAGCTCCTACGCCGCCTCCACCGCCCTCTCTGCTGCGAGATCGTGAGTTGCCAGCCCGTGGGTTCCTGGATCGGCCATCACGGCGGCTATGTACGAACATTCGCTGCCATCGCCAGCAAGACGAGCAGTTGGACTGCTCGCCGAACCACCAGCAGACGGGGCACAGCAGTCGACCTGGGAAGGCGGGACCGTTACTTGGCCGTGTAGCGGTTTCCACTTTCCTTCCCAGGCCGTCTCTGCCCCATCGCCGCTGTGGTTCGTGAGTCCACAGCTCAGGCGGCTCCTTCGGAGCCGCCTGAGCCGGGGCTCCGCCCCGGCACCCGCACGTTCTGACGTGGGGCAGGGGGCAAAAGCATCGGCTGCGCGAGCTGGCGCTCGAGCGCCACGATGTTGTTTTTCAGCTTGGCGCACCACTCGCGCTCCCAACGGGTAAGCGGATGGCCTATTTCCTCGAGTGCGGCCTGGAGCGCGCCGATCTGGCGATGCAAGCGCGCGCGGCGCTCGCGCTCCAGCGATTCGCGAAGGGTAGGGTCCATCGCTCAAAGTCCATGCACGCCGCGGCGAGCGAATTCATGATCCTCAAGGCGGTGGGCCAGGGCCCGAAGCTCTGCCTCGAGGCGGTAGACCAGGTCGCGCGTGGCGCGGAACGCCGTAAGCAGCTGCTCGTGGTCCTGGCGCAGATCGTCGATCTGGTGCTTGAGCTCGCGCAGGGGTGCGGTATCCATGGCCGGATATCGCTTGCGCCCGCGCGCAGGTACAGGCGCCTCGCGGCCGAGGTCGCGCCGGCCACCGCTGCCGATTTCCGCCACGGTGCTCATCAGACGCCGGGAAATCTGATCTCGATCCAAATCAGTGCGACCGTGATCACCAGAATCGCTACCTTGAACGCGAGAGCTAAGTGATGCATCGAGCACCTGCCTTTACAGAGTTAGAACGCCGCTCCCGTCCGTCGCCGAGGCACCAAGGGGGACGAGGTGCGATCGGCAACTTTGTGGGAGCGGCGTTGTGGAACTGAGACTGATCGCCGGCGCCGTCAGAGGACGGTGCACCATGGCTGAGCGCGCGCCACCGACGTGTACTCGGCGCCGACGATCAGAAGCAGCTTCGGATAAGAGATGTTCCGCGGCCGTCACGAAAGCGTTGGCCGCAATGAAGGGGATGACGCTCCGACGCCAGTGCGTATCCCAGCAGTGTCCAGGGATCAGCTCCTTGTGGGGTGCGACTTGCGGCATCAGCGCGAACAGGTTGGACCAGAACACGTGGCCGTGAATCTTCGCCGCCGGCGCGCCCAGGAATGACTCGCACCAGGTCACTGCAGCCGGCACGTTCTCGATCACCCAGGACACGGGCTTGAGATAGTCGACCGCAGCTGCGGCCTCGCGCATCAGCTCCGTGTCCGGTTCAGGTTTATCGAACCACGGCAGGCGCCATCGCGAGTACGTGCTGCAATCGGGCGAGATCCAGAGCAGGTCAGGGCGGCACTTTAGCGGCAGGGCGCGCAGGTCGCCGACGATCGACGGCTTTACCCTGGGCGCGATGTCGAGCGTAACGACGCGCCAGCCGCGGGCCCGTGCCGGCGCGCTGGCGCCGCCGAACCCGCAGCACAGGTCGACCATCAGCGGACGGTCAGCTTCGCATAAGAAACACAAAGGACAACTACGCTCCAAAATAGCTCTGCGCCCTGCGGCTCTAGGCCGTTATGTGATTGGGAACCTCGATCGGATTGTTACAAAACATCGCCTCACTTCTTCCGACCACACCAGGCGCACCGTGCGGAGTCGTCAGTGTTGCGATGCCAACAGTAGTTGCAGACCCAGATGGTCATAACCTCACTTATCGAGCCAGTCGCTTGCGCGCGCGAGCATCCATTGCTCGCTCGCGTGGATCATCCGATTCATATAGTCGCGCACGTCGCACGGGTCATCCATCCTGGCCAGCGCCCGGTAGATTTCATTCTCGAGGCGCTTAAACTCGGGCCGCAACCCCGCGTGCGAGGAGGCGATCACGACGTGGGCTCTCCAGTTGCGCTCGCCGGCCGCGGTGTGTTGGTTGACGTCATCGGCCAGCTTCGACAGCGCAGCTAGTTTCTTCGCTAGGTGTGAAGTTTTCATTTTGCCCGTTATCCGACGTGGGTGAGCACGTGGTCGACCCACTCTTTCCCGAGCGGAAGCACGCGCTCACAGAACGGACACTTACACTTTTGCTCTTCGGTAGTTGCCATTTGCTCAATTATCCGAAGTACCACAAGAGCATACCGAGGCCACAACCAGCGCCGGTTAGCGTCAACATGCGAACAACGAATTTTAGGCGTTTAGTGCTCATTGCCTTATAAAGCGCGGGTTTCAGACGATCGGCGCCCTCAAGCGCCTAGCGAAGATCGCGAAGCCGACCTCCTGCTTTGGACTCAGAGGCTTCTGGACCGGCAACGTCACGATATGTTTCACGTCGAACCCCTGGGCCTCGAGCTGCGCGAGCAGATTGCCCACGTCCGCACTGGTGGCGATGCCTACCGCCCACTCGGCGCGTGCCGCGCCGGCGCCGTTGCTATCCTTAACCAGCTCCATTGAGTACCTCGACGCTGTAGCGCTTCCGCGGCCGCTGTCCGTTCGCGGTCAGCACGATCGTCGCCGGCAACGTCAGCCCGGCCGTCAGCCGCGCGAGCAGGTCCGCGCGCAGCGTCTTGCTCGAGATGTCGAAGTGGGTGAGCGAATCCGGCTTGTCGACGCGCTGGCCGTAAAGCCGCAACGCCGGCACCTCGACCGAAATCGGGGTGCCGGCGGGCGGCGGAGCGGCGAGGGCGTTCTGGCTCATGTGAATTCGTACGTGCCGCGGCGTCGGCGAGCTCGGATGGATCACCGTGCTCCCGTCCTGGAACGAGTCGACGCGAATCGTCATCGACGCACCAGGGTCAAGGTCGACGAACTCGAGCGGCTCCGCAAGCAGCATGGTCAGCTCGCCGCCTGGGCTGGCTCGGGAAAGGCTTTGCGCAGCTTTTGTACGTCGCCCACGACCCAATCGTTGCCGCAGATGTCGGAGGGCTTGACGGTGAACGGCCGCGGCCGGCCGTTGCGCACGTCGCGGATCGCGCCAAGGTTGGTCACCTGGATTATTTCGCCGGTCGGGCGCCAGGCGAACAGGTCAGTTCGGCCGAGCAGCTCGATGTACGCCTGCGAGATGAACATGCGTAGCACTTGATCAACTGGATCGGCTCCGTGTCAATAGCCGTACATAAGAAAAATGTCGGACCGGCTCCAACCCAACAATTTCTTGCAAGGAAATCACAGGAAAATCGGCATAACACCTGTGGACGGAAAACCGAAGCTCTCTGCGGCCAGGCCGGATTTTTTGACCAAATCTGACCTGCGGGGTGTCCCAGGCTCCGGAGAAAAATCAAGCTCTCTTCACAGCCCGGTGAGATCTCCCACTATTTTTGTTGCGATGCTTCGCAGGCTCCAGCTCGGTGCGAAGATCACCGTCCGCACTCCGAAGCGCGCGAAGAAATTTGCGGTGCGCTGCTTTAGTGCCGCTGCGAGAACGACCGCAACGATCGGCGCCGGATAAAACAGCTTGTAGTCCTCGCTCGATTTGTACTCGTCAAGGTAGTCCAGCACCTGGCCGTAAGCGCCCGCGGTGCTGACCAGCTTGGCCTCGACTATCCAGACTTCCGAGCCGGTGAAGACCCGCGCATCGGTCCAGTCCGACCACACCAGCAGCGCGCGGGCGCGCGCCGGCGTGAGCTGCTGGCCGTTGTAGACCAGCGTCTCCTGACCTACGCGCACATGGGTTTTCGACTTGAAGTAGGGCGGCAGGCTGAGCAGCCATTCGGCCAGCAACTGGACTTCCCTTTGCGCGTTGCTTTGAACTCCCACCTTGATTCGCTCCGCTCCCCCGTGCTCTAATCGACTGTAGCATTTACCTACAAATTGTAGAGAGGGCCGAACACATGCCGATTCAAACCCGCACCGTGCGCGATCCCACCACGGGATCACAAAACTGGGGAACCGGGGTCGGGCAGTCGGGCAACAAGTGGGCCGACGGCTACGCGCATCCGACGCGCAACCCGTTCGATGCCTCGGTCATCAATCCCGACGCCTGGCAGGCCGGAGTTTCGACTGCATCGGCCAAGGCGCTCTACAGGTCCAAGCTGCTCGCCGTCAACCAGGACATGGTTCTCGCGACGGTGAACGGCGCCGGCAAGAGCAAGTACACGACCAGCGGATCGGTGAAGCAGCCGAACTATTTGCGCTTCGCCAACATCTTCTATCCCAAGCTCGGGACCATCCTGCAGAACCTGAACGCGTCCCAGCCCAAGGGTCCGCGCGGGACCAACCGCGGCCGGCTCAACACGTACCTCGACATGGTGGAAGCCACTCGCGGTCAGAACTCGTAGCGGCCTGACTCGCCGCGGGAGACACTGCCATGCCCATGCACAACGGCCAGGAGCTCACGCCGGACGAGGCGGTAGCCCAAGGTCTCTGCCCCGAATGCGCGCGGCCGCTGGTCGAGACAAATCCGGCCGAGCACGCGATGGCTCACTGGCCGCGAGGGACCTCGGCGGAAGGCGCGCGGCGCGAGAAAATGATCCTCGACTGGGGCGCCGCGCATCCGAAACCCGCGCCGGCGTAGGAGACGAAGCAATGTTTCACCTATCCTGTTACAACGCCTCGATCGCCAACGGCGCGGTGCTGCTCCAGGTCGCGGCCATAACCGATCCGCTGATCGCGCCCTCGGGTAACGGCTTCCTCGTCCCCACGGTGATCAACAAGCTGATGCGCGTTGCCGCCTTCGGCACCAACCTCACGCGCGTCCAGCTCACCTCGGCCTCGCTGCGCGACTTTGCTCCATTCGACGTGGGCCCGGTGAACGTCGGCACGCTGATCGCCACGCCGGCCAACTTCGCTGACTTCTCCGATGCTCCGATACCCCTGATCGTCAATGAGGAACTCGACGCCTTCGGCGTGCAATCGAACGCCGGCGCGCAGCGGATCGGAGTGGGAGTCTGGTGGTGCGATGGCCCGATCCGTCCGTTCATCGGTCGCGGATTCTCGGTGCACTGGACGGCCGCGGCGACGTTGGTCGCCAATGCCTGGAGCTCGACCCCGATTACCTTCGATAACGGGATTCCGAGCGGCACGTTCGCGATCGTCGGCTCGAGGATGATCTCGGCCGGCGCCGTGTTCCATCGCTGGATTCCGCGTGGCGGGCCGGCGTATAGGCCAGGCGGCTTCGCCGGCCAGGCGCAGGGCTTCAACGCGGTCGACGGCTCGCGCTGGGGCGATTACGTGGATAATTGGGGCGAGTGGATGCGCTTCACCAACACCACGCCGCCGCAGGTTGAAGTGTTCTCGATTTCCGCGGACACCACTGAAGAGGGCTACCTCGATCTCGTTCAGGTAGGCTAACGGGCCGTGCCCCCGGGCGGCATTGACAATCTGCGCGACCTGCTGGCGCTGTTTGTAGGCGACACGGTCCGCACCCAGCCGCTGGAGAAGGACTTCACGGTTGGCGTCACCGCGGTGCAAATCGCGCTGCCCAACATCCAGCGGCTCAATCTCTACATCGCCAATGTCGGCGCCGCGCTCATCGTGATCGGGTTGAGTCAGGCGGTCACATCGACCACGGGCCTCGTCGTACCCTCCAACACGGGAATAGCGTTCAGCTGGTTTCCCGATCTCGACCAGGTTGCGGCCGGCATGTGGGCCATCTCAGCCAACCCCGGCAACGCTGTTCACGTCGTCGAACGCTTGCTCATCGGTGAGCTGCCAACATGAACTGGTGGGGTGGCGGCGGCGGCGGCGGCGGGCCGGCTCCCGTGTCGCCGACTTTCATCGGTTTTTCATCAGCGACCCTGAACGGAACGATAACCCTCAGTAATACTTTGAGCGCCGGCGCGCTTCAGGTCGGCGATCTGATGCTGGTCTGCGTATCGAATAGCCCAAATCCCCCGACGTTCCCGGTGGGCTTTAACCCGCTGGCGCCACAACAGGTCGTTCAATTCAACGGAACCGCCGCGAAAAGTACCTGGTACTGGCGCATCGCGGACGGCTTTGAACCCGCCAACTATGCCGGCTGGGGTGGAGGGCTGTGTTCGGGAGCGTTGGCAGTGTTTCGCGGCGCCGGTCAGTTCAGCTCGCTGCCAGTCATCAGCGATCATGCAACGTCTAGCATTGCGCCTACCGTCCCTCAAATTACTACTCGTGTAGCTAATCAACTGGTTATAGCATCACTGCCGACCAGTGGCGGCCCCCTAACCCCGCCAGGCGCTTACACCACCATAGTCAATATCGCGGGGGTTGGTGGCACCAATTTCGCGCTGTGGCTCGGATATCTGTCCCAAGCTCCGGCAGGAGTGGTCGCGGCGGCGGCCGGCGCGATGACGATTGGCAACTGGGGCGCCGAAGTCTTCGCGATCGGACAGTAGCTCATGGCTCGCGGCCTCAGAGGCTCGTACGTCCGCAATTCCGAGGACTGGTATCGCCGCGAACTGTGCTTCGTCGGGGTCGCCTCGGGCGCCGGCGCCGGAACCTTTGCCAGCGTTGCGCTCTACAACAACACGGCCGAAGGTGAGTATCTCCACGTCGTCGGACTCTCCTTCAATAATTTCGACACCGCCAACGGGATCGTAATGAGCCCGGT
>Ga0310039_10003279_pt1 | contig 10377 bp, 6 predicted proteins | sample Sb_taG_4_FD_200460 | JGI IMG/M metagenome (GOLD analysis project Ga0310039, IMG submission 200460) | Peat soil microbial communities from Weissenstadt, Germany - Sb_50d_6_BS metaG (v2) (version 2) | ecosystem: Environmental > Terrestrial > Soil > Wetlands > Peat | place: Germany: Weissenstadt... | reverse complement strand
GCAGCGGGCCGAGCACCCGCACGACACGTGGGAGGTCGATGCCGCCGACCAGAAACGCCTGGCCGATGGCCGGATGATTTGCTGGCTTCGGGTGGTTGATGAATGCTCGGGGGCAGCGCTGAGCAGCCATGTTTTCCCCCCAGGGCTACTTCACCCAGGTGCCCTCCGGAATGGTGCAAGCCGAGCTGCGCCGCTGCTTCAGGCAGTGGGGTAGACCGGTGTCGTTGCGGGTGGACAACGGCTACCCCTGGGGGTCGTGCGGCGATCTCCCGACGCCCTTTGCCTTGTGGTTGGTGGGGCTGGACATCGGGGTGATCTGGAACCCGCCGCGGCGGCCGCAAGACAACGGCGTGGTGGAGCGGAGCCAGGGGTTGGCCAAGAATTGGGCAGAGCCGGACCGCTGCCACGACGCGGCGGAGTTGCAGCGCCGGCTGAACGAGGAGGACCAGGTGCAACGCCAGTCGTACCCCCACGGCTCGTTCGGGTCCCGCTTGGAGGCGTACCCAAGCCTGGCCCATTCGGGCCGACTCTACAGCGCGGCGTGGGAGCGGGAGCATTGGGCCTGGGATGCAGTGCTGGCCTACCTGGCGGACGGGATCGCGCCCAGACGGGTGGATCGTTGCGGCAAGATCGGGCTGTACCATGGCAAGATCTACGTGGGGGCAGTCAACCGAGGGAAAGAGGTGGTGGTGCAGTTCGACGCGGAGACAGCCGAATGGGTGATCAGCGACTCGGGTGGGGTGGAATTGTGCCGGCGAAGGCTGGACCAATTCAATGAGGCGAGTCTCAGGAGACTGCCCATCGTATGATCTTATTGTGCTATTCGATTGAAACATAACTTAATAATATCATTACTCAATTGTGAACGCGCGAAACTTGGTGTCGCAATTTCGCGCGAAACATCGTGTCGCGTGACAGGGGCCTTCCTTCCCCTTGCCCTTCGTGGCTTTCCGTCGTAGGGCATATACATCCATTTGCGGCAATTATTTCCTTCCGCCACGCACCATACAAGATCATAAGGAATTCCTGCATTCTCAAACTCTCTTTCGAGGCCAGCATCGCAGTTGCTGGTGATGATGAGGGGAAACGCTAGAGCGGGCCTCTGCGACGGTTCTCCGCCCCTCACCTGGTCTGGTTCCCTGGCGGCTGAGAGCTCCCGCCAATCCTTGAGCAGCCTCGCCAAAACAAGATGAATCTGATTCACTGTTGTCGATGCATTGATGATGCATCGCTTGATCTTGGCGTAGAGGTTCGCATGGCCCTGCTCGAGCTCGTAAAGCTGGCTCAAACTTCGACAGTTCGTCTTGGCGACCGAGAGCATCTGCTCGTTGTAGATTGAACAGGGCGGATCCCTCGGAACACCCGCAAGGACCGGACACGACTCAGGCCTCAGTGTCGGAAGGAAATAGCAAATCGAGCACGTCGACCCGTAAAAGGTCTTGATAAAGTCCTTTTGCTGCTGCTCGCTTAGAGATAGATATTCCACTCCCGCCAGTAGCCCCACGAGACGTGCGGCCAGATCGATATAGATTGCCGGATTAATGCTGGGCCCGAGCACGGGCACAAGTATTCCGTTTTCGATCGCGTCGACAATTTCGACGAATGACTGATTCGAACGGAAAGGCAGTTTTGCGTCCGATTTCTTCCAGTGGTTCAAGGTGGGTCGGACGTGGAGTTTCGGGGTCTTTTCCTCGGAAATCTCCTGCAGCCTCAGCTGGATGCGGGCTTGCTCAAACGCAAGCTCGACGGATAGGCCATCGCCGAGCGAGCCGTAGAACTGGGCAGCGAAAACGCGGGCCGCCTCATCGCCGATAGCGGCGTTCATGCCGATCGCGAAATTGACGACCTCTCCCTGGGTCAACGCCTCCGCCAGGGGATCGGTGTAGCACGCGTTGAAGAAGGCGAGCCAGATATTGTTCTTGCAGGCCCGGAACAAATCCACCAACGTGTCCTGACTGACCGGCTTCGCCGTCTTCCCATCGTCGTCGAGGAAGTAGATCTGGTTCCCCACCTCTTCCCCGGCAGGCACCAAGTCACGGGTTCCTCCCACCCCCATCCCCTGCCTTGAACCGTGGCCGCTAAAATGCACGATGTTCGGATTGTGCCGGTTGAGCTTGTCGATCAGCTCGGATCGGCGCACTGCCAAGGCCGGGACCAATTCCAGGGAGTGCAGCTGTGAGGTCCGGAGCTTCTCTAGCTTCTCTTGGATCTTGTGTACTTCCTCATCCAGATTGAGGTCGCGCATCGGATTCGCGGCAAAGAACAGGATCTTGATCTTGTCCATCATCGGCTCGGCCCATTCGAGCAGCACAGGATCACGAATAGTCTTTATCCATTCATTTTACCAGAACATTACACTCGCCGGAATAGGCATGCCGTGGCAAACCACAGGTCCTCGTCTGGGCGAGGCAAGATTCCATCAGGGTGGGGGACGAAGGGCCGAGTCGCCCCAGGGGAGTTCCGGGGACACCGTACGCATCTTTCTTACGTCCTCCCGGGCCCGGCTCCGCCACTGGCTCGGGTCAGGCGAGCGTTCGGCGCGAAAGGACGCCGTGGGCAGTAACTCACCTGGTCCAAGGCTCGAGCGGGAAGGCGGGGGGCGCGGGGTCAGGCCGTGTTTTTAGTTTCTTCGGTGAAGAAGCTAAAAACACGGCCTGACCCCTCAAGTTTACTCATCCCGTGTTTCAGGGGGCTGTAGATCGGGGGTTTCGCCGTGAGCTGTATTCTCTAAATGACTTCGACCAGAGGGCGGCTGCTCTGGCTGCCACGACGTAACCATCAAAATTCTAATGAGTTGTGGCAAATCGACGGGGAGAACCCCCCGAAACGCAGGATGAGCGTCGTGTGAAACCGAACCTCGCCCGTTTCAGGAACCTCCTCCGGTCTCAGGGAACCCTATCCCGCCGAGTTAGCCTCGGCAAGCCGCCCGCATTATACCACCGACGAGATCCTCGAGCTCAACCGCGACACCATCGACGACCTCGGCCACCTGATCGTCGGCCAGATCCTCGAACTCCCCGAGGACGCCCGCGCCATCCGGCCGCGGGGGAGGCGGTGACCGGCTCGCGTTGGGTGCTCTGCGAGCACCATCCGGATGTACCGCATTGGGGTGCTCACAGAGCTCACTACTTGACTGAAGGCTTGAACAACGCACGAAAACCGGCTTGCTCGAAGTGATGATCCCCGGTCTGAGCCTCAAGAATTCCCCGTTCGCTCATGACCTCGAAGCTGATGCAGTCGGTCAGAGTCCAGGATTTGTCTGCTCTCTTGCCGAAAAGCGACAAGCCACGCGCATACCAGGACGGATCTGTCTCCACGACGCGGATGTTGGAATCGGCGTCGAGATTGGCGAGAAAGCGATGAACGACTTGACGAGCGATGGGGCGGGACAGGGCATCAGCAAGTTCAATCAGTGCGGCCCTGGTTGTAACGAGGGGAATCCTGAGAGTCTCGGTGTACCGAATCGCTTCGGAGTGATACTGATCGGCAGGATTGATCAGCGCTAAGAAATAGAAGGTATCCACGAACACCTCGGTCATGGACGAGGTTTCCCGTGGGCGTAGTAATCGTGATGCTCAGCCAGGTCAGCGGGGAGGTCCAGCGCGGACAGGCTGGCCTCGGCCGCAGCGGCAAGGGCCAGCATCCAGGAACGCGTCGGCGCCATAGGATCGCCGGGTGACTCGAGTGCGGTCGCCGGGGGACTGGGACGCACGGTCACTTCAATCTGTCCTCGGGGCAGGTTGATGCCCTCCGGAAGATGAATAACCCGATCTTCACCCACGATCGTGTGAAACCGAACCTGGTCCATCTCGATAATCTCCTTCGATCTTCAGAAATCCTATCCCACCACGCCATCCTCGGCAGCAAGCCGCCCGCATTATACCACCGACGAGATCCTCGAGCTCAACCGCGACATCATCGACGACCCCGGCCACCTGATCGTCGGCCAGATCCTCGAACTCCCCGAGGACGCCCACGGCATCCGGCCCAGGGGGAGGCGGTAGCGGATTTGCCTCTCGAGGGGTCGGCTCCGCCGGCCTTAACGGACCGAGACTATGGAATCCAGCTTGGCCAACGGAAGTTGCGTTGGGCCTAAGGGTTCCGATCGTTGTCCAGGAGCCACGGCGTCGGCGGGGCCTTCGATCCGTATTTCAGAAGCTTCTCGCGGCACGTCTGCCATTCGGCCGCCGAGAGGGGACGAACGGTCACTCCTTGTTGCAGCTCGGTACCGGTGAACACCTCCACCCAGAGGGGCAAGGTCTCGGCCTCGCCGGGAAGAGAGTCAAGCCTCCACACCCGCGCCGTCATGTCCAACGACGCGGTGACGACGCGGGCCCCGTCCGGGCTGAACGCGGCGGAATTGACCCAAACGCGGTGGCCGCCCTTGAGCTCGGCGACCAGCCGGCCGCTCGCCGCCTCCCACACCCGCGCCGTGTCGTCGAGCGACGCGGTGACGACGCGGGCCCCGTCCGGGCTGAACACGGCGGAATTGACCCGATCGCTGTGGCCCTTGAGCTCGGCGACCACCCAGCCGCTCGCCGCCTCCCACACCCGCGCCGTGTTGTCCCCCCACGACGCGGTGACGACGCGGGCCTCGTCCGGGCTGAACGCGGCGGACTTGACCGATCCGCCGGGAGCCTTGAGCTCGCGGACCACCCGGCCGCTCGCCGCCTCCCACACCCGCACCGTGCCGCGCAACGACACGGTGACGACGCGGGCCCCGTCCGGGCTGAACGCGGCGGACCAGACCGGACCGCCAAGAGCGCCGGGAGTCTTGAGCTCGACGACCACCCAGCCGCTCGCCGCCTCCCACACCCGCACCGTGGTGTCCATCGACGCGGTGACGACGCGGGCCCCGTCCGGGCTGAATGCGGCGGAATTGACCTCATCGCCGTGGCCCTTGAGCTCGGCGACCAGCCGGCCGCTCGCCGCCTCCCACACCCGCGCCGTCTTGTCCGCCGACGCGGTGACGACGCGGGCCCCGTCCGGGCTGAACGCGGTGGACTTGACCTCACCGCCGTGGCCCTTGAGCTCGGCGACCAGCCGGCCGCTCGCCGCCTCCCACACCCGCGCCGTCTTGTCCGCCGACGCGGTGACGACGCGGGCCCCGTCCGGGCTGAACGCGGCGGACCAGACCGCACCGCGGTGGCCCTTGAGCTCGGCGACCACCCGTCCGCTTGCCACCTCCCACACCCGCGCCGTCTTGTCCGCCGACGCGGTGACGACGCGGGCCCCGTCCGGGCTGAACACGGCGGAATTGACCTCACCGCCGTGGCCCTTGAGCTCGGCGAACAGGCGGCCGCTCATCGGCGCCACCACCCACACTCGCGCCGTCTTGTCCGCCGACGCGGTGACGACGCGGGCCCCGTCCGGGCTGAACACGGCGGAATTGACCTCACCGCCGTGGTCCTTGAGCTCGGCGAACAGGCGGCCGCTCGCCGCCTCCCACACCCGCGCCGTGTTGTCGTTCGACGCGGTGACGACGAGGGCCCCGTCGGGGCTGAACGTGGCGGAAGTGACCGAACCGCGGTGGCCCTTGAGCTCGGCGACCAGCCGGCCGCTCGCCGCCTCCCACACCCGCGCCGTCCCGTCGTTCGCCGCGGTGACGACGCGGGCCCCGTCCGGGCTGAATGCGGCGGACCAGACCGCACCGCCGTGGCCCTTGAGCTCGGCGACCAGGCGGCCGCTCGCCGCCTCCCACACCCGCGCCGTCCCGTCGTTCGCCGCGGTGACGATGCGGGCCCCGTCCGGGCTGAACGCGGCGGACCAGACCCAACCGCCGTGGCCCTTGAGCTCGGCGACCAGGCGGCCGCTCGCCGCCTCCCACACCCGCGCCGTCTGGTCGTGCGACGCGGTGACGACGCGGGCCCCGTCCGGGCTGAACGCGGCGGACCAGACCGCACCGCCGTGGCCCTTGAGCTCGGCGACCAACCGGCCGCTCGCCACCTCCCACACTCGCGCCGTCTTATCGCCCGACGCGGTGACGACGCGGGCCCCGTCCGGGCTGAACGCGGCGGACTTGACCCCCCTGCTGTGGCCCTTCAGCTCGGCGACCAGGCGGCCGCTCGCCGCCTCCCACACCCGCGCCGTGTGGTCGAGCGAGGCGGTGACGACGCGGGCCCCGTCCGGGCTGAACACGGCGGAATTGACCTCATCGCCGTGGCCCTCCAAGATGGCTCGCAGATGAGGAACCTGCTGTTCGAGGATGCCGAGTCGGAGGCGGTTGTTCGCTTGGTCCGGGCTGTTGCGTGGGACCACCGCGATGGCCTGTGCAAACAAGTGCATGGCGTCGAACGAGTGCCCTTGCTCGAGATCTGTCACACCGCCGGTGGTCAACACCTCGGCCGTCCAGCGATTGGCTTTCTCGGCGTTCGCGGTGGCTTCCTCGGCGTTCGCGTTCGCCTGCCTTTGAGCATACCAGGCCCGGAATGTCGCCCCAATCAGTATTAGCGAGAGGCACCCCAGGCCGACCGCGGCGATCCCCCGAGTCCGACGCGTTCTCGCCTCGGCCTTGCGTTCCTTTTCCTGGGCCTCTTGAATCTGGCGCCGACGTTCCTCCTCCTCGGCCTGGCGCCGCGCTTCGGCCTGCCTGCTGGCCTCGAGCAGCCGGGGCTCGTCGTCCTGTAGCCCCCGCATCCAGGGTCGGCCCTGGTCGACACTGTCCAGATCGGTTCGGTCGAGGACGGGACCGAACTCCTTGCTCTTCCACTCGCCGGCGCGGTTTTCCAGCAGGCGACGGGCACGCTGGGCCGGGGCGAGCGACGTGCGGAACAGCTCGCGGACCAGCGGGGCCAGGGTGTCGTGGCCCAGCCGGGTCGCTGGGGATTCGCGGTGTGTAGGTTCGGGCGAGGGCTCGGTCGCCAGCGCGACGGCCTCCGGCTTCGTTTCGGCCGGGATCAGGAGATAGGACTTCTCGCAGATTCGCAGGCACTCATCGAGCACGTCGGTCCGGTGCGGATAGCGATCGACGAGTTGAGTGTGGGTGTGTGTCTCGGCCGTACCGAGCGGGGTTGTATGATATTCCAGCAGGTCGAGGGCGAAGCCCGAATCCACCACGTCAGTTCGCCAGGCTTTCAGGGACTTGAGGCCCTCGTCGAGGACGTCCTTGAGCAGGAAGCCCTGGTCCTTCAGGCGGTCGTACAGCGCGTGCGTGAAGGAGGCACCCTTGCCCCCGGCGGCTTCCCAGAGCTTGGTCAAGAGGACCTGGAGCGTGGGCGCCAGGGCCGAGCCGGCGTCGCGCTCGAGCTCCACGGCGATCGTCTCGGCCAGGCCGGACTCGACCGTCAGCCCGTAGTGCCGCCGGAGGTCCTCGTCGCGGGTTGGCCCCTCGATCGCCTCAACGATCCCGGCGCGGTCGAGAGGGGCGAGCAGCATTCGCTCGTAGCCGAGCTGGACGTCGTCGTGGGCCCGCTCGAACTCCTGGAGCCACTCCTTGCGGAAGCCCACGATGAGCTTGCCGCGTGGGGCCCGGGCCGGGTCGGCGAAGAGACCACAGACGGCACCGACCAGCTCGGCGACTTCCTGGGCCGGTGAAGGACCGCAGGGGCGCGTGAAGGCCTCTTCGGCCTGGTCGAGCACCACGACCAGCGGTCGCCCCGTGGTCTGCTCGCGTTCGAGCCAGAGGTGGTTCAGGTCGGATGTCCTCACGTCGGGGTCGCAGGACAGGCCGTGGAGCAAGGTGCTGAGCAGGCCAAGCAAACCGTCGCGACGGAGGTAAAGGACCTCGTGGGTCGTCTCCAGGCGGGGAGTCAGGCCGGCGTCGAGGACCGACGACTTGCCCACGCCGGTCGGGCCGGAGTAGAGGATCACCGGCCGGGAGGAAGGTGATGCCGTCAGGTCGTAGAGGGCGCGGATGGCGTGGCCGCGGCCGAAGAAGACGGCGGCCTCGTTGCGGGTGAACCGCTGGAGGTGGCGGTATGGAGACGGCGGCAACCACTGGCCCTTCTTCAGCTCTGGCAGGCCGAAGAGTGGGTCGCCGGCCAGCTCGGGCAAGCTGAGTCGCTCGGCGCGCTCGGCCCCGGGGCGGGTCCGCAGGTCCCAGGGGAAACCGCGATCGTCGGCGATGTCCTCGGCGGCGAACGCGACGGCGGCGACGAGGTCGCGTGGGTTGGTCCCCCGGCCTGCCTTGACGCGCTCGCGCGCGAGCTCGAAGGCGTCGCGGAGGTTGCGACCGGCGGCGAGCTGGCTGTAGAAGGTGACGGCGAACTCGCGCGCCACCTCGTCGACGATGGGCCGGGCGGTGGCGACGACGGAGGGGACGCCCGACTCCAGCAGCTCGGCCACCTGGGGTCGGGTGGAACAGCCGTTGAGGACGACCAGTTGCAAACCCCCCTGGCGCCCCAGGAACCGCGCCAGACCCTCGGCGTGGGCGAGCCGCGCCTCGCCCGACGTTGATTCCAGGAGCAGTCCCCCCGGGCCGGCGTGTCCGGCGTAGTGGAAGATCGCCACTCGCCGGCCATGGCGGGTGAAGACCTGGTCGATCTCGTCGAGCGTGACGTTGGGGCGGACCTCGAGCTCACACAGGCCCCGATCCACGGCCTCCTGCACGATTTCCCGCAGCCGGCGCTGCTCCTCGGGCAGGTCGCGGAGGTAGCGGCGTCCCTCCTGCTCGTTGGCGAAGGCGAGGAAGACGACCGGCCTGGAATGGTTTGAGAGTGAGTTGCTCATCGGGACGGCTTCGGCTTGCTCTTTCTCAGGCTGTTAAAATTTCTTGTTGAGAGACATTTGGAAAACGCTCAACCTGTGTTTCGGGGGGTTGTAGATCGGGTTTCGCCGTGAGCTGTATTCTCTAAATGGCTTCGACCAGAGGGCGGCTGCTCTGGCTGCCACGACGTAACCATCAAAATTCTAACGAGTTGTGGCAAATCGACGGAGAGAACCCCCCGAAACGCAGGATGAGCGTCGTGTGAAACCGAACCTCGCCCGTTTCAGGAACCTCCTCCGGTCTCAGGGAACCCTATCCCGCCGAGTTAGCCTCGGCAAGCCGCCCGCATTATACCACCGACGAGATCCTCGAGCTCAACCGCGACACCATCGACGACCTCGGCCACCTGATCGTCGGCCAGATCCTCCAACTCCCCGAGGACGCCCACGGCATCCGGCCCAGGGGGAGGCGGTAGCGGATTTGCCTCTTCGAGGGATCGGCTCCGCCGGCCTTCATGGACCGAGACTACGCGGAGGTCTTGGTGTCGGACTTGGTTTTTGGTTTCCGGCTCGATGCGCGTAGCTCTTGGTGCCGGACTTGGTTTTTGGTTTCCGGCTCGATGCGTGCCATGATCTGCTGGAGTTCATAGGCCAGTTGGGGACGGGCTCGCACTGGCCATTACGTGATAGAAGGCGCCCTCGAATTGGATGCGGAGTCGCCTAGGGATCTCCCAGTAGAGCTCATTGAAGCGAGGGACTCAACAAGAAACCAAAAACCAAGTCTGACATCCCTTTCCATTCCATGAATCCGACCTACGACGGCGGATATACGATCACAGGAAGTGGTGCGAACACGGTCTACACGCCCAAAGGGTACCTCGCGAACCCGACCACGTTCATCGACACCCCGAATAGTCCGTTGACGAACGGTTTGGACGACGAGTTCCAGGTGTTCCTGGCGACGGATAACACCACAACCAAGACGCTCACGATCTACGACGGCGTCTGGTGGGGCTATCAGGCCGCCAGCGTCCCGGAGCCGAGCACCTGGATCCTCCTCGTGAGCGGGTGCGGGATCGTGGCGTTCGCCCGACGACGAGAATTGCAAGTGCGGTGATGTCTTTGCGTTCGAACCGCGTCCGGCATCATGGAAGCACGCCCCCACCTCCGAGCGCTGCCCCCGCCAAGAGCCACCTGGGCGAAATCGGCCACCCGCACTTACTCTGTGCTACAAAGCAAGTGGCCCCTGCGCGCTCCCTCCGCGATTCGAGCAAGTAGACCCGACGGAAAGAGATGGAAATGATTGGGAACTGTCAGAACGAGGCCGACTTCTGGGGTGTTTCTCACTGTCACATAACTACTTATGCCAAAAAATCGGCAGTCCCACCGGGGCGTTGGGCGGTGTGCAAACTTCAAAAACCTCTACTAATCTAGACCGGACGCCCGTCCAGTACCGGTGAAAGCGGATCCTGTTCAAGCTGAAGCTGGTGCCACAAAGTGGGTGGCCCCATCCAGTCTTTCCCTTTCGCCGATTCATGCCGGGCCTTGTCGCTTGCAACAAGCCTGAAGCGCAAGCGAAGGGCATTGAATGATATGTATTTTTGAAGGCCCTCCCCATGAACTCCAGCCCTGCGTTGGCGGTGTCGGTCGACTGCGCGGAGGCTGTTTGTGGCTCGAGTGTTCGACGACACCGACAACCCCCCTGACCCCCAGTATCGCAAACCGATGCCGGAG
>Ga0310039_10003274_pt1 | contig 10386 bp, 8 predicted proteins | sample Sb_taG_4_FD_200460 | JGI IMG/M metagenome (GOLD analysis project Ga0310039, IMG submission 200460) | Peat soil microbial communities from Weissenstadt, Germany - Sb_50d_6_BS metaG (v2) (version 2) | ecosystem: Environmental > Terrestrial > Soil > Wetlands > Peat | place: Germany: Weissenstadt... | reverse complement strand
CGCGGCCAGGTGCTCGTGCACCGAGTGGATGCCGACCGCTTTGCAGTCGGCGTGCTTGAGCGCCACGTAGCGCTCGCTGGCCGGGTCGTCGCCCACGAGGATGGTGCCCAGGCCGGGCCGGACACCCTCGGACACGAGCCTCGCCACCCGGTCGGTGACCTCGGCCCGGAACCGGGCGGCCAGGGCCTCCCCGTCGAGGATGCGCGCCGGCACCGCGGCGCTCAGTGGCGGAAGTGGCGCTCGCCGGTGAGCACCATGGCCATGCCGTGCTCGTCGGCGGCTGCCACCAATTCGCCGTCTCTCACCGATCCGCCCGGCTGCACGACGGCGGCCACACCGGCTGCGGCGAGCACGTCGAGGCCGTCCCGGAAGGGGAAGAAGGCGTCGCTGGCGGCGGCCGCGCCCCGGGCCCGGTCCCCCGCCTTCCCCACCGCGATCTGGGCCGCCTCCACCCGGCTCTGCTGGCCCGCGCCGACCCCCAGGGCCTGTCCGCCCGAGGCGACCACGACGGCGTTGGACGACGTCCGGGCGCACACCCGCCAGGCCAGCTCGATGTCGCGCCACTGGTCGTCGGTGGGGGCCGCCTTGGTGGGCACCTGCCAGTCCGAGCGCGTCGTGGACAGGTGGTCGGCGTCCTGGACGAGGAAACCCGCCCCCAGGCTGCGCAACTCGAGGGCGCCGGCGGTGTGCGGCGGGGCCTCGAGGAGCCGGGTGGCCTTGCGCCGGGCGGCCAGGGCCTGCACTGCTCCGGCGCCGAAGGAGGGTGCCACCACCACGTCGGCCTGGGGACCCTCGGCCACCGCCCGGGCCACCTCGAGGGTGCAGGGGCCGCCCAGGGCGACGACACCGCCGAAGGCCGACAGCGGGTCGCACTCCAGGGCGCGCCGGTACGCCTCGGTCAGCGTGGGGGCGAGCGCGGCGCCGCAGGGGTTGGCGTGCTTGATGATGGCCACGGCCGACTCCGCCCCGGTGCCGAGCTCGGCCACGAGCCGCCACGCCGCGTCGGCGTCGAAGAGGTTGAGATACGACAGCGCGCTGCCGCCGTGCTGGACCACGCCGTCCCACCACGTGACGTGGATCGGGTCGCGGTAACGGGCGCCGCGCTGGTGGGGGTTCTCGCCGTAGCGCAGCTCCTGGGCGCGCTCGAGCGCCAGGTGCAACGTGGGCGGCAGGAGGTCGGGCTCCCCGCCCGCGCCCCCGGCGTCGAACCACTCGACGATGGCCGCGTCGTAGGCGGCGGTGTGCGCGAAGGCGGCGCGGGCCAGACGCCGCCGGGTGTCGGGCGACAGCGAGCCCGCGGCGCGCAGCTCCTCCAGGACGACGGAGTAGTCGGCCGGGTCGACGACGACACCGACATGGGCATGGTTCTTGGCCGCGGCCCGCACCATGGTCGGGCCGCCCACGTCGATCAGCTCGATCGACGGGTCCGAGGAGAACGGATAGAGGTTGCACACCACCAGGTCGATGGGCTCGATGTGCTGCGCACCGAGGTCGGCGAGATGGGCCGGGTTCGAACGGTCGGCCAGGATCCCCCCGTGCACCTTGGGGTGCAGCGTCTTCACCCGGCCTCCGAGCATCTCCGGCGCGCCCGTCAGCTCGGCCACCTCGGTGGCGACGATGCCGGCGTCGGCCAGCGCGCCGGCCGTCTTGCCGCTGGCCACGAGCTCCCACCCGAGCTCGGCGAGCCCTCCGGCCAGGTCGACGAGGCCGGTCTTGTCGTACACCGACAGCAGTGCCCTCATCGACGTGCCTTTCGCTCACTGCGGCCGGCGGCGGCACCCTCGAGGTCGCCGATCATCTTCTTCACCGTGGCCGGGTAGAGCCGGCGCTCCACTTGTTTTATGCGTTCGTGCAGGGTCTCGACGGTGTCGGCGGCGAGCACGGGCACCTCCTCCTGGGCGAGCACGGGACCGGCGTCGGTGTCGACGGTGGCCAGGTGCACGGTGCAGCCCGTGACCGGGACCCCCGCGGCGAGGGCCTCTTCGACGGCGTGCCAGCCGGGGAAGGCCGGGAGGATGGCGGGATGGGTGTTGAGGACCCGGCCCGGGAAGGCGTCGAACAGCGGCCGGGCCAGCACGGTCCCGAATCCCGCCATGGCCACCAGGCCGACGTCGTGCGCCCCGAGCACCTCGGTCACGCGCCGCGTGAAGGACCACCGGTCGAAGGCGCCGCCGTAGCCTCCGAAGGCCTGCCGGTCCACGAGCTCGGCGTCGACACCGGCCCCGGCCGCGATCTCCAGGGCCCGGCAGGGCCGGTCGGCGAGCACGAGCGCCACGGGCACATCCTCGGCGAGCATGGCCTCGAGGATGCTCCCAGTACCCGACACGAGCACCGCCACGCGCACGACGGCCACGCTACCAGCGGCGTCGACGCGCCCCGCCGAGCTCAGTCGAGGGACTTGACGATCTCCACCATGCGCTCCCCGGCCTCGGTCGGGTTGAGCGCGACGGTGGCGCCCGCGTCGGCGAGCGCCGCCATCTTGGCCTGGGCGGTGCCCTGGGACCCCGAGATGATGGCGCCGGCGTGCCCCATCTTCCGCCCCGGCGGTGCGGTCACCCCCGCGATGTAACAGACCACGGGCTTGGACATGTGGTCCTTGATGAACTGGGCCGCCTCCTCCTCCGCCGAGCCGCCGATCTCCCCGATCATCATGACGGCGCGGGTGTCGGGGTCCTCCTCGAAGGCGGCCAGGCAGTCGATGAAGCTCATCCCGGGGACAGGATCCCCGCCGATCCCCACGCACGTGGTCTGGCCCACCTTCTGCTGGGACAGTTCGTGCAGCGCCTGGTAGGTGAGGGTCCCGGACCGGCTCACGATGCCCACGGGACCGCCGGGCAGGGCGATGTCGCCGGAGGTGATGCCGATGTTGCACTTGCCCGGCGAGATGACCCCCGGGCAGTTGGGGCCGAGCAGGCGCACCCCGGGATGCTCACGCTTCAAGACATTGTAGAACAGGGCCTCGTCCTGGGCAGGGATGCCCTCGGTGATGCACACGATGAAGCGCACGCCCGACGAGGCCGCCTCGAGGATGGCGGCGGGGGCGCCCTTGGGCGGGACCACCACGAACGAGGCGTCGGCCCCTGTCGCCGCCACCGCGTCGCCCACGGTGTCGTAGACGGGGACGCCCTCGACGTCGGTCCCCCCCTTGCCGGGCGTGACACCGGCCACCACCTGCGTGCCGTAGTCGCGGTTGCGCAGGCCGTGGAACCGACCCTGGCTCCCGGTCAGGCCCTGCACCACGACCTTGGTGTTCTCGTCGACGAAGATGCTCACGTGTCTCCTCCTGCCAGCGCCACGGCGCGCCGTGCCGCGCCCAGCATGGTCTCGTCCACGACCAGGCGGTCCGAGATGTGCGAGGCGAGGATCTCGTGGCCCGCCTCTGCGTTGGTGCCGTCGAGGCGCAACACGATGGGCGAGCGAAGGTCGACCCGCCCCAGGGCCTCGACGATCCCGTTGGCCACCTCGTCGCAGCGGGTGATGCCCCCGAAGATGTTCACGAAGATCGAGCGCACGGCCTCGTCGGTGTTGATGACCTCGAGGGCGGCGGCCATGACGTCGGCGTTAGCACCGCCTCCGATGTCGAGGAAGTTGGCGGCGGTGCCCCCGACCTGGGTGACGACGTCGAGCGTGCTCATGGCGAGGCCGGCGCCGTTGGCAATGATGCCCACCGACCCCGACAGGCCGATGTAATTGAGCCCCTTCTCCTTGGCCAGCAGCTCGCGCTCGTCGAAGGTCTCGGTCCCTGCGAAGGACTCCCACTCGGGATGGCGGAAGGCGGCGTTGTCGTCGAGGGTGACCTTGGCGTCGAGGGCGTGGACCCGCCCGTCGGTGGTGAGGATCAGGGGGTTGATCTCGGCCAGGTCACAGTCGCCCTCCACGTAGCACCGGTACAGCGCCACCAGGAGCTCGGCGGCGGGAGCCCGGGCCTCGGGGTCGAGCCCTGCGTCGACGACGAGGCGCTGGGCAGCAACGGGTGACAGGCCGTCGACGGGGTCCACGTGCAGGCGGGCGATGGCGTCGGGGTCGGTGGCGGCCACCTCCTCGATCTCCACGCCCCCTTTGGCCGACACCATGCACAGGTGGAGCTTGGCGGCCCGGTCGAGCGTGAAGCTCGCGTAGTACTCGCGGGCGATGTCCGAGGCGTGCTCGACCCACAGGCGGTGCACGACATGGCCGTGGATGTCCATGCCGAGGATGGCAGCAGCGTGGGTGCGCACCTCCCCGGCGTCCGCCGCCAGCTTGATGCCGCCCGCCTTGCCCCGGCCGCCCACCTTCACCTGGGCCTTGACCACGACGGGGTAGTCGGCGCGGTCGGCCTGCACCACGGCCTCCTCCACCGTGTCGGCGACACCGCCGGGCGAGGTGGGGATGCCGTAGCGGGCGAAGTACTGCTTGCCCTGGTACTCGTAGAGATCCACTGCTGGTCCTGCTCCTCTCCGCCGCCTGGTGGGGCTGGCGCCTGTCGTCGCCGGGTCCCTGCTCGTCTGTGACGCAGCTCGTCGTGCTCAGCCCCCGGCGGTGGCCTCCTCGCGCCGGTCGAGCGCGTCAGCCAGCCAGTGCACGGTGGTGTCGAGCGACGCTCCGGGCGTGAACACCTCGGCGACACCCATGTCCTTGAGCGCCGGGATGTCGGCCTCGGGGATGATCCCGCCCACGATCACGAGCACGTCGTCGAGGCCCTGGGAGCGAAGCCCCTCGATCACCCTGGGCACGAGGGTGAGGTGCGCACCCGAGAGCAGGGACAGTCCCACGGCGTCCGCGTCCTCTTGGACCACGGCCTGCACCACCTGCTCGGGCGTCTGGTGCAGCCCGGTGTAGATCACCTCGAAGCCGCCGTCGCGCAGGGCGCGGGCGATGACCTTGGCACCTCGGTCGTGGCCGTCGAGCCCGGGCTTGGCCACCACGACCCGGTAGGGACGCTTCATCGGGCACCGAGTGTAGGCACCTCTGCCTGACACGGCGCCAGACGACCACCCGCGGCGGCCCGGGGCGGCCCGGCCCCGGGGCCGGACCCGGCGTCCTCCGGGGTCAGGCGCGCCGGCGGGCGGAGATGTTGAGGCGCACGTAGTCGATGACCGGCTCGTCCATGGCCGCCGCCACCTCCCGCAGGAACCGGGCCCGCCGGGCCGGCTCCATGCCGGCCACGTGCGTGCGCAGGCACACCGTCTCCAGGTACGTCTCGAGCTCCTCGCCTTCCTCCAGGCGGGTCGGCTCGGGATGGGTCCACACCTCGATGTGGTCGAACCCGGCCCGCTCCAGCCTGGTGCGCGTCTCGTCGGGCGTGGCATAGAGCCATGCCCCGGCTCGATCGGTGCCGGTGGCGCGCACCGCCTCGAGCAGCCGCGCGATGTTGCCGGCCGCACCGCACTGGGCCGCCAGCGGCGCGCCGGGGCGCATCACGGCGGCCAGGTTGGCGAAGAGCCGGTCGTGGTCGAGCACCCAGTGGAAGGTGGCCGTGGACAGCACGGCGTCGACGGGGCAGTCGTCTCCGAGCAACGCGGACGAGAGCTCGAGGAGGTCGGCTTCGACGAAGCGCACCCGCCCGGCGAAGGGCTCCAGGCGCCGACGGGCCTCGGCGAGCATCGACGGGGCGGCATCGAGGGCGACCACGCGGCCCTCGGGCAGGCGCCGCAGCAGCATCTCGGTGACGCGGCCGCTCCCGGCCCCGGCGTCGAGGACGGTTTCGTCGCCGCCCAGCTCGAGACGGGCCAGCACGTCCGCGCCCCAGCGCGTCATGGGGTCGGAGATGCGGTCGTAGGTGGTGGCGTCCCAGTCGCGCCCGCTCGGTGCGGTCTCGCCCCGTGGTCCGCTCGTGCGCCCCGTCACGTCCTCGGGCCTGTGCCGTTGCGCCACTCGGCCATCTTGGGCAGCCGGCTCTTGCGTCCCGAGGCGCGGGTGCCCGGAGCCGCCGAGCGCGGCGTCGGGCGGCGCGGCGCTGGCGCGGAACGAACCTCGGCGCCGTGCTCGGCGTCGCCCCACGGGTCGGGGTCGAAGAAGTCCTGCGCCCATTCGTCGGCGGTGTCGGGGGGCCCGGGCGCGACGTCGGCGTCGACGTCGGACGCGGCGGCCGTCGTGTCGTCGATCCCGTCCCAGTCTTCGCCCGCGCTGGCGCGCGCCATGCCCGCCCGACGGCGTGACCACGACAACGCCCGCAGCGGGTCGGGGCGCTTGGCCCACGACGAGCCCACGTCGCGCACCAGGTCGCCGGGAAGCTCGGCCAGGAACCGGCTGGGGATGGCGTGGCTCGTCGAGCCCCACAGGGTCCGGCTCCACGCGTGGGTCAGGTACAGCTGACGGCGGGCGCGGGTGATCCCCACGTAGCACAGGCGTCGTTCCTCTTCGAGCTGCAGGGGATCGTCGAGGGCGCGCAGATGCGGGAACACCCCGTCTTCGAGCCCCACCAGGAACACGGCGGGGAACTCCAGGCCCTTGGCGGTGTGCATCGTCATGAGTGACACGCGGCGATCCTGCGCGTCGAGCTCGTCGCTGTCCGACACCAGGGCCACCGACTCCAGGAACTCGTCGAGACTGTCGTACTCGCCCGCCGCGCCGGCCAGCTCGGCGATGTTCTCGAGCCGGCCGTGGGCCTCGAGGGTGTCCTCGGCCTCGAGCGCGGCGCGGTACCCGGTGCGCTCGGCCACGGTCTCCACCACGGCACCGGGCCCGGCGCCGGCGTCGACCATGTGGCGCAGCTCGACGAGCAGGCCTCGCACCTCGGCTGCTCCCTTGGCCGCCTTCCCGGTCACGCCCGCCTCTCGGGCGTGCTCGAGCGCGTCGACGAACGAGCAGCCGTGGGCGCGCGCCCACGCCGCCAGGCGGTCCACCGAGGCGTCGCCCACGCCCCGGCGCGGCACGTTGACGATGCGCCGGGCCGACACCTCATCGGAGGGGTTCCCGAGCAGGCGCACGTAGGCGAGCAGGTCCTTCACCTCCCGGCGGTCGTAGAACCGGGTGCCGCCCACCACCTTGTAGGGGATGGCCCCCCGCACGAGCTCCTCCTCGAGCGCCCTGCTCTGCGCGTTGGTGCGGTAGAAGACGGCAACCTCTCCGTAGTCCATGCCTTCGAATTCGTGCAGGCGCCCGATCTCGGTCGCCACCCAGGCCGCCTCGTCGTACTCGTCCTCGGCCCGGTAGCGGACGATGGGGCCGCCGGCCTCCCCCTCGGTCCACAGCTCCTTGGGCACACGGGCGGTGTTGTTGGCGATGACGGCGTTGGCGGCGTCGAGGATCGTCTTGGTCGACCGGTAGTTCTGCTCGAGCGGGATGACAGCGGCGTCGGGGAACGCCTCTTCGAATTCCACGATGTTGCGGATGTCGGCGCCGCGCCATCCGAAGATGGACTGGTCGCTGTCTCCCACCACGCACACGTTGTGGTGCTCGGCTGCCAGCATGAGCACGATCTCGTTCTGGGCGCGGTTGGTGTCCTGGAACTCGTCCACCAGCACGTGCTTGAACCTCGTGCGGTAGCTGTCGAGGACGTCGGGCGCCGCCTCGAACAGGCGGACGGTGAGCAGGAGCAGATCGTCGAAGTCCATGGCCGAAGCGGCCAGGAGCCGTTGCTCGTATTCCTGGTAGACGTCCGCGATGCGCCGCTCGAAGACCGAACGCGCCTCCTGCGCGTAGGAGCTCGCCGACGCCAGCTCCGCTTTGGCCCCGGAGATCGAAGCCTGCACGGATCGGGCCGGGAGCTTCTTGGCGTCGATGTTCAGGTCACGCAGGATGTGCTCGACGAGACGGCGCGAGTCGGAGTCGTCGTAGATCGTGAACGACTTGCGATACCCCAGCCGGTCCGCGTGGGCGCGCAGGATGCGCACACAGGCGGCGTGGAATGTCGAGACCCACATGCGCTGGGCCACGGGCCCGATGAGACCCACCAGGCGCTCGCGCATCTCGTCGGCGGCCTTGTTGGTGAAGGTGATGGCGAGGATCTCCCACGGCGTGGCGTCCCCGGTGGCGATGAGATGAGCCACCCGGTGGGTGAGCACCCGGGTCTTGCCCGAGCCCGCCCCCGCCACCACCAGCAACGGGGTACCGCGATGGACCACGGCGCGACGCTGGGGGCCGTTGAGCCCCTCGAGGAGCGCGTCGGGCTCGGGCAGGTCGTCGGTCCACCGCGCCCGGCGCGTGGGACGGGGGGGGACGGGGGCACCGGACGGCTCGGGGCCGGCAGGCTCCTCGGGGACACCGAAGCCCTCGAACTCGTCGACGCCGTCGAAAGAGCCCAGACGGGGCCTCGGAGCGCCGGACACGCTCACTCCCATTCAATGGTGCCGGGAGGCTTCGACGTGATGTCGAGGGCCACCCTGTTCACGCCGTCCACCTCGTTGATGATGCGAGACGACAGGCGCTCGAGCAGCTCGTAGGGCAGCCGGGCCCAGTCCGCGGTCATGGCGTCGTCGGAGGTCACGGCGCGGATGACCACGGGGTACGCGTACGTGCGCTCGTCCCCCATGACCCCCACGGTCCGGACGGCGGGAAGCACCGCGAAGCTCTGCCACAGCTGGCGGTACAGCCCGGCCCGGCGGACCTCCTCGACCACGATGGCATCCGCGGCCCGCAGGATCCCGGCGCGTTCGGGTGTGACCTCACCGATGATGCGGACCGCCAGGCCGGGCCCGGGGAAGGGCTGGCGCCACACGATCTCCTCGGGCAGGCCGAGCTCCTCGCCCACGGCGCGTACCTCGTCCTTGAACAACAGGCGCAGGGGCTCCACCAAGTCGAACGCCATGTCCTGGGGGAGGCCACCCACGTTGTGATGCGACTTGATGGTGGCCGCGTCCCCGGTCCCGGACTCGATGATGTCGGGGTAGAGCGTGCCCTGTACGAGGAAACGGACGTCCTCGATCTCGGCCGCTACTTCTTCGAACACGCGGATGAACGTCTCGCCGATGGCCTTGCGCTTGGCCTCGGGTTCGGTGACACCCTCGAGCACGCCGAAGAACCGGTCGGCGGCCTTGACGTGGACGAGGTCCATGTGGAACTGACGGCGGAACGTCTCCTCGACCTGTTCGGCCTCTCCGGTGCGCATGAGCCCGGTGTCGACGAACACGCACGTGAGCTGGTCGCCGACGGCCCTGTGGACGAGGGCGGCCGCCACCGCGGAGTCGACGCCGCCCGACAGCGCGCACAGCACGCGGGAGTCGGAGACCTGGGCCCGCACCGCCTGCAACGCCGACTCGATGATGTTGGTGTGGGTCCACAGGGGACGGGCCCCGCACACGTCGAACAGGAAGCGCTCGAGGAGCTCCTGGCCTCGCTCGGTGTGCACGACCTCGGGGTGGAACTGCACCCCGTAGATCTGCCGTTCGGCGTCGCTCAGCGCGGCCACGGGTGCTTCGGGCGTCGATCCGTTGGCCACGAAGCCGGCGGGCACCTGGGTGATGGAGTCGGCGTGGCTCATCCACACGTCGGCGGCGCCCTGGGGCGGCCAGTCCGCGAACAGGGGGCATGCCACGCTGCGCGTCAGGGCGGTGCGCCCGTACTCGCCGCGGCCGGTACGCGACACGACCCCGCCCAGCTGTTGGGTGAGCAGCTGGGCGCCGTAGCAGATGCCGAGGATGGGAACCCCGGCCTCGTACAGCGCCGGGTCGACGGCCGGGGCCCAGTCGGCGTACACGGACTTCGGGCCTCCCGACAAGATGATGCCCTTGGGCCGGCGCGCCAGGAGTTCGGAGGCGGGGGTGTCGAAGCGGACGATCTCCGAGTAGACACGTGCCTCGCGCACCCGGCGGGCGATCAGCTGGGCGTACTGGGCGCCGAAGTCGACGACGAGGACGGTGTCGGGGGCGTCAGTCACAGAGAGAACGGTGCGAGTCGTGCGGAGAAGGGGACCGGCTCGCGCTCAGTGCCCCATCCCCACTCCCTGAGAGCGCTGCAGTGCCTTGCCCTCGGTCTGCAACGCGGGTGCCACCATCACTTCCGCCTTCTGGAATTCCTTCACCGACTCGTAGCCGCAGGTGGCCATGGCGGTGCGCAGCGCTCCGAAGAGGTTCATGCGACCGTCGTTCTCGTGCGCGGGGCCCAGGAGGATCTCCGACAGCGTTCCCCGCACCGTGGTCCGCACGCGCGCCCCCCGGGGGAGCGTGGGATGGAATGTGGCCATACCCCAGTGGAAGCCCCGGCACGGTGCCTCCTCCGCCGACGACAGCGGGGAGCCCAGCATGACCGCGTCGGCCCCGCACGCGATGGCCTTGGCGATGTCACCGCCCCGGCTCATGCCACCGTCGGCGATGACGTGGACGTAGACACCGGTCTCGTCGAGATGCCGCATGCGCGCCCCGGCCACGTCCGCGATGGCGGTGGCCTGCGGCACACCGAGGCCCAGCACCCCCCGCGTCGTGCACGCGTTGCCCGGGCCCACCCCGACGAGCACACCCACGGCCCCGG
>Ga0310039_10003273_pt1 | contig 10386 bp, 18 predicted proteins | sample Sb_taG_4_FD_200460 | JGI IMG/M metagenome (GOLD analysis project Ga0310039, IMG submission 200460) | Peat soil microbial communities from Weissenstadt, Germany - Sb_50d_6_BS metaG (v2) (version 2) | ecosystem: Environmental > Terrestrial > Soil > Wetlands > Peat | place: Germany: Weissenstadt... | reverse complement strand
CATGTTGCCTTTAATGCGCCTCTCCGGACGCGAAGAGAACGGGCTGAGATGCTGCGCAAGGAGAAAAGGGACTTCTTCGAGCAGTACGGCGCGCCGGCGCGAGAGATTTTGCACGAGATGCTCGACAAGTACATCGAATACGGTACCGCGCAGTTCCAGATTCCCGAGATTTTGAAGTTTCCGCCGATCTCCGAGCGCGGAACTGTTATTGAAATAGCGGCGTTGTTCGGCGGCGCCGACAAACTGCGCTCTGCTGTGCAACAGATGCAAGCATTTCTGTACGCTTCATAAACTTAATTCTCGAACTATGGCCCGTCAAAGAAAGAAAGCAGAACTCCCGAAGTCCACTGCCCAGCAGCTTGCAAGCTTGGTCAAGTCCTGCCGCGACACTATGCGGAAAGACAAGGGCTTGAACGGCGACCTTGACCGCCTGCCGATGCTCACCTGGATCATGTTCTTGAAGTTTCTCGATGACATGGAACGGATGCGGGAGGAGGAGGCGAAGATCGCAGGCAAGAAGTTCCGACGCTCGGCGCCGTGGCGGTGGATGATCCGAAGAAGACTTTCTATGTTGAACTGAAGCCGGTGAACGAGAATTCAGTGCCCGACGCGATGAAGGTCATCGGACGGACATTGGCAGACTTCATGCGCACCGGGCGCGAACCTAAAGAAGCGATGACGGCCTTTCGCAACTGGCTTGCAAGCGTTGCGAAAACGGCAAAACCTGTGTTCGTGGGCTTCAACGCAACCTTTGATTGGGCGTTTGTTAGCTTTTACTTCCACCAGTATCTGGGCGAGAACCCCTTCGGATTCGGCGGCGTCGATATAAAGTCCTATTACATGGGCATGACGGACTGCACTTGGGAAGATACGCGGTCGAGCCGTATCCAAACGGAGTTCAAAGGCGCGTCGCGCCATACTCACAACGCGCTCGATGACGCCATTGAACAGGCGGAAATGTTTCGGCGCATGATGACAAGAGCAGCGAAAACATGAGCGAACGATGGTCAAAGTCTCCGTACAACTCAAGAAATTCGATCTGCAACGCGCAAGGCTCACTTCCTTGCTTGATGAAGATCCCGCCAAGGCGCTCGCCGAAGCTCGTCTTCTCCCTTATGGGCCGTCCGCGAAAAGCAAGCTGTTCACTAGCCTTAAGGCAAGTATCTTTATAGAGGCAGGAGCGTGCCTGGGAGACAAGACAGCTATCGAAGACGGCATCGCCGTTTTCGAGGATTTGCTCAGAACGCGCCTCGGCGATCCCATATGCTCCTACAACCTCGGGAATGGGTTTGTTGCTCTTGCAGATCTGCAGACTCATACCGGTTTTGACTGGTATCTTCAGACGGCAGTGATCAGGCAGAAGGCGCGCTGGCTATTCCAACACACAGCATCAACCGATAAGCACGGCCCCATTTCCTCTCAAGCGTGGACCAACCTGGGTAACGCCTTCCTGAAAGCGCATCGCTGGGTTGAAGCATACGACGCCTACAGTCGGGCGCTTCAGGACGATGGCACCAACGGCGTTGCATCTACTGGAGCCGCCAAGATTCTGTTGCGATGCATAAAGAGGCGAATCGGTAATGCATCAATCCTCCGTTCCGTCGCCTCCCGGCACTTGAAAGACGCCAGAAAACACCCGGACAGAATCAGGGAACTGATTGGTCCAAAAGAATACAGAGGTCTTGAAAAGCTGATGCAGCAGCCAGTGGACGCGGGCGCAATGCCAGACGTGAGCCAGGCCACCGACTACGAAAAATTCGTAGCGCGCCACAGGCTTGCACTTTCCCCAACCATCGAGGGACTGGACTGTTCGCTGAAACGCTGGGACTCTCTCCGGATTCAGTCCTTCACAGAAAGTTCGGCGAACTCGGGAGTACCCCCATTGTTCGCGATGTTCAACGTTCTGAAGTCGGATTTCCTCGCAGCGCGGTATCTGGCGTATAAAGCTCTTTCCGATAAGTTACCCGACACTGGGTTCTATTCCGACACTCTGGTACTATGCGGTGTACGGAGTTGCGCCATCCATGCTCTCATTGGCGCAGCGGGCCTGCATCGACGTGCTGGACAAGGTAGCCGTTGCGACGAGCGAGCTTTTCTCCGTTCCCGGTCCCTACAAGAACGTGTATTTCTCAAACCGCTGGCTCGTGGTCAAAAAAGGGCAGCCGCTCGCCTGGCATCCGGCACTGCAACCGGAAATTCAGGCGGGCAACACCGCCATCCTCGCGTTGGCTGAGCTTTCGTTGGATATCGGCGAAAATGGCGCTCTGCACCAGAAAAAAGCCTATCGTCACGCTTCTACGCATCGATTTACGGTGCTGCACGACATTGGGTGTACGCCGAGCAGGGTCTCCGACTACATCGAGCACTGCGGCGTTTCGGAGTTCGAATCGCACCTCATCGAGAGTCTGCAGCTGGTGCGGGCCGCTATCATTTATTTCGTCGAGATGATATCGATCCGGGAGGCCGCCCATAAGAAAGCCAAAGGGCTAGTCGGAGTCATGAACGTCCCTAGTCACCATTGGATTCGCGGTGAAGATCCCGAAGCGCCATCTGCTCTGTGATTGACGTACAAAACCCATTATGCTCCTCCGTTGCTACAGATCGGAATCGGATAGCGCTCTCATCGTCCTCTTCCCCTATCCTCTCGCTTGCACTAGCGCTGCAGGCTACCAAGGTTAGCGCCGAGACTTGGTGAGAGACTTGATAAATTGGATCTTCCCGGCCCTTGCTTTTGTAATACTGACAGTCCTTTTATCATTCACGATCCAGACGACCTCTCCGTGCCACTTGCGGGTGCCTGACCTGAAATCACGCACACCATTGGCGCACAGCAACCTAGCCACGAGCCGATCTATCACTTCTCCAAAAGGGCGCTCGACTGATCGGCCGTCAGTCTTCCCACGCCTTACTGATTGGCCTTTTTTCAACGAGCGATTCATTCACCCTTTTGTAAGCAACTGCGCATTGAGGCGGCACAGGGCCAGCAGCCGCTTAGAAACAGAGCCGATCAATTACAATCCCCTGCCGAGGGGGATTCATGACAAATCTAACGGGACTAGCTGGCTTTGTGTCGAAGTTGAGGGCAGTGAGAACGAATCTGGTGAATGAGCTTCGTCATGTTGACGCGGCTCTTTCAGTTCTTGGCAAGTTGGGCGGCGGGCGTAATTCCACCAAACCGAAGCGTGGGGTGTCAGCGTTGGCTCGCAAGCGGATGAGTCTCGCGCAGAAAGCGCGATGGGCGAAGGCGAAGAGTCGGGCGCCGAAACCAAAGCGAACCATATCAGTAGCAGGCAGAAAGCGAATCGCGGCGGCACAAAGGGCGAGGTGGGCGAAGTTGAAAGCTGCAAAGAAGAAATAGGCGGCTTAGACTGGGCCAACGGTTTAACGTTGGCCTATCGCTTAAAGTACATCCATACAGCCAGCGCCAACAAAACAATCGTTACAATCCAGAGGGATGAACCGCTCATGTCTGTTTTCTTAGCCATAAGGCATATTCTAAGCCCGACATTGTGTATCTGCGGAACACGGTTTCGGGCGGGAACCCAATCGCTCAATTCTGTGCAAAGAGCGAGCGTTCTGCCGAATCCGAGTCTAGAAGTCTTCCTCTTGTCTCCGTGGCAGAGCGTTTTGTTTTGCGGCCTTAAATGCGATAACTCGAACTCCTGCGGGGTGATGTTGCGGTAACAATGCGCAAGCCCATTTTAGGCTGAGCTTGCTTGGGCAATGCTTTTGCCCTTGGCCATCAGTCTTCCAACCAAGCGAGCAACCGATACCAGTTTCTGTAGATCGTAGGGAGTGAAGTCCCCCGCTGCGGCTGGGCGTGGGGCCTTGCGGGAGACTTGAATCACGCCAATTACTTCTCCGTTCTCGGCAAGAACGGGCGCAGACATGAGCTTCTGAATTACTTGGTCATCCAGCCCGGTGTCACCTAGTTTGACCAGTTCAAAAATGCTGAAATGTTTCACTTGCGTGAAGTCATTGAAAAGTTCCGCCTGCTTGGTCCGCGCTGTGCGGGCTGCCACCGCCGAACTGGAAAGAGGAATCGCCCCCGCCGCTTTCAACTCAGCCGGATATAGGAAGTTCAGCAGCCTTCCGCTAAGCTCCAGCAGTCCGACTTCCGTTTCTCTTACGTGGAAGATGTTGGCCACAGCGGCGCAGATTGACTCCGGAGTGCTTTCCGGCAAGTCCAAGCCTGCGAACTGTTCGATTCCCCGCATTTTTCGAGCATGCCTGAGCAGAGGGTGAGCGACAAGGTAACTAACGTGTTCGCGATCTCCACGCATCGAGATTTAACCCAATTTTGTTGAAATCCACACCCCCTCCGTGTGGCATAATGTGTCCCACCTCCCCGAAGAGCAGTTCCCGCCGTGGACGCCAGACCGGAGAGGCGAATGACCTGAACCCGGCGAGGTGGGCCCGTGAACCAGCTAGGTTGGAAGTGCTACCTGTTGTCCCTCCTGAGAATCCACCATCCGGACTGTGAACTTTGCAATGCCCGTGAAAAGTACGGAGAGGAGATGCGAAAGCGGCTGGAAGAATTGAACTGGCGGACGCAGCCGCGTTCGCTCAACAATGGGGATCATGGAGAGGCACTGGGGGTTTTCGATCCCAAGCCCGCAGAAGTTATAAGTACACCTGTTTCGTTGGCGCAGCAGGAGAAGAAGATTGCTTGAAGCCAACGGAGGATAGATTCCCTCGCCGCTAATTCACAACAGCCCACTACCCAATTTTCACATTCCTTTAATCGTTACCGGGTAGAATCCACGGCAACGGGACTTCAGCCCAAAACAAATGTGTGGGGTGATATCGCCATGACTACGACCGTAGTCCGTTGCCCCTACTGCGTCTTGGACGACGAGTTCAGGCAGATGATAGCCCGGTCGGACGGCAGGTTCATCTGCAACAAGTGCGGCCACTCGGCAATCCCCGACGACAAGGATTTCAAGTGCTCTTGCTGGAAGTGCTTCGAGCTACGGGCACTCGACCTCCGACCATGCGGGTAGCCAAACGCGATTACGGATTCTGCGAAAGCTCGGCTGGCGGCCATAGTGCCATCTAGGGGGGAAACCATGAAAATCATAGTCAGAAACGCACCATGCCCCTGTGGAAGCGGCAGGAAATACAAGAGATGTCATGGCGTACAAACGCTCAAGGCGAGGGAAAGCGATGGAGTTGTTCCTTCCGTATACCAGCCTTTCGCGGCGCACGGAATTTCGCCGTGGGTAGCGGAAGCGATGAAGAGAGCTTCCCGCCAGTAGCCTAGCGAGTCGCAATGCCCAGTCACCAGTCACCATGGCTCCGTATACGGTCGCTGGGGTGGTCACAAAGGGTTCCTGCACCTATGAAACGCTCAACCGACCCAAATCCTCCGGGGCAGCTAAATCCCCGCAGAATCGGCTTCCTGAAGGGCATCCGAACCCAGCCTTGGTAGACGCACAATGGCGGCAACCAACAACGAGAAGCGGACTGAGAATCCCATTACCTTCGACACTTCCCCCTCGTAGCGCCCGCCGATAAAGTAAATCAGACGGGTCCATCCCCATGCGTCGAGTAGGCATCTTGATCGTCGCAGCGGCACTATTGGCCGCTCTGTCCACACGGACCAGCACGGCTCAGACGGAGGGCCAGCCGGAACGCAAGGTAGTCAGGAAAATCGCTCCCCTTTATCCAGACCTCGCGAAGCTCATGCACGTTAGTGGTGTGGTCAAGCTGGAAGTTGTCGTCCGAGCAAACGGGAGGGTTAAGTCCACGAAGGTGCTAGGGGGGAGCCCGGCGCTGATCGAATCGGCTACCGATGCGGTGTCCAAGTGGAGGTTTGAAGCTGCACCGAAAGAAACCACTGAGGTTCTTGAAATTACATTCGAGCTACCGCAATCCTAAGCCAGAGTAATGCTACGCCGTTGTCAGCGGGTGGCGGTCAATTCTTGGTCGTCTTCTTCAGGACGTAGTCGAAATACCTTTCGCTGGTGCCGTCGTCCGAAGTCCATGGGCTCGCGAACGCTTTAAGTTGGTTCACTTAGTTTGCTTCTCCCGCTGGCATTGGCAGTTTTCGACACGCCTTTTTAAGCTCATCCTCAAAACTCTTCAGAGTCTCCTCGCCAAATTGCTCCCTGACCGCTTCTTCCATGAAGAGAAGGAGCGTGAGAAATCTGAGACTGAACGGTTGGCGCTGAAGCCACTCCCTCACTAGTTGAACGCCGGGGTCGGTCATAGTTCGCTCCTGTCTGACGAAAGTCCCTACCACTTTCTCAACTAGCGCGGCTTCCTCAGCGAGACGGGTCCCGTCTGCGGATCGTGTACTGGTCACTCTCAGGGCATAGCCCGCCTAAAGCGTCCCCTCGCATTTCGCCAGTTGCAGTGGTGAAACTCACCGATGAACCGCAGTTTAGGCAGTTGTTGTGATAGCTCCCCTGACCGCTGCGCCAATCATGTGGATTGATCGAGTGACCAAGATTTGAAAGGCGGTTGTTCACATTATCAAATGCCTTCGACGCCTGTCGAAGGACTAAGCGCGTGCGCTCAGCTTCTTGCTCCGGATCAAACCCAGCTTCAATGGTCTCGGCAAGGATGGCTTCATCCGATAGCCCAAGCACGGACTCGGCCAACTGGTTCATGAGTCTCTCCAGACGCTCATCGTGATTCTCTTTGTCTGCCATGTTTCTCACTCCTTGCTCCCACCGTTTCTTCGTCCCAGCAGTTTCACCCGGATTCGCCTCACCGCAGCCGCGTACTGTTTTTCGCCAAGACCATACTTCGACATGATTTCATCCTTCTTCAATTTGTCCAGTAACCCCTGAACCACTTGAGCGGCTTCGGGGTCGTCTTTGAATATCGTGAGGACCCGTTCTTCCTTCTCCTTTTCGATCAAAAGCTCGTCTGGTGCTGCGTGCGCTGAAGAAGTCAAAGAATTTTCTTGCGGCACATTGTCGAGCGGCGACTGTTCTCGTCCCTTAGCATCGTGTATAGGGAGTTCCGATACCAGATAGGCTTCCTTCTCCTTGAAATGCCGCCTCCAGCAGCTAGAAATGCCCCGAATGGCCCCTTTGAGGTGCAACTCGAAATCGACATCTTTGTTCCAGTGTCTGCCCCTCTGAGTGTCCTCTGCCCCTATCAACGTCCGCAGCACGGCTTCCCCGAGCAAGTCTGCTCCCGTCCTGCCACGGGCGGCCCGCCCGAGACCTCGAACCCGGAAGTCGGCGAATTTCTGGAGTCGCACCAACTCTGAAGAAGTTAAGGCTTCGATAGCTCGATCAACTTCCATTTTCTCCAGCAAACCGCGCAACTGAAAGTTGCTGATGTCGATTAGAAGGGGGATGTTTTGCCAAGGGGTACGGGGCGTACCATTGGACATGAGCAGAACACATCCAGAATGCCCCGACTAATACCCTCCTCATCGGTCGGCAGCCGACGACGTTTTCCTTCGCCAAAAGCCAGACGAGGAAAAGGACGAAGAGGAAGGTGACCGTAAGAAAGAAAAAGAAGATGACGATGATGACGACACGACCGACGACGGCTACTCGGAGTGAGCGTGGAACATGCCTCGATTTCGCATAGGCAAACGGCGGTCGAAGAGAATCAAATCGGTGTTACCAGTGCGACTCTGGATCGCCGGGAGTGAAGAGAGCCATCTCGCGCATACTCTCGATGTGAGCAACCATGGTGTGCAGTTGGGTGGTTATAGAAGCGAGATGAAGGTTGGAGATGAGATTGTAATTCAATACCGCCATATGCAAGCCCAATTCCGAGTCACATGGATCGTTGCTCGCGAGGGCTCCTCGGAGAAGCAAATCGGGGCTGAGTGCTTGGAGCCGGGAAAGCAGATTTGGGGTGCGGAGTTCCCTCAGCAAACGGATGAGTACGAAGAAAAAGAATGACCGTGCTTTGCCTGAATGCCGCTGTGGGATGGAGTCCAGCAGATACAGTCCTGTTGGCCCTGAGCATCTTTCTCCACTGGAAGCTCCGCTTCCATCCCTCTGTGCTTGCCCAAGGGATAATGCGCGGCTCGAACTTCGGGATTGGTCACGGGTTCCACTCTATACTGCGCGATATAGCGGAAAAGAAAACCGACAGGCGCCTGTTTCACAGTTCAGCAAGCGAGAGATGGAGAGCCTTTCATTGCTGTACAACTTTACCGCGACACCATTCCGCTCTTGAGAGAAGTATCGTTTGGATTTGACCTGCTTCGAGACACGCAGGTCGAGGACGCCAAGAAGCACGCCGAGATGCTGAACGAGCACGTCCTTGATATGTTTCTGACGACGGGGGGAAAAAGTCTCCGGCATAGGGATTGGGCTGGAAGTTGGAACTCGCCGATCCATGCTCTGCGAGTATTCGGAGTAACCATCGAACTACAACGAGTCGAGACACGCGCAGACTCCGGAGCGAGGCGCGAACCGCCGGGCACAATGACCAATTCAAGAACCGTGACACCCGAGAGTTCAACCCGATACTCCTCGACCTCGCGTATTGAGTTAGGGGGACTGAAATTCCACGCTCTGTCTCGGTTTCTTCGAAGGCAAGGGAGATGCGATTGAGTCTTTGCGGTCGGTCGAAGATTAGCCGGATGGTCTGAGGGCCAGAATCGGCGCCACGCCAGCCCCGCATTCTCCTTAAACCATACGAAAGAATCCGAAGCATACGGGCACGTTTCCACAGCAGCAAGGTGAGCCGAAGGCTATCCTAACAGGGCTGTCATTTTGATGAACACACCTTAATCCGCCCCGATTCTCGATTTTGCGAGCAGTTGCTCAAGTGCTTGTCGATTGGCTGAGAGATATTTCTCTTCGGGGCTGGCCAAAACCTTTTCGAAAGTGTCGCATCCGGTCGTCGTGCTCGACCATTCGTCTTCCTTGCTGAGGCGACTGATGGTCAAAAGCCAGTGGGTTGTGATGGTTTGGCTTGGTGCTTTGTCCTCTGCCCAACCGCTCCACGTGCAAACGGAGTAGTGACCGTAGCCCGGACCGGGTTCTTCAATCTGGAACTGCACGGCAAAGCCCAACATTTGCTTTCCGCGCTCTACGGGACTCGTTCTCCCGGTCAGAATCCGAACGTGGGGATCACGGCCAACCATAGAGCGAAATTTTCCCGCCAGAGTTCCGTTCTCATCCTCGTCCAGTAGCAGGATGGACTTGAGTTCATTCATCCACACGCCCGTAAGCGACATTTCGGACCTCGCAGTTACCCCCCGCCGGAGGAGATGATAACACCAGAAGGAACGCCGCTCAGACTTGGCCTCCGCTCGAAAGGCAGCGGGCGGCGACTTCCGGCGGTAAGGGGTTGTAGAAGAATCCCGAAGCCCACTCGAATCCAGTAATACGAGACATTTGGGGCAGGATTTCTATATGCCAGTGGAAGTCCTCCTCGATTGTGTTCCAGTAGTCCCCTCTGGGACGCAGAAACGGTCGGTCGTGCAGCGAGAGGTTGTAGGGCGGCCCGCCTACCTTTTGATCCAACTTCTGCAACACGTCCCGCAGAATCAGAGCCAAATTCTTGCCTTGAGTTGCCTCGATTCGGCTGAATGCGCTGCTGTGAAACTTCGGCAAGACGCACATCTCGAACGGAAAGCGTGACGCGAACGGAGCAAACGCCACAAAATCCTCATTTTCACCAATCAATCGCTTCCGGCCCTTTAACTCTTGTTGGAGCACGTCGCAGTATATGCAGCGTTCCTTTAAGGCAAAGTAGTCACGAGCAATCATGAGTTTCGTCTTAACTGCACGTGGCGTTATCGGGAGTGCGATCAACTGCGAGATGGAATGACTAATCGTGTGAGCCCCGGCTCCCTCACCGTGATTCTTGAAAATCAAAACGTAGCGCACACGCTTATCTCCCTCCAGATCGTTAATGCGAGCTATATAAGCTCTGATAATGTCGGAGATTCCCTCGATTTCTAGCTCATGCAGGCTACGGTCGTGCCGCGATGTCTCCACGATGATTTCGTGTGCCCCCACTCCGTTCATCAAGTCGTGCAACGCTTCCGCCCGTCGTGCCAGTTCGCCTTCGACCCTCAAGCGCGGTTGGGAGTTCGGCACCACTCTTACCGACCACCCCGGCCCGTTAGGCGAAGATGCGCGCTTTCGGATGGCGAACACTTCCTCGGGCGTCGCGGACTCATTGCTCTCGCAGAATGGGCAGAAGCCCGTGTCCTTTTCGAATTTCTTGAAATGAAAGTCGGTCGGCTGCAACCCGTCGCCATCCGCCACGATTACCCAGCGGTCAGTGAAGATATCCTTGCGCATGTTTGACATTTGAACCTCTGCGTCCGGAGTCGCACCCGCTGAGAATAGTGGAAGCGGCCTGCGAGTGCTACGGAATAATGCGGCGGAAGACTAAGGAATGGCAGGGCAATTCGGAGTAGCTGTTCTTGCGATCAGCGCACATTCGTGA